>Ga0157380_10001921_pt1 | contig 13808 bp, 10 predicted proteins | sample S35metaG_FD_119757 | JGI IMG/M metagenome (GOLD analysis project Ga0157380, IMG submission 119757) | Switchgrass rhizosphere microbial communities from Kellogg Biological Station, Michigan, USA - S3-5 metaG | ecosystem: Host-associated > Plants > Roots > Rhizosphere > Soil | place: USA...
CTTGTCGTCGTGCTGCCAAACCCTCAACGTAACAGGAACACGCAGCTATTTATCGACTCATTGTAGTGAAGTTGAGCGTCGGTAGATTCGACGACAAGCTGAAGCGTATCGGACATTCGTTGAGCACTCTAGAACTTGACCGATTTCGAGGATGGTGAGTGTAGGGACGAAGCTGAAGCGTATCGGACATTTTGCCCTTGTCGGTTCCGCCGTGTGTGCTACTTTTATGGCGAATGCTCGGACCCAAACGGCTCCTGGAAAAACTAAGCCTCTCGCTACTGCTCGGCCTCATCGCTGCCATCAGTGTGCTCGTGTTTTTCGGATGGCTCACTGATGAAGTCCTCGAAGGCGATACACGCGCGTTTGATGAAGCGGCGCGGGCGACTGTGCATCAACTTGCTTCTCCCACGCTCACAACCATCATGCGGGGAATATCGTTCTTCGGAGGGACGATGTTCCTTTTCTGCGCTACGACAGTCATCGTGCTCTGCTTCATATTCAGAAAATGGAAGCGCGAGGCAGTTTTGCTTTCCATAACGATGATAGGTGCTTCACTTCTCAACATCACTCTCAAGCTGGCCTTCAAGAGAGTTCGACCAGAACCGTTCTTCAATCTGGCGGCACCAAAGTCGTTCAGCTTTCCCAGCGGTCATTCGCTAGCCAGCTTTTGCTTCTTTGGTGCGTTAGCAGCGATCGTGAACGCGCGCATCAAAACTCGGGGACTGCGCATCGCGATTTGGATCACTGCGGCGGTGATCATTTTCCTGATTGGTCTATCGAGGATTTATCTCGGGGTGCACTACGCGACTGACGTGATCGCCGGCTTCACCGCCGCGCTCATTTGGACCGGAGCTGTTAAGTTTGTTGAGGAGCAATTGGTGACAAGAAGGAAACGAAAAGCAGATCCACCGATTACAACAGACTGAATTCGGAATTCGGATTTCGGATTTCGGATTTCGTGTTCCGCAACTTAAAACTGTCTCTGTAAGGCTCATCGGCACACGTGCGACCGCCAAAATTAGTTTGTTGCCGAACACGAAATCCCAAATCCCAAATCCGAAATCCGAAATTAATCTGTGGATCTGCTTACGTCGTGGTTGTGTGGCCGTTCAATTCAATCCCGTCAGGCATTCGCAGCTTTAACTCAACCGCGAGCCCACCATCGGGAGCATTCGTAGCTTTGACACTTCCACCGTGCAAACGCACCGCTCGCTCTGTTATCGCCAAACCCAATCCCGTGCCGCCACCACTCTGACGATCACGCGCGTCTTCCGTGCGATAGAAGGGACGAAAGATTCGCTCCAACGCTTCTTCCGGAACGCCTCGGCCGCGATCGCGGACGCTAATCACAGCGAAGTTATCAATAGAGCCATTCTGCTTGCGCAGTGAAATCTCTACCGCGGTTCCTTCTGGAGTGTACCTCACTGCGTTGCGTACTACGTTCTCGACTGCACTGCGCAACAACTCTTCGACACCGGTAATGGAACATTTGTCGACTTTGGTTACTTGAACACTGCGATTAGTGCTGCGCGCTTCAAAGTCAGCATCTTCGGCAACATCGCGAACCAGCGCTGCTAAATCAACTTCGCTCTTCTTGCGCCCGTCGGTGCCACTCTCCAGCCGCGTCAACGTTAGCAGCTGACTGATCATCTCGTTCAGATTGTCTGACTCACGCTCGATGCGATCGAGCTGGCCTTTGATTTCAGCACCTGATCGTTGTCGTGCAAGTCCGAGTGCAACTCCAAGGCGCGCGAGCGGTGATCTCAGTTCGTGTGAGATGTCGCCAAGCAGTCGTTGCTGTGCGTTCACCATCGCCTCAAGACGTTCAGCCATGCCGTTGAAATCACGTCCGAGCTGTCCAATCTCATCTCGACGATTGGCCAGTTTCGTAGTTACACGAGCTCCGAGCTTTCCTTCGGCCAATTCATTCGTCGCCAAACGAAGTTTTTGCAGCGGAGTCGTAAGATACTTGGCGAGTCCGTAGCAGAAAAGACCGCCAATCAAAAGGACGATTAGCAAGCGAAGGGCTAGCGGCTGCAGGCTAAATTGGAATGGTGCACGCGGAATGTTAGCAACGTAGAAATACTTGTTTCCCTTCGGCGTTACGATTGGCTTTGCAACGAGTGTGTTAGGTCCGGCGAAGTTAAATTCAATATCATCAGCCTGGTTTGCTTTAGCGACCAGTTCAGTGGCGCCCGGTGGAGGAACTCTCCCCGACAACTCATTACCATTAACGTCATAGAACACAACATTGATCCCAGCTCGCCTGTCTCTCTCTTGTAGAAACGCAGCGAGTGCTGCTGAGCCTTCTGTATCGTAAATCTCAGCCGCGCGCTGAGCGTTCGGCGTCACGTTCGTCAGATCTCGCCAGGATCGACCAGTCGGCGTCGGCCGTGTTATCGCAACGGCCGCAAACAGCGCAACGTTCGCGATGATCATCGCGAGCCAGAACCAAAGGAAGATCTTTAAAAATAAACTGCGTATTGGAAGGTTCATTCTGGTCTATCCGAAGGCGCGCCGTAGATGTAGCCAACTCCGCGAATCGTTTTGATTCGTTCGAGACCATTCACCTGATGGCCCAACTTCTTGCGGAGATTACTCACGTGCATATCAATGCTGCGATCAAACGGCGACAACTCACGACCCAGCACATCTTTCACAAGGTCTTCTCGCTTCACAATCTGGCCGGCATTGCGCAACAGAATTTCGAGCAGGTCGTACTCAACGCCGGTCAACTCAACTACTTCGCCTGCACGGCGGACGTTGCGTGTGTTGCTGTCCATCTCGATATCACCAACCTGGAGCACTTCGCGTTGGCCAGGAGCAGACTCAGCCGGCTGAGTGCGTCGCAACACAGCTCGAATTCGGGCGACGAGTTCACGCGGATTGAAAGGCTTCGGGAGATAATCGTCAGCTCCGATTTCGAGACCAACAATGCGGTCCACATCATCACCTCGAGCGGTCAACATCAACACGGGAATACGCGAACGCGCTCTGATGCGTCGGAGAACATCGAATCCGTTGGTGCCCGGCAACATCACGTCGAGCACAACTAGATCGTGTTCGTTTGAAAGAGCGCGATCGATGCCCCGCTCACCGTTGTGAATGGCTTCGACGGCGTATCCCTCGGGCTCTAAATACTCGCCGACCAATTCGCAAAGGCCGACGTCGTCATCGATGACAAGAACGCGTTCCATCGGTTGTTCGATGTAATTCAAATGCATATTTCTGCTCTGGGCAAGTGCCACCTAATGCTACAGGAACGCAAAGCTTTCATCCGTAAAGAATTGTCAATCATAAATCGACTGGAACTTACAAAACTTTACAAACCGTTGACAGACTCTTTACGCCTAATTTCGCTAGAATCGTGTCTTATTTGCTAGGAGCGTACGCAGTCTGGTCCGCACCCATTAGCACCCCACAAAGGAGCTTCGAATGAAGAGAATATTGCTGCTAATAGCTCTGTGCGCCAGCACGGTAGCTGCACAACAGCGAGCGGGCGGACTTAAAGGCCAGGTTCTGGATGAACTTGGTGGCGCCATCGTCGGCGTCAGTGTGACTGCGATCAACGCTCAAGGCGCCGAGAAAACTGTTGTCACCAACGACGGCGGCACCTACACAATCAACGGTCTGGCTCCCGGCAAATACACCGTTCGCGCCGTTGGTTCTGGTTTCAGCATTTATGAGAACGCTGAAGTCGAAATCGCTCCCGCCAAGGTCCAACAACTCGACATCATTTTAAAAGTCACGATCGAAGAACAAAAAGTAACTGTGGCCGCTGACAGCAGAAATCTCAGCACTGAAGCTGATAACAATGCTGGCGCAATCGTGTTGAAGGGCGACGACCTGGATTCACTCCCAGATGATCCGGACGATTTAGCTGCTGCCCTGCAGGCCCTGGCTGGTCCATCTGCTGGTCCAAATGGCGGACAGATCTTCATCGACGGTTTCAGCGGCGGACGCCTGCCACCGCGTGCGGCCATTCGCGAGATTCGCGTTAATTCAAATCCTTTTTCCGCAGAATACGACCGGCTTGGTCTTGGTCGTATCGAGATCCTGACCCGTCCCGGCTCCGATCGTTTTCGGGGCCAGGCGTCCTTCAATTTCAACGACGACGCACTCAATTCCCGCAACCCCTTCGCTCCCAATCGTCCACCGCATCAGTCGCGTCAATACGGCGGCAACTTTGGTGGTCCCATCAGCAAAGGGAAAGCATCTTTCTTTGTTGATTTCGATAAGCGAGACGTCGACGATGAGGCAGTAATCGTCGCGAGGGTGCTCGACGCAAACAACGATATCGTTAACTTCAATGAAACGGTGCCGGTTCCAAATCGTCGAACGTCGTTCAGCCCCAGAGTCGATTTCCAAATTAATCCGAATCACACGGTCGTCAGCCGTTACAGTTTCTCTAAGAATCAACGCATCGGCGGCGTTGGTGGATTCAATCTTCCCGAGCTTCAATACGACATCGAAAACTCGGAACACAATTTTCAGTTAACGGAAACTGCCATCATCAACAAGACCATCGTCAACGAGACGAGGTTCCAGTTTGAACATTCGAAGAACCATTCGGATGGCGATAACAGCGTCCCAACCATCCAGGTGCTCGATTCGTTCACTGGTGGTGGATCCCAGGTAGGCCAGGCATTCAATACTCAGAATCAGTTTGAATTGTCCAATAACACGTCTTTCACAAAAGCAAATCACGCTTTTAGATTTGGTGCGCGTATTCGACACACGAGCATTACTGATATTTCGCCTATGAATTTTGGCGGCACTTACACGTTCAGCACAATCCAGGGTTACAGGCAGACAGTTTTAGGAGCGGCGCAGCTGGCGACCCAGTTTTCGATCGCCGCCGGCAATCCTGAGGCGAAGGTCAGCCAGTTTGATTTCGGTGGGTTCTTTCAGGACGACTGGAAGCTCCGTCCGAACTTCACCATGAACCTCGGTTTGCGTTATGAGAACCAGTCGAACATCAGTAGCAACGTGAATTTTGGCCCACGCATCGGTTTCGCGTGGTCGCCCGGCGGTGGCCCACAGGCGAAGACCGTTATCCGCGGCGGTTTCGGCGTATTCTATGATCGAGTTGGAGAGAATCTAACGTTGAGCGCAACGCGGTTCAATGGAATCAATCAACAGCAGTTCATCCGACCCAATCCGAATTTCTTTCCGCTGATACCAACGGTTGATCAACTAGAGGCGTTTGCTGTTCCCGTATCGATCAACCGACTGAATGCGGATATTCAAGCTCCCTACACTCAGCAAGCGGTGATCAGCGTCGAGCGGCAGTTACCGCACAACATAACCGTCGCCACGAGCTATATCAATGTTCGCACGCTGCACGTTATGCGCACACGACCAGTAAATGCTCCGCTGCCCGGGACATATAACCCATTAGTGCCGAACAGTGGTGTTAGACCGCTCGGCGTCAACCAAAACATTTTTGAGTACGAATCGACGGGACGATTTAACCAAAACCAGTTCATAGTAAATATCAATAGCCGTTTTCACAGGAATTTTTCGCTGACTGGCTACTACGTCATGGCGAAAGCCAACAGCGACGCTGATGGAACCGGATCTTATCCAGCAGATCCATACGACATGAGCGGTGAGTATGGTCGCGCAGGCGGCGACGTCCGACACCGCTTCTTTATAAGCGGCACGATTCGAGCTCCCTGGGGAGTCAGTTTAAATCCTTTCATCAGTCTGAATACGGGCCGTCCGTTCAATATCACGATCGGCAGAGACTTGAACGGCGACACTCGCTTCACTGAGCGTCCTTCGTTTGCTCCTGAAGGAACTGCGTGTTCGCTGATAATCCGCTGTACGCCTTTTGGGAATTTCAATACGAATCCGGCAGTCGGAGAAGTGCGAATCCCGCGCAACTTTGGCGAGGGACCAGGCTCAGTTAGCGTCAACATGCGCGTTAGCAAGACATGGTCGTTCGGCCGCGAAGGCGGATCGGCAAACGCGAATAACCAGCAGAACCGCGGTGGACAAGGTCAGGGTAACGACGGCCAGCGCACAACGATGATGGGCGGCGGCATGGCTGGAGGTGCACGTCCCGGTGGCGGGGGACCCGGCGGTGGTGGTCCAGGTGGCGGTGGTGGAGGCGGCGGTGACCGCGGCTTTGGAGGTGGAGGCGGCGGTGGCCGCGGTGGCTTTGGCGGCGGCGGTAGTAATGCCGGCGGGCGCTATAATCTGACGTTCTCGATGAACTTCCAGAACCTTTTGAATCATGCAAACCTGGGCAACCCGGTTGGCAACCTGAGTTCAGGGTTGTTTGGTCAATCGACTTCCACTACTGGTGGCTTCGGCGGCTTCGGCGGCGGATCTACTGCTTACAATCGACGCATCGACGCTTCGCTACGATTTAGCTTCTAACGATTCAGCCAGGTAGGGGCTGGGCTCCAAAATCATTTCCTACCAAGCCAACAAAAAAGGGGCATCGCTCTCGTCGATGCCCTTTCTTTGTGCCCGCAGGTGAACTCCTGCTACTGGCCGGTGCTGCCGTCAATCGCCGGTCTTAGCTCGCCGACAAACTGATCGGAGTTTTTGATACTCGCCAGCACGATCTTAAGCGCTTCGTCAGGAAAACCTGACTCGAGCGTAAACGTATAGCCGGTGAATACGTCGCCGTCCGAATCAGCTCCCCAGTACAAGAATGTCCTTGCATTAAACTGGACCAGCTGTCGCAAAAGCAGGGCAGAGTTGCGCGCCTTGTCGATGTTTATGTAGGCGCCTTTGAATTTAGGAAACACCCGGAATCCGATGGTGGCCTTCGAGGTTACCTGGATCACGATGTCCATGCTGTCGGCATTCTTTAGGCCGTCTTTCAAGGTGCCGACAAAAACGAACTGATTCTTCTCTGACGGACGAAACGATACATTGATTGCGGGACCTTCACCCTGCAAAAGAACACTTAGCCGTTGCCGCGTTTTCTCTTGCGCCACATCAGCCTGTCCGTAAACGGCTGGAGCGCTAATCAGTATTAGAACAAAGAGCAGGAACTTAACGGTTGAACGATGCATCAGGGGTGTCTCCTTATCGACGAAATCCTCAGAGCCTTATTAAGTGAAGTGCATTCGAAAAGTCAACAGAAGAGTACATTGCAGATTTTTGATTGACGATTGTAGATTGATGATTGCCTCTAACTCGACCCTTGGCATCAGTACTGAAACCTTGCCAGTCAGCAATCAACAATCGTCAATCAAAAATCTGCAATGTTCTTAATCGGTGGAAATCCGTGGATCTGCTGAGTTATTGTTTTCGCGGAATTCAGTCGCACATGTCCACTAACAACGCTGACAACGCTTCCGAGAAGCGGTTCATACAGAAGTGTATTGAACCAGACTGCCAATCGACCTTCGGTTTAGACGAACCGGTTTACGTGTGTCGTCGGTGCGGTGGACTGTTGGATATCGAACGCTCTTCAAGGTCCTCGATTGATCCTGACACCTTGAAGCTGTGGTGGCATCAACGTCTTTCTTCAGGCCTTCCACAAGATGAAAGCGGTGTTTGGCGCTTTCGAGAGTCACTACCGTTCCCCGACAACACCGAAGTCGTCACGCTAAAGGAAGGAAACACTCCGCTCTACACCGCCCGTCACTCTGCCGACTATTGCCGACTCGACGCGTTGCAGCTCAAACATCAGGGACTCAACCCAACCGGCTCTTTCAAAGACACAGGTATGACTGTCGCTGTAACTCAGGCGAAATCTCTGCGATCGACAATGGCGGTTTGCGCAAGCACCGGCAATACAGCGGCAAGTCTCGCAGCGTATGCTGCACGCGCCGAGCTTCCGTGCGCGATCCTGGTGCCCGCCGATCAGGTAAGCCACGCGAAGCTGGCGCAAGCGCTTGATTACGGCGCTCGGGTCGTAGAGATTGAAGGTAACTTCGACGCCTGCATGCAACTGGTGCTCGAGCTATCGAGTGAAGAGCCGATCTATCTGGTGAACTCGATCAATCCATTTCGGATTGAAGGTCAGAAGACCGTGGCCATTGAACTTGCCGAACAATTGAATTGGGATGTTCCCGATCATCTAGTTGTGCCCGGCGGAAATCTTGGAAACAGTTCAGCGTTCGGCAAAGGCTTTCGCGAACTACTCGATTGGGGATTGATCGATCTATACCCGCGAATAACAGTCGTGCAGGCAGAAGGAGCTGCGCCATTCGCACGATATTTTGTTGAGCAAGGTGCCGGCAACGTTCAGTTTGCAAATGAAGAAGAGCCCGAAACATTGGCTTCGGCGATAAAGATTGGCGCGCCGGTGTCGTGGAAGAAAGCGTGGCGTTCGGTCAATGAATCAGGGGGTCAGGTCATTACCGTCAGCGAACAGGAGATTGCCGATGCTAAAGCAATCATCGGCCGCGATGGTATCGGTTGCGAGCCTGCTTCGGCGACAACGGTCGCGGGAATTAAGAAACTTGTAGCAAGTGAATTTATCAGAAAGGATAGTTCAGTAGTCGCCGTACTGACAGGACATGTGCTTAAAGACACTGAGTACGTGATTGGATATCACAATCGGAGTCTTCGCACGGATCGCGGTGAACAGATCCACGCGACGTTTGGTAACACTCCGTTGCGAGTTCCGTCGTCTCGGCAATCGCTCAAAGATGCGCTCCAACGTGTCCGAGATGAATCAGGATCGCGCTGAGGCTTTGCCTCAAAAGTCACATTTAGCTCGAGTCAGAATTGTTTTGGTTCGTGTGATTTCGTGGATCGGTCTTGCTTTCTAGGCAAACGGCACGATCCACGAAGTCACACGAAGTAAACACGAAACTGGCTATCATCGATATCGACTTTTGAGGCAACCAGACATATACGTAAGCGACAACACGATGGCGAAGGAAAGCAAGAAAGCAAACGCAGGCGCAGCTATTGAAGTTTGCATCCCCGCCTCATCTTCGAATCTCGGCGCAGGCTTCGACTGCTTTGGTGTCGCTCTGAATCTCCACTTAACAATTCGTGCGACTGCCAGCTGGCGAGTGAAAGAGTGCAAAGTAAGAACATCGGGCGCCCGTGAAAATGCAGCACTTCCGAAAGGGCCAACGAATCTCATCTACCGCGCGATGTCGTTCGCAGCTGCGCGAGAGCAACTGCAACTCCCGCCGGTGGAATTAGCTGTTCACAATGAAATCCCCCTTGCTAGCGGACTTGGAAGCAGTGCTGCTGCCATTGTTGGCGGCATCAAGCTCGCTGGTTTGCTTTGTGACAACAACTTGCCGGACGCGCGCATTCAGAATCTTGCAGCAGAGTTCGAAGGACATCCGGACAACGTGGGCGCAACGCTTTACGGTGGTTTTGTTATCAGTTGTCGCAGAGACGTCGACGAAGTTTTTGCGATCAAACACGAATGGCCCAGGGATATAAAGTTCGTCGTCGTCTCGCCACATTCGCAGGTGTCTACGCAGGCAGCGAGAGCGCAACTACCGCGGACTGTCACCCGTTCTGACGCGATTTTCAATCTTCAGCGAGCGGCGTTATTTGCATCAGTGCTCGAGAAACGTCGTTACGATCTTTTGTGGGATGTTATGCGTGATCGATTACATCAAACGCAGCGAGCGTCACTGGTGCCGGGCATTCGTGAGGCGCTGGCGATCGAGAAACAAAAAGGTCTGCTGGGGATTGCCTTGAGTGGCGCCGGGCCGAGCATCGTTGCGCTGGTCAACGAAAATGAGAAACCGATCGGGAAACTGATCGCGGCGTGTTTTCAGAAGAACAAGATCCAGTCCACGGTACGTGTGTTAGAAGCGGATAATGAGGGTTGTAGAGTGATTAAAGGGTGAACACCGAAGGTGTTCGCTAATTCCAGCCCAGGGTAACACCCTGGGTATTAAGGGGTTGTGGTAGACTCTGCGTAACCCTGAAGGGGTTACGAAAAAAAACTAAATAAGGAGCTACCTCACAATGGCCCAGTCCCTCGCGTGTCTATGGACCCACCTCATTTTCTCAACCAAGAACCGATTCCCTTTTCTAACTGATAAAGCGTTTCGTTCTGACGTTCACGCGTACCTCGCCACGATGCTACGCCAGTACGATTGCGAGACCATGATTGTCGGAGGAGTGGAGGATCATATTCATGCTCTTTTCGCACTCTCGCGAAATTATTCCATTGCGACGGTTGTGAAGGAGATCAAGCGACCGTCTTCAAGTTGGATCAAGGAGACGTCACCTCGACTAGCCAAGTTCTACTGGCAGGCTGGTTATGGTGCCTTTTCGGTAAGCCAATCAAATCTCGATGCCGTGATTAGATACATTGAGAATCAGGAAGAGCATCATCGACGAGTGACTTTCAGGATGAATATAGGACGTTTCTCAAAGCACATGGAATAGAGTACGACGAGAGATATGTTTGGGATTGATGAGATGTGACGAAACCCTTTCAGGGTTTCGTATGACCAACCGCGTCAATTGTTGTCCCAGGGTGTTACCCTGGGCTGCAATTAGCGAACACCTTCGGTGTTCTTCCTATTACCCGCGCTTCTTCATCAACCAGAACACCGGGTAACTCACGGCCAACCCCAGCAACGCATACACACTGTTCTTAGTGTCGCTCGCAATTGCGCCTGCCAGAAACAAGATCGAGCCGACCAGGGCTATGCCGGTGGTCCAGGGGTAACCCCACGCTCGGTACGGTCGCTCCTTCTCGGGCTCACGTCGTCTGAGCACGAACAATGAAACGAATGAAAGGGTGTAGTTCGCAACAAAGAAGAACGCGACGACGGTAATCACTTTCTCGAATGTTTTGCCAAATACAATGATGGCTAGTGCCGCGACCGCGCTCAAGAGCAGCGCCCACGCAGGCGTTCCTCCGGGATTTACAGTTCCACCTCGTTTGAAAAACAGTCCGTCTCGACTCATCGCAAACAAGACGCGCGTGGCCATTAAGTGGCATGCGTTGATGGCGCTGAGCATCGACACAATCGTTAGGACGCGAAACACGGTGTCGCCATATCGCCCAAAAATCACTGTGGCTGCTGCTCCGGCAGCAAAATCAGCGCCGGCAATTTGCGATATAGGAAGCACGTAAAGCAAAGCAGCGTTGACGAGCAGATAGATTGCGATGATTGAAAGTACGCCGCCGATCAACGAGCGGGGAATGTCGCGACCCGGATTCGTCACCTCTTCCGAAAAATAAACCACGCCACTCCAACCATCGTAGGTGTAGATGACGGCTTGCAGCGACAGCACCACTGGACCAAACAGCGCCAGGCCTGCTGGTATCTTCATCTGCTCGGCTTGTGCGATCGATCCACCACCGCCAAAGACGAATGCCGCAACGATCAGCACCATGAACGCCAATGCTTTAAGTAAGCTGGTTACGTTCTGAGTGTTGCTGCCCCAAACCATGCCGCGCCACTGCAAGACAGCGAAAAAGATTGCCACGCCCGCAGCTAAGACGGGAATTAGATTTCCACCAAGCGCAGGGAACAACACCGCGGCGAATTGGCCCACGACGAGCGCGACGGCCGCAGTTGCACCACACGTTGAAAGCCAATCACTCCAACCGACGATGAACCCCGCATATTCACCTAACGCATAACGCGCGAAAACATACTGACCGCCGGAGCGCGGCAGCATCGTGCCAAGCTCCGCCAGCGAGATCGCGCCAAGCAAGGCATACAAACCTCCGACGACCCACACGCCAAGAAATAACGGCACACTTGGAAGCTGCTGGGCGATCGTGCCCGGCGTGCGGAATATGCCGGCGCCAATCGTGTTCCCGATGATTACGGCGAGACCAAACCCGACGCCGAGAATTTTGAGAAGCCGGCCTCGTTCAGTTTTATTTGGGGTCATAAAAGTATGAGCCGCAGGTTTTAGCCGCAGATCTCCACAGATAAACGCAGATCAGAATTGCAGAAGTAAAAGAGCAACGACCCTTATTCGTCTAAGAATTCTGATTTGTGTTTGTCTGCGCAAATCTGCGGCTAGATGTCTTCCTCTAAATGGCAGCCTTTAGATCGGCGTAAAGCAATCGGTGGAAAAGATGTTCGCCGGCTTCGCGTCGCACTGAAAGCCGGCCGGCGTTGTAAGCTCTCGATGTCAGTCCGCGTTGCACGGATTTACAAATAGCCACATCCTCGTCCTGAATACGCTGGCCCACTTCGATACTCGCGCGGTTTCTGGCTCGCGCAGCCTCAGAAACAACATCGGGAAAGTAAAAATCGAAAATGACTTCTGTCTTGTCGACGCCTCTCGGAATCACCAGGTTCGTATCCAGGACGCCGTCGTACCAATTAAGCATGAAGTTGGGATAGATCCAGTAGTAAAGCGCTTTGTCACCTTTTCGTACCGCGCCGGTTTGTTCTTCAGCTCCTTCACTCACGATCGGACTCCATTGCAAACAATAGTGCTCGCCGTTTTCGATCATGTAGTTGCTGTAGTCGAGTACGCTGTCGAGACCTTTGTGCAGGTGCGGCACGTGATAACCGCCGTCGAGATAGTTGTCGACAAAAACTTTCCAGTTGCAATCAAAGCTGTAATGACGTCGCTCTTGCCAATGAAGATCGGCGAGATTCAACGGCTGAATCTGCGTCATTAGATCCTCTCCCAAAAACTGAGGCAGCGACAGGCCGTGTTGGTTTAGCCTGACGAACACCCAGTTTTCCCATTCAGAGAGTTCCACCGGCACCAATCCATTGTTCTCGCGCGCGAAATCGCAGACGCCCGAAAAGTCGGGCGTGCCTTTTAGTTCACCGGAAAGTGAATAGGTCCAACCGTGATATGGACAGCGGAGTTGTGGCGATTGGCCTTCAGGCTCCGTCATCACTGCAGCTGCATGATGGCGGCAAACATTAAAGAATGCGCGGGTCTTCTCGTCATTACCGCGCACGATGACAAGCGGCTCGCTTGCGAGATCGGTTGTGACGTACTGACCGGGCAGGACCAGTTGATCTCGACGGGCACCGTAATGCCATGTGTTACTAAAAACAGTTCGTACTTCGAGGTCGTACAATTCCTGGTTCGTGTACCACGAAGCAGGGATTGTTGAAGCATGATCCAGCGGATCACTGGGATCGTAGCTGTCGATCAGGTTTTGAAGTATTGAAGTCAATTTGGAGTGCGGTGACCTGTCACCGCTTTCATCGGCGGCGACCTGTCGCCGCCATGTTCAATACGAGGAGACCGCGGCAACAGGCTGCCGCATACCAAAGCGGTGACAGGTCACCGCACTCCAAAGAGGACTAAACCGGTGTCGCCGTCTTTCGTTTCGGATTGAAAAACGGCGTTTTTACCACCGTCGCTCGCACCTGATGTCGCACTGCCTCAACTGTGATCTCGAATTGTAACCGCGTTCCAGGGCGTGTGAATTCTCGCTTCACTGTCGCCAACGCAATCATCTTCTTCAAAGTCGGCGACCACGTGCTGGATGTCGCCTTGCCAACCTGGCTGCCCTCTTTAAAAACAGGAATGGCAACACGTGAAGCAATCGGCGAGATGGAGGGCGGCAAACCAACCGCTTCATACAAACTCTCAACCTGTGGCCAGTCGATCTCCAGTCCGACTATCTCGCGCGCAGACCCGAGCTTCTGTTCTTCGATCAATGCCTTCTGTCCAACAAAGCGGTTCTTGTCTAGATTCACTAAACGCCCGAGGCCCATCTCAAATGGTGAATACTTTTGCTCATCAATCAGAGCCTTCTTGCTACTGTTGAAGTCGATGTCAATCAGTAACAGTCCGGCCTCGATTCTCGAAACGTCGAGTGCCAACATTCCGGCAGCGTGGATATCGAACGCTTTGCCGTGCTCCATTAACGCATCCCAAACCTTAATGGCGTGCTCCGCCGGAATCCATAC
>Ga0157380_10001923_pt1 | contig 13804 bp, 12 predicted proteins | sample S35metaG_FD_119757 | JGI IMG/M metagenome (GOLD analysis project Ga0157380, IMG submission 119757) | Switchgrass rhizosphere microbial communities from Kellogg Biological Station, Michigan, USA - S3-5 metaG | ecosystem: Host-associated > Plants > Roots > Rhizosphere > Soil | place: USA...
GATCTACACCGTGCAGTTCCATCTCGAAAAGTCATTTGAGGATTGGAACAAGTCAAGGACTCGATGGGAACACCAGAATGAATCGCGCGACGGCCGAATCCTTTTCGAAAACTTTCTCGAGCTTGCCCTGGCACACTCCTTTTGACCGCAGTTCCAAGCAGTAGCGTGGTAAATCAATGGCGCGGGAAGCACTGACAGAGGCCACCCTTGCCCGCGCCGCACAAACGCTCGCCAGCCGCGATCCCGATCTGGCGTTGATCCTCCAACGCCTTGGGCCACCGCCACTCTGGGCGCGGCCACCTGGGTTTCCCACCCTCGTCAAGATCATCCTCGAACAGCAAGTATCACTGGCCTCGGCTTCCAGTCTGTTCTCCAAACTTCAAAAACACACCGTGCCATTTCGTCCTGCGCGCGTGATCGAACTCGGCGAATCTCATCTTAAATCGCTCGGCTTAACGCGTCAGAAGACGGCGTATTGTCTTGATCTTGCCGAGTGCTTGCGTGATAGGCGGCTACGACTTGCTCGACTACCTTACATGGCTGACGACGAGGTGAAGGCGGCGCTGATGGAGGTGAAAGGTATCGGAGCGTGGAGTGCTGAAGTCTATCTGCTAATGGTTTTGCGGAGGCCAGACGTCTGGCCGGCTGGTGATCTGGCGCTGGCAACAGCTGCTTTCAAGGTGAAGCGCTTGAAACAGCGACCAACGCCCGAAGCCCTGACAAAACTGGCCGAGCCCTGGAGACCATTTCGATCAGTGGCGGCGAGAATGTTGTGGCAGCACTATCTGGCGCGGGACGAGAAGTAGTTATTGAGTTTTGATAGAGTAACGGTGAGGACGTTACTTCGTTATCATCGATGCAGTAGTAATCGGAGCCGGTGGTGTGAAATCAGTCGTTACGGGAACGTTCTCCATCGTCAGCTCGATCAGACGATCGACCACCGAATTCAGGTCTTTGGTCTCGGCAAACACCCGCAGTTGTTCTTCCGCTGACGTGCGCCGTTCCAGAATCGTGTGGATGTGCTCAATCTCTTTTCGCGAATCAAGTTCATCGACAACGTCGTCTACAAAGTCCAAAAGCTCAAGAATCAGATCCCGCGTGGGCACTTCTTTCTGCTTTCCAAAGTCGATCATTTTCCCGTCGATTCCCCAGCGAACCGCCCGCCACTTGTTCTCCTGAATCAACATCCGCCGGTAAAGCCGGAACCCGAGGTTCTTCTCGATTAGCTTTGTAAGCTTGGCGACGATCGCCTGAAACAAAGCAGCTATCGCAACGGTGTCGTCAACGCGTGTTGGGATGTCACAGATGCGAAATTCCAAAGTCGGGAAAACCGGATGCGGCCGCAGGTCCCACCAGATTTTCTTGCCGTCGTTGATGCAACCTGTCTTCACCAGCAAGTCAGTGTAACGCTGAAAGCTGGCGTAGGAATCGAAGTGGTCAGGAATATCCGTGCGGGGAAACTGCTTGAAGACCTCTGAGCGGTACGACTTCAGTCCAGTGCTGTGACCCATCCAAAAAGGCGATGACGTGGTCAATGCCAGGACGTGAGGCAGGAAGTAGCGCGCAGCATTCATGATGTGAATGCGACGATCCAGATCGGCAACTCCGACGTGGACATGCAAACCGAAGATCAAAAGCGACCGTGCTACGGTTTGAAGTTCCTGAACCAGCAAAGAGTATCTCTCGTCGTCGTAAATCTTTTGATCCTGCCAGTGCGAAAAAGGATGGGTCGAAGCCGCTACGATTGCCAATCCGGTTTTCCCTGCCAGTCCGGAGATGATGCTGCGCAAGCGGGTGATATCAGCGCGTGCCTCCTGGATGTTCTTACAAATGCCGGTGCCAACTTCGATCATCGACTGAATCATCTCAGGCTTGATCTGTTCGCCGAGGATCATCTTGCCTTCCTCGAGAAACTCAGACACGTGCGAACGCAGTTCGCGAGTCTTAGGATCAACAATCTGAAATTCTTCTTCAATACCCAGCGTGAATTGATCGAACATAGAACACTCCTTATGAAAGGCCGATCCCGAGCTCCGTTCGGGATCCTTCACTCCTCTGGTTGCGTTTGCACCTACACTTCAACGTACGATTTGATGGTCTCCCAATCCGGCCGGAATTTCCTCAACACCTCATGTCTTAAGTGGCTCGCCGCGCTGCGGGGAGAATAAACCACGCTGTAAAGATCAAAATGCACATACCACTTTCGAGGATCGCCTTCCTGGTAGAGAAAATGAAGTATCGCCCGAGGTCGCCCTTTTTCGTAAAACCCGCCGGTGCAGTCCTTGTGTTTCGCAAATCGTCTGGTGAAGTCTCGGCGATTGGAAAGCGTCGATTCGATCATTGGCCAGGCGACGAATGAAAGACCAACACCGTGCATCCCGTAGACGTTTTGCACTCGACGGACAAGGTGCCAGAGTCCAATTGCGCGCATTCGACCCAGAAGGAGCAGGAGCGCTTGCTGCTTGTCTTCGGTTAGAGCGCCAAACGCCTCACGGTCATTCAGTGCTCCATAAAGGCCCCCGAGTTTACCGGTCAGGGCTTCGCGCACGTCGTAAGAAAGATCTGTCCAGGTAAGCTGCAAACTCCGCGGTGCGGACATCAGTTGCGTCCCAGCTCAACTTCCAATAGAACCCGATCCGCCGCGGACAAGCCCTGAAAACTAACTCCCACTCCGCTCCCTGGATTACTGTAGACGACTTCTGCATTCACGACCACTTGCTTCCCGTCCGCGACCGGAATTCGTAACAACAGCACCGAACCCTCCGGTAGGTTAGCCTGCGTGTTCATGTAAAGGCCGCCCACGCTGATGTCATGTGTACTGGCGACGCCGGTTGCGTCCTGCCCATCGTAATAGACATCAACAATCAATCGCGAGCGATCGTGTTGTCGGCGGTCATCCGGTACAGGTGCTGATTCGTCTACGTCATTGACCACGTGAGGTTCTCCTCCGCTGCTTCAGACAACGGCATTGTACACGCCCGCTTAAGTCTTCCGGCTGATAATGTAAGTCGGGACCATGCCGCCCCCGGAAGATACGTTCGCAAGTTCCGTGAACGACAAACGGGTAAAAGCTGACCCTACCTTGCCGTTGAACAGCAGTGGATCGAGATCCACCAACTGTTCGGCAAATTCGAAGGTGGCATCGTCCTTGAGGGCCGGAAAAGTCTCTCGCGCAGTCGGGACTCTTTCCTGGACAACGTAATCGCCATTCTCGACCGCTTCGCTCAAGGCCTTCTTCCAACCAGTTTCGTCGACGTTCCAACCGATCGTGATCCCGTGGCCACCGTAGTCGTCGTTAGGTTTCAGCACGAGGCGATTGCGGTTCGCGGTCACGAAGTCTAAGAGATCGATTTCAGCTCCCAGATAGTCGGTTCTTTCAGCACGCACGAGACGTGTCCATGGCACGTGGCTTCGAATCGCGCTTTGTTCGGCCGCTGTGAACAGTCCAGCACGTCGCGCACTTGTGAGGACTGCAAATAACGCTTTCTTGTGAATGATCTTGGAACGAAAACTATTCACCATGCAGATCGCGCCGGCACGGTAGGCATTCAACAACGCCGGCTGTTCCGACATGATTGGCAGATACTCGTTAACCAGGAGCCGTTTGTAAACGATGTCTATTTCGAAGTCGCCGGCGCGCAGGCGATTATCCCGAAAGTCCAGTTCGTCGGGCGAACAAATGATCGACCGATAGCCTTCCGCTTCGAAGAACTCTTTGAACAACTCAAACTCTTTCAGGGTCGGCATCCCCTTGAGATCGACGATCGCGATTTGCGGTTTGTGATCGATCTTTCCGCCACAATATTCCTCGTAGGAGTCCAGAAGGACCTGCAACATGAACTGTCGGCCATAAAGCGGACGAAGATTGTAAGTCTCACCGAATCGTTGCATCACCGGGAGAGCCGAAAAAATTTCGTAAGCTGCGTCGGCATAAGCGATCCCCGCCGGGCTCTCGCCATTCAATTCCACAAAACTGTATGCCGTCTCCGTCAGAAATGAATCGAGACGCGACGTTGGCGAAACGGCCCGGTACCCCGGATCGATCGCAATCAAGTCTCGTTCGATCTCGGTGATACCAAGATCATCAATGATTGAGACATCGTCGATTGCTGCATCTTTTACCTTCTGAAGTGCCGACCAAACGGTCTCACACACTTCGCGAATCCGCGCGAAGTCTTCCTCGGTTACAAAGTGCGGACGAAGATATGGCGACAGTCGTCGGCCACCGAAAATCAGCTTCGCGCGCTCCAGTCCTTCGTCTAACATCGCACGCGATGATTCGGCGAGCTTTTCGTCTTTGAGTAGATCGTGGTAATGCGAAACTGCCTGTTTCAACATAAATCGACCGGGAAATGACGGCGGAAATGAGACGAGCTAAGAGGCGGTAGAGTAACACAGTCGGCATGAGGTCGGTATCGGCGATTGCTGATTGAGGCCGCCATAATTGCGCCTCTACAAACCAATACACAATCGACAATGCCCCGGATCTGGTTGAAACTTGCCGTCTTATCTGCGACGCTTTCCCGAAATTCAGAACCATCGAGAGCCCTTATGAAAACCAACCGCCGACGAGCCGCTTTCTGGCTCTTAACAGCCATCCTCTTGATAACCCTGCAGCAGGCGATCACTCCCGGTCAGAATCGCTCCCCTCGCGCACGACAGCGAGGTGGGGTTCAACGTGACAACGGCGCCCAGCTGGCTCGGCAAGTGACGATCTATAGCGACACATACGGTGTGCCTCACGTCTTCGGGCGGACCGATGCCAGCACTGTCTTCGGATTCGCCTATGCGCAGGCCGAAGACAACTTCTGGCGCGTCGAAGAAAACTTTATTTCCGCGCTCGGACGATTGTCTGAAATCTACGGTGAGGGCCAACTGAACGACGATCGACGGAATCACGCTCTTGAGATTCCGCGGCTGGCGCGCGAAGAGTACCAACGACTCGACCCGCATATGCGTGCCATGTGTGACGGCTTCGCCGCTGGTTTCAATTACTACCTGGATCGCCATCCGGAAGTTCACCCGAGACTGCTCAAAAGAATTGAACCCTGGTTTACGCTCGCCTTCATCCGCTACAACTATTACCAAAATGGCTTTTCGCGCGATAACAACCTTTGGTCTACCGAATTCAAGACCGCTGAGGTTTCCGCCGAGCTGAAACAGAATGTGGGTTCGAATGGTTGGGTAATCGGCCCAACTAAAAGCGCGACCGGTCACGCGATGCTTTTCATCAACCCGCACCTACCCTTCTTTGGTTCCGGACAGGTTTACGAAGGTCATGTTCACAGCGATGAAGGTTGGAACTTCACCGGCTATACGCGCTTTGGCTTTCCCTTTCCCTATGTGGGCCACAACGAGAACGGCGGCTGGGTAAGCACCGACAACGCCGCGGATCTGGAGGACGTTTACCTGGAAACCTTCGACGATCCAGCACGTCCGCTCGCTTACAAGTACGGGTCGGGATACAAACTTGCGACCGAGCGCGAGGAAGAGATTCTTGTAAAGACTGCGACAGGAGTTGAATCACGACGCTTCACGATGCGTAAAACCCATCATGGGCCTGTCGTGGCAGCGAAGGACGGCAAACTCATCACCTTGCGCATGGCAAAGTTTGAGTCAGACGGCTGGCTACGACAGTGGTACGACATGACCAGATCGACGTCGCTGGCGGCACTAAAGCGCGCAATCGCTCCGCTCAACATGCTCTTCGGCAACATCATGTATGCAGACCGTCAAGGCAACACGTTCTATATTTACAATGGCGCTGTGCCCCGTCGTGATCCGCGTTTCGATTGGACCAAACCCGTAGACGGAAGTGATCCTGCGACCGAGTGGCAGGGGTATCACACCATGGAGGAGTTGCCCCAGCTTACGAACCCGAAAACAGGATGGATGCAAAACTGCAACACCACTCCGTTTCTTCTGACAAGTGAAGGCAATCCAGATCCGGCGAGGTATCCCAGGTACATGGTGCAGGAAGGGGACAACCTGCGCGGCGAGATCTCGCGACAGATTCTGGCGGGCACTCCGAAGTTCACATTTGATGAATGGCGTCGGGCAGCGTTTGATACGCGCGTGATGGCCGCCGCTACTCGTCTGCCGAAATTACTTAGTGCAATCAAGAACCACCTCAAATCAGTTAGCGGAACTTCAACGGAAGATACGCAACTCCGCGAAGCAGCGGACCTTCTTGAGCATTGGGATCGTCGTAGCACAATCGATTCAGTTCCCATGACGATCTTCAGCGTTTGGAACAATCGGGTCTCGAGAGATCGCGATCACCGGGAACCGTCGGACGAGAGATACCTGGCGCTGTTCAATGAAACGATAGATGCCTTAGAGAAGCAGTTCGGCACCTGGCGCGTGGCGTGGGGTGATGTCAACAGACTGCAGCGTTTGGATGAAAGCAAAGCTGAAAAGTTTCGCGATGATCGGCCGAGCCTGCCGGTGCCGGGAATCAGCGGAACTGATGGTGCTTTTTTCACGTTCTACGCAGACGGCGAGCAAGGACAGAAGCGGCGATACGGGGTCGCGGGGGCAAGTTACATCAGCATTGTCGAGTTTAGCCCGAAGGTTCGGGCGATGTCAGTCCATACGTTTGGCTCCAGCGGCAATCCGGCTAGCAAGCATCACACCGATCAGGCCGAACTCTACGCGCGAGGAGAGTTTAAGCCGGCATGGCTCGCGCTAAGTGATATTCGAGCGAATCTTGAAGCTTCATATCATCCAGGTGAAGAGCAGCGTTAGGAAACGCTCCTAAGCCAACAGCAACAACAAACTCTGCGACCTGATCGTTTTCCTTTAAGCTTCGACTTCACCCTTAGATTTATTATTCACGCCATACTGATAGGTAGCCGCAAGAGCAAGCAGCGCGGAGACCGCCAACATCCCCGGCGCTAGTAAAGGGTTCGCGCCACTCAACGCAGCTCTCAGTATTCGGCTGGTTGGCGCTGTTGGGGAAATCTCACGCTCGAAGGCTATGTTGTTGGACACGTGCTGATAAATACCGAAAAGGCTGCCCGCTATCACAACTAACATCCACCCTCGCAGACTCAGCATCGTCGCGCGGCGCGGATTGAGTAGGAAAAACAGAACCACTATTACGCCGGCGCCGCTAAGGACAAATGGTAACCATTGCACGATATCTTCTGTGTGATTCACAAGCCACAGCTCGACGAGCGTTCCACTAAAAAGCAGGGTCGAGAGCACCAACAGAAACCAACGCAGTCGTGCAAGCACATCCGACGATGTCATGGCGTGCTCAGGTAGGTTTTGGCAATTACAAGATCTGCAGGCGACACGAGTTCTGCGAGTTTGGCGAGAAATGCATCGCGCGAAGCGTACGGTCTTCCCGCGATTAGTGTTTGGATCTCCGAAGCATCGAGCCCCGGAATTTGCTGCAACGTGACGGCGTCCGAGTCGTTTTCATTGATCGGCACATAGACATATTTTTCGTAGTCTGCGACCTGCTCCGGAGTTACGTACTTACCGATCTCGCGGCGAAACTGTTGGATGCTTTTATAGGGTCGATACTCCTCAAACTCATGCACCATTCGATTGCCGAATCCAGGAATAGTACTCAGCATGTCGTTTGCGGTTGCAGTGTTCAGATTCAATTTGGCCCGGGGTGTTCCTTGAGTCGTCTGAGGGCTGGATGCTGGCGTGGCCGTGCTGACTCCGGTGTTGGAAACTGATGTGTTACCTGTGTTGCCACAGCCGGCAACCGATAAGGCGAACATAACTGTAAACAGTAGGGCCCCTGAACGAGTGATTGTGATCATCGTCGCATTCCTCCGCAGCTAGTAAATTGTTCTCAGGGGGTATAAGCCATTATACCCATTTCGCCTTGAAGATGAATCAGCGAGAGAAATCCTCATTGAAGAATTACTAAACACCAACACATTCAGAGCCTCGTGACCGACAACGGTCATAGGCTTCTCCCTTTTCTCTGGTCTATTCGCACGAGAGAACACATCGGCGTGGAGCCCGGCAACGCCGTACGTGAGACAATTTACAAACAGAATGGACAAGCGAGCTTTCATCAAACACGTGAAGAGTTGGGACTTCAACACTGTGTCAAGGGCCCTTGCTCAAGACCCGCAACTGGCCAGCTATGTTGATAAGAATGGAAAATCCCCACTTCATCATTGCGCTGGAGTAAGCCTTCTTGAAAGCGGACTGTCGGCAAGATCCTCAATCGAAACTGCCATGGCCCTGTTGTCTGGCGCCGCGGATGTGAACGCCGTGCGCATCATCATTGATGACGGCCAAGAATTTCACGCTACTCCGCTGTGGTATGCCGTCGCCTGGGGAAAGAACATTGAGCTGGCTCGCTGCCTTCTTGAGCACAATGCGCAGCCTGACAAAAACGCACTCAGATCCGCAATCTGGGATCAAGACCTGTGGATTGCCGACCTTCTGCTTTCATTCGGCGGGAACATCGACACCGAAATCCATCAGCAGACGCCTTTGCTCGAAACAGTCAAAGCCAAACGAATGAAACTGCTGGGTTGGTTGGTCGGAAACGGGGCAAGGATCAATTTTCAGGATGGCCAGGGCTATTCAGCTCTGCACTACGCGGTGAAGCGCAATCACAATCTCAAACAGGTTGCCGAACTTCTCCAGCTCGGCGCCGATCCAGATCTGAAAGCGAGAGATGGCGCCACTCCTCTCTCGCTAGCCCGGAAACTAGGAAAGGCCAAACTTACAAAGCTGCTTGAAGAAACTCAGGATGGAACCGTAGTACAGACCTCGAACTCCCGCTAGCGTTTGGTTTCTTCAAGCTTCAATGAGTTCCCTTCTACAAAGACTGTTATCGATGAACTCAGGTCGCGGCCTCGATAAATGCGTTGAGTGGCCTTTTGAAAGTCCGCGGATCCTGCGCGCGGGATTTCCATGAACTTCTGTGGGTTGCGATCAACGAGAGGAAACCACGAACTCTGGACCTGTACCATGATTCGATGGCCACGACGAAAGGCGTGGTAAACATCAGGCAAGTCGAAGTTGATTGCGGCAGGTTTGTTGGGAACAAATGGCTCGGGCTTTTCCAGGCTGTTGCGGTACTTCCCACGAAAGGGCTCGCCGCGCACAAGTTGCTGGTATCCGCCCATCCTCACGGCGTTCGCCGGTGGACGTTGCCCTTCAGGCAGCTCGGGCTGGGGATAATTGCCCGGGTACACATCAACTACCTTGACGACAAAATCTGAATCGGTGCCGGAAGTGGAAACATTCAAACGGACCTTGATCGGACCCGCGATCACCAGGTCTTCCTCTAAGGGTGGAGTTTCATAAACGAGAACATCCGAACGTTGTGAGGCGAATCGCTGATCTTCAGTTGCATAATCTGAAGTCATTCCACTAACAATGTAACCAACAAATGGCACGGGCCGGTTTGGATCGCTGACATACTCGTCAAACGTACCCTGATTTCCGCCGCCCGGTGAAGTCGTGCTCAATTGACTATCTGCGCTGAAATACAGTGTCAGGGGTTTTAGGTCTTTAGGAGGCCAATCACTCTTGCGCCTCCATTCGTTGATCCCCGTCAGAAACATGAATGCTTCCGGTAGGTCCGCTGGCTGATCCTTCAGGTAGTGCATGAAAAATGGGAACTGGATCTGTTCGCGGAAAAACTCGCCCGACTTAACTCCGAAGTTGAGATTGCCCAGTTTGTCGCCATCGTTCCGAGCCCATCCTCCATGTGGCCAGGGACCCATCACGAGTTGATTAACTGTCCCCGGATTGTTGCGTTCGACCGCGTTGTAGATATGAAACGGGCCGACAGGATCCTCAGCGTCGAACCATCCCCCGACATTTAGCACTGCACAGCGGACGTTATTCATGAAGCGCCACAGCGAACGCCGTTTCCAGAAATCGTCGTAGGTCGTATGGTCAATGATTTCCTGCCAGTATTTTGCCTCGCCTCCCAACAAACGATCGTTCACAGTCGCGAGAGGCCCCATGTTGAGATAGAACTCATAGCCATCAGGCGTGCCGGGGTCGAAACCGATCCGCGGCTTGCGCGGTTCCGGTCCGCCGCTGCGGGGAACAAACGAGGAGTAGAAATCGAAGTTTGCAGAAAGCATGAAGGCGCCGTTGTGATAGACATCGTCGCCCATGTAGTAGTCAGCCGTCGGTGCTTGCGGAGAGGCTGCTTTCAAGGCCGGATGGGAATCAATGATGCTTGCCGCAACGTGAAAACCTGGCTGGGAAATCCCGATCATTCCGGCCTTACCATTGTTGTTGGGAATATTCTTCAACAACCACTCAATAGTGTCGTAGGTGTCCGTGCTCTCATCGATGTCCTTTGGGCCACGCTTGTTAGGTGTGTAAGGCCGAACCTGCAGAAACTCACCTTCAGACATGTAACGCCCGCGCGCATCCTGATAAACGAAAATGAAGCCCTCTTTTTCAAAACTCGGCGATGGGCCGACTGACGACCGGTAGGTATCAATTCCATAGGGCGCGACGCTATAGGGTGTCCGGTTAATCAGAAACGGGTAACGCTGCGACGTGTCCTTGGGAACGTAAATGGAAGTAAAGAGATGGACGCCGTCGCGCATCGGCACGCGATACTCGTACTTCGTATAACGCGCACGCACTGCGTCCACTCCTCGCGGCGGGGTCTGCGCGAACGCTACGAACGGCAGCATGATAACCACGGCAAAAGCGAGCATCAGGCGGTTCGAGTTCAAAGTAAGCAAAATGGTGATCCTCCTGGAGAGATTGAACGTTGTGTTAACACCGCCGGTAGTGAAATCGTGCGAAATCGTTTTGAAAACGTCTCTTTGTCAGAACGGTGTGAATGATAACTTCCCGGTTCAAAGCGTGGCAAACGTGTCATCATGGAGGCGTTGCCACGCTTATCTACTCTCACGCTTTCAGCGCGAGTTTGAACACAACTGCTGAGACTGGCAATTCATGCCGGTGATGTTTCGGATCAGACATTTCAGGCGCTAGTTTGTTAGAATCAATCTTCCCCCAACAATTCATTCGGCAGGAGGTAAGGATGCGAACCATCGCTTGCGTTAACCAACTCTCTATCCTTGGCAAGACAGGATTAGTAATTGTGTGCTTGATGAGTTTGATGGGCTGCGCGTCGGCGCAACACATGGATCACCACTCAGAAGGCGCGGCGACCGTGGTCAATGAGCCGCTCGAACAGGAATGGGCAAAGGCACGCCTGGCGAAGTCGCCCAGACACCAGGAGTGGGTCAACGTTAAGCATGGCGATCGCACCGTAAGTGCTTTCATTGTTTATCCGGAAGTAAAGACGAAAGCGACGGCGGTAGTCGTCATTCACGAGATCAACGGGCTCACTGATTGGGTGCAGAGTCTTACTGATCAGCTGGCAGAAGCAGGCTATATAGCGATTGCGCCGGACCTGCTTTCGGGGATGGCGCCGAAAGGCGGCGGCACCGCTGAATATGGAACCGATCGCGACGGCGTCGGCAAAGCGATTCGCGCACTGCCGCCGGATCAAGTCACAGCAGATTTGAATGCTGTCGCCGACTACGTAGGAAAACTTCCAGCCGCTAACGGTAAGGTAACGGTTGCCGGATACTGTTGGGGCGGCAGTCAGAGTTTTCGCTTTGCAACGAATCGCCCGGATTTGAAAGCAGCCTTCGTCTTTTATGGTTCAGCGCCGGAAGCTAAGGAAGAGCTCGCACGCATAAAGGCGCCGGTCTATGGTTTCTATGGCGGTAACGACAACCGCATCAACGCGACACTGCCAAAGACAATCGAGTTGATGAAAGAGTTGGGTAAGAAATTTGATCCGGTTACTTACGATGGCGCTGGACACGCCTTCATGCGCGCAGGCGATGCTCCTGAACCAAAGGCTCCCGCAGCAACGGGAGACAAAGATGCAGATGTGAAGGCGACAAATGATTATCAAACGGTAACGCTGGCTCAATACAAAGCAAACAAGAAGGCTCGCGACGATTCGTGGGTTCGTTGGAAGGCGTTACTCGCCGGGATCTAAAACAGTTTCGAGTTTCGCGTTTGGGGCTTCGAGTTCAGGGTCGAGTTCAGGTTTTCGAACTCGAAACTCCGAACTCGAAACTCGAAACCCTACGGGCCGGCGATCTTGACGACGACCTTCTCTTTGTTTCGAACGATGTTGAGCGAGTAGCTAGATGAATCTAACGAGAGTCTGATCGCATCGGAGAGAACAGGGCGACCGTTGATTGCCTCAATCACGTCGCCGGATCGCAGGCCACCTTTGAACGCAACAGTCTGTGGATTTACATAAATCACGAGCAGTCCGGAACCGGCGCCGAAGCGAGCGGCAACGGTTGGTTTGAGGGCAATGGTTTCGATCCCCTGGCTCATTAGCAGGCCGGATACTGAATTCGGCGCCCCGGCCATCGGGCCCTGTCGGAGGGTGCGCTCGATCTTGATCTCAGCGCCGTCAGTCTCGTCTTCGGTCGAACCATAGAACGCGACTGGAGCGTCGCTCAACGTAACCTCAACCGCCTCGGTAAACGCGTTGCCCGGTCGCGCAACAGTGAAGTTAACTGAATTGCCAGCGCCCACCTCTTCCAGCGACCAGGAGAAGTCGTCAGCATTCTTAACTTCGCCCTCATTGACACGCAGAATTACGTCGCCCGGATGCAGCGAGGCGCCCGCTGCCGGACTGCCCGGCGCCACTGACGTCAACAGAATTCCCCGCTGCTGAACGAGCGAACGTGCTCTTTCCAGCTCCCATCCACCACGAGTCAGCTGCTCAAGCGGAAATGTTCCAAGGGGCTCTCCTCGAATACCGAGCCACGGTCGTGGCACGCTCGCCTGTCTTTCCAAAACTCGCTTTGCAGCGCTGCGAACGAGAGCACTCGGCAGCAACGTCGCTTCGTTCTTCTCCACCGCATCAATGATTCCGACTGTCTCACCAGCGTCATTAATCGCCACGCCACCAATGTTTGCCGGCGAGAGTTTGTTGGAAGTGACCTTGATCCGGGCCATCATTCCCGAAGGTGCGCAAGTAACACTCAAAACCTTTGCTTCGGTTTCCCCGATCCGAACATAGATTGTTCCAGGAGCCCGCGAGTCGGAATGAGTTACGGGCTCCGGCCCGAGCAGCCGCAGCCGCTGGCCTACAATTACGTTCAGGTCTTTCTTAGGTGCTGATCCCAATGCGGTATGACCCGCTAGCTGCAGAACTGAGATGCCGGTAACACCGTCCAGTCCGATGTAGCGCGCGGCCAGCCGCTTTCCGTCGCGTCCAATCACGGTCACATCCGGTCGGTCAAACCAATTACCTGCGCCGCCAAGCAAGCCTTGTCCCGGCAGCGGCACAGTTCCCTCGACTCCTGGAAATGCCATCGGCGCTGCGGGCGATAACGGAGCGAACGGCGAGCTGGGTGAGGGTGGTGCCGAAGGAGCAAGTGTGGGATCCAACTCTGCAGTCGCTTCTGGCAACCTCGCGGCGATTGTCTCGCCATCATCCATCGCTAATCCTGCTATGACGCTGGTGTGAACCTCATCCTTCATCCGAAACGCTTCGTCGAGTTTTGAGATGGCTCCAATCTCCTCGCCTGAGCGCAAGAGAAGTCGAAACATCTTAAGGCCGTTAAGTCGATGGAGTATCGTGACAACCTGGGGCGCTGCCGTACCGGAGTCAACGACAACCGGAGTAGGTTTTCGCACCACGCGTTTTGTCGGTTGAGGCACTTGGGGAGTTTGCCCCTTCTGCGGCGGAGGTGGAGTCGTAGATACCTGCGCCGATGTGCTTACAACAGCCGCCGCAATCGCAACCGTCAGTAAAACGATCTGAAAACTCTTTTGAGGTTTTAGTTCCATTGCAACC
>Ga0157380_10001924_pt1 | contig 13804 bp, 12 predicted proteins | sample S35metaG_FD_119757 | JGI IMG/M metagenome (GOLD analysis project Ga0157380, IMG submission 119757) | Switchgrass rhizosphere microbial communities from Kellogg Biological Station, Michigan, USA - S3-5 metaG | ecosystem: Host-associated > Plants > Roots > Rhizosphere > Soil | place: USA...
CCTCGAAGAAGTCGAGGGCGCCGCGCAGCTGCCCGAGGGAGTCGGGGGTCTCCAGGCCCTCCACCTCCCCGGGGTCGATCGCGTGCACCTGGGCGAGGATTTCCCCGCAGCGCTCGGCCAGGCCCGGGCGGACGTTGGCGTACGCGTCGTCGCGCAGGATGCGGCGGGGAACCGTCTCACCCTCGACGAAGTCCATCACGATGAAGGGGGCGTCTAGGGCGGCGGGGTCGCTGCCGTGGGCGATCAGCTTCGGCACCGGCACGCCGGCCCGCGCCGCCGCTTCGATCGCGGTCGCCTCGCGCCGCATCGCCTCTCCGGCCCGGTCCGCCTTCGGTGGGTCGCGGCGCAGGATCAGCGGTCGCTCGACCCCACCGGCGAAGACCGCGTCGAAGGCCCAGGTCTCGCGGCTGGCGCCGCCGGTCAGCCGCCGCAGGTTGCGCACCTCGGCCTCAGGCTCCGAGCACGCGTCCGCCACCACGGCGCGAAGCTGCTCGACGAGCTGCTCAGAAGGCGCGGTAGCCACCATCGATCAGGAAGGAGTCGCCGGTGTGGTACTCGCTCGCCGGGCTGGCGAGGTAGACGGCGATCCCGGCGAAGTCGGCCGGGGTGCCCCAGCGGCGGGCGGGAATCCGCGGCAGCACGCGATCGATGAACGGCTGCCAGGCGAGCATCTCCTCGGTCATCGCCGATTCGACCCAGCCCGGCAGGATCGAGTTCGCCCGGATGCCGTATTTCGAGAGCTCGACCGCGCAGGAGTTGACCATCGAGACGAGCCCGCCCTTGGAAGCCGCGTAGTTCTGCCCCCGCGGCTGCCCGGAGAGCGCCGCGAGGCTGGCGACCCCGACCAGGCTGCCGCCATCCCCGTGCTCGACCATGTTGCGAGCGGCCCCCTGCAGGGTCAGGAAGGCCCCGTTGAGGTTCACCGCCAGGACGCGCTGGAACTCCTCGGGCGACATCTCGAGGAAGCGCTGCCCCCCGGCAGCCACCCCCGCGCAGGCGAAGCAGGAGTCGATTCGGCCAAGCCGCTCGAGAGTCTCCGCGAAGCCAGCCTCGACCTCATCGGCGGAGCCAACATCGCAGCGAACCGCAACGACCTCTCCCCCATGGCTGGCGATCCGCTCCCGAGCGGCCTCGTTGCGCTCCTCGTTGCGCCCCCAGATGCAGACGCTCGCCCCGGCGGCGGCAAGACCCTCGGCCATGCCAAGCCCGATGCCACTGTTGCCGCCGGTAATCAGCGCCACATGCCCTGACAAATCGAACGGGTTCCCCATATCCCCTCTCCCCAGTTGAGAGTCGGATGATATGGCCAGGATGGCCCACGCCTTCCGAAGATCGTGCCGGCCGTGCCCGGGGCGGGGTCAGTAGCCCGCGACTTCCGCGTGCTCTTCGACCTCCGCGGCACTCAACGCACGGTCATACACGGCTGCGTCATCGATAACTCCGGACCACGAGCCGCCGAAGTCCGAGCGAGCACCGACGGTAAAGCTCGTCGGCGCCGTTATTGACCCTTTCGAGGTGGTCGATGCCACCGAAGTGCCGTTCACGTACAACTTCAGCGTCGTACCGTCGTAGGTGGCGGCGACGTGCTTGGCGACCCCGGATGCCGCGGCACTCGTCGTCGCGCAGTCGTAGCTGCCGCCCGGGATGCGGCATACCTGGAGTTTGTTTGCAGTGCCGTTGTTCCAAAGGCCATAGCCGTCGACGACACTTTCTTTCGAGAGCACCTCGGAGGAGAAGATGCGTCGACTGGTCGAGTCGACGGTGCTCGGCTTGATCGTCGCCTCAACCGAGAATGCACTGGTCCCAGCGAAGCCGTAGCTGCTGGTCGACACCTGCATGCGGTTTTTGCTTCCGCCGAAGGAAACCGCCGGATCGGAGCTTCCCACCAGACCAGGTGCTCCCAAGGTGGCCGAGGTATAGGTGCCCGATATAGCTTCCATCTCATCGGCGGCCGTCGTTCCGCTCGCCTCCCCCAATCGCCAGTAGCTCTGCAGATCCGGTGTGGACATCACCGTCTCGTAATACCCGTTTGGCGATTCAGCGAAGAGGGGGTGAGGGGAGACGAAGAGCTCGGCGCGGTCATAGCCGTTTTCAGCGGTTGAGTAGGGCTTGCCGGCTCCAACCAAACCGAGCTGCTGGAGAAATGCATCTCCCTCAGCCTTTGCGACTCTCCTTTCCGCACCGGGATCTACATTGCTTATCGTGAAGGTCTCCCCGGGAGCGATCTGGACCGGTGCGCCCAGGACTCCGCTCTGCAGGCCACTGCCAAGGACCCCCGTTTTCGCGCTTCCGGCTTTTGCGGTGACCGTGACCGCGCCGACCGTAGACCCTTCGGGCGCATAGCCGCCCGCTTCAGTGACAGTGGCGGCACGCGGTCCATTGGTGACGCTGAGCGTGTACTCGCCGGCTTCGGTGTAGGCGTAGTACGGCTGATTCGACTCCAGTGCCGCAAGCGAGCTCGTTTGCCATCCGTACCAGGGTAGCTTCACATCGGAATCGCCGGAACCCGTGTAGTCGCCGAAGAGCGGGCCGCCACCGACTTCGTGCCCCCAACCCCATGCCGCTCCTTCGCTCAGCGACCAGGCGACAGCCTCGCGCGGGTCGAGGCCGGCGATCGCCCCAGCCACATCTGGGTCGAGCGTGTTGGCCCCGTTTGGTCCGGCCACGCTGGCGTTCGTGACCGGGGAGTTGAAGCTGACGTAGTCGAATTCCGGTTCGGCGGCGTTATTCGTGTAGACAACGAAGTAAGGCGTGTTGGCTTCGAGTGACGCGCTGCCGAAGTTGGCATAGAGCATCCCTGACTTACCACTAATTTTGTAGGCCGACTTAATTTCGTTGTATCGGTCAACTGGGTTGAATTCCTCTTCGGCGATCACGCTCGAGAGGTCGGGGGTTCCGTCTTCTTTCATCCCGACCAAGCGGGCAAGGATCATGCCCCCATCTCCGTGTGCGTAACCGACCTTTGCTTCACCGACCGTCCACCCTTTCGGGAGAGTCCAGGTGGTTCCTGGAAGGAGGCATTCGCTTCTGGGCAAGGACTAACGCGCTTATCCAGGCATTTCGTCCGGATCTCGACGGGAGCGGCTGCCCCACCACCATCGGTGTAAACGCCATCGAGCTTGAAGCCGGAGAAGAAACGATAGATCGTCTTTGGCTCGTCAAGTACGAAGCGGATCGCGTAGAGACGATTGTTTGCGAGGGAGTCATGCCCCTGGGCGTCGTTTACGTCGTATATCCCTATCGGGATCTCTCGCGCCGCGAACGCGCTGCTCGCGGACATCGCCATTGCAATTGCACCGACCAGCGCAAAGAGGCCAGTCCAGCTCCGTTTGCTTCTTGCCATTGCGCCCCCCCATTGAGGATTCGTATCTTCGCGAATGTTCAGCTTATATAGATCTTAAGAAGAACGTAGAGCTCTAAGAGTCAGCGCGACACGTTTTACGAGCAGGTGCGCAACTTGGCCGGTCGGGGGACGTCGTCATTGCGCTGGAGTGGCAGATGGGCCTGGCCTCTATCTCGGCTCGCGACCAATTCCGGAACGTCGTACCGACCTTCCGATGGGCGGACTACGGAACCGGGTGCGGTCTGGCCACATGAGGAAAACCATGTAGGCGAATATCCCAGCGAACAAGAAGAAGTAAGTCCCGCCTGCCCCGGTGCGCGTGAGCGCAGCCAATGCGATGGCACCGAGAGCGCCGATGAATACGCCAGTTGCCAGGCCAGCTTTGATGTGCGGTGCATTGTCTTCATAGTAGCTGCCCGACCAACGCGATCGTATAGACGACTTCGCCGGCAAGGGACCAAGGTCTTTAGCCTCGGCTAGATGTAGCCGACGTCGCCGACCGGGCGTCATGCATTGCCACGACGAAGACCCGATCGGACGACTCCTCATAGAGATAGAGCAGGAGCATCCAAGACCAAGGCCCTAGGACAAACCTGGTCGGCAGCCATCGGCCGCGAAGCTCGGCACCCGCGAGCGGAAACGTTTCGAGAACTCTCAGCGAACGCGCAACTCGCGACCAGGTGTCATCGGGAAGGTTAAGGGCGGCAACTGCCTCCCCCACGTCCCGCTGAGCTTGCGGGGTGACAATGACCTGAGCCACTTAGGAAGCCAGCTCGTCAAGCGGCGTGCCTTCTCCACGTGCTGCCTGGGCAAGCCCCTCCTGGGTCCGCTCCCAAGCACCAGGAATTGCGTCGAGGATCTCCGTAATGCGAGCCGCATCGGGATCAGCATCATCAAGGGCCGTCGAAAGAAGCGAACGAGCCAGCGTTCCCTCTTGGACATGAGTCCGCTCAGCAAGTCGAGCGAGCTTGCCAGCATGCTCATTGTCCAGAGTGACGTTTATACGCTTCGCTGATGCAGCCACAGCAGAAGACTACACGATTTGTAACGAATCGTGCTCAATCTGGCTCGCAGCTAGCTCCCTAGCGTTTCTCACCTTTGTTTTCCGGTCGCGGTCTTGGCGGCTTCTGGCTCTGGCTCTTCCTGCTAGTGCTCGGCGCACGCCGGGCGGACTCCTGCAGCCTCCCCCCACGACTCGGTGCTCGTTTGGTCGGTTTGCCTTTACTCATGCAGCCTCCTCAGCTTCTGATTGCTGGTCTGTTTGGGGAGCTCTGTCGGCAATGAAGTCATAAAAGCCGGTTGCCTGCCAGCCAACGCCGTCACTGCGCTCTGCATTTGGCAAATCGGCATAGATCAGCACCGTCTCGATCTCATCGTCGACGACGAAGTCAAAGTCAAAACTCTCCGACTCCTTCGGCTCGATCTCGACTTCACCCGCCTCCCATTCCTGCTCATAGCAACGAATGCAGTCAAGGTCCGCTTCATCGCGCTGGTTGATCAGTTCCTTCGCTTCGAGCTTGGCCAGAGTTTCGGGGCTCGGGGGCGCAACTCGCTGGATTTCGCACCGCAGCTCGCGTACCCCGAGCAGCACTGTGCCGCTGTTTACCGCCTTTACCGAGACCCGTAGCAGCGACGCCCCATCGCTCATCGTCCGATGCGCCGCGCGGTAGCTGAGCGTCGCACGAGGTTGCTCGGTGCGCTGGCTGATGAAACGCGAATACGTCCACCGAGCGCCAACGGCGATCGCAGCTACCGTTGCCATATTGGCCGCTGCAGAGCTCCACAACTCGACCTGTTCTGCACCCAGCGTCACTTTGAAAGCATTCATAACGCGACGGACGTCAACTGCACGAAAGGGTCACGTCGATATGGGACGAAGGGTCTCTAATGGGGCGGGAAGGACTCGAACCTTCGACCGACGGATTATGAGTCCGCTGCTCTGACCAACTGAGCTACCGCCCCAGTGGTTGAGGAGGGTAGCGCTAGGCGCTGAAGAGCTGGGCCAGGGAGCGGCCGACGTCGGGGGGCTCTTCCTCGCCTTTGGCCGCTGCGGCGGCGCCTTCGGCGAGGGCCTTGGCGGCGTCGGCGATCTGGTGGGTGCGGCCGCCGCGGATGGTGCCGGTCTTCTTCGCTTCGTCGAGGTCGGATTCCATCAGGCCGGCCAGCTCGGCCAGGCGGCGCAAGCCGACGACGCCGGCGGCGCCCCTGAGGGCGTGGGCCTCCATCCGCATCGTCTCGAAGTCGGTCGTCTCAGTCGCCAAGCCGGCGGCGATCACGTCGCAGCGCCGGCGGGCCTCCTCGGCAAAGGAAGCCAGCAGCTCGGCGTCGGGGCTCGTCTTCTCGCTCATTCTCCGATTAGTCCCTTCACTGTGCTGGTCAGCTCTTCGACGCCAAAGGCGCCCTCGATCTCAGCCACGATCCTTCCATTTTGGTCGATCGCGAACAACCACGGCTCGCTCGGCAGGTGGAAGGCACGCACCTGCGGGCGCACTCCCTCGTTCGGGTCGTTGTCTTTGTAGATCTCCATGTGGATGAACCTCGCCTTGTCGCCGTAGAGCTGCTTGACCTGCTCGGTGACGTCAGCGACCGGCCCGCATACCCGACTTTCGCAGAACTGGGGCGTCGCGAACAGGAGCACGATCGGCTCCTTGCCGAGCACGTCGGCGTAGTCGACTTCGTTCTGCGTGTCGGGCGGGATCCTCGTGGTGATCTTGCTGAGGTCGCCGCCGACGTCCTCGGGGGTGGGTGTGTGGATCAGCGGCGCCTCCTCGCCGGGCCTCGGGACCCTGGCGAAAGCACCCACCGAGGCGCTTGGCAGCAGCGAGGATCTCAGCTCGCCGTCCTCCTCGATCAGGGCGACTATCCGCCACTCCCCGTCTTGCGGAAAGTCGACGTGCGTGCTGTAGACGGCGGTCGCGGCATCGGGATCGTCGGTCGTCGTCATCGCGCGGAAGGCGGGCTGCGTCTCGATGCTTTCCACCGCAGCCGGGTAGGGCCCGACAGCCGGCTGGCCGAGGGCTTCTTCCAGCGCTTCTTTCTCTCGCTCCGTCCCCGCCGCGGTGCCTTTTTTCAGTGGCACGCGCGCGAAGTAGAGCGCGACCTTGGCGTCGCGGACCTGACTGCCATCGCGTTCGAAAACCCCGAACGGGAAGCGGTTGCGGCCTTTGTAGAAGGTTTTTGCCGCGGGCGATACGACCAGGGTCGAGGGCCCGGCGGAAGATTCGACCACCTGGGCCAGGGTCTTGCCCTCGGCGCTGGGGAAATCGCTCTTCGGTGGCGCCGGACGGCTTTCCGCGGTGCCCTGCGAGGAGTCGGTCGAGGTGTCCGAGTCGCCACCACACCCGCTGAGCACGGCTGCCACGATCGCCACCAGGAAGGCAAGGGTGGCGAGGGCTCGGCTGCGACGCATCGGCGGCATGTTATTGAGCGCGGTGGGCCGGCAGCGGCGCCCCCGAAGGCAGCCGCGGCGGGCTGGAGATAGGGTCCGCAGCGCAGACGGGCAAGCGGAAGGAGAGGAAGTTGGCGGAGCGAGCGGCACTTATCACCGGAGCGTCGAGTGGCATCGGACTGGCGATCGCCAGGGTGCTCGGCGAGGAGGGCTACGCGCTGACGGTCTCCGCGCGGCGAGCGGAGAAGCTCGAGGGCGCCGCGGAGGCGCTGCGCGCCGACGGCATCGAGGTCCAGAGCGTCGCCGCCAACATGACCGACGAGGCGGACGTCGTCGCGGTCTTCGCCAAGCACCGCGAGACCTACGGTCGCCTCGACGTGCTCGTCAACAACGCCGGTGTCGGCATCGGCGCGCCGATGGAGGAGATCCAGACCAAGCACCTCGACATGCAGCTGGCCGTCAACCTGAGGGCCCTGATCGTCGGCACCCGCGAGGGACTGCCGATGCTCAAGCAAGCCGGCGGCGAGCACGGCAAGGCGCTGATCGTCAACACCGCCTCGATCGCGGGCAAGGGAGGCCAGGCGTGGCTCTCGATCTACGCCGCGACCAAGGCCGCGGTGATCAACTTCACCCAGTCGACGCACCGCGAGGCGGGCGCCGGGGGGATCCAGTGCACGGCGCTGGCACCGGGCTTCGTCGAGACGCCGATGACCGAGTTCGTCCAGCAGCAGATCCCCGGCGAGGAGATGATCCGGCCGGAGGACCTCGGCGAGGCGGTGCGCTTCCTGCTGCGCACGTCCAAGAACTGCCATGTCCCCGAGGTAGTCTTCACGAGACCCGGTGAGGGCCTCGACACTCCCTGACGGCCTCTGGCGCCGCCATGCGGCGTCCTCAGTCGGGCTAATAGCGCTGCTATTCGCCCTCCCTGCGTCCTTGCCTGACAACGCCAGAGCCTCGTCAGCATGCGATTTCTCGTAGCTGCCTTTGGCGACCCAGGACACGTCTTCCCAGCGATCTCGCTGGGACGGGCACTTCGCGGGCGCGGCCATGAGGTGACGATCGAGACCTGGGAGGAGCGGCGCGAGGCGGTCGAGGGCGCCGGGCTCGGGTTCGCGGCGGCGGAGGAATACCGCATGTTCCCGCCCCCGGACCCCGACTCGCCCGAGGGCGCGCATGCGGCCGAAGCGGCAAAGGCGTTGCTACCGCTACTAGAGGAGACGCGGCCGCACGCGGTCGTCAGCGACATCCTCACCCTGGCGCCGACGCTGGCGGCCGAGAAGGCCGGAGTGCCGCTGGCGACCTTGATCCCCCATATCTACCCCGTGGTCGAGTCGGGACTGCCGTTCTTCGCCGTCGGGCTGCAGCCGCCCCGCACGCCGGTCGGGCGCACCGTCTGGCGGGCCGGGCAGCGAGCGCTGAACATCGGCCTGGAGCAGGGTCGCAACGACCTCAACCGCCAGCGGGCGCGGCTCGACCTCCCCCCCGTGGACCGCTTCCACGGGGGAATCAGCCCCGACCTGGCGCTGGTCGGCACCTTCCCTCAGCTCGAGTACCCGCGGCGCTGGCCGGCCGGGGTCGAGATCACCGGGCCGATGACCTTCGAGGTTCCCCATCCCGAGATCGAGCTGCCGCCTGGGGACGAGCCGTTGGTCCTGGTCGCCCCAAGCACCGCCCACGACTCCGAGAACCATCTCGTGCGCACCGCGCTCGCGGCACTTGCCGAGGAGCCGGTGCGGGTGGTGGCAACGACCAACCGGGTCGTCCCCCAGCGTCCGATCGAGGTTCCCACCAACGCGGTCCTCGTCGACTGGCTCAGCTACAGCCAGCTGATGCCCGCCGCCTCGCTGGTCGTCTCCCACGGCGGTCACGGCACGGTGGCTCGCGCCCTCGGCGCCGGCACGCCGGTCCTGATCTGCCCGATCATCGGCGACATGAGCGAGACTGCGATGCGGGTCGCCTGGGCGGGGTGCGGCCTCTCCCTCCCCTGGCGCCTCTGTCGCCCCGCGCCCCTGCGCTGGGCCACCCGACGCCTACTGGAGGACCGCTCGTTCACCGAGCGCGCGGCCGAGCTCGCCGCCTGGGCCGCGGAGAACGACGGCGCCGAGCGCGGCGCCGAGCTGGTCGAGCGGCTGGCACGTACCCGCGCGCCAGCCTAGACCGCCAAAAACTCCGGGGGTGGGACTCGAACCCACAACAACTCGGTTAACAGCCGAGTGCTCTACCGATTGAGCTACCCCGGACCGACCTGGAGGAATTTACCGATTAGCCGTTGACCCGCTCGGTGCGGGCTATGCGTTCGACCAGGGCGGCGCGGTCGCGGCTGAGAGTGGCACGGCGCTCGTAGTCGTCGCGCTCACCGGCCGCGGCGATCTCGGCCTCGATGCGTCGCTGCTCCAGCAGGAGGTAGTTGAGCTCCATCGCTTCGGGGGAAGCGGGCTCGTCGTGGGCGAGGATGACCAGCTCGGCGATCAGGCCCGCCAGCTCGGAGTCGTCGTGGGGAAGGTTCGACGCCGGGTCCTCTGGATGCTCGCGCAGCCAGATCAGGGCACGCATGCCCATCGGCGAGAGATGCTCGTCGCCGAGGCGGGCCAGGTAATCCTTGCCGTCGGCTGGCCGGGCGATGCACATCGCCAGCAGGGCGCGCTCGCGACGTTCGCGCGAGGTCAGCTCGGCAGTGCGCCTCGGTGTCGGAGCTTGCTTGGCGCCACGCCCCGCCGCCTCGGCGGACCCCCCACTCAAAGGCTGCGACGCCACCACCCTCCCCATCACCATCGCCGGCTCCAGGTCGAGCCGCTCGGCAACCTGACGCACCAGGTCATCGCGGCTGGCGCTCTCGCCCAGCCCGGCCAGGATCGGCGCCACCTCGCCGAGGGCCCGGTCACGCTCTGCCGGCGAGGACGTGTCCGTCCGGTCGAGGACCAGGCCAACCTGGAAGGCGGTCAGCTCGACGGCGCCGTCGAGGAGCGCCCGGAAGCGCTCGGCCCCGCCCTCCGCGGCCATCATCTCCGCCGGGTCCTCGCCGGCCGGCATCGCCGCCACCCGCAGCCGCATCTTGCGACCCGCGGCCACCCGCTGCGCCCGCAGCATCGCCTCTTGCCCGGCAGCGTCGGCGTCGAGCGCCAGCACCACCTCGTCGACCATCCCCGAGAGCGAGGCCACCTGCTCCTCGGTGATCGCGGTCCCCATCACGCCGACGGCCTCCTCGATCCCCGCCTGGTGCAGTGCGAGGACGTCGGTGTAGCCCTCGACCACGACCGCCCGGCCGGCCTTCGCGATCGCGGCCTTGGCCAGGTCGATCCCGTAGAGCATCGTGCTCTTGTGGAAGAAGTCGGTCTCGGCCGTGTTGACGTACTTCGCCCCCTGGTCGGAGCGCATCGCCCGGCCGCCGAAGCCGAGGGTGCGGCCGCGGCGGTCGCGGATCGGGAACATGATTCGCGAGCGGAAGCGGTCGTACTCGCCTCCGCCTCGCCCCCGCTGGACCAGCCCCACTCCGCGCAGCTCCTCGACCTTGAACCCCGCCCGCTGGCCGCGCAGGAGCACTTTGTCCCAAGCGCTCGGCGCGTAGCCGACGTCGAAGGCGCGCAGCGCCTTCTCGCCGAGGCCGCGCTGGGCCAGGTACTCGCGCGCCTTGCCCGCCTCGTCGGAGTCCCAGAGGTAGGCGGCGTAGAAGGAAGCGGTGCGGTCGAGCAGCTCGCTCAGCCGGCGCCGCTGCTGGCGCTTGGCCTCCGCCCGCGGGTCCTCCTTCTCGCGCTCCAGCTCGACTCCGTAGCGGTCGGCCAGCAACTCCACCGCCTCGGCGAAGCCCAGCCCCTCCTTCTCCTCGACGAACTTGATCGTGTCGCCGCCGACCCCGCAGCCGAAGCAGTGGTAGAGCTTTTCCTGGGCATCGACCGAGAACGAGGGCGTGCGCTCCTCGTGGAAGGGGCAGAGGCCGACCCAGCGCGTTCCCTGGCGACGCAGGTCGGTGTGCGCCGAGATCACCTCGACGATGTCCACCGCCTGCTTGACCCGCTCCAGGCTCTCGGTCGATATCAGCGCCACGTGGCCACCGTAGCGCTCCGGCTCCCGCTCAGAACCGCGCCTCCTCGGGGATCGTCAGCTCGGCGAACTTGGCAATGCAGTAGCGATCGGTCATCCCGGCCAGGTAGTCGGCGACGCGCTGGCAGTCGCTCGCGTCATGCGCGGGCGACGGCGCCTCGTCTGGGTTCTCCATGTAGTGGTCGAAGAGAACCTGCATCACGCGGTGCACCCGATTGTGCTCGCTGCGCGCCAACGGCCCGAGGTAGACCCGGTCGAACATGAACTTGCGCAGACGCAGCATCGCGCCGCCGATCTCCTCGCTCTGGGCGATGTCGCCGGCCGCCCGCGAGCGCTCGACGATGTCGCGAACCAGGGTGTCGATCCGGGCCGAGCCGGTCTCGCCGAGCAGCTCGATCTCAGCCACGGGCAGGTCCTCGGCGCGCAGGATCCCGGCACGCAGCGCGTCGTCGATGTCGTGGTTGATGTAGGCGACGCGGTCGACCAGCTTGACGATCTTCCCCTCCAGCGTGGCGGGCTTGCGAGAGCCGGTGTGGTTGAGGATGCCGTCGCGCACCTGCTCGGTCAGGTTGAGGCCGCGCCCGTCGCGCTCCAGCACCTCGACCACGCGCAGGGAGTGTTCGTTGTGCTTGAAGCCGGCGTCGCAGCGTTCGCGCAGCGCCACGTCGAGAGCCTCCTCGCCGGCGTGGCCGAAGGGGGGGTGCCCGAGGTCGTGGCCGAGCCCGATCGCCTCGGTCAGGTCCTCGTTGAGCCCAAGCGCGCGGGCGACCGTGCGAGCGATGCCGCAGGCCTCGAGCGTGTGGGTGAGCCTGGTGCGGTAGTGGTCGCCCTCGGGCGCGACGAAGACCTGCGTCTTGTGCTTGAGGCGCCGGAAGGACTTGGAGTGGACGATGCGGTCGCGGTCGCGCTGGAAGGGCGTGCGAACCGGGCTGTCGGGCTCCTCGACCACGCGATGCGCCGGGTAGGAACGGGTGGCCTCCGGAGCGAGGAACTCCTCCTCCCAGGCGCGCACCCGATCCTCGAACGTCATCGTTGCGTCCACTCTTCGATCCTAAGGGCCTTGCCCGGCAGGGGTGGAACGTCTTGTACTTTTTCGCGAGTACGGTTCGGGCGCCAGCAATCCCCGCCCCTCGAAAAAGTTAAGTGAAACCCCTGCCGGGCAAGGCCTCTCAAGCCGCCGAGCGGAGCTGCACATGCGCATGGTGCTCGAGGGTCTCGCCGACGGCACGCTCCACTTGGCGCAGCGCCAGCTCCTCGGCCACCGGCGCCTCGGCCAGCGGGCTGCCGATCGCCTCGACCATGAAGCGGTGCGCTCCCTCGGAGAGCGGGAAGGCACCCGCTTCGCAGCTGGTGCAGACGACGCCTCCGGCGGCGCCCGAGAAACCGCCCAAGTGCTCGGCATCGCCACAGTGAGCGCAGGAAGCGAGCTCTGGTGCGAAGCCGGCCGCGAGCGCCAGCTTGAGGCGAAAGGCGAGTGCCACCTCCAGGCTGCTCCCGCGATCCGCCGTGGGGTCGTCGAGCAACGCCAGGTAGCGGCAGAGCAGGTTGTAGGCGGGGGGATTGGGCTCGGCTGAGTCGAGCAGCCGCAGCACCGCGTCGCAGGCGCGCGCGCCCGCGTTCAGGGCCGGTCCGGAAGCGCGTAGCCGGGGGTAGCCGTCGAGGGTCGAGGCATTGGTGACGGTGAGCAGCTCGCCGCGCCCTTCGTGCAGGATCAGGTCAAGGTGGAAGAACGGCTCCAGGCGCCCGCCGAAACGCGACTTCGGCTTCCGCGCCCCCTTGGCGATCGCGCCGATCCTGCCCCGCGTCTTCGAGTAGAGGTGGAGGATGCGGTCGGCCTCGCCGTAGCGGATGCTGCGCAGCACCACCGCCTCTGTCTTCAGCGTCGTTCCCGCCATGGGCGGCCTACGGTGAACGACGGGCCGGACGGCGCCTCCGTGGTTTCCGGCGGAGCCTGACCTGGCAGCTCGGGCAGTAATAGGTCGAGCGGCCGGAGACGACGATGCGCACGATCGGGCCCTCGCAGCGCGGACAGGGCTCGCCCTCGCGGGTGTGGACGAGGAACTCATCCTGCATCGTGCCCTTCTCGCCTCGACCGTCGCGGTAGTCGTCGATCGAGGCGCCGCCGCCGTCAATCCCAGCTTGCAGCGCGGCAACTACTCCGTCCCGCAGGGCCTCCAGGTGCTCGGGCTTCATCGAGCCGGCCGGGGAGAGCGGATGCAGGCACGCCCGGAACAGGGCCTCATCGGCGTAGATGTTGCCGACCCCGGCGACCCCGGACTGGTCGAGCAGAAACGACTTCAGCGGCGCCGTGCGACCGGCGGCCATCTCTCCCAGGGCCTCGGGCGTGAAGTCGCCGGAGAGCGGCTCGACCCCGAGGCGGGCGAAACGCTCATTGAGCCCGGCATCGTCGACCAGGAAGGCCTCGCCGAAACGGCGCGGGTCGGTGAACCAGAGCTCGCGCCCGTCGCCGAGCCGGAAACGGGCCCGCAGGTGACGCTCGGAGGTCGAGCGCTCGCCCTCGTAGAGGCGCATCCCCTCGGAAGGGTCGAGCTTGCTCTCGCCCTCGACCAGGACCAGGTTGCCGGTCATCCGCAGGTGCATGACCAGCGTCCGGGCTCCGTCCAGTCCCAGCAGCAGGTACTTGCCGCGCCGACCCAACCCCTCGATCGTCGCCCCCGCGACCGCCCCTTCGAGCTTCGCCGGCTGCACCGGCCGGCACCAGCGCGCGTCGAGCACCTCCAGAGCCTCGATCTCGCTCCCCGCCAGCTCCGGATCGAGCTGCCGGCAAACGGTCTCCACCTCCGGCAGCTCGGGCATCCGCCAGTTCTACCGCATGAGGTCGCACTTTCCGCCGCTATGCGATTGGAACAGCGACCGCAACGCGCTACCAACCGAAATCATGGAACGCGGTCGCCATTCTTTCCGCTATGCGGCGGAAAGTGCGACCGCTGGGTTAAGCGGTGGCGCGGGGGTGGGCCTTGAAGTAGGCGTCCTTGAGGTGCTCGCCGGAGAGGTGGGTGTAGAGCTGGGTGGTC
>Ga0157380_10001926_pt1 | contig 13797 bp, 10 predicted proteins | sample S35metaG_FD_119757 | JGI IMG/M metagenome (GOLD analysis project Ga0157380, IMG submission 119757) | Switchgrass rhizosphere microbial communities from Kellogg Biological Station, Michigan, USA - S3-5 metaG | ecosystem: Host-associated > Plants > Roots > Rhizosphere > Soil | place: USA...
ACCATCAGTAGATCGCCGGCGCTGAACGCATCGTCGAGCCAGTCGGCATCGCCAAGTCGATCGGAAAGTTCGTTCAGCCGCACGCGGACGCGATCCTCGAGGATCGGCAAACGCTCCTTGTGCCAGGGCTTGTCGCGCTCAAAGAGCGTGGCCATCCCGCGCTCGACGATCGGCGGCTCCATTGTGCTGAGTGCAGCAAACATCCATGTGATCGCGCGCGCCCGGGCATTTGCGTCGTCAGGAAGTAGCCCTGCATGGCGCTCCGCGATATGGAATACGATCGCCCCCGACTCGAAGAGAGCGAGATCGCCTTCTTCATAGGTCGGAATCTGCCCGAAAGGGTGAAGCCTACGGTGCGCGGATTCTTTCATCTCACTGAACGAAACAAGGCGAACGTCGTAGGCCTGGCCCACTTCTTCAAGCGCCCAGCGAACGCGCATGTCGCGCGCCAAGCCCTTGCCGCGATCGGGCGACCGTTCAAAAGCGGTGATGGTGGGGGTCATTGGAGCGCTCCTCGCGATTTGACCTTAGACTCGCGGCGACGGCCAGGTGCCTCAACGCGCTAGCCGCTCGCCGGTTCGTCGCGAGCCTCGGCCAGCGCCCAGTCCACGAACGCCCGAACGACGGGTCGGCGGAAATGGGCCGCCGGCGCGACGAGAAAGTAGCTCCACGGCGCACGCCAGCTCTCCTGGGTGACCCGCACGAGCTGTCCGCGCGCGAGCAGCTGTGCGACGTGCGGTCCGCGGCCTAGTGCTATGCCGAGCCCCGCGACAGCCGCGCCGGTCAATACGATCGAGTCGGTGAACTGCGTGCCGCGCGCGGCCGCGGCGGGATCGAGACCCGCGCGCTCGAACCACGCGCGCCAGCTCATCCAAGGCTGCTCGGGGTGCGCGTCGATGTCGTGCAGCAGCGGGTAGCCCGCGAGCGCTGCGAGCGTGTCCGGTGTGCGGCCGCCGCCGAATAGGCGCGGGCTCGCGACGGGAAAGAGCTCCTCCCCGCAGAGTAGCTCGCCGTGAAGTCCCCGGCCGGGCCCCGGCGCGAAGCGGATCGCAAGGTCGATGGCGTCGCGTTTGAAGTCGGCAAGCGTGCGGCTCGTCCGCAGCACGACCTCCACGCGCGAAGCGCGCTCGTGGAAGCGGTGCAGGCGAGGCAGCAGCCAGCCGTTCGCGAACGCAGCGAGCGCCGTCAACGTCAGCACGCCGCCGGCGCGCTGGGTGCGCAGCCGCGTCGTCGATTCGCCGAGCAAGTCGAAACCCGCCGACAGCTCGGGCAGGTAATCGCGGCCTTCCTCAGTCAACACGAGGCCGCGGGCGAGGCGCTGAAATAGCCTCGTGTCGAGGTAGCGCTCGAGACGGCGGACCTGTTGGCTCACCGCGGCCGCGCTCACATGCAGCTCGGCCGCCGCGGCAACGAAGCTGCCAAGCCGGGCGGAAGCTTCGAAAGCGCGCAGCGCGTTGAGCGGGGGCAGGCGTCGAGCCATGGCTAAGAATAGCTTAGCCTGAGCCCCAAGCCTTCTCGATCGCGGGCCGTGGGGACCGCGACGCATACTAATTGCGGGCGCGTTGCCGGGAGGAAAAGTATGCGGCTCTTCGACGATCTGGACTCGGGCAACGGCTACAAGGTCCGCCTCCTGCTCGCGCAGCTCGGTTTGCGCTACGACTGGACGGAGCTCGACATCGACACCGGCGCGACGCGGACGCCTGAGTTCTTGAAACGAAACTTGAACGGCCGCGTTCCGACGCTCGAGCTCGACGACGGCACGCACCTCGCCGAGTCGAATGCGATCCTCTGGTACCTCGCCGAGAGCTCGCCATTCGTGCCGAGCGATCGGCTCGGCCGCGCACAAACGCTGCAGTGGATGTTTTTCGAGCAGTACAGCCACGAGCCGTTCGTCGCGACACCGCGCTACATCGTCAAGCACTTGCCGGCCAACCACGCTCGCCGCGCCGAGTTGGCCGACCGGCTCGCGAAAGGCCGCGCCGCGCTTGCGGTCATGGACGAGCACTTGAAAGCGCGGGCGTTCTTCGTTGCCGAGCGGTACACGATCGCGGACATCGCGCTGTACGCCTACACGCACGTCGCGCACGAAGGTGGCCACGACCTCGAGCCGTACTCGAACGTGCGCGCCTGGGTCGGACGAGTCGGCGCACAGCCCGGCCATGTGGGGATCTACCTACGCCCGCGCGCTTCCGGAGCCGAAGCCTAGTAATAGACTAGGGGCATGGCCCGCCCCGAAGACCCACCCGCGCGCCGTTGGCTGTTCGACGCGGCTCATCCCGCGCCGCCCTTGGTCAACGCCGCGGTCACCGATCACTACCTCGCGGACGAAGCGCAGACGCTCGAGTCGTTGCTGGCGCGCGCCACACTCCCCGCAGAGCAACGGGCGCGAGTGCGCACCGAGGCACGCTCGCTCGTCGACGCCATCCGCAGCCGCCAGCAGGACGCGAGCGGCGTCGATGCGTTGCTGCGCGAGTACGACCTGTCGTCGGGCGAAGGCATCGTGCTGATGTGCCTGGCCGAGGCCCTGCTGCGCATCCCCGATGCGGACACGGCGGACCGCCTCATCGCGGACAAGCTCGGCTCCGCGGATTGGCAAGCGCACGTGGGGGCGAGCGACTCGTTGTTCGTCAACGCCTCGACCTGGGCGCTGCTATTGACGGGGCGTATCGTGCGGCCCGCAGAGATCGCCGAGGAGCCGGGATCGTTCTTCGCGCGGCTCGTCGGGCGCGTCGGCGAGCCGGTCGTCCGCACTGCGTTGCGGCAAGCGATGCGCATTCTCGGCCAGCAGTTCGTGATGGGCGAGACGATCGAGGCGGCGCTGCGGCGCAGTGCGGAGTCGCCCGAGCTCAACTATTCGTTCGACATGCTCGGTGAGGCGGCTCTGACGGCTGCCGATGCCGACCGGTACTTCGCAGCGTACTCCGCCGCGATCGCAGCCGTCGGCGGCTCGGCCCGGAGCAGCCGCTCGTTGCTCGATGCCCCGAGCGTCTCCGTGAAGCTGTCGGCGCTCTGCCCGCGATACGAGGTCGCGCAGAGCTCGCGGGCGGTACGTGAGCTCACGGCCAGGCTCCTAGACCTTGCCGTCGCCGCCCGCGTAGCCGGTATCGGTCTCACCGTCGACGCCGAAGAGGCCGACCGGCTCGAGCTGTCGCTCGCGATCTTTGCGCAGGTGTATGGCGATGCGCAGCTCGTCGACTACGCGGGCTTGGGATTAGCGGTGCAGGCGTACCAGAAGCGGGCCTTGCGCGTCATCGAGTGGCTCGGCGAGCTCGCGCGCGGCGGCGGGCGCACGGTCCCCGTGCGCCTGGTAAAAGGTGCTTACTGGGACAGCGAGATCAAACGCGCGCAGGAGCTCGGTCTCGACGGCTACCCGGTGTTCACGCGCAAGTGCAACACCGACGTCTCGTATCTCGCGTGCGCCAAAGCGTTGCTCACGGAGCAGGCCGCGCTGCACCCGCAGTTCGCGACGCACAACGCGCATACCGTCGCCTGGTTGCTCGAGGTCGGCGCCGAACGGCCGTTCGAGCTGCAACGCTTGCATGGCATGGGCGAGGAGCTCTACGGCGCGTTGCTCGAGCGGCCGGGCTTTGCGCACCGGTGCCGCGTTTACGCACCAGTCGGCAGTCACGAGCACTTGCTGCCGTATCTAGTGCGCCGGCTGCTGGAGAACGGCGCGAACACCTCGTTCGTGAATCGGCTCGTGGACGCGGCCGCGCCGAGCGACGAGATCGTCGCCGATCCCGTCGAGGTCGCGCGCGCGCTGCCGATGGTCTCTCATCCGCGCATCCCGCTGCCGCGCGCGTTGTACCGGCCCGAGCGCGAGAACTCACGCGGCACGAATCTCGCTTCGCTGCGCGACGTCGAGGCGCTCGCGGTTGGGCTCGGCACGAGCGCCCCCGGCCGATGGCGCGCGCGGCCTCGCGTCGACGGCGCCGACGTTCCCGGCGCGCAGCAGCAATGTCGCGATCCGGCCGATCGCCGCCGCGTGGTTGGTGTCGCCGAGTATGCAGATGCCGCGACGGCGCGCCGAGCGCTCGCCGCCGCAAGCGCGTTCGCGCCGCGCTGGAGCGAGACACGGGCCGAGGAGCGTGCCGCACTACTGCGGCGCGCGGCGCAGCTCATCGAGGCGGATCGCGCGGAGCTCGTCGCACGCTGTGTGGCCGAGACCGGCAAGACGATTCCCGACAGCCTCGCCGAGATCCGCGAGGCCGTCGATCTGCTGCGCTACTACGCTGCCGAGGCCGAGCGCGTGCTTGCGGCGCCCGTGGCGTTGCCGGGACCGACCGGCGAGCGCAACCAGCTCGAGCTCATCGGGCGCGGCGTGTTCTTCTGTGTGAGCCCGTGGAATTTCCCGCTCGCGATCTTCGCGGGCCAGGTCGCCGCGGCACTCGCGGCCGGCAACACCGTGATCGCGAAGCCAGCCGAGCAGGGCACTCTGGTTGCCGCGCGCGCCGTCGCGCTGCTCGAGCAGGCCGGCATTCCGCCGGGCGCGCTCCAGTTTTTGCCGGGTGACGGCCGAACGCTGGGCGAGACGCTGCTGGGCGACTCGCGTGTCGCCGGTGTCGCGTTCACGGGCTCGGTCGAGACCGCACGAGCGATCAACTCGGCGCTCGCGGCACGCGAAGGACCGCTTGCCGCGCTGATCGCCGAGACCGGCGGTGTCAACGCCATGATCGTCGACAGCTCGGCGCTGCCGGAGCAGGTCGTGCGCGACGCGCTGACGTCGGCGTTCAACAGCGCGGGGCAGCGCTGCTCGGCGCTGCGCATGTTGTGCCTGCCCGAGCACACGGCCGACGAGATCCTGCGAATGCTGTGCGGCGCGATGGACGAGCTCGCCGTCGGCGATCCGCAGCTTCTCGCGACCGACATTGGCCCCGTCATCGACACGGACGCCCGCACGGCGTTGACCCGCTACATCGACGAGCACGAGCGCGGCCTCGTCCATCGCTGCCGGCTCGGCGCTGCGCACGAGCATGGCCTGTTCGTCGCGCCCGCCGTGATCGCGCTGCCGCGCGCGGGCGCATTGACCCGCGAGGTGTTCGGGCCCGTGCTCCACGTCGTGCGCTACCGGCCGGAGCGGCTCGACGACCTCGTCGACGAGATCAACGGCTTGGGCTATGGCCTGACCCTCGGCGTGCACACGCGCATCGACGCGACGGCCAAAGCCGTCGCCCGGCGTGCGCGAGTCGGCAACGTCTACATCAACCGCAACATGATCGGCGCCGTCGTGGGCGTGCAGCCGTTCGGCGGCATGGGGCTGTCCGGGACGGGCCCGAAGGCCGGCGGGCCGCACTACGTGCCGCGATTCGCCATCGAGCGCACGGTCACGACCAATACGGCGGCCGTCGGCGGCAACGCGACGCTCCTGTCGCTCGATGCGGGGCCGGGCCCGTAGCGCGCCCACTATCGAGCAAACGTTGGCCGGCATGCCCGAAAATGGTGCAGGTCAGAGCGTTCGCTAGCCCCAACCTCCGCGGAAACACTGGGTTTTCGACTTGGCACGCGGCTTGCTAAGTAGTAAGCGGGCAGGGTCGGTCGCGGTTGTCACTTGAATCGCATCCCCCCCAACGATTTCACTGCAGCGCGGCCGCTTCTGCCCACTACTTCCCCCCCACGGCGCCTACGGGCGCCGTTTTCCTTTCGGCACTTGGTCTTCGGACTCCCGCAGCACGGTGTCGAACGTAGCGGCGAGTCGCTCACGTAACCACCGGACGGCGGGATCGTTCGTCAGCCGTTCGCTCCAAACGAACCTGTGCGGCATCGACGCTACGGCGAACGGCGGTACGACGGCGCGCAGCCCGTAGCGCTCGAGTGCCTCGTGCATGACGACGACCGGCAGTGTGGCGACGCAGTCCGTGCGTGCGAGCAGCGGCGCGACGGCCGAGAAATTCAGTACGCGAGCCGCGACGTGACGCTTGTCGCGCACTGCGACACTCGCGGCCGTCACTGGGCTTTGCAGGCTATTGCCGATCTGCACGAGGACGTGCGGCCAACGCGACCAAGCCGCCGCATTCCACTCGCCGTGGGCCGGATGATCGGCGCGCATGAACGTCGCCCAGGTGATGTCGCCGGCCTCGCGCCGCGCGACACCCTCGGGCAACGTCAGCGCCGACGCGAGGAACGCGACGTCGACCTGGCCGTCGGCGACCGCCAGCAGCGTCTGCGGCGTTTCGGTGACCCAGTCGATCGTGATGTGCGGCGCCTCGCGAGCGGCTGTGGCCATCAGTCGTGGGAACAACGACGGCGCGATATCCGCGACCGCGATGCGAAACGTGCGCGTGCTCGTGGCGGCGTCGAACGGTTGCGGCGGCAGCAACACGCGCTGGATGCTGCGCAAGATCGGCCGCACGTCCTCGATGAGCCGTTCCGCAAACGGGCTCGGCGCCATACGCCCGCCGACCTTGATCAGCAACGGATCGCCTACCTGCTCCCGGAGCCGCGAAAGGGCATGACTTACAGCCGATTGCGTGCGGGAGAGACGCTCAGCCGCTCGCGTGACGCTGCGCTCGGTCATCAAGACTTCGAACGTCACCAGCAGATTCAGGTCGAGCCGGCGTAGATCGATATCGTTCATAGACCATGCGTACTATTCGTTGGACTCATGATACACGAGACCCAAGAATCAGCCCGGCATCGCAACTGAAGGGGAGGTTCCGCCATGTCAGCTCGACCGTTTGTCGTTACGCCTCACGATGTAAAGCCGATGAGCGTGCTCGGTATTCGTATCACCGTGCTCGCCGCCAATACGGCCACGCAGGGCTATGAGATTACGTTGCAGGAAGGTGACGAGGGCGCCGGCCCGCCGCCGCATAGTCACGAATGGGACGAGTCGTTCTACGTGCTGCGTGGCGAAGTCGAGATCACCTGCGAGGGCAGAGTCACGATGCTCGGAGCCGGCTCGCTCGTGCACGTGCCGCGCGGCACCGTGCACGCCTACCGCTTCGGTGCCGGCGGTGGCGGGATGCTCGAGGTCTCGAGCCATGGCGGCCGGGCGACAGAGATGTTCACGAACGTCGCGAAGGAGTTTCCGCGTGCTGACGGCGATGTCCCGAGGCTGCTCGGCTTGCTGCTCGAGAACGGCGTTCGTATAGCCGCGTGAGCGCTACGGCGGCTCAGAAGCCCGCGGCGTGACCGTCTTTGCGCGACTCCGACGCCCCACAGTAGACACCCGTGCGCAGCTCGCGCCGGATCGCCTGATAGCCGCCGAACGCGCCGCGGTTGCCCATCGCCTCGATGCGGTGACCGCGCGCGCGTAGACCTTCGACGGCGGCGGAGTCGAACCCCGGCTCGAGGTGGACGGTGCCGCCGCCGGCGAGCGGCGGTTGGCCTGTCGGCTCCGTCGAGCCCTCGTGGCGGACGCGCGGCGCATCGCCGGCGGCCTGCAGCCCCATGCCGAAGTCGAGCAGGTTGGAGAGCACCTGTACCTGACCCTGCGGCTGCATCGCGGCGCCCATCACCCCAAATGCGACCAGGGCTTCGCCGTCGCGCATCGCGAACGCCGGGATGATCGTGTGGAACGGCCGCTTGCCGGGCTGGTAAGCGTTCGCGTGCTTCGGATCGAGCGCAAACTGCGAGCCGCGGTTCTGCAGACCGAAGCCGAAGGGTGCGACGGTCATGCCGGAGCCGAAGCCCATGTAGTTGCTCTGGATCAGGGAGACCATGTTGCCGGCCGCATCGGCCGTGGCGAGATAAACCGTGTCGCCGGCGCCGGCCGTCGCATCGCCATGGACCGGCGCCGGATCGGCGCGCTTTGGATCGATCAGCGCGCGGCGTGCGGCGGCGTAGTCCTTCGCGATGAGCCGCTCGGTGGGGACGGCGGCGAACTTGGGGTCAGCGTAGAACCTCGCCCGGTCCTCGAACGCGAGCTTCTTGGCCTCGATCAACAAATGCAGGTGCTCGGCGCTACCCCACTCGAGCGACCCGAGCCCGAAACCCTCGAGGATGTTCAGCATCTGCAACACGGCGATGCCTTGCCCGTTCGGCGGCAGCTCGAAGACGCTCCAGCCGCGATAGGTCGTAGACACCGGCTCGACCCACTCGGAGCGATGCGCCGCCAGATCCTCGGCACCCAAGAACCCGCCGTTGCCCCGCACGCAGCCTTCGATGGCCGCCGCAATCGGGCCGTCGTAGAAGCCGTTACGGCCCTCGTTCGCGATGAGCGCGTACGCCTGCGCGAGCGCCGGGTTCACGAACGGCTCGCCGATCCCGGGCGCGCGGCCGTTCGGCATGAACACCTCGGCAAAGCCTGGGCTGCTCTGCAGAGTAGCCGCGCCCGCGGCCCACGACGCGCCGATGACTTCCGTCACGGGAAAACCCTCGCGCGCGTAGGCGATCGACGGTGCGAGGAGCTCGCGCAACGGCAAGCGGCCGAAGCGTGCGTGCAGCTCGCACCAGCCGTCGACGGCGCCGGGCACGCTGACGCTGAGCGGGCCGCGGTCTGGAATCAGCGTAAGCCCCATTCCCATCAGCCGGTCGAGCGTCAGCGACAGCGGTGCGCGGCCACTCGCGTTCAAGCCGTGCAGGCGCTCGCTCGCCGCGTCCCAGACGATGGCGAACAGGTCGCCGCCGATGCCGCAGCTCGTCGGCTCCGTGAGCCCGAGCGCGGCGTTCGCTGCAATTGCGGCGTCGACGGCGCTGCCGCCGCGGCGCAGCGTAGCGACGCCGATCTCGGTGGCCAGAGGCTGACTCGTCGCGACCATGCCGTGCCGCGCCATGACGACGGAGCGAGTTGCGAAACGATCGGGGGCAGCGCGGTCCACGCGGCATTCTAATCGTGGGCCGTCGGTGAGGAGCTACTCCTCGACGTAGTAGCGCACGACAACCGGGGTGGTTCGCGTGAACTCGCCATCTTTCACGATCGGTCGGAAACGGCTTCGGGCGACGAGGTGAACGAGATCACCGCGTGCATCCTTCGAAGCGTTGGTCGAGCTCACGACGTCGATGCGGCGGGCCGTTCCGAAGTAAGTGATCTCGAAGGCGATGTCGACGTGCCCTGTTGCAGTCTGCGCGCGAGCCGGGTCCGAGGGGTTTGGCGCGAAGGTGGGCAGCATGTGCGGCGTCTCCGGCGAGAACCACTCGCCGATCGACGCTTGAGCTACGCCTCGTTGCTCGAGGAACGCGTAAATTCTCTCGTAGAGCTCAATCGCTAGCGGCCGCCGGTCGAACAACAGGTCCCAATCGGCGAGTTGAATGAGCGAATCGATTCGCTGCGGCAACGGCTCCTCGTTAGCTGCCCCATACGACACGAGCCGCGACAGGCTTCGGCGACCGACCTGGTAGGAGCCCCCGTAGTAGTAGCTGGTGTGGAGCAACTTGGTTTCGAGCTCTCGAAGCTCGCTGCTGGAATAGGCCTTCTGCCGCAAAAATACTCCAATCGCTTGCGCGTAGAGCATTTGCGCCTCCATGAGGACCGTCCCCGCTGCGACGTCCTTTTGCCCCGCGGTGCAGTTGCTGAACCCGGTCTCCGCCAGCGGGTGTTGCAGCTTTTGCGGCCCCTGGTAGTAACAGCCGAGGATGATCTGCGGCGGAATCCCCCCGTCGAGGTAGTCGTTCAGGAGATCCATTCGTTTGTCGCCGATCTCGTGCAGAATCGGCGCCGCGCCCAGGTCATTAGGCTGCCTTCGCGCGAGTGTCAGCAGATCCTGCTCGAGCTCCCATGCGGCGGGGAAATTGCCCCGTGCTTCCTCGCTGCGGATTCGCTGCTGCAGCAAGGGCGCCTGCTCCAGCGAGCGCAGCCCGTAGTTGGCGCGTATGACTTGCATCGCTTGCTCGAGAACCGCCGACGCCAGCGCATGATTGCCGTTCTCCTCATAGAGCACGCTCAGACTTTTCAAAGGGTCGATCAGCTCGGCGGAATAGGGGCCGCCCTGCGCCTGCGCCTCGGTGATTCGCTCCGCGATGACGCCGACCAGATCGTCGGTGGGGTCGCGTTGCGCGAGGCTCGCGCAAGGCGTAGCGATGGCAGCGAGCAGGAGCAGCCCGGCTGTCGCGCTGAACGATCGATGCACTTCGAACGAGGTCATGATCCTCCCCGGAGTACGCCCTCAATATATCAGCCCTCCGGAGCGTCGTGACGGCGAGCCGGGCCCAACCTCGCGAGTCGATCGGATCGGCTGTTCGTCTACGGTTACGTCGGGCGGTATATCGCGCAGGGCCACCGGGGCTGCGCGTGCAAACTGCCCGTCAACGATTCTCGGCCGGAACCGACTTTCGCCAATCAGGCGAATGAGGCGATGACGGGCCGCCGTCGAGGCGTTGCGCGTCGTATCCAAGATCTCGATGCGGCGGGCCTTGCCGTATTCGGTGATCTCGAACGTGACGTCGATGTGCCCCGCAGAGCTCGGTGACGGGTCCGCAGCCAGCGAGCTCGGAACGAACGTCGGCAGCACGACGGGTGTTGCCGGCGAGAAGACCTCGTCGATTAGGTGTTGCATCCCCCCGTGCTGCTGAAGGAACGAAAGCACTTGTTCATAAAGCTCCTGCGCCGCAGGCCGATTGCCGAACAGTAGCTCCCAGTCGGCGATCTGCAGCAGCGTTTCGATCCGATCCTCCAGCGGCGCCGAATTCGCGACGTCGTACGTTATGCGGCGCTGCAAGCTTCGCTTGCCCACCTCGTACGAGCCGCCGTAAACATATGTGCTGCGAAGCAGTTTGGTCTCCAGCTCGTGCAACTCGCCGCTCGAGTAGAGCTGCTGCCGACGCAACGTGTTGACTGCGCTCGCATAGTACGTTTGCGCTTCGAGCAACAAGGCTTGCACTGCGACGTGCTTATTTCCCGACGTGCAGTTGCCGGGGCTCGCCTCCGGGTTCACCTGCGCGCGCCTGTAGTAGCAGCCGAAGCCGAGCTGCGGCGGGCGCTCTCCGTCGACATACCGCGCAAGGAGATCCAGCCGTTTATCGCCGACCTCGTGGAAGATCGCAGCGGCGCGTGGATCGTCGGGATTTTTTCGTGCCAGGTCGAGGAGTGCGTGCTCGAGCACCCACGCTTCTTCGAAGTTGCCTCTCGTTTCTTCGCTCACGATTCGCTGCCGAATCAGCGGTGCTTGCTCGAGCGTGCGTAAGCCGTAGTTGGCTCGGATGACCTGCAAGGCCTGTTCGGTGATGGCGGCGGCGAGCGCGTGATCGCCGTTCTCCGCGTACAGGTAGCTCAGCGTCGTCAGCGGATCGATGAGCTCCTTGGCGTACGCGCCGCTCTGCGTTTGCGCCGCGAGAATCTGTTCGGCGAGCTGTGCGTAAGCTTCGTTGTCGACCGGCGGTTGCGAGGAGCCGGTGCACGGCACAGCGAGCGCGGCCAGCAGGCCGAGCCCGGTCGCCGCGCGTCGTGGCCAATTCGCTTCGAACGAGACCATCGGCCCCCTCCGACGCCAAATACTACCGCCGCGCACGTCGCCGCGCGCGGTTCAAATGGCGCGATCCGCATGCCACACTCGATCGATGACGACGGCTGACCGGAAGTCCGCACCCGTGGCGTTGATCGGGGCGCCCACCGATGTCGGCGCCGGGCGTCGGGGCGGGTCGATGGGGCCAGAAGCCTTGCGGGTCGCGGGTCTCGACAAGGCCCTGCGCCGCCTGGGGCGCACCGTCATCGACCGCGGCAACGTCGCCGGTCCCGGTAACCCAGAGCAGGCGCGTTCCGGTGATTACCGCCATTTGGCCGAGGTCACCGCCTGGTGCCGGGGCGTGCACGATGCCGTCTACGCGAGCCTCGAAATCGGCGAGATTCCGCTACTGATGGGTGGCGACCACAGTGTTGCGATCGGCTCGGTGGCGGCCGTCGCGCGCTACTGCGCGGCGCGGCAGCGACCGCTGGCGGTGTTCTGGCTGGACGCACACGCGGACTTCAACGTCGCGAGCTCCTCACCGTCGGGCAACATCCACGGTATGCCCGTCAGCATCATGGCTGGGCATGGGCCCGCGGAGCTCACGGGTTTGGCCGGTATCGAGCCGATCGTGCCGGCCAACCGCATCGTGCAGATCGGCATCCGCTCAGTTGACGCCAAGGAGAAGGAGCTCGTCGTCGACAGCGGCATGGTCGTTTACGACATGCGGCGCATCGATGAGCTGCGCATGCGGACCGTCATGGAGCAGGCGCTCGCGCACGTCGCCGAGCGCGACGTGCATCTGCACGTCAGCTTCGACGTGGACTTCCTGGATCCGTCGATCGCGCCGGGCGTGCCGTCGACGGTGCCCGGCGGCCCAACGTATCGCGAAGCGCAGCTCTGCATGGAGATGATCTACGACTCGGGGCTGATGCGCTCGCTCGACGTGATGGAGCTCAACCCGGCGTACGACGAAGGCAATCGCACGGCCGAGCTCGCCGTCGAGCTCGTGCAAAGCCTGTTCGGTTTGCAGATTCTCGCGCGCACCGGCGGCACGGCCGACAAGTACACGCTATGACCAAAGCCCAAGACCTGATCGCCGCGACCGAGCAGGTCAGCGCCCCGAACTACAAGCCACTGCCCGTCGTGATCAGCCGCGGCGAAGGCGTATGGGTGTGGGATGTCGAGGGGCGCAAGTATCTCGATTGCATCAGCGCGTACTCGTCGCTGAACCAGGGTCATCGCCATCCGCGCATCGTCGCTGCGCTCATGGAGCAAGCCGGCAGGCTAACGTTGACGTCGCGCGCCGTGCACAACGATCAAATGGGCCCGTACTTGCGCGAGCTGTGCGCCATTGCACGGCTCGATATGGCGTTGCCGATGAACACGGGCGCCGAAGCCGTGGAGACGGCGATCAAGCTCGCGCGCAAATGGGGCTATCGCACCAAGGGCGTCGCGCAAGATCGCGCCGAGATCGTCGTCTGCCGCAACAACTTTCACGGCCGCACGACGACGATCGTGGGGTTCTCGTCGGAAGCGCAATACCGCGAGGACTTCGGCCCATTCACGCCGGGCTTCACATTGGTCGACTTCGGCGACCTGGGCGCGCTGCGCGCGGCCATCACGCCGAGCACGGTCGCATTCTTGGTCGAGCCGATCCAAGCCGAGGCCGGCATCATCATGCCGCCCCCGGGGTATCTGGCCGCGGCCCGCGCGTTATGCCGCGAGCGCAACGTGCTGTTCGTGCTCGATGAGATCCAAACGGGCCTGGGCCGTACGGGCAAGATGTTCGCGTACGAGCACGAGGCCGGCGCAGAACCCGATGTGCTCGTGCTCGGCAAGGCGCTCGGCGGCGGCCTCTACCCCGTATCCGCCGTGCTCGCGAGCCGCGCGCTGATGACGCTGTTTCGGCCCGGCGATCACGGCAGCACGTTCGGCGGCAATCCGCTCGCGGCGGCCGTCGGCCGCGCCGCGTTGGGCGTGCTCATCGACGAGCGGCTCGCCGAGCGCGCGGCCGCGCAAGGCGAGTATCTGTTCGGTAAGCTCGAAGCGTTGCGCGCGCGGTGCATCGTCGAGCTGCGCGGCCGCGGGCTGCTCGTCGGCATCGAGATTGCGGCCGCCTCCGGGTCCGCGCGGGGGTTCTGCGAGCGCCTGCTTACGCGCGGGGTGCTCGCGAAGGACACGCACGAGCATGTCATCAGGCTTGCGCCGCCGCTCATCGTCGAACGGGCGGAGCTCGACTGGCTCGTCGAACAGTTGCGCATCGTATTGGGAGCACCTTCATGACTCGATCCTCGGGCGTACTCGTAGCCCTCATAGGGCTCGGCGTCGCCACGCTTGCGGCCGCCCAGGCGCCGCCGCCGTTGCCCGGGCAGCGTGGGCAGCCGGCGGCCGCGCCGGCTCCGGCCGCCGCCGCGCAGCCGGCCAACCAGAATCTGCCTGCGACCCCCGTCGTGAGCCCGAAGGCGACGATCTCGGC
>Ga0157380_10001927_pt1 | contig 13796 bp, 9 predicted proteins | sample S35metaG_FD_119757 | JGI IMG/M metagenome (GOLD analysis project Ga0157380, IMG submission 119757) | Switchgrass rhizosphere microbial communities from Kellogg Biological Station, Michigan, USA - S3-5 metaG | ecosystem: Host-associated > Plants > Roots > Rhizosphere > Soil | place: USA: Michigan...
AATGCCTCGGCCGCACCGATCATGAGGAGAAGATACGCGGCTTCCGCGTCGCGGTCGAAGAAGTCGAGGCGGCGATTGCGCGGCTGCCCGGCGTCTCGGCCGTGGCGGTGCGCAGCTGGCCCGATGCTTCGGGCGAACGCGCGCTGGTGGCCTATATCGTCGGCAACCCCTCCGAGCCTCGCGCCGCTCTGGCGCAGACGCTGCCGGATTACATGATCCCGTCGCGCTTCGAGACGCTGGAGGCGCTGCCGATCACGCCCAACGGCAAGATCGACCGCAAGGCGCTGCCCGAGCCCGGCGCGGTTTCGACCGAAGTCCATTTCGAGCCGCCCGCGACCGAAACCGAAAGGCAGCTCGCCGAAATCTGGCAGCATTTGCTGAAGGCCGAACGTATCGGCCGGAACGACAGCTTCCTCGATCTCGGCGGCCATTCGCTGCTGGTGGCGCGGCTGGTGCGGCGGATCGTCGAGGTGTGGGGCCGCCGCATCGGCATGGCCGAGCTGTTCCGCGCGCCGCGCCTCGCCGAGCTTGCGGCGCGGATCGACAAGGCCGAACGTGCCGAGGCAAGCGAGCTGGTGCCGATCCAGCCCAATGGCCACCGCACGCCGATCATCTGGATCGATGGCGGCCCCGCGATGCTGCCGCTGGCGACGGAGCTTGGCGAGGATCAGCCCTTTTTCGGCCTGCTGCTCGATCCGATCCTCGAAAAGGCGATGGGCGAGGGCGTGGTGTTCGAGAAGGTGGCGGCGGAGGTCGCGCGGTCAGTCCGCAAGGCAATGCCGCAAGGCCCGTACTTCATCGGAGGCTGGTGCAACACCGGCATCCTCGCCTTTGAGGTCGCCAGACAGTTACGGGCGATGGGCGAGGAGGTGCCGTTGCTGATCATGGGCCACGCGATCAATCCCGCCGCATTCGCCGCGATCACCAGAAAACAGATGCTGATCAGCAAGGCGCGCTATCATGCCGCGACGTGGTGGCGCCTGCCCTTGGCCGAGCGACTGCACTATGCGGTGGCGCGGTGGCGCGGAACGCTCGAAAATCTCGGTGTTTCGGAGCCGGACCTGCCCCAGGATCGCTATCACCAGCTACGCACCGCGCTGGAGGATGCCGCCTATCCCTATCGCCCGGGAACCTATGATGGCGACGTGGCGCTGTTCCAGCCGATCGACCGCATTCATGTGCTCGATACCCGTCCGGGCTGGGCACAGGTCGTCAACGGACGGCTTGCCGCCTATGATGTACCGGGTGATCATGGGACCATGCGCGACCCACCGAACGTGACGACATTCGCGACCCTGCTTCGCCCGGAATTGGAGCGGGCCACCACCCCAGTCCCGCACCGGGCGGCGCGCTAGGCGATGGCTGCGGTCGAGGTCCGCTTCGGTCCGCTCGATGTCGCGACCGACGAGGTCACTCGCTGCCTTGCCCTGCTCGATGGCGCCGAGCGTGAGCGTGCTTCCGCTTTCCGCTTTGAGCGGGACCGGCGGCGCTTCATCGTGAGGCGTGGACGGCTACGCGAATGGCTTGGCCTCCGAATGAATCAGCCACCCGCCGAACTGCTCTTCGAGACCAATGCATTCGGACGACGAAGCCTGAGAGATGGCGGCCCCCATTTCAGCACCTCCCATTCGGGGGAATGCATGATGGCCGCTTTCGCGGACAGCGATGTCGGCTGCGACATCGAGCGAACCGATCAGGAGATCGACTGGCGGCCGATCGTGCGGCAACTCTTCGCGCCGCGCGAACGCGAGACACTTGATGCGCTGCCCGAAGGCTCCGGAAGGCCGGCCTTCTTCGATTGCTGGGTCCGCAAGGAGGCATTCGTGAAGGCCCTTGGGCAAGGGGTTTCCTATCCGTTCGATTCCTTCGACATGTCCGCCCGGCCCGGCGAGCCGCCGCTCGGTATCGCCGGCTGGAGGATGGCTGCGATATCACCCGGCACAGGCTATGCCGGCTCGGTCGTGGTACGCGATGACGGAGCGCCGCTGGCGGTTTCGCTTTCCTAGTATATCATCGCCGCCGACCTTGGCTTATCCGGTGGCGATGGCGCAAAGACATAGGGAATTTGTGATCCTTGCCTCTGTCGCGGTAGCAGCCGCCGCGCAGATCTACTCAAGCGGCATGATCAATATTGCCCTGGCGTTCGGGCCACAAACAGGATTCACGGCCGGGTCGAGCCGCAGTCGCCAACGGATCGCCAACCCGCTTGAGAGAGGTGATGTATTCGTATAATACACTCCGGCCAGAAGTGATGTGGATTAGGGTAAGGCGATGAACATCGAACCGGGCTTCCGCTACGAAGCGCTGGAAACTGCCGTGCCGGTCGATGAAGACGAGGCGGCCGCTCGCAAGCGTAGGTTGATCGTCATCGCGGCTATCGCGATTCTGGCGGCGCTGCTTGTCTTCCTGATGCTCCGCGGGTCCGCCAAGCCGCCCGCCGCCGCCGAGCCGCTGCCGAGCGTCACCGTCATTGTGCCGGGTGCGAGCAAGGTCGCACGCACCTTGTCCGCGACGGGTACGCTTGCCGCCCGGCGCGAAATGCCGGTGGGCGTGGCGGGGGAGGGCGGCTCGATCGCGCGGGTTCTGGTGGACGCCGGCGATTGGGTGCGCGCCGGCCAGACGCTGGCCACGATCGATGCGTCGGTTCAGGTTCAGGAGGCGGCACAGCTGCGCGCGCAAATCGCGGCGGCGCGCGCCGATGCGGCGCTTGCCGAGTCGGAGCTCGCCCGCTCCGAGGCACTGGTCTCGCGTGGATTCGTCTCGCGCGCCGATGTCGAGCGCAAGGTCGCGGCGCGGGATGCGGCCAGGGCGCGGGTTGCGGTCGCACAGGCGCAGCTTGGTGAGGTGAATGCGCGGATCGGACGGCTGGCGATTCGCGCGCCGTCCGCCGGACTGGTGCTGACCCGTGATGTCGAGCCGGGCCAGGTGGTGTCGCCAAACGGCGGGGCCTTGTTCAGGCTCGCCAAGGACGGCGAGATGGAGCTTCGCGCCAAGCTGGCGGAGAGCGATCTCGCCCAGCTTTCGGTGGGCGACAGCGCCGACGTGACGCCGGTCGGTTCGGCCAGGCGCTTCACCGGTCGTGTCTGGCAAGTATCCCCCGTGATCAGTACGGAGACACGGCAGGGCGAGGCGCGGATCGCGCTGAGCTATAACGAAGCCTTGCGGCCCGGCGGCTTTGCGTCCGCGGAATTGCACACCGGAACCAGCTTCGCGCCGCTGCTGCCCGAGTCGGCGGTGCAGACCGATGACAGGGGCAATTTCGTCTTTGTGATCGGCGCCGATCACAAGGCCGCGCGCCGTCAGGTCAAGGTGGGCGACGTGACACCCGAAGGTTTGCCGATCCTGTCGGGACTGACGGGCAAGGAAAAGGTCGTGTTGTCCGCAGGCGCGTTTCTAAGCCCGGGCGACGCGGTGGTGCCGGTCCCGGCCGGGCGTCCGAAGTGAATTTCCGCAACATCTCGGCTTGGTCGATCCGGAACCCGATTCCGCCGATCGTGCTGTTTGTCGCACTGACGCTCGCCGGCATCGTCTCGTTCATCCGCATGGACGTCAATGACAATCCGGACATTGAATTTCCAGTCGCCCAGATAGTCGTGACCCAGCCCGGCGCCGCGCCGACAGAGCTTGAAACGCAGGTGACCCAACGCGTCGAGGCGGCCGTGCGCGGGATCACCGGTGTCGATGAGGTGACGTCCTTTGTCAGTGAGGGCAATTCCAGCACGATGGTACAGTTCACCATCGGCACCCCCGTCGATCGCGCTGTCAATGATGTGCGGGAAGCGGTGTCGCGGATCCGCAGTGAATTGCCTGAAGGCATATTGGAGCCCCAGATCACGCGCCTCGATATCGCGGGCGGCCCGATTGCTTATTTTTCAGTTGAAGCGGTCGATATGACCCTCGAGCAATTGAGTTGGTTCGTCGATGATACCGTGGCCAAGCGGCTGCTTGCGATCGAAGGCATGGCGCAAGTCCGCCGCGGCGGCGGGGTCAGCCGCGAAATCCGTGTCATCCTCGATCCGGTCAAGCTGCAGGCGCAAGGACTCACCGCCGTTGAGGTCAACAATCAGCTTCGCCAGATCAATCTCAACGCAGCGGGCGGTCGTGTCGAAATTGCCGGATCGGAACAATCCGTGCGGGTTCTTGGAAATGCGCTCGACGCCCGGTCGCTAGGGGAGACGCAAATCGCCGTTGGTGGTGGCCGCACCGTCAGGCTCGCTGACATCGCGAAGGTCCGTGATCTCTATGCGGAGCAGCGCGCGCTTTCCACGATGAACGGCCGGCAGGTGCTCAGCCTCGCGATTTCGAAAGCAAAAGGTTATTCGGACGTCACCGTTTACGACGAAGCACGGAAGGTGCTCGACAAGATCGAGAAAGAAAATCCGAAGATCAAGCTCACGCAGCTTTTCACGACGGTCGATTATGTGAAGGGCCAATATCGTTCCGCGATCGACGCGATGATCGAAGGCGCTGTGCTCGCTGTGCTGGTCGTCTTCATCTTCCTGCGCGATTGGCGGGCCACAGCAATCTCGGCACTCGCGATCCCGCTCTCCGCCATTCCGTCATTCTGGTTCATGGACATGATGGGTTTCACCCTTAATGGGCTAAGCCTGCTTGCGCTTAGTCTCGTAGCCGGGGTGCTGGTGGACGACGCCATCGTCGAGATCGAGAATATCGTGCGGCACATGCGTATGGGGAAGACCGCCTATCAGGCTGCGATCGATGCCGCCGATGAGATTGGCCTTGCCGTGCTGGCGACCACCCTGTCGATCGTGGCGGTATTTTTGCCGGTTGGCTTGATGCCGGGCATATCCGGGCAATTCTTCAAGAGTTTTGGCCTCACGGTGGTTGCCGCCGTGCTCATGAGTCTTGCCGTCGCGCGTCTCATTACTCCGATGATCGCCGCTTTTTTCCTCAAATCGCATGGCAGTGCGAGTCATGGCGAAGGGCGGCTGATGGATCTCTACATGGTCACCCTGCGCTGGACGCTTGTCCATCGCTGGAAAACGGTGATGATCGGCGTCGCTGCGTTCGTGGCGACCATCTGGTCATTCGCCACGCTGCCGCTCACCTTCCGGCCGACGATAAACACCGACTATAGTCAGGTTGCGATCGAGATGGCGCCAGGCACAACGATCCGGCAGACACAGGATATGGCGAACCGCGCCGCGGCGCTGCTTCAGCGCGAACCTGAAGTTCAAGCGGCTTTCGCCGACATTGAGGATGCCGGCAAAGCCAATATCTATCTGACCCTGCGCAAGGATCGTAAGCGGACAAGTATCGAATTCGAGCGCGCGACGGCTCCCAAGCTTCATGCGATTCCCGACGCCCGGATCAACTTCCAGTCCCAGGCCGGCGGCGACATGAACAACGGACGCGATCTGAATGTGACACTGGTGGGCAATGATCCTGTCCAGCTCGAAGAGGTCGCGCAGAATGTGGTGCGCGAATTGGCCACGCTACCCGAGGTCCGCGCTCCGCGGATAAATGGCGATCTGCAGCGCCCGGAGATTACCATCAAGCCGCGTCTTGATCTTGCCGCCGACCTCGGGGTGACCACGGCGGCGCTGAGCGAAACCATCCGGATCGCGACCTTGGGCGACATTGACCAGAATGTTGCGAAATTCTCGTTGTCCGATCGGCAAATTCCGATCCGGGTTTCGATCGATGAACAGGCGCGGCGTTCGCTTTCAACGATCGAGAACATGCCGGTGCCCACAGCCAATGGCGGCTCGGTGCCGCTTAAGGTGGTCGCCGACGTCAGTTTCGGGGCAGGGCCAAGCGCGATCCGACGTTATAATCAGGAGCGCCGCATCTCGATCGGTGCCGATCTGGCGCCTGGACTCGTCAGCGGCGACGCCCAGCCCAAGATCGACGCGATGAAATCGCTCCAGAATCTCCCGGCGGGCGTGGAAAGGGCGAGTGTCGGTGAAGCCAAATGGCAGGCCGAGCTGTTCATGAACTTCGTCATCGCCGTGATTTCTGGCGTGCTGCTGGTGTTCGCGGTCCTGGTGCTGCTCTACAAACGCGTGCTGCCGCCACTGGTGAACATGGGTTCGCTGCTGCTTGCACCCCTGGGCGGAGCAATCGGCTTGCACCTTACCGGCAATCCGGTGTCCATGCCGGTGCTGATCGGCTTGCTCATGCTGCTGGGCATCGTCGCCAAGAATTCGATCCTGCTCGTCGATTTCGCGATCGAGGAGATCAGCAAGGGCGTCGAGAAGAATGCGGCGATCATGGATGCCGGCCACAAGCGCGCGCAGCCGATCGTGATGACGACGGTCGCGATGGTGGCCGGCATGATCCCGATCGCCTTGTCCATCTCGGGCGATGGAAGCTGGCGCGCGCCCATGGGCATCACGGTGATCGGCGGACTGATCCTATCGACAATGCTTACCCTGCTGATCATTCCGCCGAGCTTCAGCATTGCCGAGGACATCGAACGCTGGCTGGGGCCGAGGCTGGGCCGCTGGCTGACCAATGGCGGCGAAAAGGGGCATCGTCACGCGCCGCGCCCTGCGGAATGACTTGAACCTTCCGTCGCGACAGCCATTGTCGTGACATGAACCTGTTTGCCGTCACCGGGCTCGATCGCTTCAGTCCCGCGCAGGGGGGCGTGCGTGGCATGCGCGTCGTCGCCACCGGCCTGCTGATGGTGATGGCGCTGGTTTATCTTGTCGCGCGCATGCTTGAACCCGATCACACGGCCATCGGATATGCCCGCGCTTTCGCCGAAGCCGCGATGGTCGGCGGGCTCGCCGACTGGTTCGCGGTGACCGCACTGTTCAGGCATCCGCTTGGCTTGCCGATCCCTCACACGGCGATCATTCCTCGCAATAAGGATCGTATCGGCGATACGCTGGCATTGTTCCTCCGCGATAATTTCCTGATCCCGACCGTCGTCGCGCGGCGAATGCATGGCGTGGATATCGCCGCCGCAGTCGGGCGCTGGCTCGCATCGCCCTCGCTGGACGGACGGGTGCGTCAGGGGAGCAGACGGCTGCTCGGCGATATCGTCGAGGCGCTGGCGGACGAGCGGCTGGGCACGATGATCAAGGGCGTGATTGTCGGGCGGTTGCACGCGTTCGATCTCGCGCCGTTGCTGGGTGCGGCGCTTGAAACCGCGGTGGCGGAAGATCGCCACGTTCCATTGCTGGAAGCCTTCGTCCGCTGGGCCGATCGCGCGCTTGCCGAAAACGAGGAACTGATTCGGCAGATGGTGCACGACAAGGCCGGAGCAATCCTGCGCTGGACCGGCCTTGACGAGCGGCTCGCTCAGGCGATCATCGATGGCCTTGCAAAACTGCTCACCGAGATGGCGGAGGACCCTGCGCACCCGCTCCGCACACGGGCGGAGGAAGGTCTGAAGAAGATCGCCGCCGATCTGCGCCATGACCCGGCGATGCGGGATCGGGTTGCACGGTTCCGCGACATGATAATCGACAACCCCGCGATCGCCGCCTGGCTGGACCGGATGTGGCAATCGATGCGTGCCAACATCCTGCGCACTGCGCGCGAGCCCGAGGCGGCCGGCAGCGGCCGGCTGGGGACCGCGATCCGCCAGTTCGGAGAGACTCTTCAGAATGATGAATCCTTGAGAGCCGTGACAAACCGCTTCGCGCGCCGTGCGATTGTCGGAATGGCGGAGCGCTACGGCGACGGCATGGTCAAGCTGGTTTCGGAAACGGTGCGCGGCTGGGACGCGGAGACGGTGACGGGTCGCCTTGAGGCAGCCGTTGGCCGCGATCTCCAATATATCCGGATCAACGGCACGCTGGTGGGCGGGTTGGTGGGGCTTGGCCTCCACCTGATCGATCAGCTGCTGTAACCGCTTCAGCCGTCGCCGACGCGCTCGATGTCGGCCCCGACGCCTTGCAGCTTCACTTCCAGCCGCTCATAGCCGCGATCGAGGTGGTAGACGCGGTTCACTTGGGTTTCACCGTGGGCCGCGAGGCCCGCGATGACGAGGCTCATCGAGGCCCGCAGGTCGGTGGCCATCACCGGGGCGCCGATCAGCTCCTTTACGCCGCGCACGACGGCGGTCCGCCCGCCAACCTGGATGTCTGCTCCCATGCGTGCCAGTTCGGGCACATGCATGTAGCGATTCTCGAAAATCGTTTCGGTCAGCACGCTATTGCCATCGGCAAGCGCGAGCATGGCCATGAACTGCGCCTGCATGTCAGTCGGAAAACCGGGGAAGGGCGCCGTTGAAACGGTAAGCGGATGCAAGGAGCCATTCGCCTGAACCCGGACCCCGCCATCTTCCGGCGAGATCGTGACCCCGGCTTCGACGAGGCTATCGAGAATGGCGCTCATGTCGCCGGCGTTCGCGCCATCCAGCAAGACGTCTCCGCCGGTAATCGCCGCGGCACACGCATAACTCCCGGCCTCGATGCGATCGGGCATGACGGCATAGGTCGCACCGTGCAGGCGCTTGCGGCCTTGGATCGTCAGCGTCTCGGAACCAATGCCGTCGATCTTCGCGCCCATCGCCACCAGGCAGCGCGCGAGGTCGTTGATCTCGGGCTCGCGCGCCGCATTTTCGATGATCGTCTCCCCGCGCGCCAGCACCGCCGACATCAATGCGTTTTCGGTGGCACCGACCGATACGAACGGGAAAGCGATTCGGCCACCGACCAACCCGCCTTTCGGAGCGGTGACCCGTACATATCCCGCCGCCAGTTCAATGTGGGCGCCGAATGCCTCCAGCGCCTTCAGGTGCAGATCGATCGGCCGGTTCCCGATGGCGCATCCGCCGGGAAGCGAGACGGTCGCCTCGCCGGCGCGGGCCACCAGGGGGCCGAGGACGAGGATCGACGCCCGCATCTTCCGCACGACGTCATAAGGCGCCGTGGTTGATGACAATGCATCGGCACGCATGGTCATCACCCGGCCGAAATCATGTCCTCTCGCCCCTTCTACCGTGGTCGAAACCCCGAGTTCGTTGAGCAGGTGGCCGAAGCTGTCGACATCCGCGAGCCGCGGAAGATTACGCAGCGTGAGGGGCTCGTCCGTCAGCAGAGCGCAAGGAAGCAGCGTGAGCGCTGCGTTCTTTGCGCCCGAAATGGGAATGGTGCCAACCAGCCGTCGGCCGCCGCGGATCAGGATTCGGTCCATTGGCGGCTTCTATCCGTTTAGCACCCCGGCGCAAGATTTGTGGCGAGAAAGAAATTGAAGATGTGGAATGATTTATCAGGTGACCTTGATCGTAGTTAGCGCCAAGACGATCGGGTTTATCTAAGTGATTGTCGGAATAGGGGTTATAGCCGTTGGGGGGAGTGTGACGGACAGCTGCCTGGTGGAGCGACTGGGGCATTATCTGACGCTGACTGAGCGCGAGCAGCATGCTTTTGCGCAGTTGGAAGGACCAGAGCGAATTTTTCGCCGCGGTGCTCTCATCCGCCGGGAGCATGATCGCGCTCAGGAACTCTTTGTCGTGAATTCTGGATGGCTGCTGAGCTTTGTGCTGCTCGATGACGGCAGCCGGCAGATTCTGCGGCTGCATTTGCCTGGCGACATGGTGGGCTTGTCCTGCGCGGCGTTCAACGAAGCGACCGAATCCCTTGTTGCGCTGACCGACGTAAGGCTGTCTCCCGTCGAGAAATCGTCCCTCAGCCGCCTGTTTGTCGAACATCCGCGCCTGGGCGCGTTGCTGTTCCTCATCGCGCAGGCCGAGAAGGTTTCGCTGAGCGACAGGCTGGCATCGCTAGGCCGAACCTCGGCCAAGGCCAGGGTCGCGGCGCTAATTCTGGATACCGTCGCCCGCCTCCGGGTGATGGACGCCAAACTGGGCGATAGCTTCGCCTTTCCGCTGACCCAGGAGGAGATCGGCGATGCGACCGGCCTCACCGCAGTGCATGTCAACCGCATGATTCGCGCGCTGGTCGAGGATGGATTGATCGCGCGGCAGGCCAATCAGCTCACCATCCGGAATGAGCAGCGATTGGCGGAGGTGGCAAATTACATCAACCGTTATGCGGCGCTCGATACGGATTGGTTGCCGTCGCCCACCTGAGCGGAAGCGATATCAGGCCTTCTCGAGGGTGCATTGAAGGGGATGCTGGTTCTGCCGGGCGAAATCGATCACCTGGTTGACCTTGCTTTCGGCCACCTCATAGCTGAACACCCCGCACACGCCCACGCCCCGCTGATGGACATGCAGCATCACGCGCGTCGCGTCTTCTATCCCCATGCGAAAGAAACGTTGAAGGCACAGGACGACGAACTCCATCGGAGTATAGTCATCATTCAGCATCAGTACCTTGTACGGGGACGGTTTCTTGGTGCGCGTCCGCGTGCGAGTGGCCACGCCCACGCCGGTGCCCCCGTCGGCATCCTTGCCGGCAGCCATCCGAATTAGGTGAGGTTTTTCGTTGCTGGTCATGGATGGGTAGATGTCTCCGTCGCGAAGAATATGGCATCCGGGGCGTCGAGAGCAAGGGTGTGTCGTTGCCTTTCGTCTCCATTCCAGCCTAAAACAAAACGGCCGCCCCAACTGGGGCGGCCGTCTTAAGCCGGTTGAGATTAACAGATCAGAAAGCGGCGGCTGACTTGATCTTCTCGCTGGCGACCGCATAGCGGGTGGACAACGGCTGGAAGATATCGCCCATCATCTTCGTCAGCGTCTCGCTGACCTTCGAGACCTCGGCCACCGCCGAGTCGAACGACGTCTTGGCATATTCGCTATTGAGCTGGATCAGCTCGACCGGTGACTTGACCGCGGTGTAGCGCTTCATCGCGGCGGAAGCCGATTCGAAGCTCTTCTTGGTGTAGTCGGCGGCTTCCTGGGCCAGGCTTTCGGCATTCTTCGCCGCGATCTTGGCCGATTCGGCCATCGCTTCGAGATTGCCCTTGGTCAGATCAGCGAACTCCTCGCTGAGCTTGGTGCTCTTTTCGAACGCGGCCTTTGCGCGCTCGCTCATGTCGGTGAACATCGTTTGTACCTTCTCTGGTGCTGCTGCCATTTCAAATATTCCTTTCGAAATCGGGGTCGTGGGTACCGGGGACGGTTCGACCGCATCGGCAAACGTAGCGATGGTTTCTTCCGCAACGGCTTCAACATTCGCGACCGCCGCCTCAACCGGAGCCGGTGCAACTGGCTCGGGAACAGGCACCACGGTCGGGGCTGGGGAAACTGGCTCGGCCTTTACGGCAGGAAGCTTGGTTTCCGCAGGTTTAACGGCCGCCTTGGGCGCGGCTTTCGCGGCCAACGGTGGCTTTTTTGCAGGCGCAGGCCTGGGAAGCGCCGAAGGCCGCGTTACGCGCGGTCCCCGGGGCTGGCTTGTCCCGGTCGTGGAAGTCTTGCGTGCCATCGGATAACCCATCCTATGTTGCGATGCACAATACCCCAAGCCTAAGCCGATTGCAAGCCCCTTTTTGTGCAGTGCAGCATTTGAGGTACATCGGTGGATTAGCGTGTTCTAACATAGCGCCCAGGCGCATCTTCTATGGGTTTTAGCTTGCCCTTGCCGGGCCTTCGCGCCCCTTTCACCTTCACCTTCTCGTTGCCATGCGACTCGATCCAGTCAAGCCAGTCTGGCCACCAGCTCCCCTTGGTTTCTTTCGCGCCCGCAACGAAAGCGTCCAGCGAATGCGATTCGTCCTCATTGGTCCAATATTGATATTTGCCGGCCGCCGGCGGGTTGATCACCCCGGCAATATGCCCGGATCCCGCAAGGACGAACTTCACTGGGCCGCGCAGGTGGCGCGTGAGTTTCCACACACTGTCCGCGGGCGCGATATGATCATCCCGTCCGGCCTGGATATAGGCAGGTGTCCTGATCCGGCTGAGATCGATACCGGTCCCAGCGATCTTGAGTGCATCAGGCTCGATCAGTTTGTTGTCACGATAGAGATCCCGCAGATAATCAGCATGCCACTTGGCGGGCAGGTTCGTGGTGTCGCCATTCCAGTAAAGCAGGTCAAAGGCGGGGTAATCGGCTCCCATCAGATAGTTGTTGACCACATAGTTCCAGATAAGATCGCGCCCGCGCAGGAGATTGAAGGTTGCAGCCATATAGCGTCCGTCGAGGAAGCCCTTGTCAGCGGAAATGCTTTCGATCAGCTTGAGCATCTGATCGTCGACCAGCAGGGTTAGATCGCCGGCGCGGGTGAAATCGATCTGGGCGGTAAAGAAGGTGGCGCTGGCGACCTTGTGATCCTCGCCACGCGCCGCCAGCCAGGCGAGCGCCATCGCCAGCGCCGTTCCCGCGACGCAATAGCCGATCGTGTGGACGGCCGGGACATCCAGCAGATCGCGCACCGTGTCGATCGCGTCGATCACACCGCCGACCACATAATCGTCCATCGTAACATCGGTCATCGAGCTGTCGGCGGACTTCCAGGATATCACGAACACCGTCAGTCCCTGCGCGACCGCCCAACGGATGAAGCTGTTGTTGGGATTGAGGTCGAGAATATAGAAGCGATTGATCCAGGGCGGAAAAATCACCAGCGGAACAGCATTCACCTGTTCGGTCACAGGCTCATACTGGATGAGCTGATAGAGCGGCGTCTCGTGGATCACCTTTCCCGGCGTCGCGGCGATATTGCGGCCCAGCTCGAATGCTGATGCATCGGTATGGGTCATTTGCCCCTTGCGGAGATCGTCAAGCATACGCTTGAGTCCAAGCAGCAGATTTTCCCCGCGTGTCGCGATCGTTCGGTCGATCACCTGCGGGTTGGTGAACGCAAAATTGGAGGGCGAAAGCGCATCGACAAACGCGCGCGTGGCGAAACGGATTTGCTCGCGCTGCTTCGGTTCGATCCCTTCCAGGTTATCGATGCTCTTCAGCAGCAGGTCCGACAGCATCAAATAGCTCTGGCGTATCAGATCGAACAGCGGGTTGCTCCGCCACTGGGGTGCGGAGAACCGACGATCCTTGTCGGCCGGAGATTCAGGAAGGGGCTCGCCGGCGCTGGCGGGCAGGAAATGCTGCCACAGCCTGAGCCCTTCCGACCAGAAATTGGCCTGAGCCTCAGCGAATTTACCGGCATCGTCCTTCCAAACCGGCGCTCCCGCGATTTGCGGGATGGAAAAGGTCGCCTGCTGGGGGTCACCTGTCACCGAATCGGCGGCATATTCGATCAGCATCTGCTGCGCGCGACCGAGCACGCTGGTCCAGTGCTGTAGCTCCTCAAGCGTGGCGGCGGGCGTCGGCAATGCGCCTGTTTGGTCTTCGAGAGCGGTGGCCATGATCGCCTCTCCATAAAATCTCGCGCTGCCCCTGCCCTTTCCGGCCAATTCACCGTATAGACAGGTTGCTTAACATTAGTGGCGATTGTCGCCGCCGTCAGCAGAGGAAACGATGTCAGAAGAATTCTACCGCATAAAGCGTCTGCCGCCCTACGTGATCGCCGAAGTGAATGCGATGCGGGCAGCGGCGCGCGCGGCAGGCGAAGACATCATCGATCTCGGCATGGGCAATCCCGATCTGCCGCCCCCCCAGCATGTCATCGACAAGCTGTGCGAGGTCGCGCGCAAACCGGATGCTCATGGCTATTCGGCGTCCAAGGGCATCCCCGGCCTTCGCCGCGCGCAGGCGGGCTATTATGCCCGGCGGTTCGGTGTGGAGCTTGATCCGGAAACCGAGGTCGTCGTGACGATGGGATCGAAGGAAGGGCTGTCGAGCCTCGCCACCGCGATCACCGCGCCGGGCGATGTCGTCCTCGCGCCCAATCCGAGCTATCCGATCCACACCTTCGGTTTCATCATTGCCGGGGCCACGATCCGCTCGGTCCCGACCACGCCGGATGAGGATTACTGGCGCTCGCTCGATCGCGCGATGGCCTTCACCGTG
>Ga0157380_10001928_pt1 | contig 13794 bp, 13 predicted proteins | sample S35metaG_FD_119757 | JGI IMG/M metagenome (GOLD analysis project Ga0157380, IMG submission 119757) | Switchgrass rhizosphere microbial communities from Kellogg Biological Station, Michigan, USA - S3-5 metaG | ecosystem: Host-associated > Plants > Roots > Rhizosphere > Soil | place: USA...
GCCTCGTCAACAGCGCGTGCGAGATCGATAACATTACCGCGCGCGCCTTCAGTGATCATCGAAACAGGTGTTATCGCAATTCGTTTGTTGGCGATTTTGATTCCGATCTCGTTGCCGATCTCATCGACAACTTCCACTAGATGCGCAGCCACAGTGCGGATTTTTTGCGATGCCTTCTCAGCAACCGTGGATATAGATTCGCCACTGCAATCACGCAAACTAAGCCCTAACGTGACGGTTCGCACATCGAGGTGCTCCATCTCCGTCATCGCTACAGTTTGGAGGATTTCGGCTTGGGAGTATTCCATTTTTGATTTTAGACTTTTAATTGATGATTGTTGATTGACCATAACTAACCAGCCAATCAACTACACGAATGCAATCAACAATTAAAAATCTGAAATCAAAAATCAACCAAGTACCTTGCTCAAGATCATTAAGATCACAAACAGAACAAACAGAGCCCCGGCGACAAGCAGGAAACGGAGGCTGGGATCGTAGGCTGCCTGATCGATCATTACACTCGAGACTTTCCGGATTCTATCGACTCGGGTTAACACTCGCTGATCGCTTTTAGTTGCTGCGTCAGTAGACGACCGTTTGAGTTTCGATTCAGCGAGACTAGCTACGCTGGCATTCGCGAGTGTCCGATTGGCGAACAGCGGTTGGGTCTTATAACCCGACGCTTCATCGGCGGTTACGGACGGTTCAGTTCCGTCACCTTCAGGTCTTTGAACGATCAACGGCTCGGTGGCCGCCACCGCTTCTTGAATTGTTGACGAGTGGTTGACCTGTTCCTGGTTATCGTGGTCCCCGTCGTCCGTCGAGAGATGCGTTGCCTGCGCTTCGATCACTTCCGCTTCAGTTTGATCGCTCTCGTCGGGTTCCTCGTTGGGCTGGTCCAACATCTGGCCACACTGCGGACAGAACGCTGCCTGCTTGCGCACGCTTGCGCCACAACTCATGCAGCGACGGTCTATTTCAGGTTCGAACATACGTTGTTGAGCTTTGTACTTGGTACTTGGTACTTGGTGCTTTGTGCGTTTATTCAGTTTCTTTCAAAATACTGTACAAAGGACAAAACACTAAGTACAGACTTCCAAGTACTACGCACTAAATCCGGTGCATCGCATTAAACAGATCTTCTCTTTGCGCGTAGATCCGCACACCTAACGTTTCACCTTCTCTTCGTAGCCGTTCCTTAAGTTCCGCTGCACTCTCAGCCGCGCGCGTGGTATCGACAATAATAACCATAGCAAATTTTGCCTGAACTACTGTTTGATTAATGTCGATGATGCTGCAATTCGCTGCTGCCAGAATCTGCGCAACGCCCGCCACGATGCCGGGATGATCGAGGCCGAAGACAGAAATAACCATTCTGTCTGAAGATCCTTCTGCTGGAGGTGTGGCTGAAGGTGATGTTTGAAGGGAAGAGGCAGAAAAGTAACCTGGGCTTGGCCTGGGAGTGTCTTGTACCTCGCGGTAGATGTCTGTCACGAGCTGCTCCACCGTTGCTTCGTCAGTGGTAGAGCCTAAACGGCCGTAGACTGCTCGCGTTATTCGATAGATCAGGTCTTCATTGGCCATCTAAATAAAGAATTAGTGATCAAGTCGTATAGGACCTATAAACTTCCTACTCACTACCTGCGTCCATTGTCCTGCGCCAACCTCTGTGTCGCCTGGCGCAACTCGTCTGACTCTGTTTCATTAATATCAACGCGGTCGACTATGCCAACAACTGCGGCTTCAATTGACATGTCTTGATTGCCAATCGCCGAACGCGCCGCTTTGCCAAACGCGCACATCACCATTTCACCAGGTCCCGCACCCAGACGGTCGGCGACAACAACGATATTTCGCGTCGGTTCTTTATCGAGATCATAGGGGTGAACGACGAGGAATCTAACGCCTTCAAGATCGGGCGTCTTCTTGGTAGACCAAACCGTGCCGATTACTCTTCCTAGAAACATTTCTGTTGGACTTCGGTCTTTGGAGTGCGGGGACTTGTCACCGCTTTGTTTAGGTTGCGCCACAACAGGCGACAAAAGCGGTGACAAGTCCCCGCACTCCAAAGAACAACTCACACCTTAGCAAAGACTTCCCCGGGCTCGCCTAAATCTCGCGCGGCGGGGGTGATGATGGTTCGCGCATTGATGTAGATCTTCTCGCCTTTTTGAATTGCGCGACGCACATCATCTTCACTTACGAACTCCACCGCCTGTCGACCGTTAGTTGACGTTTCGCGTACCGGCTTCACAGACTCAGGAGTCCTTTGCGCACCGTTTCCCGCTCGCGGAGACTCAGGTGCTGGACCTGCGTACATACTTCCAGCCTCTACTTCAACCGGTTTCGGTAACGGCGATCGCGTCGGTGGTTCATCGACGCGCTTCCCTGCCAGAAATTTATCAACAATCGCGGCGATCTCGTCGCGATTGATCTTGCCGCCCGCAACAGCAGGTTGACGCACAGTCTCAGCAGACACCGGTGTCGAAACCCGTGTCGACGGCTGCGCTGAAGCCGCAGGTCTCGCACTCTTTACTGGTCGTGTTTCAAAAGCAACTCGCTTGATGTCCATCAAGTGCAATGGCGAAACGTTATCTGAAGTAACATTGCCGCCCCATGATCCACATCCAAGCGTCATTGAAGGTGGCAACGCGGTTGAGAAACCAATCGCTCCGTGCGTCGTCGGTGTGTTTACTGTAATTCTCGATGCCGGCATCTCGCCGCCAAAGCGAACCGCAGCTTCACGTGAACGAGTGTGAATGCCCGCAGTATGGCCCATTCCTCCATACCCAAGGATTTCGCGACTTCGTTCAGCACACTTCGCCAATCCATCAACCACATAAAATGCGAGGATCGGCGACAGCTTCTCCATTGACAGTGGATAGTCGCGACCAACGCCGCCAACATCAGCCAGCAAACAACGCGTTCCGGGCGGCACATTCAGGCCCGCCATCTTGGCAATCACTTCAACTGACTTACCAACAATCGCAGGATTGAGGGATCGCTGCGGTGTCGCTACCACTTTGCCGAGTTGATCTGCTTCTGACGCTGAAAGGAAGTATGCGCCCTGGGCCTTAAATTGATCTCGCACGGCCTGTTCGACCGGCGCATCGCAAACCACTGCTTGCTCCGAAGCACAGATAGTCCCGTTGTCGAAACACTTGCCCGTCAAGATATCCTGAACTGCCTTCGGCACGTCGGCAGTTCGTTCAACGCACACCGGGACATTTCCTGGTCCAACACCGAACGCCGGTTTTCCCGATGAATAGGCTGCGCGCACAAGCCCGATACCCCCAGTGGCGAGAATTACCGCCGTCTGCTTGTGCTTCATCAACGTTTCGGTACCTTCGATTGTCGCGGAGGTCATGCATCCGATTGCCTCAGCCGGCAAGCCTTCTTTGACGGCGGCTTCACGCATCACGCGAACCGTCTCGTTAATACACTTCGCAGCAGACGGATGCGGCGAAAGCACAATCACGTTTCTTGATTTGATCGCAATTAGAACTTTGAAGATTGCAGTTGATGTGGGATTAGTGGAAGGAACTATGCCGGCAACGACACCACGTGGGCTGGCAATCTCCACAACGTCTTTCGACTCTGAAACAACGCCCTTAGTGCGCAGCCCGCGAAAGTAATTCCAAACATCCTCGGCGGCGAAACGATTTTTCTCACGCTTGTCGTCTGGAACTCCGAATCCTGTTTCCTCAACGGCCATCGCACCTAGTCGCGCGGCCTCACGCAATGCGGCTTGGGCCATCGCTTCGCAGATGCGATCGATCTTCGCCTGATCGAATGCAGCGACTTGCGCGTGCGCCCGATACGCAGCTTCAACTAAATCTCTCGCCTGCTGTACGGAAACAAGATCCTTATCGACTGACATAACAACCCCTCATTTGGAGTGCGCCGACCTGTCGGCGCTTTGGTCAAAAGCGGCGCCAAAGCGCCGCACTCCAAAGAAATTCAATGTCTTACCGGGCTTTTTCTTTGTTAGCCTCTCGCGAACCAGCACCGAGGCGATTTTGATCACCCTGGCCCAGTTGCCCACGCGAGCCGCCCTGGAGCGAACGTTCATCCGGACTCAAACCTGTGCGCCCGTTAACCGGAAGCACGCGTTCAACTTCCGCATGCGGTCTGGGAATTACGTGCACGCTGATCAGTTCACCAACTCTGCGAGCAGCTGCAGCCCCAGCGTCAGTCGCCGCCTTAACCGCACCGACATCACCGCGCACAAAAATTGTTACGTAACCCGCTCCGATGTATTCCTTGCCGAGGAGTTGCACGTTTGCGGCTTTGACCATTGCGTCGGCAGCTTCAACTGCCCCCACGAATCCCTTGGTCTCGACCATTCCGAGTGCTTCTAAGGGCATCTCTTTAGTCCTCACTTTGTAAGTTGTAGAGATTAAAAGCGACTATATGTCGTCAACGTACCACCCTGCGACCGAAGAATCAAGAGACGCTGATCTTTTGAGATGCAAAAGTTTGACAGCGTTTAGCAGCGCAAGCTATAGTGCGGAAAAAGCGGGAGTTGTGGCCTTTAGAGAGTGCTTGAACAGGCGTCGGCGATTCCGTCAAACAGCTTCTAAGGTTGCGTCGAGACGGCATCAGCTAAGGGCAATCCAATCCTTCAACCTTAAGAACAGTCGATTGTAGATGGCAGCGAGTATCGGCGAACAATTGCAGCTCGCGCGCGAAGGGCGAGGCATTCCCTTACGAGAGATTTCGGATCAAACGCGGATTTCAGTTCGCTATCTCGAAGCCATCGAAAGCAACGATTATGGCCGCCTCCCCGGTGGCGTTTTTAATAGGAGTTTTATCAAAGCTTACGCGAGGTGCGTGGGCTACGATGAGAAGGAAGCGATCGAAGGGTATACGCGGTATTTGCGCGAGCACGGCGACGGCGACGACGACGTAAACACCACCCCGATTCAATCAAAAGTCTATACCAATGCGCAGGCAACGCGATCGCCAGTTCTAACCGTCTTTCTGGCAATAGTAATTCTCGCGTTGCTGACTGTCGGAGCACTGGCGGCGCTACACTGGTTTCAAAAACGCGCTAGTTTGACACCACGCGAAACTACTCCACAATTACTCGCGACTTATCGAATTTACGGCGCGTTAAGTGGGGTAACAGTTTTAGGGTTAACGAGAGCTGAGCACGAAGCAGTTTTACAATAGAAACGATCACCAAATAATTGCGCCTGGCAGCGCGAAGTGCGCGCCTGTGCGCAGCAAAAGTAGCAAACACACTGCCCGCTAACTGGCGGGCGGTTGTGTTTTAGGTGAAACTTTTATCTTTAATTAGGAGTCGTAATAAAATGATTACCACTGATGTTCCTGAAGGACTGACATTCGACGACGTTTTGTTAGTACCCGATCGTTCTGACGTTCTGCCTTACGAGACGGACACCGCCACTCAATTCACCAAAAACATTCGACTACAAATCCCGCTTTGTTCCGCAGCTATGGATACTGTCACGGAAGCCGCGCTCGCCATTGCGCTCGCACAACAAGGCGGCATCGGTGTGATTCATAAAAACCTGAGTATTGAACGTCAGGCTGAGGAAGTCGACAAAGTGAAACGCTCAGAGTCGGGCATGATTGTCGATCCGGTAACGATTCGTCCTGATCGACCGGTTCGCGAGGCATTGCTCGTGATGGAGAGATTCCATATCAGCGGCGTTCCAGTGGTCGATGAATCGGGACACCTGGTCGGTATCATCACGAATCGCGATCTGAGGTTCGAAACACGATTTGATATCCCGGTTTCGGATGTGATGACGAAACAGCCTTTGGTTACTGTGCCTGTGGGAACAACTTTGGACCAGGCGAAGGCAGTTTTGCAGAAGCATCGCATCGAGAAACTCCTGGTGGTGGACGACGACAAGCGGATCAAAGGCTTGATTACAGTCAAAGACATACAGAAAGCAATCAAGTACCCAACCGCAGCAAAGGACGACCTCGGGCGTCTGCGTGTTGCGGCTGCAATCGGCGCGACTGGCGACTTTTGTGAACGGGCGGACGAGTTGGTGAAGGCTCGAGTTGATTGTCTCGTAATCGACACTGCACATGGCCATTCAACGCGCGTTGTGGAAGCCGTTCGCGAAATTAAGCGGCGACATCCACAAACAGATTTGATTGCCGGCAACGTTGGGACGACCGAAGGCGCTCAAGAACTGGTCGAAAGTGGCGTCGATGCGATCAAGGTCGGGATTGGACCAGGATCGATCTGCACAACGCGCGTCGTCACCGGAGCAGGCGTGCCTCAAATCACTGCTATTTCGTCATGCGTGAAAGCCGCGCGTGGTAAAGGTGTGCCTGTGATTTCCGATGGCGGTGTTAAGTTCTCCGGTGACGTTGCAAAAGCAATTGCATCCGGGGCAGACGTGGTAATGATCGGATCGTTGTTCGCCGGTACGGAAGAAGCGCCCGGTGAGGTGATTCTGTTTCAAGGTCGATCCTTCAAGACATATCGCGGCATGGGATCGATTGGAGCGATGCGTGAAGGATCGCGCGACCGCTATGCACAGGATCCGACAGAGACTGAATCGAAACTCGTGCCGGAAGGAATCGAAGGACGAGTACCCTACAAAGGAACACTTTCTGAAATGGTGACGCAACTCGTCGGCGGCTTGCGATCGGGAATGGGTTACACAGGTTGCCGAACGATAAAAGAGTTTCAGGAGAAGACTCGCTTCTTACGAATCACCTCGGCTGGTTTGAAAGAGTCGCACGTGCATGATGTGATCATCACGAAAGAAGCGCCTAATTACAGGCTTGAGTAGGGCACATCTAATTAGCACTCAATGTTGATTTCGCCTGTTAACGTGCCGAATACGAGCGGTCGATCTTCATAGAAACAATTCAGTTTGCAAAATCGCAGGTACGGAAGGGCGGTTTACCCCCGCTCAAGCTCCCAGGTCACTCAACGTTGAAAATATTAGATCTTGAGCGGGGGTAAACCGCCCTTCCGTACCTGCGATTTTTAAAACTTGAGTCTTGCCGTTGAAGGTTGAGCGCTGATCTTTGGGACGTGGAAATGTGGAGCTAAGGATTTTTTCTTCCCAGTTGTCGATCGTGCAGGAGTCCAAAGATCGCGATCGTTAGCACCGCCCCCACCAGCGCAAGAAACATGTCCCAATGCGTATCCCAAATGTCTCCCTGAGTTCCTAAAAACTTGTCGCCCAAATCCGGTGTGACGAGCACAGCCACCCACCATTCAATGAACTCATAGAACGCACCAATCGCCAGCACCACCGTCGCTGTCAGAAAGTTTAGCCATCGGCGTGAGGCGGAAATGAAGTGCGCGAGTATTTCGCGGATCGGCAGTCCCAGCAGGAAACCGAGCATGAAATGCGCTACTCTGTCGTAGTGATTTCGCGCCAGGTGAAATTCGTCGCGCAGCCAGTTGAAAGGTGCGGCTTCTGCATAAGTGAAATGTCCGCCCCACGACTGAACGAAAAAGTAGAAGAAGATCATGTAGTAGGAGAGACGCGTAAACTTGAAGTAGCGGTAGCAAATTATCACCGCGATGAGTTGCGAGATTGGAAAGAAGTTTTCGAGCGCCCAATCAGCCCTGTCGTGAGGGTTTATCGCCAGCAACAAGAAGCCAACGAGATAAATACAACCGAGGATAATCAGTTCGCGCTTGGATGCAGTCGTCTTCCGAGCAAACGCATCGGTGGATGATTTATCTGACATTTGTCATATGACTCTTCGCAGCGGATTGGGTCAGTACTACATCGCGGCAGCAGATCGTTCTAAGATCGCGGATCGCTGATTGCCAACGAATATCAGTCATGATGGCAATCGGTAATCTAAGATCAGCAATCGGCACTCTTTGCGTTCGGGCATTTCGCCTGCCACCAGCGAACGTTTCAATGGCTAATCGGAAAGCAATCCTGATTTCAAACCCACGAACGGGGCGTTACGCGGCTCGTGCGCGCAAACCTATCGAGCAGATAGTTGATCGGCTCACTTCACTCGGTGTCGACACTGAGCTGGCAAACACAACTGGACCAGGACATGCCGCGGATATAGCGGCGCGCGCTGCGCAAAATGGGACCACCGACGTGATTGTCGCAGGCGGGGACGGAACAATCAACGAAGCAATTCAAGGCATGGCGGGCACGAAAGCGCGACTCGGCATTATCCCGCGCGGAACAGCGAATGTGCTTGCGCGCGAACTTCGCCTACCCATGGATGAAGACGAAGCAACTAACGTACTTGCGCGCGGTCGATCACGAACGATTCACTTCGGCGTGGCAATCGACGAACAGTCGCAAACGAGTCGTTATTTTCTGTTAATGGCCGGAATCGGAGTCGATGCGGCAGTGGTTACCGACGTCGTGCCTTCACTGAAGAGCAGATTTGGTAAGGCGGCGTTCTGGTTGTCAGGTTTCAGCCAACTAACGCGCTGGAATCCGCCAGTCTTCACGGTTGAGATCGACAAACAGCAGTATCAAGCGACGTTTGTGGCGATTGGAAATGCGGCGAGTTACGGTGGCGATCTGGCGATTACCCCGCGCGCGCGTCTCGACCGGGCGGAGTTTGAAGTTTGTATTATTCAAACTACTAGTCGTTGGCGTTATCTGCATTTGGCCTCGCAAGCGCTTAGTAATGGGCTGAAGGAAAACAGTTCCGATGTTCGTTTCATAAAAACAGATTCAGTGAAGGCCTTCGGCGAAGCGGCGGTACAAGTGGATGGTGAAGTTATTGGTAAGTTACCAATGCGATTCGAAATCGCACCAGATTCATTGGAAGTAATCGTGCCGTAAATTCAGGAGCAGGAGCAGCAGGCAGGAGCACGTAGAGACAGGGGCAGGTGCAGGAGGCAAGAGCAGGAAAAGAAAACGCAGCGAATCCACCACGTCTGCCTACTGCTCCTGCCCTGTCTTTCCTGCAGCTGCCTGCTGCTCCTGCCCCTCACTTTAACCACGCGTCTCTCAAAGCTTTCTGATCCTCAGTCGCGTCAGCCTTGGATTCGATCTTGTATTCGAATCGATCCGGTTGGCCCATGATTATTTTCGTTGTGATCGTCTTGCGGTCACGCTTCACTGTGATCGGAACAGAATCGCCAGGCCTGTAACGCGCAAGCGTCGGGAACCATGTTTGGCGCGTCACTTTGCGGCCTGCGAGTTCGAGGATCTCGTCACCCACGTCTAACCCTGCGTCCTCCGCCGGCGAGTTATTTCTTATGTTTAAGATTCGCATACCTGCTTCTTCGTCGGAGTCCAACGTAAGTCCGGCGTTGTAAGGTTGCGCCTTCTTAGTTTTGACTAACTTCAAGCCGACGTAACTCAACGCTTCGTCATAGGGAAGCATTTCAGTGTTCCGAACATAACGGTGAAAGAAATCCGATAGATCAAATCCAGCGACTTGAGAGGCCACACGCTGAACGTCTTCTGTTGTGTAGCCTCGTCCACGAAGGTAATAACTATTGTTCGAACTCTTCCGATAAAACTCTTCGTACATCGCTCGCATGATGTCGTCGAGCGACGCCTTCCCTTTCGTCCGTCCGCGCACCAACAGATCTAAAACCATTCCGATCAATTCGCCTTTTGGATAATAGCTAATCGACGTGTTTGCCAGATTCGTTAGCTGCGAGTGCGGTGCATCGTCTAAAAACGGCGCTGACAGAGATGATTCCTCCGCGCTCATGAGACGACTACCAGGTGCATTCTCGATCCGATCAATCGTTTCAGCCTGCCGCGCGACAAAACGCGTGTCGTTCCAGATGCCGGCACGCCGCATCATCAAATGGCCATAGTAGTTTGTGAATCCTTCGGCAACCCAGAGGCCGCGTGTGTTTGCAGGACGAGTGAAATCCCATGGTCCAAGTTCAAGCGGGCGCAGACGTTTCACATTCCAAACGTGAAAGAACTCGTGGGCCACTGTTCCGAGCGTCTCTTCGTAAACTCCTTCTTCTGCCAGAGCTCCGGGTTCGATGATCTGTGTCGAGGTAAGGTGCTCCATACCGTCGCCTGAACGGTCATCCGCGGCAAAATGAATCAGAAAAGTGTATTCATCGAACTCTGGCGGGCCCCACATCGCACTCTCTGCACGCACTATCTTCTCGATGTCGCGGACCAGGTTGTTGCGCTTCCCGCCTTCCGCGCCGAACGAATGCAAGACAACGTGATACTTCTTACCGTCAACCTGAAAACTTTCCTGCGTCCAATCCGGAGCGATCTCGGTGGGCGTGTCAATTAATACATCCCAGTTGGGAAATTGCCATTCGGTTTGACCCGAACGCTCTGTGCGACCATTGACGATCTTCCAACCGCTCGGTGGATGGATGACAAGCTTCACTGGGTCAGGTTTGTGATCGACCACATACATGAAAATTGTTCCGCCGTTGTAGTTACCATGGCGCGAATCAAGTTGCGAGAAGGTACCGGAGAGATCGTTCGCAAACACTTTGTACTTAATCGTCAGCGCGGAACTTCCGAGCGGCGCCACGCTCCAAGTCTGATCATTGACGCGAGTGACCGGACGCATCGCCTGATCACAGCGGCCGGGTGGAGGACAGACGCCGGCGGCCGCATGAAACTCTTGAACGTTTTTCGCAAAATCAAAAACGGCGTATCGACCGGGTGACCATTTCGCCATTTGAAACTGGATTGGCGTGTCTTTAAGTTGATCTGGTAATTCGACTTCAATCGCGACTTCAAAGAGGTGAGAGTTTGGTCGCGACATCGAAAGACGATAGGTGATGGACTTGAGCGGCGCTGTTTGGGCAACAACCATTCCGCTAAGTGAAAATGCGACGATCGCTGCAACACACAGAATCCCTCGGCGAAATTGAAAAGTCATTGGTAGCTCCGACGATTGCTGGATCAGATAAAGAGAGCGGTATCTTCGCACACGCAAAGCGAATCACACCAACGCGGAATTTTGGACAGGATTTCAAGATTACAAGATTAGGAAGTGGGCAATGGAAAAGTTTGGGTAAGGAGTCAGTCTTGAAATCTTGTAATCCTGAAATCCTGTTCAAAGTTTCGGGGGGTCGCTTGCAACAACAGTCTCAAGTAGACTATTTAACCAAAGGCCAAAGACCTAAGACCCTAGAAACCCAATGCCAGCCACAGAACGCCTTTATTACAACGATTCTCATCTGATCGAGTTTGAAGCTCGTGTGGTTGATGTTACCGAGCGAGTTAGCGGCTGGACCGCCGTCGTTCTTGATCGCACCGCCTTCTATCCAACTGGTGGAGGACAACCGAGCGACACCGGAGTATTGAACAGCTCGCGCGTTGTTGAGTGTATTGACGACGGTGACAACGGCGTCTTGCACATCATGCAAGGCGCGACACCCGCGCGCGGCGAGAATGTCAAAGGGCGCATCGACTGGGCTCGCCGGCTCGATCACATGCAGCAACACACTGGCCAGCACATCTTGTCGCAAGCCTTTGTCACCCTCTTCAATGCACCAACGAGAAGCTTTCGCGTGTTGGAACAGTCGTGCGAGATCGACGTCGACCTCGCGCATCCAAGTAACGATGTTGTTGAGCGCGCAGTTGAACTTGCCAACAACGTGGTCTGGGAAGATCGCGCCATCACGATCCGCAACGTCACCTCGGAAGAAGCCGCTGAGTTACCGTTGCGAAAGGAATCGACGCGCGAAGGTGAGTTACGAGTGATCGAGATCGACGGATTTGATCTGACACCTTGCGGCGGCACTCACGCATATCGCACAGGCGAAGTTGGAATCATTGCCGTTCGAGCATGGGAACGCGCCAAAGGTTTGGTTAGGATTGAATTCGTGGCTGGCGGTCGCGCACTGGCGGATTATCGAAAAGCAAACAGTAGTGCGCGTGAGATTGCGGCGTTGTTTAGCGCCGGTCGCGATGATACGCCACACCTTGCCGCGCAAATGCTTGAAGAGAACAAGGAACTTCACCGGCGTGTTCGCATTCTCGAAGAAACTGCCGCAGGTGATGAAGCGGAAAGACTCTTTAACGAGGCGTCTCCACGTGAAGACGGAACGCGAGTTATCGCAAAGGTATTTGACGGACGCGACAACGATCTATTGAAGAAGCTGGCACACGCGTTGATGGCTAAACCAAAAACGATCGCTTTGCTTGGTTCGCGTGAGGAAGAAACAGCGCGTCTGGTCTTCGCACGCTCTGAAGACGCCGAAGGCGATATGAATGCATTGATGAAAGAAGCATGCACTCTCGTAGATGGTCGCGGCGGTGGAAAACCCGAGATGGCCCAGGGTGGTGGGAAGAATACACTCAAGCTGAGTGAAGCGATTGCCCAAGCGGTTTCTACACTCGCTTCCACAGTGTCCTAATTTGTAGGGGCGTCCCTCCGTGGGCGCCCCATCTTCCGACGTTGCTCATGGTGCGGGGCGCCCACGGAGGGACGCCCCTACAAATTAGGACACTACGTTCCACATAACCCGATTGACGCAAGATCAATCAGTCAGATACTCTGCATCCCAACACTTCCCCCATTTGGAATACCCTCGATATAAGAAAGTTCTTTAACCAGGAGGACGATCCTATGTCGCGCATTCGCTCTCTTACGCTAACGATCTCGGCAGTAACCATAGCGTATGTCTGCTTTGTGATAACGACAGGCACAGCCACTCGCGCGGAAGAGCCTTCTGCGATGCAAGGTCTCGCAGCGTGGCAACAAGTTTATTCCGTGCTCACACACCCTCGATGCATTAACTGCCACACCGCGACCAGCTATCCCCAGCAAGGCGATGATCGACATCGACACTTCGCAAATGTAGTGCGCGGTCCTGCAAACACTGGTGTACCAGGACTCAATTGTTCCAGTTGTCATCAAAAAGCCAATGCCGATTCCACAGGTGTGCCAGGCGGTCACAACTGGCATCTGGCACCCTTGTCGATGAAATGGCAGGACGAGAACGATAGACCGCTATCAAGCGCGATGGTGTGTCGAGTTCTTAAGGATCGATCCAAGAACCACAATCTCGATGGTCCGGGATTGCTTAAGCATCACGAAGAGGAAGCGCTCGTTCATTGGGCCTGGAACCCCGGGCGTCGACCTGATGGCTCAATGCGCACGCTGCCGCCACTTACTCATGAGCAGTTTGTTCTTGCAACCAGGCAATGGGTCGAAGCCGGAATGCCATGTCCAACGGAAAGGTAGGAATCTTTTTATGGCTACTTATCGACTTAACGTAAACGGACGACAACGTGAGGTCACTACCGATCCTTCGACACCTTTGCTGTGGGTGCTGCGTGAGGACTTGAAGATGACTGGTACGAAGTACGGATGCGGAGTCAGCGCCTGCGGTGCTTGCACCGTACATGTAGGCGGTGTCGCAACGCGCTCATGCGTTGTTCCAGTTTCGATGATCGATGATCGACCGATAGTCACTATCGAAGGCATCGGTGTCGATCCGGTCGGTCGAGCCGTGCAGAATGCCTGGATCGACAAAGATGTCGTCCAATGCGGCTACTGCCAGAGCGGACAGATTATGAGTGCCGTGGCGTTACTAAAACACACGCCAAAGCCAACAGACCTGAACATCGACGAATCGATGGGCGGAAATCTTTGTCGCTGCGCAACATACGTTCGCATCCGTGAAGCGATCAAGAGCGCGGGCAACCAACTGAAATAGAAGAGGCGAAAGATGATCAATCCTGCGAAAGACCTCTCTCTTAATCGTCGAACCTTCTTGCGTGTCTCGTCAGTTGCGGCTGGTGGGTTGCTAGTATCGCTGTATTTCGATCGCTCGATGCTGGCGCAGGAGGCCCAAACTCAACCTCCACCCAAGGTTTATCCACCCGACGCATTCATCCGCATCACGCC
>Ga0157380_10001931_pt1 | contig 13773 bp, 12 predicted proteins | sample S35metaG_FD_119757 | JGI IMG/M metagenome (GOLD analysis project Ga0157380, IMG submission 119757) | Switchgrass rhizosphere microbial communities from Kellogg Biological Station, Michigan, USA - S3-5 metaG | ecosystem: Host-associated > Plants > Roots > Rhizosphere > Soil | place: USA...
CCGCGATCGGCTCGCCATTGTCATTCCTTGCGGCCCAGGCGGGGTTCGCGGTGATCGCTTCTCGCGTCAGCGGCTTGACCGTCACACTGGCCAGCACCGCCAGGCCCGCGGCGCGCGCCGCTTGAGCCAGCGCTGTCAGCCGGCGAAGCCCTTCGGCCCCGTCACCCGCGGGGAGGACGACTCCCTGGGCCGACAAATTGCGCCATTGGTCGGTCCACCACGCCGCATCTGCGACGGCGCCATCGGCGAGGTTGACGTAGCACCATGTCCTAGCCGCGCGCAAAGTCGCAGCCCCATTCGAAGGAGCGGCCCCCTGCATCATCGCTGCACGCGCTTGGCGCTCAGGCCGCACGGCGCCGGCGATAGGCAAATCCTGCGCGACTGGTTCATCCGTTCCCTCCAGGCATTATTATTTATAGATGCTCGAACCTTGGGCATTCCTGCATTCTGCTTCAGTCGAGAAGGGGCATCTCTCCAGATTTGCGTAATCTTATCGGTGCTACATCATGATGTACAGCAAGAAAATTGCACAATGAATATGGATTTGCGTCGAAAGTGTGCCTTATCCCGCCGAAAAGGCGAGGCTCGCCGGCTTGATCGCCGGCGCAAGTGTCCGCTGCGCCCTCGTTGCCGCCGATCCGCGCGTCGCACCGTCGGCCTGCGGCAGCGACATCTCCACCGCGATGCTCGACGCCAGCCAAGTAGGAGCTGGCCGTGAAGGCGCTCGCGATTTGTCGATTGCTCTGGCCCGACGCTCCGAACCGGTCATACCTATAGTTGACTGACGTGTTGGACCGTTGTCTTGCAGAAGTTTTACGTTAGTCGCTGTGCGCGATGCTGAAAGCGTTCGCTGGATTGCAGCAGGATCGGTAAGTTCATTTGCCCACTTCGCGAGCCACTTCCGCATCTCCCGCACATACCCATACCGGTTGTAGATTTTTCTTACGCCGCCGTCCGAGTGGCCCATTAGTCGCTTAACGAGCTTGTCCCCTTCATCACCCAACGTCTCTGCCAACTGAGTTGCCACCGTTCGCCGCAGCACGGGAGACGTGATCCGTTTAGTCAGCGGCTCACCATTCACCGCGATGATCGCGGCCAACCTGGTCTTGAAGTAATTGGAAATGCCAGCTATCGGAACTCGCCCATTTGTGCTTGAGAAGACAAACTGCCCTTGAGTGCGTCTAGGACAATCTTCAGCAGCTTGACGGCTTGTGGCACCAGTGGCACGACATGAACGTGATCGGACTTGTAGCTATCCGCGGGCACCACAATGAGTCCCTCCTCCGCATCGATCCACGAATCTTCGGCGCTTGCCAATTCATCGAGACGACAACCGGTCAAAAGCATTCCTTGCGCGTGCATCCCGAAGGGATCGACCTCACCATGAAGCCGATATCAAGGCGTCAACGATGCCCCAGCACCGGATGCGGCTTGTACGGTTCCTCCAGCGACTTGATCTCGTCAGCGGTCAGGGTCACACCCAATGCCGTGACCGATTCTTCGAGCTGGTTCAGTTTGGTCGCGCCGATGATAGGCGCTGTGATGACGGGCTTCGACATGACCCAGGCAAGCGCGACCTGCATCGGAGGTACGCCCTTGGCGCTCGCCACCTCATGCAACCGCTGCTGCACGATGAAATCGTCTTCGCGAAAATACAGATGGCGTGCGAATGAATCGGACTTCGCACGCACCGTCTCACCACCTTCACGAGCGCGGTTGCCGGCCAGGAATCCGCGTGCCAACGGCGACCAAGGAATGACGCCGATCTGCTGATCCCTGCACAGCGGCAGAATTTCCCGTTCCTCTTCGCGATAGATCAGGTTGTACTGCGGCTGCATGGAAACGAACTTGGTCCAGCCGTTGATTTCCTGGATGTGCAGCGCCTTGGCAAACTGCCACGCATACATCGACGAGGCGCCGATATAGAGCACCTTGCCTGCGCGCACCAGATCATCGAGCGCTCGCGCAGTTTCCTCGAACGGCGTTTCGTAATCCCACCGATGCAACTGGTAGAGGTCGATGTAATCCACACCCAGGCGCCTCAGACTCGCGTCGGCTGCTGACATGATGTGCTTGCGCGATGCGCCGCCCTCGTTGGGACCTCTGCCCATCGGGCTGAAGAACTTGGTCGCTATGACCACCTCCTCACGACGCGTGTACTCGCGAATCGCCTTACCCAGCACCCGTTCGCTGGCTCCCTCAGCGTACGCGTCGGCGGTATCGAAGAAATTGATGCCGAGTTCCAGTGCACGCTTGAAGAAAGGCAGGCTACTTGCCTCATCGAGCGCCCAGTCCGAATGCATCGAACCCTTGCCGTAGCTCATGCAGCCCAGACACAGCTGCGATACCTTGAGGCCGGTGTTGCCGAGTCGAACGTGCTTCACGAGTGGGTTTCTCCGGCCAGGGTTGCGTCGAGCGCATCGAGCGCCGCTTCTACTTCGCGATGCCGTTTGGTCGCGAAGCTGCGGATCTTGGGATCGGTGATGATCATGAACTCACCGCGTTCGATGCCATCGAGGCAGAGCCGTGCGGTATCGTCAGGGTGCTGTCCGGATGCCGCCACCTTGCTCGCACGCTCGAGGAAATCCTTTGGCATGTCCGATCGTCCGCCGTAGCGGTCCTGCCGCGAACGGCGTGCATCGTAGATTCTGGTGGCGACCACCCCCGGACAGAACACGGTGACGCCAACGCCGGTTTTGGCCAGATCGCGTCGCAGCGTATCCGCAAGTGCGAGCACTGCATGTTTGGTCATGGTGTACACGCTGGCGGGCCCGATCACCGGCACGCCCAATGAATTCTCCGAGCCCGTGACGACGAAGCGTGTGGCGGCGCCCTGCTCCGCGGCCTTGATCAACAGTGGCACGAAGGTCTGCATGGTCAGAAATGTGCCGCGCACGTTGACATCGACCAGCCACGAGAATTCCTCTTCGGACGTAGCGACGATCTCACCGCCGATAGCGACGCCGGCATTGGCGAAGACGTGGGTAACGTGACCCCATTGTTTGACGACGTCGCGCGCCAGCGCAGTGAGATCCTCGCGCTCGGTTACGTCACAGCGATAGGCGCGTGCCGAAGCGCCAATTTCATCGGCAACCGCGGTCGCCTGCTGCAGATCGAGATCGGCCACTGCAACCCTGGCGCCGCGCTGCGCCAGCATGATCGCAAGCGAGCGACCAATTCCACTGCCGCCGCCGGTGATGACGGCGATGCTCTCATTGAATCCTGACATGATCGGTACTCCGCCAGCCTGTTACCTTTCGTGATGCCGACGCCGGCTGCCGTTGATTGCGTCGACTCTCGACCGTTCAGAGCAGAGCAATGCCCTGCGGAATGGATTTCCAGAACTCGCCATCGTGGCCAAAGAAAATTCGATGGCCGCTCGCCTGCATGCTGCGCAGGAGCCGCAGCGTCGCCAAGCTCTGCTCGCGATCGAAGTTCTGCGGCGGCACACGCAACTCGTCGAGCGAACGTCGCAGATAGCAGCAATCTGCCGCCAGCACGACATCACCCTTCGGCGATTTGACGCGGGCGGACTGATGTCCGGGCGTGTGGCCATAGGTGGGGAAGATCGACACCGAACCATCGCCATAGAGATCGTACTCGCCCTCGATCTCCTTGACCGGATGTCCGACGTCGAAGTCGCGCTTGTCGTAGATCGGGCCCTCGGCGACGCGTGCCGCCTGCCGCTCAGGGCGCTGGACGATGACGGTGGCGTTCGGTATGGATGCATTGCCGCCGCAATGATCGGCATGAAAGTGTGAATTGATGATCCACTGCACCTTGCCCGGATCGATATCGATGGCGCGCAGGCGCGCAGCGATGTCGGCGCTCTCATCGAACTCGAAGCCGGTCGCGTCCGGCGGCAGTCGTTCCTGAGGGTGACGAAAAAAGCGGCGCCCCAGACCGGTATCGAACAACGCCAGTCCCTGCGGATGCTCGATCAGATATGCAGGTATGGGCGAGCGGATGATGTTCTTTTCGCCACCGTCCAGAAAGAAACCGACTGACGATTGAAACCAACCGCAGGTGAACGCGTAGAGCTGGACCATGTATCGACCCTTTGAGATCCGATCGTCAGAGCATGCAGTGATGAGTTTCAGCCGACATTCCAGTCCTTATCCGTTCGCAACAGCTTTGCCGATCCGCTGAGTCGACTGAGTTTCCGGCTTAAACGCCTGGCTTGGCGCTGGATCGTGAACCCGTGATGAGTCCGCTGGTTGCTGCTGCAACGCGCGGCGAAATGGCTTGATCGCACCGAAAATGAGCAGGCTCGAGCCGATCGCAGCACCGGTACAGACCATGCCGAGCGACTCCTGAACGCGGTACGGGTCGCGCAGAATGTGTTCGGTCACGACCGCAACGAGCGTAGGCGCCACACCGAGGCCCATCACGGATGACGCGAATATATACAGCGAGTTGACGAGTCCACGCATGCGATTTGGCGTCGCAAGCTGCAGAGCGGTGAGCGCCAGACCCTGCGGAAACACGTAGGTGACGATGACGATCGCGGTCGCGCCGAGCGTGCTCGAGACGGTCGACGCCACCAGGATGGTGGCGCATGCCGGCGCCAGCAGCACGGTGAAAGGAAACACCGCACGAATGACGCCATCGACATGGCCCCGCCTGACGAACCAGGCGGCAGCGAGCGGTCCGAAGATGATGGCGGCCGTGATGCCCGACGAGCCTGCGAGCAGCGATAGCATGCCCAGGTCCTTGCCCACGGTGGCCGCATCCAGTCCGAAGCGGCGAATCAGCGCCGTCGGCATCCATGCCTGGATGGAATAGGACACCGTGCTCATCAATGCCACACCGAACATCAGGCAGAGATAGAACCGCCGATGCGCCCACAGATAGCGGCGGACGTCGGCAAGGGAAGGCGCAACTTCTGCGGTGGCACCGACTGCGGATGTACGGGCCGGTTCACGGATTGATAACACGAGTGGAATCGCGAGCAGACCTAGCAGGCCGGCGGCGACAAATGACAAACGCCACGCATTCAGTTCGACGCCCGCAAACTCGATCGTGCCGGTCGCATGTCCGGCGATTGCGCCACCTAGCAGCAATGCGCTGCTGCTGCCTAGATATGAACCCAGACCGTAGATGCTCGATGCACGCGGCAGCTTGCTCGGACTGAAGTAGTCGCTGATCAGCGAGAAAACCGCCGGTGTGAGACAGGCCTCGGCGGCGCCGACGCCCACCCGACTGGCGAATAGCGACCAGAAGCCGGCGGCGAATCCGCCGAGCGCCGTGGACAAGCTCCACGCGGCTGCACCAAACAGCATGACGTTGCGACGACTGCCGCGATCGACCCATCGACCGAAGACTGGACCCATCGCAACGTATGCGACGGCAAAACCCAGCCCTTGCAGAAAGCTGATTCGGGTATCGCTCAGGCCGAGGTCGGTCCTTATCGGCTGAACCATGAGGTTCAGCACCTGCCGATCGATGAACGAAAGACAATAGATGAAGCAGAGCGTCCAGGCTACGACCCAGGCATAACGACTGTCGCGCGTAACGCTACTCATGCATGCGCCGCAGACACGGCGTCGATGAACTGCGCTGCCGGACGTTCGCTGTCAATCGTTCGCATCTTACTTCCTACCTTTGCACAACATCGCGTTGCGGCATCCGATGCCTCGCCTGCAGCAGCGCGCTCTCGATATATGACACTTCCATGAGGTGCTCGGCGGTCTTCCAAAAGTAATCGAGCATGCCCGGCCTGGGCGTCATGAACGATGACGGCGCCCATGATCCATCGGACTCCTGTCGACTCATGAACCAGTCGGCCATCTTGTTGAGCCAGTGCAGTCGATCGAGTGTTGGCGAAGCCGTGTGCATGGCGGCGACGCCCCAACCGAACTTGCAGATCTGCACGGAGCTGCGATCGTCGAACTGATCCGTGGTGCCGCCTTCATTCAATGCGAGATATCGCTGACCCAATGTCAGCGCATCGACGTCGCCGGTTTTCTGGGAGTAGCCGGCGAGAAAAGCCGCTGCGATGCCGGGATTGAAGTACGCCTGCTTCGGCGCGGAGAAATCGACCACGCGGACGAACGCTTCCTTGGCACCGAACGTGGTCACCAGTTCGCCGTTGCGAAGTCCCGTATAGAGCTTGGTCGGCAACTCGGGCTGCTTTGCATAGAGCTGCTTCAGCCACGAGCAAACGCCGTCGGCCGCAGCAGTACGCCCCGTAACGAGCGCAGAGATGCCGAGCTGCGCCGTCTTCAGCAGATCCTGCAGCGGCTCCTGCCGGAAATCTGCACTGTTGTACGCACCGCCGGTGATTGGATCCTGATAGGTTTCGAGTCGGTCCATGACCGCTTCGGCGAGGTCATAGCGCGCCAGCAGCGCGGCTGCAATCGCGATCGGCGACAACAGATAGACGGAACTGCCAGGCTGCCCGCCACCGAATGGACCACCGCGGAGATCCCCCTGATCGGTCAGCGCATTGCGTTCAATCCAGCCCAGCATGGCCGCCGCAACATCGGGAGCGCCGCCGACGCACAACGCCCACGGCGCACGCCACCAGGAATTGCCGATTTCGCTGGCAACCGGCGTGCCGTCGGCAGCGACCCGATCGCACAGCCAGGCGACGGCCTTGAGGCGCGTGTCGCGAAGCGCAGCCGGACGAGCACGGTCCGCAGGACCTGGCATGTTGTCGTTGCTCATGTCGACCTTCGATTGCCGGCGCATGCACCTGCTATTTCTTGCGTGTCTGCGCGATGACTCTGTCGAGAATCGGCACGATCGCCGTCGAGAAGCCCTGCGGGTCATCGGTCATTGCGAAATGACTGAGTCCGGGCGCGACGATGAACTCCACGTTGGGAATGTTCTTCTTGACCGCGATCCCGCCGTGATCCTGATCGAACGCGGCCGGATCGTATTCGCCGGCCACCAGATAGACCGGCTTGGTCACTGCACGCAGTTTGTGACCGTTGCGTTTCAGATCGTGCCCCACCAGGTAATAATCATTGTCGCCGGCATAGATACCGGGGTAACCCGAGTGATAGATCCATTGGATCTCATACGCGGACGACTCGGGACCGACGGGACTGGTGGCGCCGAAGTTCATCCCCGGCGCCAGGTACGACGATATCGACGGCGTGCGGAACCGGTCGTTCAAAGTCGCGTCCGCCACTCTCGACGACGGATCGTACATGCCGTTCAGCGAAACGAATGCGCCGAAACGCTCGGGCCGTTCGGCCGCGAGATCGAGCGCCAACTGTCCACCCACTGAACAACCCATGAAGAATGGCTGATCGAGCTCGAGCGCGTCGGCAAACGCGACGACCCAGTTCATCAAATACTCGAGCGTCGGCTTGTACGCCCGCTCCCACCAGCGAACACCCATCGGCGGCAACGAACGCCCATGATACGGCAGATCGTAGGCATACATGCGGAAACGCGCCTGCATCTCCGGATCGGCCAGCACGTTGCGATACTGACGACTGTCCGCGCCCGCGGTTGCGTGCAGAAGCAGCGGAATCGAACCGTGCCCCGCCTCTTCGTAATACACGCGCGCTTCGGTGTCGTTGGCGCGGATGTAGCGATAACGGCCGACTGCCGTATCCGTGGCGCGGTTCGGTACGAACTCCGCCTTGCGCGGCAACGGACCCACGACCGCCTCGACAAAGATGCGATAGAGACGCTGCAATCCCATCTGATACGGGGCGATCACTCGCAGGAAATCGCCGCGTGTCGACAACCCTTTGAGCCCGCCCATGGTGAGACTTTCGTAGCCGGGTGCAGGCACTCCCGCTCGCAGAGCGCATTTCCAGAAGTCCTCGCCCGCCACGATCTCTGCATCGCAGGAACCCGTACCGGGCTTGCTCTGACTGGTGCTTACACTACCGTTGTCGAACTTGAAGTCGAACGACACATCGGGCAGAGAAATCCTGATCGTCGCGGCGAGACCGCGCATCTGGTAGGCAAGCTCGACATCCTGGCCGACGCGATTGGAGACTGCCGCGAGTTCGATGGTAGGCAATGGCAATTTCCCCTGTATTCACGTCGTTTCTCGACATTTAATGTCGCGCTGTGACACAAGTCAAGCGCGTGGACAGAGCAACGGAACCGCAACGAAACGCGCCATGCTCGATCGAAGCAGAATTCGTGGCGCCACTCGAAGGATGGCCGGATCGAAGCGAGCCTTCGCGGCCGCGGCGGCTCACATCTCTAGCCAGAATGTCATGGCGTGATCTATACTGTCACACAGTGACACTTAATGGAAGCGCCGCCGGTTCTCCAGAGCGGGCGCCGACCTCAACGCGGGGAGACGGAGATGATCAAACTGCTGATGCTGGTTTCCCGAAAGCAGGGCACGAGTCGGGAAGACTTCCGCAATTACTACGAGCGCGCACACGCACCGCTGGCGGCAGGACTGATGGCGCACTGCAAACGGTATGTGCGCAACTTCGTTGCGGATGAACCAACGGGTCCGGTGGGCTTCGACGCAGTGACGGAGATGTGGTTCGATGTCGACGGACCGTGGGACGTCGCCAAAAAATCACTGTCGGATGCAAACTCGGCGCAGATCCTGGCGCAGGACGAGGTACAGTTCATCGATCGCGCAGCGACACGGATCTTCACCGTCCATGAGCACGAGACGCCCGCAGACGGTCTGCCTGCCAACCGCCGTTGAATGATTCTGCGATGTTTGGCAGACCGCCCTATCACGCTTTCAATCGGAGCCCCTGATGGCAAGCACCGTAGCCGCTAGCGCACCCATTCCGGACCTGAGCAAGCCTCAGTCATTCGTGGACGCCGTACCACATGCCGCTTTTGCCGAGTTGCGACGCCGGCCCGGCCTGTACTGGCAGCCAACCAAAGTGAGCACGGTCCACGGCGGCTACTGGGCCGTGACACGATTCGCCGACATCGTAGCGATAGAAAAGAATCTGGCCGCCTTCACATCGACGCATGGGGCAGCCTATCCGTTGCTGAGTCCGGCGCCGATCGAAGGACCGATGGCGGACGGACTGATGATGAATGATCCGCCGCGACACTCCCGTCTGCGGCGAGTGGCGGCAGCCGGATTCAGTCCGCGTGTCGTGGCCAACTTCGAAAGCTGGATCAGAGAGATCGTTCGCGATGCCATCGAGGATGTTGCCGACAAGAACGAGTTCGACTACGTGGATGCGTTTGCCCGGACCGTGCCGGCCTACGTGATCGGTCGTGTACTGGGCGCACGACGCGAAGATCGCCAGCGACTGGTCGACTGGACGATCGCACTGTTTCTGGCGACCCAGCAGAGCGAGCATCCCGATGATGACGGTGATACGCGCATCGCGAATGTCGTTGCCGCACAGCAGAGGATCGGTGCTTACGCGGAAGAGATTCAGGCATTCAAACGCAAGGAGCCGGCGGACGACATGTTCACTGCCCTGAACGGCAGCGTCGAGCGAGGCGAGATTACCCAGGCCGAGTTCGTGCGCTGGATGATCCTCATGATGTCCGCGGGGTTCGAAACCACGCATACCGTGATCGGACAATCCATGCGCATGTATCTCGAGGACCCGGAAGTTTGCGCAGCAACAGACCGCGCGGTACAGGAAGGCCTCAGCGGTCGCGTCGCCGATGAGTACATTCGTCTCGTGACACCGGCCATGCAGATGGCGCGCACAGCAAAATGCGACGTCGAGGTCGCGGGAACGAAAGTGTGCAAGGGTGATGTCATGGTGCTGTATTACGTCTCCGCCAATCGGGACGAGAGCATATATTCGAATCCCGACAAGTTCGATCCCTGGCGCAAGGAAACCGATACGCTCGCTTTCGGCAGCGGCATTCACCGCTGCCTCGGCTCGCATCTCGCGAAGCTCGAAGTGCAGATCCTGTTCGAGGAACTGCACAAAAGCGGCTACAAACTGCGCCTGAACGGCCAGCCGAAGCGTGGCTGGTCGAACTTCATCAATCAGCTCAATGAACTTCCCGTGGCAAAGGGCTGAAATGGCGATCGTGGCGCGAGCCGATACCTGAGTCGCACAAGGCGCAAGGTCGTTGTTGAAGCAATTCGTCATTCCCTGCTCATAGGCAATCGAGGACGACCCATGAAGACCTGGTTCATCACTGGCGCCGGCCGTGGTCTGGGCAAGGCGTTTACCGAGGCCGCTCTGCAGCGCGGCGATCGCGTCGCGGCCACGGCTCGCAAGATCACTGATCTCGCCGCGCTCGCTGCACGCTTCAAGGACACATTGCTTCCTCTGGAGCTCGACGTCACCGACTCCGCCGCTGCCACCGCAACAGTACGTAACGCATTCGAGCACTTCGGCAAGATCGATGTCGTCGTCAACAATGCCGGCTACGGCTTGTTCGGCGCGGTCGAAGAGATCAGCGAGAGCGAGTTGCGGCAACAACTGGAAGTCAATCTGTTTGGAGTGCTGCGCATCACGCAGGCGGCGTTGCCCTACCTGCGCAAACAGGGCTCCGGTCACATCATCCAGATCTCGACGATCGGTGGCGTCGCCGCGTTTCCCAATCTAGGTGGCTACCATGCGTCCAAGTGGGCGCTCGAAGGACTCAGCGAATCACTGGCCCAGGAGATTGCCGGATTCGGCATCAAGGTCACACTCGTCGAGCCAGGCAGCTACAGCACGGACTGGGCTGGCAACAGCGGCGTTCGAGCAGCACCGCTGCCCCACTACGAGCCGCTGCGACAGGCGATGGGCGCACGCATGAAGAACGCCGCGGCTAACGCATCCGGCAATCCAACCGCGGCTGGCGCGGCGATTCTGAAAGTCGCCGATGCGGCAGAACCACCGTTACGAGTGTTCTTCGGTTCGCTGCCGCCAATACTCGTGCCGCAGATCTACGCGAAGCGACTGGCAACATGGGCGGAGTGGAGCGATCTTGCCAACGAAGCCAACGGGTGACGAACGCGGTCTCCACGGTGAACCCCAGACGTTTGCGGAGCGAATGCTGCGCACGTCTTCATCGGCTGCCAACGCGCTCGGCGTTCAGACCGGAACATCATCCATGGTCGTGGTGCGTTGCATGTAGCGCCGGGTGCCTTCCGGCATGTCGCCGATGACGGCGTGCTGCACGCTGGCGTTGTCCCAGATGACAACATCGCCCGGCTGCCAGCGATGACGAAACGTCAACTCGACGCGACCGCAGTGGGCCCACAGGTATTGCAGCAGCGGCAGGCTTTCTTCGACAGTCATGTCTTCGAAGCGGCGTGTGTACATGGAATTCACGTACAGCGCCTTGCGACCGGTCTCGGGATGGGTTCGCACGACTGGGTGCGTCGCTTGTTCGTCGATGGTCCGATACACGGCATAGTCCTTGCTCGGCGGCACCTTGGCAGTAGTGTGAACCGCGCGCAAGCCCTGCAATACCTTCTGCAAGCCCGGTGACAGTCGCTCGAAGGCAAGGTGCTGATTGGAGAACTGCGTGTCGTTGCCATACGGCGGCAACTCGCGCGCGACCAGGATCGAGAAACGCGGTGGGCGCACGGCATGCGACGAATCCTGATGCCAGTTCTCGGTCAGCTTGCGCGCGCCAATCACCTCGATGATTTCCGGATAGCCCTCCAGACCGCCGACGACAGGCTGAATATAGAAATCGCCGAACACAGTAGCAGTGAACGTCTTGTGTTGCTGCGGCGTGATGCTCTGGCCGCGGAAACAGACGACGTGGTACTGGCGCATCAACGCGCGCACGTAGTTCTTCTGCTCCTGATCGAGGTCCGCGCCTATGTCGAAGCCATGCACATAGGCACCCAACGAGCCCGCTGCAGGTTCGACTCGCACCGACGTCATCTCCAGAACTGCGCTCATGTCCTTTCCCCTCTACTTCCTTTACTTCATTGTCTTTTACTTCATTGTCCAGCGAGGCATTCGGACAACGTCACGGTGCGGGTATCGCGACCGGAGCGCAGGATCTTTCCGCCACGCGCACCGGTCAATTCCCCCTCGACGACGACCGGCACGCCGTTGACGATGACGTAGCGAACGCCAACCGCATCCGCCGTGAGGCGCGACTCGTTCTCCGGCAGATCGTCACGCATCTGTACCGGACCGCAATCGACCGTCGACGGATCAAATACGGTGATGTCCGCGGCCATACCCGGAGCAAGCAGCCCGCGATCGATGAGGCCGAAGCGTTTCGCCGGCAGCAGAGTGATGCGATGCACGGCCTCCTCCAACGGCAACAGCTTGCGCTTGCGCACACCCTCGCCGAGCAACTGTGTAGAGAACGCGAATGTGTTGATCATGTCGAGATGCGCGCCCGCATCCGATCCGCCGATGATGCAGCGATCATCTCGCCACGTCTCGGCGCGCATACGCCAGGAAGCGTCGTCTTCGCCGCCCAGTGGTGGCGAGAACGAAAACGCAAGTTCTTCCTCGACCACCAGATCAAACAGCGTTTCAAGCGGATCCTTGCCGATCGACCCTGCGTACTCGCCGAGCGTGGTACCGAGCAGGCGCTGACGAGACGGCGATCCAATCGCCTCGATGGTCAGCGCATTCCAATCCTTGAACATGCGGGCAATCGCCGGGACCTTGATCTGCTTCGCCCCTTCGGTCAACTTGCGCCGAACGGCGGGGTCGGCCAGTGCCTTCAGCTTCTCGCCGCGCGGCAGGAGAGTGACTTCGGACCAGCCGGGGATCGTGTCGATCAGGAATCCGCTGACGAAATTCAAAATGACCTTGGGCGGCACCGAAGGCACCAAGCCATAGACCGCAGCACCACGCTCGCGAGCGTAGTCGCCGGCAAGGAGTTGCGTATCGCGTTCGACGGCGCGATGCACGTCGGCGGTGACCAGATTCCAGTTCACTGCTCTCTGCGCCGACAGCGAAAGGCTCGCTCCCAGCGAGTATTCCGCTTCGCTCAGAACGGTCTTGCCGTGCGCGAACTCGACCCATGTACCCGGATGATTCGACACCACACCGGCAAGTCGCAGCAGTTCCTCGCGACTTGCCCAGCGCGACGGCACCGGCTTGCCCTCGTAGTCGTTGTGCGTAAACGAGACCGTGGTGGAGAAACCCGCGCCGCCTTCGCGTAACGAAGAATCCAACAGCGCACACATGGCATCGATTTCTTCAGGCGTGGCTTCGTGACCCACGGCGCGCTCGCCCATTACCGTTCGGCGGACCGCGCTGTGGCCCACCAGGAATGTCGCGTTGACGGCCAACTCGCCATCAAGACCGTCGAGATACTCGCCAAAGCTCTGCCAGTTCGGCTTGATCGCCGCTCGCAGCGTGCTCAACGGCATGCCTTCCACGCGCGACAGCATGCGCAACAAGTAATCGGCGTCTTCAGGCTTTCCCGACAGCGGCGCCAGTGTAAAGCCGCAATTGCCACTGAGCACGGTGGTGACGCCGTGATTGACGGATGGCGTCAGCATCGGATCCCAGAACACCTGGGCGTCGTAGTGACAATGGACATCGATGAATCCGGGCGACGCGACGGCGCCGTCCAAATCGATCTCCTTCCGACCGGGCGCAACAACTTCGCCAACTGCGACGATCCTGCCGTCCCGCACGCCGATGTCACCACCGAATTCGGGGCCGCCACTGCCATCGATGATGCGCGCATTTCGCAAGACGAGATCTAGCACGACGGCCTCCACTGCGATGTAGAAAAGGTATCCGCAGCTCGCTCGGTCTTAGTCTAGGCCCGGATGTGCATCCATTCAATACATTGATATCAATAGATGGATACGTGCTTAATGGATGCACCTTTAACGGGCTCATGTCCAGCCAGATGACTGTGTAACAGGAAGCGGGGCGCCGCCTCCCTACGACGCCTGGGCGGCTATCGCTGCGAAAGGCG
>Ga0157380_10001934_pt1 | contig 13768 bp, 12 predicted proteins | sample S35metaG_FD_119757 | JGI IMG/M metagenome (GOLD analysis project Ga0157380, IMG submission 119757) | Switchgrass rhizosphere microbial communities from Kellogg Biological Station, Michigan, USA - S3-5 metaG | ecosystem: Host-associated > Plants > Roots > Rhizosphere > Soil | place: USA...
GAGCTGCGCGCCGAGCAGGATGAACACGCCGCGGAAGATCAGCGCGAGGATGATGCCCACCATGAGCACCTCCTGCTGCATCTTCTTCGGCACGGCGAATCGCGCCATGATCACCACGAACACGAAGAGGTTGTCGATCGAGAGGCTGTACTCGGTCAGCCAGCCGACCACGAACTGCCCGGCGTGCTCGGCGTCGCCGAGGAGCAGCATCAGCAGCGCGAAGATGAGCGCGAGCCCGACGTAGAACAGCACCCACAGCGTCGACTCCCGGAACGACGGGATGTGGGGTCGCTTCACGACGAGGAGCAGGTCGGCGATGAGGATCAGCGTGAGGACCACGAGGGATCCCACTTCGAACCAGACGGGGAGTTCGAGCACAGGAGGCCTTCCGGGGTTGGAGGGTACAGACGGACCCGAAAGTCTCTCCCGGCTGCGCCATCGGCGCGCCGCCACGACCGGAGCGGCGTCTTCGGCGCTCGTACTGACGATCGTTGGCCGGGGCCATGGGCCCCGCGGGATACTCCCCTTCGCTCAGGCGAGTCTAGCGGATGCCCCGGCGCAGCCCGTTGCCTCGTGCACACTCCGGGCCGGCGCACGAGGCACGAGCGCAAGCGCAGCGGATGCCGCGTGCTGGCCTCCCCGGAAATGCAGAAAACCCCCGGATGACCGGGGGTTCTCGCTGTTGTGACCCCAGCGGGATTTGAACCCGCGCTACCGCCGTGAGAGGGCGGCGTCCTAGGCCGCTAAACGATGGGGCCGAATCGACAACTTGAAGAGTATGACACAGGCGCGGGCTTCCCTCCAAATCGAGGCCGCGCCGCCCGTTCAGGCGAACACCGACAGCGCTCCGGGCACCACCTCGACGTCGATCGGGAGGGGTCCGATCCGTTCCCCGTCGGCGTACGCGACGATGTCGTCGGCAGCGATCGTGATGCGGCTCCCCCGCACGAACTCGACCGCCGGATGATCGACGTGCTCGCCGCGGAACACCTTCGGGAACACCGCCAGGAGCCCCGCCCGCGACAGCGGGTGCACGATGAACACGTCGAGCAGCCCGTCGGCGAGGTCGGCGTGCGGCACGATGCGCATGCCGCCGCCGAGCGAGGAGTTGTTCGCGACCGAGACGAGCATCGCCTTCTGCTCGCGGCGCACGCCGTCGATCGTGATCGCGTACGTCCGGGGGCGGAACGTGGCGAGCGCCCCGACCAGCGCCAGCGTGTACCGGCTCGGACCGCGCGGCCGGGTCATCCGATTGGCCCGCTCGTTGACGACCGCGTCGATCCCGGTCGAGACGACGCCGGCGAACCAGGTGCGCAGCTCGCCGTGCCGGATCACGCCGGCGTCGATCGCGCGCGTCGGCCGCTCGAGCGCGGCGACGAGCGCGTCGGTGGCCGCGGCCGGATCGTCGTAGGGCAGGCCGAGCCCGCGCGCGAGGTCGTTGCCCGTGCCGGCCGCGACGATCCCGAGCGGAACACGGGTCTGCGCGACGAGATTGACGCCGAGCGACGCCATGCCGTCGCCGCCGACCACGACGAGCCCGTCGGTGCCATTGGCGAAGGCGGCCTCCGTCTCACGGCGCAGCAGCTCGAAGTTCGCCTCGCGCAGCATCGACACGTCGTAGCCGGCGCGCACCAGCCGCTCGACGACGGCCGGGCCGACCGTGCGGTTGCGGCCGAACGACGCGGCGGGATTCACCGCGACGAGCAGGCGCCGAGGGGCTGCAGTCATGGAGCGATTCTGGCAGGCGGCGGGCTTGCGCGCCGACCGGCGTGCGGTGTTGGCTCGACGCATGCGACTCACCAAGCTCGAGCATGCCGCCCTGGTCCTCGAGGACTCCGGCGACAAGCTCTACGTCGACCCCGGGAAGTTCACGACGCCGATCACCGAGTCGGCCGGCGCCGTGGCGGTCGTGATCACGCACCAGCACGACGACCACTGGACGCCCGAGCAGCTGAAGCGCATCCGCGACGCGAATCCCGACGTCCGCATCTTCGGGCCGGCCGGGGTTGCCGCCGCGGCCTCCGACTTCCCGGTCGAGACCGTGCAGGCCGGAGACGAGCGGGAGGTCGGCCCGTTCCTGCTGCGCTTCTTCGGCGGGAAGCACGCGGAGATCCACCGCTCGATCCCGATCATCGACAACCTCGGCGTGCTCGTGAACGACGCGCTCTACTACCCGGGCGATTCCTTCGCGGTGCCCGAGGGGGTCGACGTGCAGGTGCTCGCCGCCCCCGCCGGCGCGCCGTGGATGAAGATCGGCGAGGCGATGGACTACGTCGTGCAGCTCGCGCCGAAGCGCGCGTTCCCGACGCACGAGATGCTGCTGTCGACCGCGGGCAAGGCCATCTCGAACGCGCGGCTGGGCTGGGCCGCCGAACAGGGCGGCGGCGAGTACCTGCCGCTCGAGCCGGGCGACACGATCGACCTCTGACGCGCGACGCCCCGCCTCACCCCTGCGGGTCGGCGCCCTCGACCCCGACGGTGAACGTCTGCGCCCGCCCGCCGACCAGCGGCGTCAGCCGCGTCTCGAGCCGCAGGCGGCCGGCAGCGCCGCGGAGGAACCAGACCAGGTGGTCGGGCGAGTCGCACGTGACGTCCTCAGCCGTGGCTCGCTCCCCCGCGCGTCCGCCGACCGCGGCCCACGCCGACTCGATCGCGGCTCGCCGCTCCGCGTACGGCAGGTCGAGCGCGACGTTCGTCGCGAGCAGCTCGTCGGCCGCGGCATCCGACCACTCGACGGCCAGGCGGCCGAGCCCGTCGGCGACGCGCAACGTCTCGGGCCACGGCACGATCGGCGGGCGGAGCGACTCGACCGCATCGGCGTCCAGCAGCAGGCGCTCGAGCGCCGCTTCGGCGCCGCGCGAGACCTTCGCGTACGTCGCGTTCTCGAAGGCCACGACGCCGAGCCCGGATGCCGCGTGCCACCGCATGTGCGCGCTGAACCCCGGGTACCCCCCCGAGTGCGAGACCACCGGCCCGAACCGGGCATCGTGCTCGACCACGAGCCCGTAGCCGTAGCCGTGCACGAGCGGCGCCGGCATCGGCATCGGATCGTCGGGTGCGGGCGTCCGCGGCGGCGCCACGCGGTGCAGCTGCTGCAGCTCACGACGGCTCGCCGCCGACAGCGGCCCCGCCTCGTCGCCGCGCCATCCTGATGCGAGCCACCCGGCCCAGGCGGCGTGGCTCCGCGCCGACGTGAACACGCCGCCGATCGCCGAGAAGACGCCGGGGCCGGTGAACGGCAGCTCGATCCAGCCATCGGGTCCGCGCCGGTAGCCGATCGCGACCGCGGGCGAGTCGCCCGTCGGCGCCGCGAACCGCGCGTCGAGGCCCAGCGGCGCGATGAACTCCCGCTCGACGAAGTCCGCGTAGCCGTCGCCGCTCACGGCCTCGACGACCTGCCCGAGCACGGCGTACCCGAGGTTGGAGTACTCGTAGGCCGTGCCGGGCACGGTGACGCAGCGGATGCCGCCGGCGAGCACCCGACGGAAGGCATCGCGCGTCATCGACTCCTCGCGGTCGGCCCACGGGTCGTCGGTGGGGAGCCCGCCCGACATCGTCATGAGCATCCGCACGCTGACGGGCGCGTCGAGCCCGCCCGGCACCTCGGGCGCGAACTCCGGCACGAACGCCCGCACGGGCGCGTCGAGGTCGAGGGCGCCGCGGTCGCGGAGCAGGAGCAGCGCGGCGGCCGTGAAGCTCTTCGTGCACGAGGCGACGCGGAAGAGCACGTCGGCGTCCGACCCGAGGGCACCGGCATCGGATGCCGCGTCGGCGCGCTGCGCGTCGCCTGCTCGTGCCTCGGTCAACCGTGCCGCGCCCCGCCCGCCTGCCGCGATGACCCCCGTGTGATCGAAGACCGCCCAGGCCGACCCGGGCGCACGCTCATCCTGTATGCGCCGGTCGAACAGCTCCTCGACGGCGCGGACGGTCTCGGCGGCGATGGGCATGGGTCCTCCTGATCGGCGCGCGGGCAGGCCGCGAGCAGCGTACAAGCGGACTGCAGCGCGCGTCGTCGCCTCGAGGACTAGCCGCCGTCGCCGCCGTTCCCGTTGCCGTTCCCGTTCCCGTTGCCGTTCCCGTTGCCGTTCCCGTTGTTGCCCGGGCCGTCGTTGCCGCCGCCGTCGGGCTGGCCGCCGCCGTCGTCGGGCTGCCCGCCGTCGTCGGCCGGGACATCCGCCGGTTCGGACTGGTCGCCGGCGCGCGGCGCCACCGGCCCGAGCCCGCCCTCGCTGAACGGATCGCCGCCGTACTTCGCGTCCGCGACCGACATGACGATCGGCCACATCCGGTGGCGCGCGGTGGCCGCCGAACCGCTGTCGAACGAGATCGCGCGCTGGTTCGCCTCGCCGTTGACGCTCACGACGGCGGCCGCCGTGGCGACCTTCGAGCTCGCCCCGACCATCCAGGTGTCCTTCGCGCCGTCGGTGGTTCCGGTCTTGCCGATGAGCGGCACCCGGGGGTTCGTGGCCGCGTTCGACGCGACGGCCGTGCCTCGCGTCATCACCCCGATCATCGCGGTGTGCATCGCCGCGGCGACCTCGGGCGAGACGGCGGCGGAGCACGTCGACTGCGGGACGGGCACCTCCTTGCCGTCGCGGTCGGTGATGCGGTCGATCGCGATCGGCGTGCACGCGACGCCGTTGTTGGCGATGCCCGCGAACGCGACGGCCATGCTCAGCGGGGCCACCTCGTTCGTGCCGATGACCGACGACGGGCCCTGTACCAGGGGGTCGCCGTCGGCGCGGTGCACGCCGAAGGCCTCTGCGGTCTTGCGGATGCCGCAGAGGTCGAGCCGCTTCGCCATGCCGATGAAGCCGGTGTTGATCGAGCCGATGGTCGACTCCAGGGCGCTGTAGTTGCCGCCCGACTCGCCCGCGTCGTTGCGGGGGTTCCAGTTGCCGGCGTAGTGCGGGCCCTCGCAGCTGTCCTGGAAGACGCCCCAGTTGGACTTCGGCGCCGAGTCGACGCGCTCGGAGAGCCCATGGCCCTCCTTGAGCCACTCGCCGAGGGTGAACACCTTGTACGACGATCCGGGCTGGAAGCCCCGCGATCCGCCGTAGTCGAAGTCGGTGTTGTAGTTGATGCTCGTGTACTGCGGGCCCGACGCGAGCACGGCCGGGTCCTGGCTGTACGTGCGGTTCTGGGCCATGGCGAGCACGCGCCCCGTGCCGACCTGGACGCTCGAGATCACGGCGCCGACGTCCCATCCGGGGTAGGTCTGCGGCACGTTCTGCGCGATCGCCGTCTCGGCCGCGTTCTGCAGGTCGAGGTCGAGCGTCGTGTAGACGTCGTACCCGCCGCGACGGAAGTTCATCAGGCGGGCCTCGTCGTCCTCGCCGAAGACGGGGTCGTTCTGCAGGATGTTCTTCACGTAGTCGCAGAAGTAGGCGCTGCCGCCCGCGGTCTGGCAGCCGGTGCTCGGCTCGGTGATCGCCGGGGTCACCGGCGTCGCGATGGCCTCGTCGAACTCGGCCTGCGTGATCTTCCGCTCCTCGAGCATGCTCGTGAGGATGTAGTTGCGCCGGGTGGTGTTGTCGGCGTACCCGTTGGCGACGCCGTTCGTCTCGCTGTCGGGCTTGTCGAGCTGGAACTTCACCGGGTTGTTGACGATCGCCATGAGCGAGGCCGCCTGCGCCAGGGTGAGGCCGGCGGCGGTGGTGCTGTAGTAGTAGTTCGCGGCGGCCTCGATTCCGTAGACGGTCCCGCCGAAGCCGGCGATGTTGAGGTAGCCGAGCAGGATCTCGTTCTTCGTGTAGCGCTTCTCGACGCCGATCGCGAGGCGCATCTCCTTGAGCTTGCGGTCGATCGAGGTCTCGGTCACCTTGTCGTAGCAGCCGAGGCGCTCCTCCTCGTCGGCGGCCATGCGCTCGCACTCCTGCACGCGCACGTTCTTCACGTACTGCTGCGCGATCGACGAGCCGCCCTGCGTCTCGCGCCCCGTCGCCGTCGTCACGGCAGCGCGAATGGTGCCCTGCAGGTCGACGCCGCCGTGCTCGTAGAACCGCGGGTCCTCGCCCGCGATGGCGGCGTCCTTCACGTACTGGCTGATCTGGTCCCAGCCGACCTCGATGCGGTTCTGGTCGTAGAACGACGCGAGCAGCACGGTCGAGCCGTCGGAGCGGGTGGCGTAGATGTTGCTCTTCTGCGAGAGCTCCCCGATCTGCAGGTAGCCCGGGAGGTTCTCGAACATGCCGATGGTGCCGGATGCCGCGATGCCCACGGTCGCGATCGCCGGCGTCACCCCGACGACGACGAGCGTGGCCGCCGCCGCGCTCGCGGCGATGAGCCCGAGGAACCCGCCGAGGACCCCGGCCGGCGTTCGCGTCTCCGCGAAATCGCGGGCCCGCTTGTTCCGGACCTTGTTCCGAACGACCATGCACTCACCCCCCGGGGTCGAGGAACGCGGCCCGTCGACCGGTTCGGGCGGTCGACAGCGGCGTTCCCTCACCATCGAACCTCAGCATCGGCTCGCTGTCCAGCACCCGACGCGACGTCCGCGCCCGTGTCGCCGGCGTTGTGCCGTCCCGGCCCGCCGCGTTGAATGGCCCCGTGGACACGGACGACCGCGGATCCTCCGCCGACGCGGGCGAGACAGCACTGCACATGCGTCGCGGCCGGATGCTCCGCCGCGTCGCCGCGGGAGCGGCGATCGTCGTCGCCGGGGCGGGCGTGCTGGCCGGCGTCGGATGGTGGACGGCGGACGCGCGGGAGCGGTACGCCGCGGCATCCGCGGACTACGAAAACGCCCGCACGGCCTACGACGACGCCGTCGACCAGGCCGCCGCCGCCGGGCGCGAGGCGGACGACGCCCTCGAGCTCGCCGCGCGGTACACCGCCCTCGACCTCTCGCCGGCCGTCGATGCCGCGGTCGCGGACCCGCTCGAGCGCGCGGCCGACGAGCTCGACGGACTGGACGAGCCCGAGGCATCCGACGAACCGGGCGCGCCCGCGGCATCCGGCGACTCGGGATGGCCGCCCGCACTCGACGAGGCCGGCGCAGCCCTGGGCACGGCCGCGCGAGAGCTCGACGACCGAACCGAGGCCCTCGAGGCCTACTCCGACGACGCCGAGGCGGCCACGGATCGGGTCGAGGCCGCCGGCGACGAGCTCGTCGCCGCGATCGCGGGCTCGCGCGCGTCGCTCGAGGCCGCGAATCCGTCGGCACGCAACGCCGACCTCCTCGCGTTCCGCGCGGCCGCCGACGCGATGGAGGCGCGCGTGGGCCGGTGGGACGAGCGGAGCGCGACGGAGGTCGAGTCGTACGTTGCGGCCGCGTCCGTGCTCGCCGCCTCGAACGCTGCCGAGCAGCAGCAGCGGGCCGGCGGGCTCGAGGGTCAGCGGCAGGACGTGGAGGCCTTCGCGCGGTCGATCGCCGCCGGGGTCGTGCTGGAGTTCGACTGGGCGCCCGTGGTGAACGGGTACGGCGGGGGCGACTCGTACGGCGGATGGGCGACGGTGCCCGACGACACGGCGCCGCAGGCGACCATCTCGCTCTCGGACTCGATCGCGAACGACTGGGCGTCGTCGGCAATCCCGCGCGCCGTCGTGGTGCACGAGATCGGCCACGCCATGTCGAGCAAGTGCCGGGCGCTGTTCGTGCCGAGCACGCGCGAGGAGAGCGAGGCGTGGGCGACCGCGTGGGCGATCTCCATGGGCTACGACGGACCGGGCAACGGCGAGAGCCTCTACGGCCGCCCGTCGACGGCACTCATCGAACTCGCCGCGACCTGTCGCTGAGCGAGTTGGTCGGGCTCCGCGGCATCCGGTGGACCCGCCGGTCAGGCGGCGTCGGCGAGGAAGGGCTCGTAGACGTAGCCGCTCTCGTGGAGGATCGCGACCGTGGACTCGGGGACCTCCACGAATGCGCCGGGGAGGTCGTTGAGCGGCTCGGACACCACCACCCGAGCGCGACTGCCGAACAGCTGCAGCCGCTCGACGTCGGGATACATCTCGCGGAGCGTGTCGATCTCGACGGAGTGGAAGAGCGTGCGGGAGCGCCCCTGCGTCGAGTAGCGGAAGGCCCAGATCGTCGAGCCGTCGGAGACGGCGATGGTGCCCTGCATCGGGAACCGGACGCCGTGCTCGTGCCCGACGGACTCGACCTGCTGCACTGCCTGTCGCATGCCCGCGACGGGGTCGTCCATGAGCCCGTACGTGAGCGCGAGGTGGAACACGATCTCGGAGTCCGTCGTGCCCTTGATGTGCGTGTAGAGCGACGGGTCGACGGCGAACGCGAGATCCCGCTTCATCTTCGCGAACTCGCCGAGGAACCCGTTGTGCATGAACATCCAGTTCTCGTAGCGGAACGGATGGCAGTTCGTCTGCTGGATGGGCGGACCGCCCGCGGCGCGCACATGGCTGAAGAACAGCGGGGTCGTGATCGCCTCGGTCAGCTCGCGCAGGTTCTCGTCGTTCCACGCCGGCTCCGTGCTGTGGAACACCGCGGGCTTGCCGCCGTCCGTCGGATACCAGCCGAAGCCGAACCCGTCGCCGTTCACGGTCTCGGCGCCGAGCGGCGAGTTGAGCGATTGCTTCACGAGTGAATGCTGCGCGTCGAGGATCAGCGTCGACGGTCGGAGCGGTTCACCCGAGTATGCGAGCCAGCGGCACATGTCCACATCTCCCTGCGGCACGAGGGCCGTCCGCACTCGACCTGTGCGGATCCGGCGTCCCCCTGTGTCGGAGGGTACGCGCGCCGCCCCGGGGCCGCCAGAGCGAGCCGATCCCGGTCCCCCATATCGTGCGACGGTCGTGCACGTCGACCCCCGCGATCGCCCAGTTCTGGGGGCAGAGTCCGCGCGGGCGCCCCCCTACGATTGGAGGACTGCGTTTGTCGAGGCATCCTCAATCTCGATGTGCGCCCTTGAGCCCGACACCCAAAGGGAACGAGGGGCCCCGATCAATTTCTCCGGGTCGGGGTCCTTCGCTTTGGTCGGATGCCCCGGTGCACGCCGCCCTCCGCTCGGCGACGTCGCGCGTGCGGATCTCGCCCGAAGCGGAAACGGGGGGTCGACTCCGTTCCTCCTCCTGTGCCAGCATGCCAAGCACGGACAGCCGGCTCGATGGCGCGCCGGCGGAGAGGGCGAGATGCCGAACCGGAACAGACGCATCTGGAGCGTCGCCACCATCGCCGCACTCGCGGCGGTCGCAGTGGCGGCGACCCCGGCGTATGCAGCACCGAACAACAACTCCGTCAAGAAACTCACGAACGCCGTGACCGCCGAGGGGGTGCTCGACCACCTCGAGGCCCTGCAGGGCATCGCCGACACCTTCGGCGACCGCGCCGTCGGTCGCCCCGGCCATCCCGCGTCGGTCGACTACATCGTCGAGCAGCTCGAGGCCGCTGGGTACGCACCCGAGGTGCAGTCGTTCTCGTTCCCGTACTTCGATGAGAACAACCGGCTCATCCGCAACAGCCCGCAGCCGAGGACGTTCGTCGAGGGCACCGACTTCCTGCGGAACACCTTCGACTCCGGCACGCCCGAGGGGACCGCGACGGGCACGCTCACGCCGGTCGGACTGGTCGTCCCCGCCGCAGCACTTCCCCCGAACAGCAACACGAGCGGCTGCGAGTCGGGCGACTTCGCCGGATTCCCCGCAGGCGGGATCGCGCTGATGCAGCGAGGTACGTGCGGCTTCGCCGTCAAGGCGCTGAACGCACAGGCCGCCGGTGCGGCGGGTGTCGTCATCATGAACGAGGGTCAGCCCGGACGTACCGGGCTCATCAACATGATCGGCGACGCCACCGGGCTCATGATCCCCGCGGTGTTCGTCACGTCGGCAGCCGGCGAGAACCTCGCCTCCACGCCCGGCGCGAACGTCACCGTGACGGTCGACTTCGACGCCGACACACGCACCGCCTACAACGTCATCGCCGAGACTGCGACGGGCAACCGCGCCAACACCGTCATGGCGGGCGCGCACCTCGACAGCGTGCAGGACGGCGCCGGGATCAACGACAACGGCTCGGGCAGCGCCGCTCTGCTCGAGACGGCGATCCAGATGAAGAAGGTGAAGCCGAACAACAACGTCCGGTTCGCCTGGTGGGGCGCCGAGGAGGAGGGCCTGCTCGGCTCCGAGCACTACGTCGGCGAGCTCACGGACGCCCAGATCGCCCAGATCGCGCTCTACCTCAACTTCGACATGATCGCCTCACCGAACTACATGCTCGGGATCTACGACGGCGACAACTCGAGCGGCACCGCGCCGGCCGGGTTCATCCCGCCGGGTTCAGCGCAGATCGAGGACGTGTTCGAGGCGTTCTACGCGGGCCGCGGATCGCCGTACCAGGACACCGAGTTCTCGGGGCGCAGTGATTACGGCCCCTTCATCGCGGTGGGGATCCCCGCCGGTGGCCTGTTCACCGGTGCCGAGGGCGTGAAGACGGCGGCCGAGGCCGCGCTCTACGGTGGCGTGCCCGGCGCGGCGTACGACCCGTGCTACCACGCTCCGTGCGACAACCTGACCGGGGCCGGCCAGAACGTGGCCCTGTACGACCAGCTGCGTGCGGACTACGACCTCGAGGGCAACGTCAATGTCGGCGCCCTCGATCTCAACGCCGACGCCGTGGCGGCCGCGGTGGCCACGTTCGCGTTCGACACGTCGACGGTCAACGGCGTGCGCGTGCCGGGCAAGTCGCACGGCGCGGGCAAGAGCTCCGACGCGTTCAAGAACAAGTTCGAGAGCTGACGCTCGCGCGACGCGGCGGGTGCCTTCGGGTACCCGCCGCGTCGTCGCGCACCGGGCGGGCCGGTACGTGTCGCCGCATCAGCGTCCCTCGGTTTGGGGTGGATGCCTCGGCGCCGCTCGTCCGGTGTGGTCATGTCGACCGTGCATGGCGGGGCGTAGCATCCGGCGCAGGAGCCGCTGCGTTGCGGCGAGTCGATCGGAGGACGTCATGGACCCGGTGAGCTGGATCGTGGTCGGCGGGGTGATCGTGCTGGCCGCGGTCGGAGTGGGGCTCTGGAACCGGTTCGGGAAGGGTCGTGCGCCGATCGGCGGACTCGACCGGGACGGTCAACGTGAAGTGCAGGACGCGGATGCCGCGAAGCACCGCCCCGGCGGTCCCGGCGGGGACGCAGGTGGAGGGCTCCTCTGAATCACGCCTCCTGACCGAAGAACGCGGCGACCCGTCGCTGCCACGCGACCAGTACGCGCGGCTGCCGCGCTGCGACGTTGATCGTGCCGCGCGGTGAACGCCGGCCGTCGACGGGCACGTGGGTCCTGCGACCGTGCTGCGTGGCGCCCTGGTGTCCGGCCGGCCGACTCGTGTGAGCGGGGACTCCGGGGACCAGGTGAGTTGCGTCGTGGAGTCGGTCGAGTGCGCGAGCCTTCGTCGTCATGGTGCCGTCCCTTCGTGCTGTCTCAGTGATCGAGACGGAATCTATCACCGATAGAGAGCGGCGTCTATCGCTGATAGATTGGCCGCGGAGGTGGGGCCATGGCGCTGGACAAGCACCAGATCGTGACCGAAGCCATCGCGCTGCTCGACACCGACGGCCTCGACGGCGTGACCCTGCGGAAGCTGGCGGCCAGGCTCGGCGTGCAGCAGCCCACGCTCTACTGGTACCTGCCCAACAAGGCGGCCCTGCTCACGGCGATCGCCGACGCGATCCTCGAACAGGAGTTCCCGGAGATGGTGCCGCCCAAGCCCGAAGAGACCTGGCAGGAGTGGCTGGTCGCCCTCGCCGAGCGGTTGCGCCGAGCGCTCCTGGCGCATCCCGATGGCGCGCGGATCATCTCGACGTCGCAGCTCTCCCTGCGGATGGCTGCCATCTCCGAACTCGCGATCAGCACCCTGGTCGCTCGTGGGGTCCCCCTGCGGCAGGCTCGCCTGATCATCCTGACCGTGGAGCACTTCACGGTGGGCCATGTGCTCGAGGAGCAGATCGGCCGCCCCGCCGCGGACACCGCGGAGGACTTCGACCTCGAGTCCTTCACGAACGCCTACCCCACGGTCGTGGCCGGCATCGCCGAGTACTTCCATGACGGCCTCACGCCCGATGACCTGTTCCGCGACTGCCTGGACGTGATCATGCAGGGCACGACGGCGTATCCGGTTGCTCCTCGGTCATGATGGCTGCGAGCGTGCAGCGTGAGCTGTCGTCCGGTCGCGTCGACTCACTCTGCGATGTGCGCCGTCATCGCGATCGAGACCAGGATGCCGGGGAGCTCCGGGCCCAGCCTCGTCACGGCGCGGGCGGGAGGGCGGTCACTGAAGACCGACGCATACGCTGCATTCATGCCGGCGAAGTCGGCCGGGCGCGCGAGCAACACGGTGACGAACCCCACATCGTCCAGCGAACACCCCGCTGCCTCGAGCACGGACTCGCAGTTGCGCAGGGCCTGCCGAGTCTGATCCCCGATCGATGCCCCCGCCGGCTCGCCGGTTGCCGGATCGACGCCCGCCATCCCCGACACGAAGATCGTCGATCCGATTCGAACACCCTGACTGAACAGTGGAGAACTCGGCGCATTGCCTGTCGCGATGATCTGCCTCGCCATGCACCGGAGCCTACGCCGAGATGCGAGTTCGCCATCATCTCGGACGGAGAGCGCCCGGACTGGAGGCGGACTGCGAGCGTCAACCACGGTGGGGGGCACTCGGCATGGTTGGGTGCACTGACCACGAGGCGGGCCTGGCGACGGTACCGCCCCTCAGCCACGACTGTGAGCAGTCCTCATTTACGGGGACTTGCGGCGCCCTGCGGGTCGGAGTTTACTCACGGCCATCTGCGCTCCCCGGCACGTATCGGGACTTCATCGCTGACTTCCCCTTTATCGCGGGGCGGAAGACGAAAACGAAAGGCGGAGGCGCGCGATCGCTGCAGAAGCGATCCAGCGGCTGGCCATATGCAGAAGCTCGCCTCCGAGGAAGAGAAGGAGGGCCGAGCGATGCCAGATAAGGAAGCCGATGCGCGTGAGCAGCTCAAAGCCGCGCTCGGAGCCATCCCGGAAGGGGCGATCGTCGATCGCGGCGAGATCCTCATCCAGTGGCCGGTCGCCATCTCCTCGATCACGGACAGCACGACAACCATCCAGAACCTGCTCCTCGGCAAGCGCTGCGTCCGAAGCAGAATGCTGGACGTCTCGGGGGGCGGTGTGACCGACGCCAATGGCAAGGCCACGATCCGCCTCAAGGATGTGACCTGCCTGTTTGCTCCTCCGCAGGCTGGCGAGAACTTCTTGGTCGCGAGCGCACCGATCAACGTCGTTGCGACGCCCCGTGCCCAAAGTGCGATTCACGCGACCGTTCGCGCCTCGCTCGTGAACGCGGACCGTGACGCCCAAATCGAGGTCTTCACGTGGGACGCACAGGGTCAGCCCGCCGGCGGGGCCCCGTTCTACTGGCGCTGCACGGTCGCCCTCGAGGAGAACGTCGGCTGACGCGGCCTGGAACAGAACGGTCGCTACGGCGGACTCGAACACACAACGATCCGTCCTGAATCAGGTCCTCTCGGGACCACGAGCTCGAACGCGCCAAGATCCCCGGATTTCCGGACTCGAAGCACGGAGGCGGTGCGTGGAGACCGGCGAGGGCGGCGGGAATCGGACAAGCGGTTCGTTCGACCGCAGAAACACGAAAACCCCCGCTTGACCGGGGGCTTCCTCACTGCTGGGGTACCTGGACTCGAACCAAGAACAACTGAACCAGAATCAGCCGTGTTGCCAATTACACCATACCCCAATGGCCCTCAACCGAAGCTCGGGCCGACACGCAACTCTAGCCTACGCACCGGGCACCGACCAAACTGAGCGAGCCTCGCCC
>Ga0157380_10001935_pt1 | contig 13767 bp, 10 predicted proteins | sample S35metaG_FD_119757 | JGI IMG/M metagenome (GOLD analysis project Ga0157380, IMG submission 119757) | Switchgrass rhizosphere microbial communities from Kellogg Biological Station, Michigan, USA - S3-5 metaG | ecosystem: Host-associated > Plants > Roots > Rhizosphere > Soil | place: USA...
CCAACGAGGATCTTGTAGATCACCGTCCCGTCAGCCAGATTCAAACAATAGAAGTTGCGGTCCTCACCACCAACGTAGATTCGATCGCCTACGACAGCTGCGGCTCCGTCAATTTCGAAACCGGTTTCGTGGTCCCAAATAACGCGACCGTCCTTCGCATTCAGGCAATAGAGATGATGGTCGAGGCCACTCGCCAGAATCTTGTCGCCAACTATTGTCGGCGTGGCTTTGAAGCTGTCCCTGGCTTTGAACGCCCAAACTTGACCGCCATCACTGCGATTCAGAGCGTAAGCATTGCCATCGGCTGAAGGAAAGTAGACTCGGTCACCTTCGACAGAAGGCTGCCCGGGCCACGATGTCCCACCCCACCCGTCTTTGTGCAGGCGACCGCTGATCAAGCTGGTCTTTACTTCCCAGGCAATAGTCAATTGACCATCTTTCCAGGGTCCGGAACCATAAAAGTTGCGCGCGGGATTTCCCAACCAGGTCGCCACTGAAACCGGCGCAGGCTTTACTGGCGCTGCGGGCTTGGACTCAGGCTCGCCCTTCGTGACTTTCGTGCAGGCAATGACTGAAAGATTGGCAAGAACCAGAGCGATGGCGAGGCACCATCGGCAAATCCGGGCTGACGAGTGAGTGGTCGGGCTGGGAGAACTCATATTTCTTTAGAAGTGCGGGACTGGCTCAATCCCGGGCTGGACAAGGATACCAGATTATCCGCAGATTACGCAGATTACACTGATGTTTGAAGCAACCTCACGTAACACGTTCCCTCGCCGGTTCGTTATCGGGATAGCTGGTCATTCGGTGACTATCGCTAATTTCGACTTTCCCAAAAACTCTTACCTATCGCGAGAGGAAAAACATCAGTGTAATCTGCGTAATCTGTGGATGATGGCTTAGCTGCTGACGAGCCATTCGCCCTGGTAAACGACTTCGGCGATGCCGGTGAGAATCACCTCGCCATCAGCCTGCCAGCGCACGTTCACTGTGCCTCCCGGAGTGCGAACTTCGACCTCATTCTCAGTGAAGCCATTTATCATCGATGCGATAGCCGCGGCACATGAGCATGTCCCCGAGGCAGTGGTTTCACCGACACCTCGTTCCCAAATCCGCAGTTCAATTCTGTCGCGCTCAAGCACCTTTATGAATTCGACGTTTGTTCGTTCGGGAAACAGTTCGTGATTCTCAATCTCTTTGCCGATGCGACGCCAGTCGAGTGCTTCAAAGTCTTCAACAAAGATCGCACAGTTGGGATTCCCCATCGCCAAGGCGGTTACTTCAAAATGTTCGGAACCAACTGCGAGGGGATACTTAACTACCTTCTCCATTGGTTCCCGGGTAGCCATTGGGATCTCTGCCGAACTGAAGCCTGGCTTACCAAGTTCAGAGTCAAACAGATAGTTGCCGACCCCGATTTGATCGCGGAGGAAGTAACGTTTCATACCTGACTTTGTGATTAACCGCAGTTCGGTTCGAGACCACAAGCCGCGATAAAAAAGATAAGACGCCGCGCATCGAGTGCCATTCCCCGACAGATCTGCCTCGCTTCCGTCCGGGTTGAAAATACGAACGCTAAAATCAGCCTCGTCGGTATCGGAACGATCTACGACAGCAATCCCATCCCCGCCGGCGCCATAGTGGCGGTTGCAGATTTCACGTGCGAAGCGGTTGATATTAGGGACTTCGGCAGTAACAGCGCCGGCCTCAATCACCAAATAATCGTTGCCATAGCCGTGAAATTTCGTAAAGCGTAGGGTCATATGAAAAGCCTTATCCACAGATTCCGCAAACGACACAGATGCAAGACAGAGTTCTTGGTGCTTTGTTCTTAGTGCTTTGTTTGTTTATCGTGGCCCCGGTATCACTTATCTTGAAATCGCCGCGTCATAGTACAAAGAACTAAGAACAAAGTACTAAGAACTGTTTTCATCGTGTCATCTGCGTAATCTGCGGATGGTGTTTAACTGTGGCCGGCGAAGGACGCCAGCAGGATAGCGATCGGATCGATGCAAACCGTGCGTGGTTCAGCATCGGAAGGATAATTGTTCACCATGATCGAGAACACCAGATTCTCTCCCGTAGCGCTGGTTACATATCCGGAAAGGCTGGCCGCAGAACTTAGGGACCCCGTCTTGGCGCGCACATTGTTTTCAGCCACCGTTCCACGCATGCGAGTGCGTAAGGTCCCGTCGACTCCGGCAATTGGTAACGCGTCACGCCAAACGGCGGCGTATTTGTGCCGGCTCATGTATGTCAGCAGTTGAACGTTTCCTTCGGCGGTGATCATGTCGTTCCGAGAAAGACCTGAGCCGTCAGATAAGATCACCGAGTCGGAATTGAGCCCGGCCTCCTTCAGGAAACCTTTGACCACTTCAAGCCCAGCATCTTCGGAATTACGAACTCCAGGCGGCGCCGTTGGTGGTGGAGGCACCATCTCTCCCAGCGTGCGCAGAATAATTTCAGTGTACAGGTTCTGACTGGGTTTTAGAGTGTGCGCGGCGATGGTTCCGAATTGCACTGAAACCAATTTTGTAAGCTCGTTCGGATTCGGAACTCCAGGATTAGCCGTCGCAATGCCGGTGTCGCTTCGCTCATTGACAGTTTTTATCTGTCCCTTCACTTTGATACCGCGCTGCATCAACGCGGCGCGCAACATGTTCATAAATAACAAAGCCGGATGAGATATTCCCACGCCGCCGGTGTAGCCTTTATCGTCCAGACCAATGCTACCTGAGACTTCCAGCGTATTGGCTGCCAATGGTCTGTAGATTGATAACGATCGCCGCGTCCCTCTCGCCGAGGTAACAACGTGATTCACGATCGTCAGATATGGATCTGACGGACCGGTTGTTATCGAGGCCGGCGCCCCCACCTGCGCTCCCGGCTTAACAAATAAATCAAGCGCGTTGTCATTGACGGTTAATGAGCTGACCTCAGCTCCGTAGTACCACGTCAGATCTTCCCACTCCCAACCCGAGCCGTACGGAGGACCGGAAAAGAAAGTCTCGTCTCCAATAAGATCGCCGTCGATTCGTTTAATGCCGGCGGCAGCTATTCTCGCTGCCAGTTCATCAATGCCTTTTACGTAGTCACCGTTATTGAAGCGCGCCGCGAGCGATGGATCACCACGCCCATAAACAGTGAGGTCATCTTTTAGGACGCCATCATTGTCAGGTTTTGACCGCACATAAATTGACGTCGTGAAACGAAACTCCGGAGTCAAACGATCCAACGCAGTAGCAATCGTATAAAGCTTCATATTCGAAGCCGGCCGCACGAGTTTATGAGCATTCTCTTCAAACAGGACTCGCCCGGTATCCAGTGAGGCAACTTTCACTGCGACCATAGCTCGCGCCAGCTCGGGTGTCCGCACTATCTCGGCGATGCGTGTTTGCAGTTCACCTAATGTTCGAGTCGTGTTCGCCCTACGCTCAGGTGGAGAGATCGACTCCTGAGTCGGAGCTGGGGTAGGAGTTGGCGAAGCGATTGGCGAAGGTGCAGCCTGAGGCGGTACGGTGGGAACAGCTTTTCGTTCACGTTGTGGACTGCCCTGAAAGGGAAATGCCGATAGGCTGCCGCTGAATAAGCAAAGAGACAGAATTACGGGAATTAAGCGTTGATTCATGCGATGGTGCTCAAAAGAAAATGATCTTAATATCTACTGGGAAGAGTGCTTCGATTTCCGGGTGGTTAGTCTCATCATCAATTCAGCGAAACGCGGATCGTCACGCAATGCAGCCCAGTTGGGGTCGCTTTCAAAGCAGGGACGGTTCTCGTTACCGAGCGCGATTGAGCGTCCCAACCATTCGAACGCTTCGTCTCGCATTTCTTCGAGCGCGTATACGGACGCAACCGAGTAAGCGATGTCCGAATCAGCTTCCGCGTTGCGCAGAACGTCGTCAGTCAATTCAGCTCGCGCTTCCTCATGTTTTCCTTGTGCGCTCCGGAACATGCCAAGAAATGGCCGGATGCCGTGCATGTCAGGATGGCGCTTGACGACTTGCTGCATCTGTTCAGCGGCGGCATCCGTTTGGCCCGTGTAATACAAACTGAGCGCGCGAAAAGTTCGCACCAGAGGATTGTCAGGCTCACCCGCATTATCCAATTCCCGCGTCGCATGATCGAACTGACCCATGTACATGTAGATAATGGCGCGATTGTAGCTGGCGACAACGTGCGCCGCCGGATCAAGACGCACCAGTCGATCGAAACTGCGGAGGGCGCGTCCATATTCGCCATCAAGACGATGCAAAGTAGCCTTAACGAAATGCACTACGGCTTCGCTGGGAGATTCTCGACGCATCAACGAAACTTCGTCGCGCGCTTTTTGTTTCTCTCCGCGCCAGAGATAAACAAAAACCCTCAGCATGCGGGACTCGATGATGTGCGAATCAATAGCCAGCGCTTTCTTGAAGGCAGCCTCCGCGCGTTCATAATCTTCGGCGCCGCCGAAGCCTTTGAAAACCTTATTCACGTAGGCAGCACCAAGACCGCCGTGGGCAAGCGCAAATTCAGAATCAAGTTGGATTGCATTCACGAAGTGCTGAATCGCAGCTTCACAATCCTCGGGCGAGGTGGTGCGAAAGATGAACCGCGCAAATGAGTCTCGACCGCGCAGGTACTCTTCGTAAGCTGCAGCGCTTTCGGTAGCAGGCTTGGCAATTTTAACTTGCTCGGCGGGACTGAGCTCGAGACTTAAGCCCTCGACGATACGCTGCGCAATCGTATCCTGCACGGTGATGATGTCGGCTGCAGCGGTGTCGATGCGATCACTCCAGAGGATGTCTCCCGAGCGCACATCCAACAATTGCGCGGTTACTCTGAATCGGTCGCCGGCATTAATAAATCCAGCCGCTAACACTGCGTTGACGTTAAGCTCGTTTCCTACTTCGCGCGGGTCCGTGTCTTTGCCTTGATACTTGGCAATCACTGATGAAGGCCGCACCACCAGCGATTTCACGCGCGCCACCTCGGTTATCACTGCATCAGCGAGCGAAAACTCATAGAAGTTAGAACGTTCGTCTTTGCTGATGTTCTTGAACGGCAAAATCGCGACGCTCTTCTTTTCCTGATCGGCGATGGTCGTGAACGGAGTTTCGTGTATCTGTCTCTTAGAAGTTGAGAACGTTGGCGCTGAAGTCGGCGCTTCCGACTTTCCTATGTTGCGAATCCAACGCATAGCGCGAGAGACCGGATTGGCGCTGGCAACATGGCGAGGTGGCTCGGGAGCGATGGTTTGCATCGAAGCGCCACCGCTTTCCGCAGTCATTACTTCCTGAAGAACGCTGCGCATATCGTCACGCATGTCCTCCATCTTTTGATAACGATCGCGAGGATCTTTTGCCATCGCTCGATCGAGTATCTGCTGGAGTTTGGCGGGAAGCGGATCCTTCCTCATCTCCGCCAACGGCCTGGGTGCGTCGTACAAGACGGCATGACGCACATCAATCGTGCTTTTCCCGCGGAACGGCCAGGTGCCGGCAACCATTTCGTACAACAGAACGCCTGTGGAGAAGATATCGGCGCGCTTATCAACTCGATCACCGCGAGCTTGCTCGGGCGCAGCGTAAGTAGCGGTGCCGTACGGCACTCCCACTTCAGTTAGCTCGGTGCGATGGATACCAGACGAGCTCGCTTCTTCGTCATCGAGAAGTTTGGCAAGGCCAAAGTCAAGGATCTTCACTTGTCCAGCCGGTGTCACCATGACATTGCCGGACTTCACATCACGATGGATGATGCCGCGCGAGTGAGCCACAGCAAGCGCATCGGCAACCTGAATCGCTATCAACAGCGAACTCTTGAGCTCGAGCGGATGGCCGCCTACCAACTGCCTTACATTCTTGCCTTCGACGTGTTGCATGGCGATGAAGTGCACGCCATCGACTTCGTCGAGGTCGAAAATAGTGCAAATGTTCGGATGATCCAGCGACGACGCCAATCGGGCTTCGCGTTCAAAGCGTTTGAGGTTGGCTTCTTTGGCGGTCAGTTCAGGTGGCAGGACCTTGACGACAACGGTGCGGCCGAGCTTGGTATCCGTGGCTTTGTACACGGTGCCCTGCCCGCCAACTCCGAGCTTTTCAAGAATGCGGTAATGAGTAAGTGTCTTGCCGGTCATGGAACCGTAAAGTTTTTCGTAGGGGCGGACCTATGTGTCCGCCCTGCGTAGTTAGCAAAACTTACAGGGAGTCATTTCTGATCATTTCATCCAGCCAGAGATCAAATTCGTCTTCACCAGATCGCTGAGGATTCTCCCGGTCAAGGTGCCCTAACTAAAAGATCGAATCAGCTCTGACGCGCTAACGGTGGCAGTCCCAATCTTGCCGACGACGATGCCGGCTGCATGATTGGCGAGTGTGGCAGCCTCAATCATCGTAGCGCCGGCAGCGAGGGCGCTCGCCAGCGTGGCTATTACTGTGTCGCCTGCACCAGTAACATCGTACACCTCACGCGCCATTGTCGGCACAAAAACTGGAGCCCCATCCTTTTCAACCAACATCATGCCACGATCGCCACGAGTCACCAGCACCGAATCGCAGCTCAGCCGCTCACGAATTGAGTTCGCAGCCTCCGCCAATCCCTCGTCTGAATCCTCTTCAAGATTTGCCATCCGTAACGCTTCGTGGTGATTTGGCGTGATTAGCGTAGCCGGCCGGTACGAATTGAAGTTTCTCATCTTCGGATCAATCAACACTGGCATGCGCTCGTAAGCCAGCGGCAATATGCGACCAAGAATGCGAGGCGTCACTACTCCTTTATCGTAATCAGAAACTACAAAAGCATTCGCGCTCGCCAGCAAATCTTCGAGTACGCTGATAATGCGATCCTCAACTTCGGCGGCCACAGGCGTGCGACGCTCTCGATCCGCGCGAACCACGAGTTGGTTATGGGCAATGATGCGAGTTTTGATTGTCGAGGGGCGCGTCTCGTCGACAATCAGGTATTTATCAGCCTGACCTGAATCTGTTTGACGCAAAGCTTCTCGCAATCGTTCACCGGCGGTATCTTTGCCAATGACTCCCACGACACAGGTTTTGCTTCCGAGTGCCACGGCGTTGGCGAGCACATTTGCAGCACCACCCAAGTGAACCGACTCGCGCCTGATATCAACCACCGGCACCGGCGCTTCGGGAGAAATGCGAGTTACATCTCCCCACACGAACTCGTCCAGCATAACGTCGCCGAGCACAACGAGCTTTTTTGCCGCCATATTCTGAATGACTTCGCCGGCGCGTTGTTTGGTTAGTTGATTCACGATTGGTGTACAACAGGCTGCCAGCCTGTTGTTGATTCCCATAAGAGCCACTCGAACTGTACCTGCTGCTGGCTGGCAGCCTGCAGTACATCAGGCAGATTCTCTCAACACGCGTTCCACGGCTGCTGTTACGCGCTGCACGGGCACGCGCAGGATACACTCAGGCTGTTCGAACTTCTCACAAAAATATCCGTGACAAGGCTGGCATTCCATCTCTTCAAAGACGACCTCGGAAGGCGCGGACGACCACGGCTTCCAGTGCGCTGTATTCGATGATCCGAAAATTACGACCGCTGGCGTCCTCACAGCCGCAGCAATATGAGCTATGCCGCTGTCGTTGCCGACAAACAACCGAGCTCGAGACGCTAAGGCTGTCACCTCCGGCAGCGAAAGATCAGTAAACCCAACGACAGGCGCGGCGGTTTCCTTCTTAAGCGCGTCTACAACAGAAGCCTCCGAGCTCGATCCCAAAGCAACAGTCGGGATTCCCAGTTCAGACAACGACTCAACCACCCGGGCAAACTTTTCTACTGCCCATTGTTTCGTCGCAAACGCAGCCGCTGGATGCATCATTGCAAACGACGCCGAAGCAGGGAGACCTGCCGACGTTAATCTGTGAGAGAGGCTTGCCGCTGCCGTGTCCGTAACTGCTAATTGGGTTTCGGGCTTGTCACTAACGGGCACACCCGTCCAACCAAACAAGGCCAGCTGTTGCTCAACTGAATGTGCCTTCTGCACGCCCCAGATTAGCAGAGGTGACGGCGCGAGGTGATTGTGCAGCCGTCCATACTGATAATGCGAGAAGCCAACCCGGTGTCGAGCTCCAGTGGCTCGCGTCAACAATGTTGCCGTCGTGCCGCCATGAAGATTGTAAACAACGTCATACTGCCGAGCGCGCAGCTCGCGGGCTACTTGAATGCGAGCGCTGGTGCTGCCCCGCTCGATGGAGATCACGTTATTAACATGCGGGAACCCATCCAGCACGGGAGCAACCCAATTTTCCAACAGAATATCGATTTGAGCGTGGGGAAGGAATCGTCTGAGCGCGAACAACGAAGGCGTGGTTAAAACCGTGTCACCTATTGATCGAAGCCTGATTAGAAGTACTCGCTGAACTTTAGCCCAATCCCAAAGCGCCGTACCCAGTGGTTGCGGGTCATCTTCATGACGGACACCGTGCATGATTACATCGCGCATCCGCGGGGATGATTCGAGAATGTCGCGGAGGCTTTTCATCAGTGCCGTTATTGAGCGGCTTTTTCTTCCTCTTCAATCGTGGCTTCGTCTATGAGCATGACCGGAATGTCATCACGAATAGGGTAAACGCGATGACAGTCCACGCACTTCAAGCCGCTGCCATCCGGCTTCAACTCGACCTTAGCCTTGCATGCAGGGCACGCAAGTATCTCGAGCAAATCCTGACTAATTGCCATTATTCACACCTCTCACGAAAAATCGGTCTTAGGCCTTTGTTCTTTGACCTTTGGATTCTTTGTATCACAGAAGCTATTGCAATCAATCAACTCCAAAGACCCAAGGCCAAAGCCCAAGACCGTATATCTTAATTGCCGGGCTTGGCCGCGGCGCTGCTGCCGATTGGATTCCCTTCGCTGTCGAGGATTGTAATCGGCGCGATATTGGTAGCCTTTAATTTTCCTTCAACCGCCGAACGATCGCCAACAATCACGATCGCGAGATGATCGATATCGATGTAAAGGTTGGCAACTCTCGTCAGATCCTCTCGCGTTACTGCAGAGACTGCCTTCTCGTAGTTCTGATAATAATTTTCCGGCAATCCCTGGACCGTCAGGTTAGTTATTGTGCTCCCTATGGTGGACACGGACGAAAACCGCTGCGGTAGACTCTGAATCAGCTGGTCCTTAGCCATCTTCAATTCTTCGTCGGTTACCGGCCGCGCTCCGACTATTCCTTTCAGCTCTTTCATGAACTCGATCAGTGCTGCATCGGTCTTGTCGGAAAAAACACTGCCCCCAGCACGAAATGCCCCCGGCCCTTTTCCGTAAGCAAAGGCTGAATTCACTCCGTAACTGTAGCCCTTCTCTTCACGAATGTTGGAATTGAGTCGCGATTGAAAATGTCCTCCGAGGATCATGTTCAATACCTGAAGCGCGAAAAAGTCCGGCGTGTTTCGCGGCGGCCCCGGTATGCCGATGTTAACTACTGATTGAGCAGCGCCGGGCTTGTCTACCAAATAGATGGTCGCCGGTCGTTTTTCAGGAAGTTTAGGATAGTCAAACGAAGGCTTGTCTCCAGCCTTGGCCCAACCGGCCAACGTCTTTTCGACCATCGATTTCACTTGCGCCGCCTTTACGTCCCCGACGACGGTGATTATTGCTCGCCCCGGTTGGAAGTAAGCTTTGTGAAACGCCACGATATCGTCACGGGTAATCGCTTTCACAGTTGCTTCTGTGGTTCGCTGTCCGTAAGGATGTCCGCTTCCGTAAAGAATTTTGGCGAAGACCTGCCCGCCGACGACAGTTGGTTGATCTTTCTGTTGTGTCAGTCCGACGAGGGTCCGGCCACGCAAACGCTCGAGCGCCTCAGCGGGAAATGTCGGATTCAACATCATGTCCGCAAGAATACTCAGCGTGCCCTGAAAGTTCCGAGTTGTAGAAACGAATCCAATCGAGCCCTCTTCAGAGCCCACATTAGCGCCGATGTTGCTCCCTAACAATTGCAACGCATCAGACAGCTCATCGCCGGTTTTTGTAGTGGTCCCTTCCGTCAGCATTGACGCGGTGAAGGACGCAGTACCTCGGCGGTCGGCAGATTCGAATTGATTGGCGCCGCCCAGAAAAGTAATCGAGAACGAAACCAACGGTAGTCCGGTTCTTTCTGAGACAATGAAAGTCGCGCCGTTGGAAAGTGTAGTTTTGGTCCAGGCTGGAACCTGCAACACCGGCGTCTTGCCCGGAGGTGGAATCTTGGTTCGATCAAGCTTGTCCTGCGCTCGTGTCGATTGCAGAACAGAAACGCTTAGGATAAAGGCGCACACTAGTGCGGTGATTTGCTTGTTTACTTTCATTGCTTACCTCCTTGAGCGCTATTGCCCTGATCCGAAACCTTTTGGGAAACTGATTCACTTTCGGAGGCTTTTGAAGCCAGGTCCTTTTTGCCTTTAGGCACCACGCTCAGTACCGCCCGGTTTCTTGAGAGATAAGTATTAGCGACGCGCTTAACATCGGCTGCGGTTACTGAAAGCCGCCGCTGATAGTCAGTGCGGATAAAGCCGGGGTCTCCGTGGTAAACGAGACCGTCAAGCAACTGTTCGGCTTTGCCGAGGTTAGACTCCAGTCCTCGCAAGAACGATAACTCAAAACCGCTTGTCGCTTGCTGCATCTCTTCCGCGGTCGGTCCCTCTTGAAGAAACTTTTGAATCACTTCATCGATCTTGGATTCAATCTCAGTCAACGAATGTCCGGGACGAGGGCTTACGATCACCATGAACTCACCGACATCTTCGTTGGTATTTTGAAAGGCCGCGACGTTGGCCGCTACCTGGGAATCGTAGACTAGCGCTTTTGTCAGGCGAGCAGTTCTTGAACCGGTTAGGATGTCTGCAATCGTGTCGAAGACGTGATCGTCTTCATTCTTCACTCCAACTGTTGGCCAGTCGAGGTATAGACGAGGCAGTTGCACTTGATCCTCGTACACCATGCGCTTAGGCGCCTTGAGTACGATCAGCGGAACATTTGGTCGTTCAATTGTCTTTCCTTGCGGAATGTCAGTGAAGTATTTAGCGATCCACTGCTTCGCCTGGACCGGATCGAAATCTCCGACCACTGCCAGCGAAGCGTTGTTCGGCGCATAGTACTGTCTGAAGAAGTCCTTCACATCAGTTTCTGAGGCGGCGCTTAAGTCAGCCATTGATCCAATGACCGGCCATGAATAGGGATGGTCTTTGGGATAGATAGAGGAAGCGTAGATTTCGAATACTCGGCCGTAAGGCTGATTATCCACCCGCTGGCGGCGTTCATTCTTCACTACATCTCTTTGTTTATTCAGGCTGGCTATGTCGAGCGTATCGAGCAGCCATCCCATGCGGTCCGCTTCCAGCCATAGCGCTGATTCAAGATAGTTGGAAGGAATAATCTCGTAGTAGTTGGTCCTGTCGTTGTTGGTAGATCCGTTGTTGCTGCCGCCAACACCACCGGTCAGTTTGTCGAAAGTACCGTAGGGCACGTGTCCCGAACCGGTGAACATCATGTGTTCAAACAGGTGGGCGAAACCGGTTCGACCCGGCATTTCGTTCTTCGAACCAACGTGATACCAGATGTCTACGGTGACCGTAGGTACCGAGTGATCAACTGACAGAATTACATTCAAACCATTTGGTAATTTATAAGTCTCAAAGGGGATTTTGATGGCATCTGAAGAACCATTTCCTTTCGGTTTCCTTTGCGCAGCCAGAGGCTGAACCAACGAAACAGTCAACATCAACGCGAGCAACGTCGTGACTAATCGTGGGGATACACAGATACTAAGAAATCTTCGACTACTATTCACAGATAACTCCTTTCGGCGAGTTAATGCAGGCTAGGTGGCTATCGTAGTAACGGAGCGGCTATCAGTCAAATACCCATTCACGAATGGTGTCCTAATCTGAAATCGAGGGGGAGCTGCAATACAGTACTCCCGACACGTCGGGATAGCGACGGGATCCGTTTACTCAATTAGGTGAGAAGCATGTTTTGAGGACTAGTCGAATCTTCGATCCCCTCGCTACCGCTTGGGGTACTGTAATGCGGTGTCCTCATTGCTGGGAATGAGATAACGCCTTCGGCGTTGGAGATTGTGTTCACCGTGTTCCCCTCTCCATCGTGGATTAAGATCGGACGAGAGTTTATAGCGAGCCCGCCCTCGCCGATTCTCTCCGCCGATGGAGAGGAGAACAACCTTTGGGACATCTGCACTCTTTAACGAGTACCAGAGACGACTATTAACACCCATTAGGGTACCCCCGACACGTCGGGGTAGCGATGGGATCTTGTAACTCAAGCCCGACGAACGCATTCTTTCTGAGGTGAGTCTTTGATCCCGTCGCTGCCGCTCCGAGTTCTGCAACGTTCTCGGTTAACATCTGGGCCGAATTGATCCCATGGTCAAGAAGCAAACTCTTATTTATGGACTGCTCTACGGACTCGCTGGCGGTCTCCTTATAGCTCTGCTGAAGTTGGTTGAGTATCGCTTTCTCGTGCTCGAACACTCGATGGAGATTTACGGTGGACTGGTCGCGCTCGTGTTTGCGGCATTAGGAATCTGGTTCGGTCTGAAACTCACGAGGAAGAAAGAAATCATCATCGAGCGCGAGCTCATCGTCGAGAAAGAGATTCGCGTTCCGGCGTCTGCGGAGTTTTCTTTAAATCAGGAGCGCTTGCGTGAACTGGCAATTACGAAACGTGAACTTGAGATTCTCGAGCTCATCTCACATGGACTCAGCAATCGTGAGATAGCGGAAAAGCTCTTTGTCAGTGAAAACACTGTGAAGACACACTCCAGTAGACTCTTTGATAAGTTAAGCGCCAAGCGCCGCACGCAGGCAGTTCAAATCGGGAAAGAACTCGGGTTGATTCCCTGAGGTATGTCAGGCTGCCAGCCTGACGAAGTTGCCGAACATTCAATCTTGTGCCCTACTACTAAAGGACTATTTTTCGATAAAACCTGCGAAATCATTCCAAAGTATGACGACAGATTTGGCTGCTCAGCTTATTTTCACCACCGTCGGTTCAAACCTTTTCGCTTAGGAGCAAAGTCATGAAGAAAACAGTTTTGACCTTTGGTTTAATTTCCGGCGGTATCTCGGCTCTCTTGATGATGAGCACAGTTCCCTTCGCGGACCGCATTGGCTTCGACAAGGGGATGATTGTCGGCTACACGTCGATGGTGCTCGCTTTTCTGATGATCTTTTTCGGCGTCCGCTCGTATCGGGAAAATGTTGGCGGCGGTCAGATTTCTTTCGGCAAGGCTTTCGCCGTTGGCATCCTGATCACACTCATCTCTTGCGCCTGTTATGTAATCGCCTGGGAATTTGTCTACTACTTTTTCATGCCTGATTTCGTTGAAAAATATGCCGCCTACCAGATCGAGAAATTGCGAGCCTCGGGCGCAACTCAACAGGCAATTGAAGCGAGCATCCAGCAGATGAAGGACTTCAAAGCAATGTATAACAACCCCTTCTTCAATGCGGCCATCACCTTCACCGAGCCGTTTCCGGTGGGCTTAATTATTACCCTCGTGTCAGCTGCAATCTTGAGAAAGAAAAAGAAAGATGTGCGCAACGAGCAATTGCCTGCGACTGCTTAGTTGAAAGAAAGACGGGCAATAACATACTTGATTGCGCAAACGTTGACCGAGCGGTGAACGATTTAGGTTTTAAGCCACAGATGAACACGGATATAAAGGATCTGAATAAATTGGAATTTAGATCCGTGTTACTCCGTGTTCATCTGTGGCCGATTATGAACTAAGTACGGGCGGTGGTCTTTGCGGAG
>Ga0157380_10001937_pt1 | contig 13761 bp, 8 predicted proteins | sample S35metaG_FD_119757 | JGI IMG/M metagenome (GOLD analysis project Ga0157380, IMG submission 119757) | Switchgrass rhizosphere microbial communities from Kellogg Biological Station, Michigan, USA - S3-5 metaG | ecosystem: Host-associated > Plants > Roots > Rhizosphere > Soil | place: USA: Michigan...
CGTGTCTACGGTGAAGAGCTTGCTTCAGAGCCTTCTCAGTTTCTTAACGAGATGCCATTGGAGCTGATTGAGGATTTGTCCACCGGCAAGTCGTGGCTTTCGTTCGCGCGCGGATCGTCAGCCGTCGAGTACGAATCGGGTGAGTACCGCAAAGAACGGAAGAAATTCACCGGCAAGACTTATGACAGCGTTGAATCCATCGCCGAGTTTTTCAAGCTGCGAAATCAACAAATGGGTAACACGCGCGGCAGTGCAAACTTTACCTCCCCACCACCGAATCGTGGACGCGCAGCTTCAAGGGAAGCCTATGGTAGCAGCCCAGGCACGTCACCAGCGCGACAAGATTCGAATACCTCGCGTGCTGCGACTGATTTCATTCCTGGATCATATGTTCGTCACGCAAAGTATGGCCGGGGCCTGGTGTTGCGCAGAGAAGGCGCGGGAGAGTCAACGAAACTCACCGTTAGCTTTCCCGGCTTTGGTCAAAAGAAGCTGGTCCAGAAATATGCCAATCTCGAGAAGGCCTGAGGTACTGCAGGCTGCCAGCCTGCCGCTTGGTCTTGAGTGAGGACAACCTGGAACAGGCCGGCAGCCTGTTCTACATTTCGGAAACTCTTCCGAATCTGAGTCAACCCTCACAAACACTTTTCGCATCAATTAAGCGACGCCAAAGTAGATCTCGATTCTTAGGCATCACCAAACGACCATCCTGATCTCCCCGAAGTGTGCCGCCCACTGGCGGCATGAATCCCATCACTCTGCTTTAGGAGGCATTCCCATGAAATCCGTATTGCTTATCGCGATTACCATCGCGTTCACGCTCAATTCTGCTGCTCAGATGCGACGCCCGCTGCAAGGCAAAACAACTCGAACAAAACCAGCAGTGGTCCGTCAAAATCACTCGGCGGGTGATGAGACATTGGCGACACTTTCTCAATCACTCCCGGTGCGTCGAGTCATTCTCTACAGCAATGGAGTTGCCTACATCGAGCGACGCGGCAAAGTTACGGGTCACGCGGAGATAAGCTTCTCGTTCAAGCAATCTCAGGTGGACGATGTGCTGAAATCAATGGTGGTTCTGGATCTTGGTCAGGGACGCATTGGCGCAGTTAGCTACAACTCCTCGGCGCCACCCCAAGCTCGTCTCGCCGATATACCATTCTCTATTGAGTCGGGCTCGGATGGGGAACGCAACGGTGGTCTGGCTGGTGTCTTACGTCAACTCCAGGGCGCTCGAGTTGTAGTCACGACTGCGACTCGAATAGCAACCGGCTCAATTCTTACTGTTGAAGCTCGCAAGTCGCAAATCGATGCCAACAAACCTTCGTTGATTACTCATGCACTGGTGATCGCTTCTGACGGCGGTGAACTCAATAGTTTTGATTTGGCTGAGGTGCGTTCAGTGAAGTTAACTGACGAAGGCGCCAAACGTGATGTAAGTGAGTTCGCCAGCGCTTCTGCCTCAGCCCGCAGACGAGATGCAAAGACAATCGTCGTTACTTCAGATGGTACCGGCACGCGCGACATGCTCGTTAGCTATACCATTGCAGCTCCGATCTGGAAAACTACCTATCGCGTAGTTCTGGATCAGTCCGGCAAACCTTTCTTTCAGGGTTGGGCAATTGTAGATAACGTCGGCGACGAAGACTGGAACAACATCTCGTTGTCGCTGGTTTCAGGAACACCCGTCTCGTTTATTCAACCTATCCAGAAACCCGTTTATCGCTATCGACCCGTCGTGCCGATTTCCAGCGACCTAAAGCTTGAACCGCAGGTGTATGAAGATGGCGCGGGAGCGATGACTTCACTTACCGGTTTAATTAGAGATGCAAACGGCGCCGCGATCCCTAATGCCAGCGTCAATATTAGGAATGATGTCACCGGATCTTCATTCGATGTTACAACGGATAGCCAGGGAAGGTACCGTTCACCGGTGTTGGCCGCCGGGAATTACAGCGTGAATGTATATTCTCCCGGTTTCAAAAGAGCCGTTGCGAACAATATCGGAGTTAGTGGTGGTCTCGGCAGTAATTTTGACCTCACCCTATCGGTAGGAAGCGTCTCAGAAACAGTTACGATAAACAGAGAGGATGCAACAATCGGCAGCAATTTTAACGCGCGCCAAATAAGCCAACTCCCACTCAATGGCAGAAGCGTGCAAGGCCTGATGACGATTAGCCGGGGAGTTGTTGGCGGCGCAGGCAGCGGCGAACCGTCTATTGGAGAGGCCATCACGGGCTCTGATTCAGGAGTTGAAACTGCGGCGACTGGCGGTGAAGTAGGCGACCTTTTCGAATACAAGATCGATCAGCCAGTTACGGTCCCGCACGACCGATCAGCTTTGATTCCGATCCTGCAAACTCGCATGGACGGCGAACGAGTGTCGATTTACAACGAATCGACTCGTCGCGATCGACCCATGGGCGGCATGTTGTTGAAGAACACCAGCTCCTTAACTCTGGAAGATGGCTCGATGACCATCATCGATGGCGATGCTTACGCGGGCGAAGCTTTGATGGAGCGGCTCAAGCCCGGTGAACAGCGGTTGATCTCTTTCGCGCTCGACCTCGGCACGCTGGTGACGGCCAGGCTAAAAGAGGATCGGACGCCAACGTTTCAAGTGCGAGTAATCAATGGCGTCTTTCAAGCTCACTATCATCAAACGACCAAGAAGGTCTACACCATCACGAATCAGACTGATAAGCCTCGGACAGTGATCGTGGAACATCCATTAAGACCTTATTGGAAACTGACGGACGATACTACCAAGCCTGATGCGACAACAGCTCGCTTCTATCGCTTCCGCGTCGCCCTGAAGCCTCATGAGAGTGTAGAACTGCCTGTGACTGAACGTCGGGAAGTGATGGACAGTTACGCACTGACGAACTTTACTCGGCCCGATTTGGAATTGTTCGTCACGCGAAACTACATTGATTCACAAACGCGGACGATTCTCGAAAAGATTCTCGATATCAAAGGACGGATTGCGGAGACTGAAAGCCGGCTGTCGGCCATGGAAACTGAGTCGACCGCAATCACTGAGGATCAGGCCCGGTTGCGCGAGAACATCAAAGCTCTGACCTCGACTGCTGAAGCAAAGCAACTTATCGCGCGTTACGTGAGCAAAGCTGACACTCAGGAATCGAGACTTGAGCAAATAGAGAAGGACCGCCGCACCTTGAGCGAAGAGCAAGCCAAACTCCAGACAGAACTGAATGGCGTTGTGCGAGGCTTGGCTTTGGATCGGAAATTAAGTGAATGAGATTGATACCACCGGCTCGCCCGGTGGTACTTCATGCTGGCAACTAGAGCGATGGGATAGGGCAAGTCAGGGAAGGCCACGGGCTTGCCCCGTGGTAACTCACGCTTTCTGCTGATTTCCGATCTCCGAAAGCATTGAGCGTGACAGACCACGAGGCAAGCTCGTGGCATCATGCTGGGAAACGAGCCTTTTTGTAGCAACCTAACGTTATCACCACGGGACAAGCCCGTGGCATCGGCAGTAACATCTAACATGCCCGTTGTGTCGCTGGTTGGTTCACCACTGCTGCCGAATGTAACTCCTATCAAAATCAATTACCGAGAACAAGGTTCAGGCCCACCGATCATCTTCCTCCACGGTGGCTGGGGATACGAGATGTATCCTTTCGATCGTCAAGCCAAGGATCTCAGCCAGAGCTATCGTTGCCTCATGCCTGATCGCAGCGGTTACGGTCGTTCCATGCAGCTCGTTGACGATCTCCCAAAAGACTTTCACTATCGGGCCGCAGAAGAAACGTTGCTCTTCATGGATACGTTGGGCCTTGAGAAGGCCTCCTTCTGGGGTCACAGTGACGGTGCAGTAATCGCCGCTATTCTCGGCTTCAGCGCCCCTGAACGTGTCAATGCTCTAATCCTCGAAGCGTTTCACTTCTTTGCACAAAAGATTAGCTCGCGGGATTTCTTTGAGGCGTTGGCGAATGATCCTGAAAGCCTTGGCCCTGAGCTTTGCCTTCGATTTGAAAAAGAGTTCGGCCGAGACTATTGGCGACAACTAATAACGACTCACGCAAAAGCCTGGATCGAGTTAGCGCTCGCCGCTAGTGGTCCGCACGATGATTTGTATGGTGGCAGGATTGGTGAGATTACGGCGCCAACTTTGTTTATTCACGGGAGACTCGATCCACGAACCGAACCGGGAGAGCTCGATGCGGTTCGCCGGCAACTACCACACGCCGAATTTCACGTTCTTGATCGAGGCGCTCACAGTCCGCACAGTGAAGCTGCAGTTGCGAGTGAAGTCACAGAATTAGCCGCCATCTTCTTGAGAGCTCAATCATGATCCAGAAACTTTCCGCCCCACAACGACTGACCCGCCAGTGATATGTAGAATCCGTAAATCGCCGTCGCCAGCAGAATAGTGCTTCCGACTATGAAACTGCTGGCGTACCAGGCACCTAAGTCAGTGGTGATCGGATAGAAAACCCAAAGATGGAAGACCATCAAAGTCGACATCAGGGCGAGTGGACCGAACCGCAAACCACATCCGACAAATGCGAGAACCGCAATCACAGTACAAATCGAACCAATCCAATGTTCTTCGGACAGTGTAGGTGCAACCAGGACTGTGAGGAAGATAAGTGAACCTATTAAGATTCCCAGCCAGTCCCTTCGAAACAGTAAACTGAGAAAAAGCAGTAGAAAGACAATAATGAAGGTTTGGCCAATTGAGGCAGACAATTGGTTGATGAACATTTGTGCGAAGGCGCTGGTACCGGCGAGTCCGAATTTGTATCCCTCGATAACATCAGGCAATCCAGGACTCATTGAGAGCCAGCGCGGAAGTGCCAACCGAAAATACATAAGCGCTACGCAGAATGCGCCCAGCGCCGCACCGATGAGAATGTCCCTGCCCACCAGCGGGTCACGGATATCGCCGGCAAGGAGCCGGTTCCACGAGATGATCCTCTCCGGCCACCGCTTGCGTAGATACGGTTCGAGAGCGAGGTACATCACCCCAACAAAACATGACCAGAACAACGCTGACTGTATCCCGGTAAGTAAGAGCATGAGCTCTCGGTTTTGAGCGATGTGGTGTGTTTCGAATAGCCAGACCGTCATCCTCAGCGCGAAAACAAAAAACGCAAGTCGAAACGCGCCTCTCCGATCGCAACGCCCGGAGCGTAAGTTTCTTAGTGCCAGCAACGCGCCCAGCACTAAAGTACCGAAAAAAACCGACAGCAATGTCCACGCCGCTACTTTTTGGTTGGCGCTGTTCGTATCCGTAAACTCGGTCACCGGAGCAGTCCACGGAAAAACCATCTCGAAGTAGACTGGCTTGCCGTGAAATGAAGCGGCCTCAATACGAATTGGGATGTCAGGCAGATTTGCTAGAGAGCCACTCCAAGCCTGTCGCGCGTCATAAGCGTGTGGCGGTGTCCATTCGGATTCGACCGGCTTGAAACGGGAGAAGTCCAGTCCGGCTGCGGCGAACAAAGTCGGCCAGGCAACCACGCTCGTAGCTGACTTAAGCTCGGGCACGTCGACGATGACCGGCGATTGACTCGCTACTTGATCCGGAACCACCTCCAGATAAAAGAGCTTTCCCTCAGTATCGAGAGCGACATTCGCCATGCCCGGAATATCTCTGGGTGGATCCCAAAACTCCACTCTCTGTTGGCTGAACGGAACCAATAGTCCTCCACTTTGTCGGTACCAAAAGCGAATTAGGGGAGGTTTTGGTGACCGCAATGTCTGCCAGGCATCTATGGTTCGCTGGTTGTCTCGTAAATAAGCAAGGTACTCTCGATCGACATCAAACCCGGTAGCGATGTCAGCAGGATCCTGGGTGTAGCCGAATGACTTAACCAACTGGCTGCCCTGCTCTCTCAGTAACTCCGGCGATTTTGTGAGCGGAAGATAGCGATGTAGCGCTGCTTGTTTCGAAAGCAGCATCGCAATCACTATGAAAACAATCATCGAGGCTAGCAGGCCCATCGCTACTGCCGGACGTAGCGTTCCTTTCTTCGGAGCTGCAGCTACCATCTCAGGCGAAGGTGTTTCACCGGCTGCGAGTGCCGCAGCAATCGGATCGCCTCCGGGCAGTGCAGCAGCTACCTGCAAAGCTGATGAAGGTCGGTCGGCAGGATTTCTTTGCAGACACCGCTCGATGACTCGTTCGATTAGCGGATCAAGATCGGGAATGATTGAAGTCGGCGTGGTAGGCGTGGCGTCGCTGCGCCGTAGCTTGATCAGCTCACCTAACGTCGTCGCCGTGAAGGCGCGCTTGGCAGTGAACAGTTCATAAAGAACGAGACCGAGCGAATAAACATCGCTGGCGACGGTGCAGTCCTTGCCCTCTAATTGTTCCGGCGCCATGTAAGCCGGGGTTCCCGCAGTTAGCTCATCGTCAGCAAACTCATCAGTCAGACCAGCCAGACCAAAATCAAGAATGCGCGCATTACCGTCTCCGTCAATCATCACGTTTGATGGTTTCAGATCGCGATGCAACACCCCGGCATCGTGAGCTGCGGCCAGGCCGGCGCACATCTGGCGCGCTAATTGGCTTGCTTTGTCTACGGGAAGCCGTCCAATGCGGCGCAACAGCGAAGAGAGTTCCTCACCCTTGATGTACTCCATCGAAAGAAAGTGATGGCCGTCGACTTCACCGATGTCGTAAACGCGACAGACATTCTTGTGAGAGACCTGCCGAGCGACCCGCACTTCGCGATGAAAGCGAGCTAAGGCAGCGCCATCGCTGAGCAAATGATCGGGAAGGAACTTAAGCGCGACGGGCTGGGTCAGCTTCAAATCGTCGGCGCGATAGACCTCACCCATTCCCCCTTTGCCGAGCAAGCCGACAATGCGATAGCGGTCGTTCAGAATAGCCCCGGCGACGAAGCGCGCGTTGTCGATCGAATCTAATGATGTCGATCTTGTGCCGCCACGTCTGGCGCGATCTGTTGGTCTTAGCGTTTCGTCCTGATGGCCGGCTTTTCTGGCTTCAGAACCCGACGCGGGTGTCTCTAAACGTCGAGTTGGTGAGAAAGAGTCGAGCAACGACACGCCGCATGAGGGACATGAGGTCGCTTCATCCGAGATCGTCTTTGAACAGGCCGGGCACGCGATCATTGGCCGCGAATTCTAACCCAAACCGCCCAGGTCTGACAGGAAAAGCGACCTGCGTTGATGCCACAGCCTCGCACCGCAACTCATGCCACGGGCTTGCCCCGGAACTTATGCCACGGGCTCGCCCCGTGGTCTTTCACGTTGGCTGCTTCGGACTGATGAGATCCTCTAAACTGTTGGATCCAAGTCGTAGCCACCGACGTGAGCTACCACGGGACAAGCCCGTGGCATCCTAAGATTCTCACTCGGAACTTTTAGCCTCTAACATGAATCTCCACCGGGCAAGCCGGTGGTATCAGCGGAGTGACTACCAGTTTCACCTTTACGCAAGTCATTATCCTCGATAATCTTTTCAGAAATTCTGATGAACCAGACGACCGAAATCAAAGTCTTCATCTCGCATCGCGATTCAAAATGCGATGAATGCGGGGACGAGTTAGGACGAAGTGCCTGGATTACACTTCAGCAAGAAAAGGGTGCAGTCTGCCTCGCATGCTCCGATCTCGACCATCTGGTTTTCCTTCCGACAGGCGATGCTGCCCTGACTCGCCGCGCGCGAAAACACTCGACGCTGTCAGCCGTGGTACTGAAATTCAGCCGGGCCCGCGGGCGCTATGAACGGCAAGGTTTGCTGGTCGAAGAGGAAGGATTGCAAAAGGCAGAAGCCGAATGTTTAGCAGATGCAGACGCTCGGGAACGAAGACGTGAGCGAGAAGTAGAACGCCGGATGGAATTGGATCAACAGTACATTCGTGCATTCGCCAGCCGCGTGAGAGAACTCTTTCCACACTGCCCTCCACAAAGAGAGCTTGAGATAGCCGAACATGCGTGCAGGAAATACAGCGGCCGCGTCGGCCGAAGCGCTGCCGCAAAGAATTTCGACGAAGCGGCAGTTCGTCTATCAGTAGTGGCCCACATTCGCCACCGCGAAACCAACTACGATCAACTTCTGGCCCAGGGCTATGACCGCCACGATGCCCGCGCTCTTGCCCGCTCCCACATCGACGAAATCCTCACTCGCTGGCAATAGCGGAAACCAGAAGTGCGAAAGGGCGGACCCGAAGGTTCCGCCCCTTTTCCGATCACAAATTCAAGCTAAGTGTTAGCCGTGTAACAACTCGTCGGCGATGTTGTTGGCGTTGAATACTTTTCTCAGCACCTCCATCATGCCGCGCGCGTCGACGGAGATCGAGCGATTCACCGACTCGTCGTATTCGAAGTTGCCGACTAACGATTGGATGTTGCCGTCGAAGATCAGCCCCACCAACTCGCGGTTTTTGTTTATCGCCGGCGAACCACTGTTGCCGCCAATAATGTCGTTGGTCGAGACGAAATTGAATGGCGTGCGCAGATTCAGCACGGCGCGTTTGCTGCTCCAACGCGGCGCCAGGTTGTAGGGAAACGCGTGGTGATACTGGTTCGAACGCGCGTATAAGCCAGCCAAAGTCGTAAACGGCGGCACAAACTTGCCGTTCTCGCGGTAGCCTTTAACGGCACCATATGAAAGCCGGAGAGTGAAAGTAGCGTCAGGATAAATCTTCGTTCCCTTATCTTCGAAGAGTGCGTGAGCAATCTTCGCGTAGCTAACACGCTCGACTGCGAGCACCTCTTCTTCATAACGCTTGCGTGGTGCGCGAGACTCTTTGTCGATATCGCGCGCGAGCACAATCATTGGATCGTCAGAATCCTTGATCGCCTTCGTCCCCCCCGCCGCGATTTGCTTGCGATAATCGACGTCCTTAAGTTTGGTTCCGTCAATCAACTCGTTAGCTCGAGCCTCAGGAGTTTTACCTTTGAGGACTTTTTTCAGAATCGAACTGTTCGCGGGATACTCGCGCTGCATGAAAGCCAACGAATCAGTCAGCTTCGCTTTTTCAAAGTCGTCATGAATCGGCGCGGTAGAGTAGAGCCCAGCTTCCAAACCGGCCCGCTTGGTATTTCTGAACTCAGGCAGTCGCTCCGCGTTCGGCTTTTGATTCTCATCGGCCAGGCGCACCAGTGTGCGTGCATAACCAAACAACACCGTGTTGAGAGAGGCTGGAAGGACAGGCGCGCTTGTCGTGGGATCTAGAAAACGCCGATCTCGTTCATAGGTAGCCAGGTCCTGACGGCCTTTGCTGATTGCCGTCCACGCATCGCCATATTCTTCCCGTGTCCGAATGTCGGCACTCACGGTATTTCTCAAAGCCTGTTCGGCCTGACGCTTCTCATTCAAAAGTTTCGGATCCTGAAGTCCGGCAATCTGGCCTCGATAGACTTTGAGAGAATTCTCCACGCTGTTTAGTTCGTTTTGACCACGGCGTGTTTGTTCTTCCCCCTGCGCCATATATGCCTTAAGGGACTTTTGGCGCGATTCCATCATGCGAATGATGAGAGGAATTGCTACGTCGCGCAGCGATTCGAGATGTCCCACCGTATTCAGTCGCTGAGTAGAACCCGGGTGGCCGGTAACAAAGACCAACTCGCCATCTTTAACTCCAGTCTTTGACCAGCGGAAATAATTCTCAGACTTTACCGGTTGGTCATTTTCATAGGCTCGCACCAGCGCCATGTCGAGATTAAATCGTGGAAAGTTGAAGTTGTCGGGGTCGCCGCCAAAAAATGCAGCCTGGAACTCGGGGACAAATACCAAACGAACGTCCGTGAATCTCTTATAGCGATAAAGATTGTATTGGCCTCCCTGATAGAGCGTGACTACGTCACTCTTCATTCCGGTAGCCTTGGTTGATTCCGATTCAATCGTAGCAATTTCTGCGCGCCGAGCATCGTTTGCATCCGTCGCCGACATGTTGCGTTTGACGACGCCGGTTACGCGCGCTGTCACGTCTTCAATGCTTACTAACTGATCGAGGGAGAGGCCGTCGATCTTGAGCTCCTGTGATTTGTTGCGTGCGACAAAGCCTTCTTTCGCGTAGTCCTTACTGGCGGTACTCAACTCGCCTACAAAGTCTTCGACAATGTGATAGTTGGTTAAGACCAGGCCATTCGAAGAAACGAATGAACCGGAGCCACTAGGAAAACGCACCGAAGCGAGCTGTACTTTGCGCAACCATTCATCGGTTACGTCGAAGCCATATTTCTGTTTGATGTCGGCGCGGGGCACGTTGTTGAAAGGCCACATGCCCTCGTCGGCTCGCGCTGTAAAGGTAAAAGCCTGAAGTCCAAAAACTGCCAATAAGCCCGCGCACAATAGTTTTCTTAGTCTCATCAGTCGTCCTCTGCAATAAGTTGTTGGGAGAAAGGTTTTAGAGAGTAGTAATCGTCAACGGGCTTGGATGTCAAGTTTGTACAACAGGCTGCCAGCCTGTTGTGGTGGATTAGCACTCAGCTCTTTTTGATTCTCAGGTCGCCGCTGGGTGTATCGCTGCAGGCTGGCAGCCTACAGTACAATCAATAAGAATTTCGATTCCCGGTTTACGGTTCTCGGTTCACGGCCTTATGACGAATGCTGAAATTGCTCGACGCTTTTACCGCCTGGCGGCGCTGATGGACTTGCGGGGAGACGATCCGTTCAGACTCCGCTCCTATCGCAATGCGGCAGAAGCTATTGAAGTTTGGCCGACACCGATGAAAGAGATTGCAGAAATGGAAGGCGTCGCCGGCTTGCAAACCGTGCCCGGCATCGGAAAAGCGATCGCTGGAAAGATAATTGAACTGCTTGAGCGTGGCACCTTTAACGCCTGGGAAAAACTGATTGCTGAGACTCCCGAAACGCTGCTCGACTTACTGGAGATTCCGGGAATCGGTCCCAAGACTGCCGCCATGCTTCACGAGAAATTCAAGGTATCCTCTCTTGATGAGCTCCGGGCATTCGTTGCTGATGGCGGGCTCGATCTCGTGGATGGCATTGGCCCCAAGACGGCCGAGAAGATCAAAGAAAGTCTAGCCTAGAAGTGGGATAGCCGTGTCACAGGCGTTTAGAGTTCAATCTTCAGATTGGGGTACAACCAAACCACAAACTTAAGTTTGAACTCTTAACGCCAGCCCCGCGAGTCGGTAGTTACTGGCTTGGGCGGGACGCCCCATGCCGCGGTCTTAGCCCAGCAAGCCGCCAACTTTTGAGGCGATGTCGCCTATTCCGCCGCCGCTGCCCGATTCGCCGCCAGCCATCAAGTTGTCGATCTGGCCACCGATCGGGGCCGGCAATTTGTCTTTCAGGAATCCCAAAACTGTCGTGACGGCGGTCCTCGCCTGATCTTCTGAAATTCCTGTGCGCTGTGAAACCTGTTTGACTAGTTCGTCCATGATGTTCTCCTTGAGTTAATCATTAGTTCCTGGTCCCTGGTTCGTGATCTTTGATGTAGATTGCTGGGCTTAGGCGATTCGCGATCAGTCAATTGCAAAGTACAAGGCACTAAGAATGTTTTTATTCCCAAGCCGGCGTTCGTTGACCCTGCGCATCCTGCCATTGCGGCGCCCACGCCAAAGTCAGCAGCTTCACAGCAATATTGGCTTTGGTTGGTTTCATCGTAACGGTTTCCAACTCCTCATTCTGTGAATCAATCGACCGTTCGAGCGTCGCTGTCTCCTCCTTGAATTGGGCATCGAGGTCAGCCAGTTGCTGGGCTATAGCTTCAACAGTTTCTTCAGCTCGACCAACGTCCGCAGATTCTTTCATACTCCGAGTCACGCCCTTCACTGCAGTTGTAGCTCGCCCGAGCGTCGATAAGCTCACCGTCTTCCTTCCCATGAAAGATGACAAGATGGTCGCGCCAAAAGAGATTGCTGTTTGAAACTTCGAGCTCTTGGCTTGCTCCTGCTCACGTTCAACTGCTTGCTCAGCCCTTCGTTTTCTTTCTTCCAGGGTTGCGATCTTCGGCGCATACTTCTGTCGCAGACGCTCGACAGCTTCGTCACGTCGCTCTCTTGCCATTTGCTGCAAGCGAATCCGAAAGTCACGCTCCGACTCGCCGGGAGTAGACGAAACCTCAAGCGAAGGACTACGAGTAAGCTCGAGCTTCTGATTGCGGTACACCCAGGCAGCAAAATCTTTTTGCCAGCTTGGGTAACTTTTTGTCTTGCTTGCTGCCGGCGGGAGTTCGGCATATCCAGCTTGTTCGTTCGGAGTCTGTTCGAGATCCGAAAGAGAAATGTCTACCGGCGCCGCCCCATCCCACTCAACCGGCACTGGGCCATCAGTGATTGACGCCAGCAGAGCAACATCCTGGGTCGCGTCGACCTTCTTATCGGCAAATCGAACCTGAGCGGCGCCGAGCACCATTGGTTGATAGACAAGTTGGGCTCCGCCCGCGCCGCTGCTTCTCACCGGAATGAAGTACTGAGTCACGTCTGGAGGCAAAGCCGGACGCTGACTTTGTTGAACCGGCGCCGATTCGGCCCGGGCACTCACACTCGGCGTAGCTGGTGTCGAACCCGGTTGAGATGTTGCACTCACTCGACCTCCCTTAACCGGCTGCATCAGAGTTTTTATTTGAGTTCGAGTCAGCGGCCCTCGCAAATAGGACATCGCCCACCTCGTCTCAAAAATCTCAGGGCCATCTTCGTGAACATTATTGAGAAGAAAGATCCGGTTACCCAGCCCTGCTAAGATTTCTCCCATCTGTTGCCGATCAAAGCCTTTTCCTGAACCAGCGGCAACGCCTTCCAGGCCTTCAAGAACTTTGTCTTTGTCTCGTTCAGTTTGAAGGCGACCGATAAACCACGTTCCAGTATTCGACAGACCTTTGTAATCAAGGTCTACCGGGTTCTGCGTAACCAGCACTACGCCGAGACCAAACGCGCGTCCCTGTTTAAGCAAAGTAAGCAGCGGCAGCTTTGATGGAGGATTCGCAACTGGAGGAAAGTACCCAAAGATTTCATCCATGTAGAGAATCGCGCGCAGACTAGTCGTCCCTGATTGGGTTCGCATCCAGCCGAGCGTCTGATTGAGAAGAAGCGAGACAAAAAACATTCGCTCAGCATCGCTAAGATGCGCAATCGAAAAGATCGCTACCCGAGGCTTTCCACTAGATGAATAAAGAAGATGCTGAATATCAAGTGGCTCGCCTTCCATCCAGGCGCCGAATCCGGGTGCTGCCAACAAGTTGTTCAATGACATCGCCAACGCAAAACGTTCTTTGGAAGGAAAGAACGATTCCAGATCCATAACGCCGACCGTAGTGACCGGTGGCGATTGAATCTGTTGAATCAAAGCTGCCATATCCAGATCTTTTCCGTCGGTCCATGCCTTACTGAAGATGGTGGAAAGCAAGATGTGTTCACGACTCAGGGGGTCAGCATTGATGTCGAGCAGCGAAAGCAACGAGGTCGCGGTAGTGTTGACGCGTTCACGCATCAACTCGTCATCTTCACGAATGACTGCCGGTGGCGCAGCAAAAGACTTTAAGATTGAAACTGGAATCCCGGCATTGCTGCCGGGGGTATAAATGCTGAACTCTGCGCTATTACGCAGCTTGCTAATACGAGCGCCGTCCTGTCCCCATCCCGCGAGACCTTTCTTCCAAAACTCAGCCTGCTGCTCGGCGAATTGCTCTTTTGACAAATCCTTCTTCGCGGCATCCTCTTCGTTAATCCAGGGGAGAAAATCCTCGGCCTTGAGATCGGGAAAGGTAAGCAGCAAGTTTGCCAAATCGCCTTTGGGGTCGATAACGATCGCCGGAACGCCATCGATCGCCGCTTCTTCGAGCAGAGCCA
>Ga0157380_10001939_pt1 | contig 13758 bp, 14 predicted proteins | sample S35metaG_FD_119757 | JGI IMG/M metagenome (GOLD analysis project Ga0157380, IMG submission 119757) | Switchgrass rhizosphere microbial communities from Kellogg Biological Station, Michigan, USA - S3-5 metaG | ecosystem: Host-associated > Plants > Roots > Rhizosphere > Soil | place: USA...
GAGAGCGGCCGCGGTCGGCTCGTTGATGATGCGCTTGACCTCGAGGCCGGCAACCTTGCCGGCGTCCTTGGTGGCCTGGCGCTGAGAGTCGTTGAAGTAGGCCGGAACGGTGATCACGGCCTCGGTGACCGTCGTCCCGAGGTAATCCTCGGCGTCGGTCTTCAGCTTCTGGAGGATCATCGCCGAGACCTCCGGCGGGGAGTACTGCTTGCCGCCCGCCTCGACGCGGACGTCGTCGTTCGGTCCCTTGACGACCTTGTACGGGACGATCGTCATCTCCTCCGAGACCTCGTCCCACTTGCGCCCCACGAAGCGCTTGATGGAGAACACGGTGTTCTCCGGATTCGTCACCTGCTGGCGCCGCGCGGGCGCCCCGACGAGTCGCTGCCCGTCCTTCGTGAACGCGACGACGGACGGCGTCGTCCGGCCGCCTTCCGCGTTCGGGATGACGGTGGGCTCGCCCCCCTCGAGGACGGCCATACAGGAGTTCGTCGTCCCGAGGTCGATACCGATCGTCTTGGCCATGATGAGGGTGGTGCTCCTTCCTTGAGCGTGCACAGGGGGATAATCTGAGTGCGAGCATAGCAGATATGGCCCATGCCTCCACCGCGCGTCGGTGAAACGGCGATCCCGTGCTTAGCCGAGCGACGCGGCGCGGACGGCAGCCGTTCGCGTGTGCACGCCGAGCTTCGCGTACGCGTTCTCGAGGTGCCGGCGGACGGTTCCGCACGCGATACAGAGCTCGTCCGCAATCTCGGCATTCGTCTTTCCCTCGGCCACGAGTGCCAGGATCTCGCGCTCGCGGGTGGTCAGGCCGCTGGACGCGGCCGAGCACACCGTGAGACGGTGGGCCGCCGCGTACCGCATCGCGAGGTACGGGCGCAGGACGTCGAGGATGATGCAGTCGGAGGCGCGGAAGTCGCGGCCGCCGCTCCGCGCGAGGAGGAAGACCTTCGTGTGGGAGAGCGGCGCGTCGAGGCCGACCGTGATCAAGCTCTCGACGTGCTGGGGCCGGAACCACTCGGCGTAGATCCGGCTTGAGCGGAAACGTCGCATCTCGACGAAGTCGGAGAGCCGGTACGCGCGCCAGTCGCCGGTCTCCTCGTGGTACCGGCAGATCGGGTGCTCGTGGCGCGCCTCCCAGTAGTCGAGCCCGACGTCGTCGTCCTCCTCGACAGCAAACGGGTACGACACGACGCCCAGTTCGCGCTCGTCGATCCGGTCGAGCTCGCAGAACGCCACGGAATCGCACGGGACGAGTCGCCGCAGGGCGGCGAGGAACGCCGGCGGGAACGGCGCGTCGCCTTCGATCGTCCCCGCTTCGGCGACGAACCGCCCGACGCGCTCCAGGTCCCAAGCGCCGAGTCGTTGCATCTCGTGACAGAAGATACGACGAACGTCACATGGACTCAACTCGGCCCACGCGTGATCGTAGACGTACACATCCGCCCAAAGGGGGGCTCATGCAACGTCTCGCTCTACGAGCGCTCGTCGCGTGCGCCGTGCTCGCGACGACTCTCGCCGCCGCCGGTGTCGCGCGTGCCGACGTGATCTCCGAGTGGAACGCCTTCGCCCAGGCGCAGACGATCCCGATCCGCCCGACGGCACACGGGGAGTCGCGCGGGATGGCGATGGTCGAGGGCGCGGTGTACGACGCGGTGAACGCGCTCGACCCGGACTACCGGCCGTACCTCCTCGACCTCGACGCGCTGCACGCCCAGCCGTTCGGATCGCAGGCGGCCGCCATCGCGACGGCGGCGCACGACGTGCTCGTCAAGATCGTCCCATCAGGGCAGGTCGGCGCGGTGGACGACAAGCTCAAGGAGACGCTCGACCCCATGCCCGACAGCGCGTCCAAGACCGAGGGCATGCGTGTCGGCGCCGCGGCCGCAGCCGCGATGCTGAAGTTCCGCGAGAACGACGGGTACCTCGCGGCGTTCCCGTTCGACATCGGCTCCGGCGCGGGCGACTGGCGCCCGGTCGGTTGGCCGTTCGCGCTCCCCGATCCGAGGGCAGATCCGGACGCGTGGGTCGCTAACGAGAAGCCGTTCCTCATCGAGAGCCCATCGCAGTTCCGGTCGAAGGGGCCGAACGCCCTCACGAGCCGCGCCTATGAGAAGGACTTCGACGAGGTGAAGTCGCTCGGTGCCATCGACAGCACGACCCGGACGGCGGACCAGACCGCGGCCGCGGTGTTCTGGCAGTTCCCGCCGATCGCGCTCTGGAACCAGCTCGCCCGCGACCAGCTCTCACCGCGGTTCGGCCTCGACACCGCCGACCAGGCGCGCCTCTACGCGATCGTGAACCTCGCTGCGGCGGACGCTGCGATCAGCTGCTGGAACGACAAGTATTACTGGAGCTTCTGGCGGCCCCGCGCCGCGATCCGGGAGGCGGGCACTGACGGCAACCCGGCGACGGTGCCCGATCCGAACTGGGAGTCGCTGTTTGCCCCGGCGACGCAGACGACGCCGCCGCTCGGCACGCCGCCGTTTCCCGATCACCCGTCGGGCCACAGCTGCTTGAGCGGTGCAGTCCTGAACGCGCTGGCGGACTTCTTCGGCAGGGACAAGGTGGAGTTCGACATCGTCTCGGGCAGGTCGCTCGACGGCGTTCCGATCCCGAAGCGGCACTTCGAGCGCTTCTCGGACGCGCTGCAGGAGGTCGTCGAAGCGCGGATCTGGGGCGGCATCCATTTCCGGACCGCCGACGAGCAAGGCGCGAAGATGGGCAAGCAGATCGCGCAGTGGATCAAGACGCGCTACTTCGAGCCCGTGAGGTGAGGGCCATGGTGGTGGGACGCGGGAACCGCCCGCGTCCCACCACCGGACGCGAAGTCCCTAGGTTCTGCCTGAGACCCAGCGGGCGTCACTCGCATCGAGGCTCTAGCGGAACACGGTGATCAGCATCGCACCTGCGACGACGAGGAGTGCGCCCGCGACGACGCGGCGGGTCACCCCCTCCGACCGGCCGAGGAACCAGGCGGAGAACACGACGCCGAACAGCGACTCCGTCGCCACGATCGGAGCCACCACGGAGACGGTGCCGCGGTAGAACGCCTCGAAGAGCGCCACGTACGAGAGGCCGACGAGCGCACCGGGCAGGAGCCAGCGCGCGACGACCACGGTCGGCCAACGAACCCGATGACGGCGGGCGGCGACGATGGACGACGTCACGACGAGGCTCGCCGCGAGCATCACGGCGCCGGCGGTCATCGACGGCACGTCGGTGTCCAGGGAGAGATGGCGGACGAGGTTGTCGCGGAACGCGAAGAGCGCCGCTCCGACGAGAGCCGCGACGATGCCGATCCGGCGGACGTGACGGGGACGGTTCGGCTCGAGTGCGAGCGCGACTCCGCCGCACACGATGAGCACCGCGCCGAGGAGCACCGCGGCACCAGGCCGCTCGCCGAAGCCGAGCACGGCGATCGTCACGGCGAAGAGCGGCGCCGTCCCGAAGGCGACCGAGGCGCGCGACGACCCGGCCTCGCGAATCCCGACGGTGATGAACAGGTTGGACAGCCCCGGCGCGATCGCGCCGGCGACGAGGAAGGGAAGCACGCCGGCGAGCGTCACGCCGCCCTGGAGCGCGGCCGCGGCGCAGAGCACCGCAAACGTCGCGACCTGCATGAGGAGCGCCCCGACGGCGGCGGGCACGACCGGCGGGACGAGCGCGAAGCGGACGGCGACCGGCATCGCGCCGAAGCAGGCCGCCGAGACGAGCGCCAGGAGGACCGCGTCCATCTAGCGCGGCCGCGCAGGGACGAGTCGTCTGAGCGTCGCGGCGGCCGCGGGTTCGGCGAGGACGATGCCGGCGAGTATCACGGCGCATCCGGTCCACCCTGCCCAGCCCAGGTGCTCCGAGAGAAGGAGCACGCCGAAGAGCGCGGCGAACGGCGCCTCGAGGGTGAACACGAGTGCTGCGCGGGCAGCGGTGGTCCGGGACTGCACCCATGTCCCCACGAGGTAGCCGAGCGCGCCGGCGAACACGCCCGTCACGACCAGCGCGTACCACGTCTCGGCGTCCGGCGGCGCTTCGAGCTGGCCCGCCGCGACGGCGATGACCGTGAATCCCACGCCCGCGACGGCCATCTGCAGGAAGGTGAGCGCACGCGCGTCGTAGCGCGGCGCAAACCGCTCCATCGCGACGATCTGGAACGACTGGGCGACCGCGTTCCCGAGCACGAGCGCGTTCCCGAGCCACGAGCCACCAGGCGCGCCGCCGAGGAGCAGCAGGCCGGCGAGGGCAAGCGTGACACCGACCCAAACGGACGCCGGGACCGGTGTCCGGAATGCGGCGAGCGCGAGAAGCGGCGTGAAGACGACGTAGAGGCCGGTGATGAAGCCCGTGCTCGTGACCGTCGTGAGCTCGAGGCCCGCCGTCTGGAGGCCGTAGGCGAGCGCGAGGAAGCTGCCGGCCACGAGGCCAGCCGGCCACCCAGCCCGCGGCAACGTGCGAAGCGACTTCCAAGCGAACGGTGCGAGTGCAGCCGTCGAGATCGCGAAGCGAACGGCGAGGAACGCGAAGAGCGGGTACGCCCCGACGGTCTTCTGAACCGGAACGAAGGTGTAGCCCCAGATCGCGGTGACAGCGACGAGCGCCGGAAGCGGGGTCGGGGCGCGTCGCACCGGGCCACGCTATCGCCCTCTCGGGCGGTGCCGCCCGACGCGGCCACGGGGTGCCTGCGGGGTACGCTCGGGGCATGCACCCGCTCGACACCCTCGGCCGCCCCGTCCGCGATCTGCGGATCTCGGTCACCGACCGCTGTAACTTCCGCTGCGCCTACTGCATGCCGCGCTCGGTGTTCGGACAGGACTACCGGTTCATGGACCGCAAGGAGCTGCTGAGCTTCGAGGAGATCGAGCGCGTCGCGCGAGCCTTCGCGGCGCTCGGGGTCGAGAAGATCCGCCTGACGGGCGGCGAGCCGCTCCTGCGCCGCGAGATCGAGCGGCTCGTCGAGCGGCTCGCCGCGATCGAGGGCCTCGATTTGACGCTGACGACGAACGCGTCTCTCCTCGCCCGCAAGGCACACGCGCTGCGCGACGCGGGGCTCACTCGCGTCAACGTCAGCCTCGACTCGCTCGACGACGAGACGTTTCGCGCGATGAACGACGCCGACTTCCCCGTCTCGCGCGTACTCGAGGGGATCGACGGTGCGGCGGCGGCCGGGCTCCCGGTGAAGGTGAACGCCGTCGTCAAGCGGGGTGTGAACGACGCGGGGGTCGTCGACATGGCGCGGTACTTCCGCGACACGGGTCACGCGCTCCGCTTCATCGAGTACATGGACGTCGGCACCACGAACGGGTGGCGGCTGGACGACGTCGTTCCGGCAGCCGAGATCGTGGAGCGGATCGACGCGGTCTTCCCGCTCGAGCCGGTCGAGGCCTTGTACCGCGGCGAGGTGGCGCAGCGCTACCGCTACCGCGACGGCGCCGGCGAGATCGGCGTCATCACGTCGGTGACGCAGCCGTTCTGCGGCGACTGCACGCGCGCGCGGATCTCGGCCGAAGGAAAGCTCTACACCTGCCTGTTCGCCGTCCGGGGCACCGACTTGCGCGCGCTCGTGCGGTCGGGCGCGACCGACGACGTGCTGCGGGACGCGGTCGCCGCGGTCTGGACGAGACGGGCCGATCGCTACTCGGAGATCCGCACGGAACGGACACGGAGCTGCCGCGGATCGAGATGAGCTACATCGGGGGCTAGGCCCACTCGAGCGGCACGTAGCCGCTCGTGACGGGAGCCGAGACGATGAGGACGTGCGCCACGGCGTCGCCGTCGTTTCGCACCGTCCGCTTCGGAGAGGGGTCGAGCCGCGCAAACGAGCCCGCGCGGAGCGGGTGGTCGGTGCCGTCGACGATCAGCGTCGGTGCGCCTGCGAGGACGAGGAACAGCTCCTCGTGGTCGCGCTGAACCTCGTCGTGCTCGGGGATCGACTCACCGGGTGGCAGCTCCACCTCGTTGATACCGAACGAGGTGACGCCGAGCGAGCGCCGGACCAGCACCCACTTGCCGTACTCCCGCTCGAGCTCGTCGTCGTGCCGGATGGTGAAGCCGCTCATGCGCCGTCCTTTCGTCGCTCGCCTGCGATCGTGTCACACCTTCCCCGACCGGGCCAGCGGGGTGCCTGGTTAGAATCGACCGCGGAGTGACGAGCTACGCGGAGGCACGCTGGCTGCCGCGCGGATGGGCGCATCTCGCCTTCCAGTTCGCGCTGTGGTTCGGCTTCTACGGCGCCTATCAGGTGGCGCGTGGTGCGGCGGACCGCGAGGTCGGCGAGGCGTTCTGGAACGGCACCCTCGTGATCGAGGCCGAGAACCGGCTGCACGCGCTCGTCGAGCCTGCCGTCCAGGGCTTCGTGCAGAGCTCCGGCCTCCTCATCTTCGCGACGACGTACACCTACTGGCTCTCCCAGTTCGCGGTCGTCGGCGTGACGCTCCTGTGGGTGTACTTCCGCCATCACGACCGCTTTGCGGACTTCCGCAACTGGCTGATCGGGGCGAACCTGATCGGCCTGCTCGGGTACGTCCTCATGCCGACGGCGCCGCCCCGCATGTACCCGGAGTGGGGCTTTTCCGACACCCTCTCCGACTACGCGTCGATCAATCACGACAGCGGCCTGATCGCGTTCGCCGCCAACCCGTACGCGGCGATGCCGAGCCTGCACGCGATGGACGCGCTGATCGTCGGCGTGGTGATGGCCTCCGTGTGCCGGTCCTGGCCCGCCCGCGCGGCGTGGCTGGTCTGGCCCGCGTGGGTCTGCTTCTCGGTGATGGGGACGGGGAACCACTACTGGCTCGACTGCGTTGCCGGGTTCGCGGTCGCGATTCTGACCGCGCTCCTTCTCTTCCGCAGACGCCTCCCCCGGGTGCTCGCAGGCACCACGTGAGCGAGCCGGGCGACGCTCCGAGAGTCAGCCAGCTCGACCGGGTCAAGCAGGAGTACACAGCCGCCGCGCGCGAGATCCTGCGGCGCTCGATGCACGGCGTCGCCCGGACGAAGCTGACGCCGGACATGCTCTCGATCGCGGGGCTCGCCCTCTGCGTCGCGGGCGCGGTGCTCGTCGGCTTCGAGGAGCGCAACGAGTACCTCTTCTTCTGGCTCGGCGGCATCCTCTTCATCGCGGGCTCGGTGGCCGACATCCTCGACGGCGCGCTCGCGCGCGCGGCGGGGAAGGGTACGGTGTTCGGTGCGTTCCTCGACTCGACCTTCGACCGGCTCGGCGAGGCGGCGATGCTGACGTCGATCGGGCTCGTCTTCATGCGCGACTCGAACGAGGTGGCGCTCGTCGCGACCTTCCTCGCCGTGATCGGCTCGTTGCTCGTGAGCTACACGCGTGCGAAGGCCGAGATGCTCGGATTGCGTGGCGACGTCGGGTTCGGCTCGCGCCTCGAGCGGGTGGTGATCGTCTCGGTCGCGCTCGGGATCGCGCCGTGGGGCCTACTGCAGTGGCCCATCTACCTTCTCGCGCTGATGGCCTGGGTCACCGTCGCGCAGCGCATGCTGTTCGTGCGACGCCAGCTGCGCGAGCTCGCCGAGACCTCCTGAGCCCTGCGCGGCCCCGTCCTGCTCGAGAGGGCGTTGTCATACGGACGATGGAGGAGCACAATCCCGGCACGGCATCCGGCCGTACCACGCTCGAGAGGAGGCTGGGCGATGGGCGCAGGAAGCGATCCTCCTCTGCGGCGCACGCTCGTCTCCGCGGTCGCGGCCGTCGTGGCGCTCGTCGCGCCGAACGCTGCTGTCGCGTCCGAGCTGATCGGGCGCGACGCGTCGGATGTGCGCATCGAGGCCGACGCGCAGGGTCGGGCGCTCATCTCGTTCCGCTCGGGCGGGCAGACGAAGCGCCTGCTCGCGTCCGGGGCGATCGATGCGCGCCCTCCCAGTCGCGTGCGGCCGCAGGTCGCATTCCAGCTCAGCTACGGCGGATCGATCGGACCGAACACCTGTGGGCGCTATACGGGGCCGCCTCTGGCGTGGCAGGTCGCCGCGTGCACGGCCTCTGACGGCTCCCACTGGGCGGTGCAGGCGTGGCAGCGGCTGCTGCCGAACTACGGTGCGCCGGCGAGCGGCGACCGTGCCGCCCGGGAGCTCCGCCTCTCGCACTGGACGGGTGCGCCCGCGAAGATCGAGGTTTGGACGGACTGGTCCTACCGTCGCTTCCACCATCTGTACGGCCGGCTCACGTACCGGGGACAGGGGGTGTTCGGCTTCCGGTCGACGCGGTTTGGAGTCCCGCTCGACACGTACGGGCGCAACGTGTTCGTCGACACCTTCGACTCCGCGTACGGATCGGGATGGATGCGCGAGAACAGCTTCCTGACCCACGCTCCCGGTGGGGGCTTCTGCTACGGCTTCTACCCGCACGGAGCACACGGGGTGGGGAGCGGGAAGCGGTATCGCGCGACCGTGATCGGCCCCGGCGTGACGCCGGACGTCATGTGGCAGGGCCCCGCGCCGGCCGCCTACGACGCGGCCGTCGACGACGGGGCGAACGTCTCGCAACGCGAGCTGCTTGCGGGCGACAGCCGCTGCGTCGTCAACTGACCACAACGCGTGGTAGCCTGCTAGCACTTTGCCTGCTAGCACTTCTCGGAGGCGCACCGGAATCCTCGTGAGGATGCCGGCCCCGCTCAAGGGCGCCCTCGTCCGCGAGACCGCCCGACGGGCCTCGAACGTGAACGACGTCGCGGCGGGCATCCTCGCTGCGAGCTTCGACGTCCCGTATGCACCGAGCGGCCGGCGGCGGAAGGTGCTGGCGGGCTCGAGCCCTGTCCTCCTCCTCCGGGTCCCCCAGGAGCTCAAGGACGAGATCCATGCCGAGGCGTCGCGTCGCGACACCAACGCCAACGACGTCATCATCGCCGCGCTCACGGACGGGCTCGGCATCCCAGCTGTGAGCAACGGAAAGGACACCATGGCCGAGACGAACGGTTCGAAGAACGGCGGCGCGCGCGCGAAGGACAAGGTCCGCGTCGCGATCATCGGCGTCGGCAACTGCGCGAACTCCCTCCTCCAGGGGGTCGAGTACTACAAGGACGCGAAGCGGGACGACACCGTCCCCGGCCTGATGCACGTCGACCTCGGCGGCTACCACATCTCGGACATCGAGTTCACCGCCGCGTTCGACGTCGTCAAGGGAAAGGTCGGCGTCGACCTCGCCGAGGCGATCTGGGCCTTTCCGAACGACACGATCAAGTTCGCCGACGTGCCGGGCACCGGCGTCACGGTATCGCGCGGCATGACTCATGACGGCATCGGGAAGTACCTGGGGCAGGTCGTCGAGAAGGCGCCGGGCGAGACCGCGGACATCGTCAGGATCCTCCGCGAGACCGGCACCGACGTCGTGGTGAACTACCTCCCCGTCGGCTCCGAGGCCGCGACCAAGTGGTATGCGGAGAAGATCCTCGAGGCCGGCTGCGCGATGGTCAACTGCATGCCGGTGTTCCTCGCGCGCGAGAGCTACTGGCAGAAGCGCTTCGAGGACGCGGGCGTGCCGATCATCGGCGACGACATCAAGTCGCAGGTCGGCGCGACGATCTCGCACCGCGTCCTGACGACGCTATTCCGGGACCGCGGCGTCCATCTCGACCGGACGATGCAGCTCAACGTCGGCGGCAACTCCGACTTTCGCAACATGCTTGAGCGCGATCGGCTCGAGTCGAAGAAGATCTCGAAGACGAATGCCGTCACGTCGATGCTCGACTACGACATCGGCGCCGACAACGTCCACGTCGGCCCGTCCGACTACGTGCCCTGGCTGACCGATCGCAAGTGGGCGTACATCCGCATGGAGGGCACGTCGTTCGGCGACGTTCCGCTCAACGTCGAGCTCAAGCTCGAGGTCTGGGACTCGCCCAACTCGGCCGGGATCGTCATCGACGCGGTCCGGCTCGCCAAGCTGGCGCTGAACAACGGCATCGCGGGGGCGCTCGAGGCGCCGTCGAGCTACCTGATGAAGTCGCCACCCGTGCAGATCGTCGACAGCGAGGCGCGCGACAACACCGAGCGCTTCATCCGGCAGAACGCACTGAAGTCGGAGAAGAAGGCGAAAACCCCCGCAAAACGCTGAGCTCGTACCGGGGCGGCGGTCGGCGAGACGCCGCCCCTCCTTCGCCGCTCTCGACAGCGAGCCTCTAGGCTCGGCCCGTGGGGCAGCTCGAGCTCGTTTCGGCCTCGCAGCTCGACGACGTCGAGCTCGCCCGTCTCTTCACCGCGGCGTACGAGGGGTACCTCGTCCCGTTCGCGGTCGACGAGGACACGATGCGCTCCTTCACGGCGGCGTACGACCTCGACCGCGACGCGTCTCGGGTCGCCGTCCGCGACGGCGCGCCTATCGGGCTTGCGAATCTCGGCCTCCGGGGTGCCGACGCCTGGATCGGCGGCCTCGGGGTCGTGCCGGGGGAACGGCGCCGCGGAACGGGACGGGCGCTCATGCGGGCGGTCCACGACGAGGCCCGCGCGCGCGGCGCGGCGCAGGTCTGGCTCGAGGTGATCGCCGAGAACACGAGCGCGAGAGCCCTGTACGAGGAGCTCGGGTACGGGCTGGTTCGCGACCTTGTCGTCTGGTCTCTCGTCGGCGGAGCGGACGGTGTGGCACCTGAGGTTCCCGCCGCCGAAGCGCACGCCTGGATCCGTGCGCACCGCTCCGGGCGCGAGCCCTGGCAGCGAGACGACGCCTCGCTCGCCAGGATCGACAAGCCGCGCGGGCTCGCGGTCGACGGTGCGGCGGCCGTCGTCCGCGTCACGGGCGCGCGCGTAGACGTCGTGCAGGTCGCCGGCGGGGAGGATGCGCACGAGATGCTGCTCGCCGGAGCGCGCACGCTGGGCGACCGCCTCGGCGTCCTCAATCTGCCTGCGGGCGACGCGGCCGGGGCTGTCCTCGGGCGGCTTGGTGCGAGCGCCGACGTCAGGCAGCACGAGATGGTGCTGCGGCTCTAGGGGCGGCTCACGCCCACGGCAGGGCATCCCAGTACGTCGGACGGCCCCGCTCGGGCCGCTCGAACGGTGCGTACGCCTGCTTCGGGTCGAGGGTCTCCTCCTCCGCTGAGGCGCCGTAGCGCGACGCGAGCTCCGAGACCGGATAGAGAATCTGCTCGTCGGGCGTCCGTGCGCCGGCCATCAGGATCACGCTCGGCGCGTCGCCCGCACCCACGAAGACGTGCTCGACCCCGGCCGGGCAGTGGACGAAGTCCCATTGGCCGAGCAGTCGCTCCTCGCCGTCGATCAGCACCTTGCACTCCCCGGACAGCACGAGGAACGCTTCCTGCTGCGACTCCGAGTGGTAGAGACAGTTCGCCTGGCCCGGCTCGAGGACGCTGAGATTGATTCCGAGCTGCGGCATCTCGTGCTCGCGGCTTTCGAACGTGCACCCCGAGCCGAACGTGCTCGAGACCCACCATTCGACGTCCCGCACGTTGACGACGAACCAGCCGTCGGAGACGGGTGCGAGGCCGGAGCCGGTGTCGGCGAGGCGCGCCTCGGGCACCGGGCGACTCTATACGCTCGGACGATCGTGCTCTGCGGGTGCGATCTGCGGCGCGACGTCGTCGGCTACGAACCCGATACGCCGATGCGTGGCGTCGCAGAACGGCTTCGTCGCCGAGCGCCCGCAGCGACAGAGCACGACCGCCCTCCCCTCGGGCAGCTCGAATGCTCGGCCGTCGGCATCGACGATCGACACGGGCCCGACGATCTTGTACGGGCCGTTCGGCCGCACGGTGATCGTGAGGTCGTCCACGACGAGAGCCTAGTCACCCCTACAATCGAGGCCCGTGTCGCTCCGCATTTGCCTGGTGACGCCGCACGCGTGGTCGGTGCCGCACGACACGAACGAGCACGTCGCCGGAGTCGCCGATGCGCTTCGCGCGCGCGGGCACGCTGTGGTCGTACTGGCGCCCTCATCACGCTCGACGGAGCTTCTCGCAGGGCGGAGGGCGCTGCAGACGGGCGAGCTCGACGGGGTCGTCGCCATCTCTCGCGCAGTTCCGGTCTCACCCCGAGCGGCGGTCGGGCTGCCCGTCGGCGTTCGCGCGAACGTCGCGACGGCGCTGCGGCGCGGCGACTTCGACGTCGTCCACGGGTTCGACCCCGCGCTCCCGGGGCTGTCGTACGTTGCGCTGCTCGAGGCCCGCACCACCACTGCGGCGACCTTCGTCGACGCGGAGCGCCTTGGGTTCCCACCACGGAGGAACCAGCGCGATCGCCTGCTGGCCAGGATCGACCAGCTGCTTGCAACGAGCGACGACGTCGCCGAGCGCGCCGCTGCGCGGTTTCCCGGCGCGTACGCGGTCGTCCCGGCCGGCGTCGATCTCGAGCGGTTCGCGCCCGCGCCCGACAAGGCGAACCTCGTCGTCATCGAGACGTCGGCCGGCGGGCTACCCATCGTCCGCGCGGCGCTCCGCGCGCTCCGCGGCCTGGACAGCTGGGAGGCGATCCTGCTTCGGACAGCCCCGCTCGCGGCGCGACCGTCGATCCCGCTCGGGCTACGCGAGCGCGTCCACGCGCGGACAGCGGCGCGCGGCGATGCACGGGCCGCGATCCTCCGCGACGCGGCGATCGTCGTGCCCTCGCCGGACGGGCTCGTGCGACTCCGGACCGAGGCGGCCGCGGCCGGATGCGCCGTCGTCGAGCCGCCCGGCGTCGACGAGCAGCCGGAGCTTGCCGCGGCTGCCCTGATGCGGTTTGCCGAGGACGCAGAAGCTCGGCGCCACGATGCGGATGCGCGGCGCGCTGCGCTCGCGGGCGCCAGCTTCGTGGACGTCGCGGAGGAGCTCGAGCGCGTCTACCTCGAGGCACGAGGCCGTCGACGAGAGGCGCGGCGGTCGACGACCGAGCCGCTCGCCGACCGCGAGTGGATCGTCGCCGACCTCCACATGCACACGCGTTGGTCGCACGACTGCTCGATCGAGCCGGCCGCGCTTGTCGACCACGCGGAGTCCGAGGGGCTCGGCGCGATCGCCGTCACGGATCACAACGTCTTCGGCGGCGCGCTGGAGACGGTGGGGGCCGCGCGAACGCGCGAGCTGATCGTGATCCCGGGCGAGGAGGTGAAGACCGACCGGGACGGTGAGGTGATCGGACTGTTCCTCCACGAGGAGATCCCCCGGGGAATGTCGTTCGCGGACACGCTGGCCGCAATCCGCGAGCAGGAGGGCGTCGTCTACGTCCCGCACCCCTTCGACCGCATGCACTCGATTCCCAGGCCGGCGACGCTCCACCGGCATCTCCCCGAGATCGACCTCCTCGAGGTCTACAACGCCCGGCTCCTCTTCGACGCCTTCAACGACGAGGCGCTCCGGTTCGCGCGCAAGTACGGGCTGCTCCAGGGCGCCGGCTCGGACGCGCACGTCCTCCAGGGCGTCGGGACCGGCGTGTTGCGGATGCGCCGCTTCGACGGGCCGGAGGAGTTCCTCCTCTCGCTGCGCACTGCGGAGGTGCTGCGTCGGCCCAAGTCGCTCGCGCTGCTCCAGTCGCTCAAGTGGGTGGCGCAGGTCAAGGAGCGCGTCGGGAGCGGCTGACGCGCAGAGGAAGCAGACCCAGTTCTCCCGAATGACACAAGCGATGGCCGACGCGGACGAGCAGCCTCGCCCGTCTCGCAGGAGCTCGGTCGCACAGCGATCGGGTTCCGACGAGATCCAGGAGCGCTACCTCCGCCGGGCGATCTCGGAGATCAACGAGCTCGGGGACGAGCTCCTCGCGCTCGGGGACGAGCTGCACGTCCCGGTGCTCGGCAGCGGTCACCCGCTCGGGGACGTGTTCCTC
>Ga0157380_10001943_pt1 | contig 13750 bp, 14 predicted proteins | sample S35metaG_FD_119757 | JGI IMG/M metagenome (GOLD analysis project Ga0157380, IMG submission 119757) | Switchgrass rhizosphere microbial communities from Kellogg Biological Station, Michigan, USA - S3-5 metaG | ecosystem: Host-associated > Plants > Roots > Rhizosphere > Soil | place: USA...
CCGGCGAAGACCGGGATCACGAAGACGAAGATCATCAGCACCGCGTGGGTGGAGAAGAGGCTGTTGTAGGTGGCCGCGTCGACGATCTGGGTGCCTGGCTGGGCCAGCTCCGCCCGGATCAGCATCGCCATCAGGCCACCGATGAAGAAGAAGAAGAAGGTGGTGCAGATGTACTGGATGCCGATCACCTTGTGATCGGTGTTGAAGCGGAAGTAGTCCTTCCAGCTCTTGGCGCCGTGCTGGGAGTGGTCCTCGGGGATCGTCGGCATCCCCGCCGCCCAGCGCAGCCAGTAGTCGAAGCAGCCGAAGCCGGCGAGGAAGCCGAGCGGCCCGGTGACCAGAGGCACGACCACGTGCGGGTAGCCGGTCTGCTCGGTCTGGTAGAGCGGCAGCCCGGATATGGCTCGCAGGGCGATGACTAGGCCGAAGCCGAAGCCCGCGGCCAGCACTGCGCCGAGCACGCCACGAATCCATCCCGGTCGCTTGATCGCAGCCGTCATCCCTTGCCCTCCATTATGCCCCGCCGGCGCCCAGGGGCACCGGGTCGGTCTCAGTGTCTTGGACGATCGACTCGGCCAGCGGGTCGGGCACTTTCTCTTTCAGCCCGGCGATCCATTCGCGGAACTCCGCCGGGGGCTCGACCACGACCGTGGCCCGCATCGTCGAGTGGCCGAAGCCGCAGAGCTCGGTGCAGATCAGCTGGTAGGTGCCGACCCTGTCGGGCGTGACGATCGCGGTCGTCGTGATCCCGGGCACGGCGTCCTTCTTGATCCGCCACTCGGGCACCCAGAAGGAGTGGATCACGTCCTGGGCGTGCATCTTGAAGTGGACCTGGCGGTCGAGCGGGACGTGCAGCTCGCCCTGCGACCAGACGTTGTCCTTGCCCGGGTAGCCGAAGCTCCAGGCGAACTGCTGGGAGAAGACGTCGACGGTGAGCGAATCCTTGGCCGGCTCCTCGATGTCGCTGAGGACGGACCAGCTGTAGATGCCGCCGAAGAGCACGATGATGGTCGGGATCACCGTCCAGGCCACCTCGAGCCTGGTGTTGCCGTGGATCGGCTCGCCGTCGGACTCGTCCCCGGGCTTGGCTTTGAACTTCCACAACGCGTAGAACAGCATCACCATCACCAGCGAGAAGACGAAAGCCGAGAGGACGATCATCACGCTGAGCAGCTCGTCGATCTTCGGCGCCGCCGTGGAGGCCCCCTGGCCGTTCCAGTTGATCGGCACCATGATCGCCGAGATCACGACGGTGCCCACGAGCGTGGCGGCGAACATCTTGGCTATCGGGAGGCGCCCGATCATCGGCGGCGCATTCTATGCATCCGGCAGACGGTCAAGGTCGCCCCGTGAGGCGGCGATCACGCCGCGGGCGACGCCCTCCCAGCTCCAAAGCCGCCGGGCGGTCTCGACCAGCGCCTCGCGAGCCATCAGCCGCTGCTCCTCGGGCAGCCCCAGCCACCCGTTCAGCCGCTCTGCTATCGCCTCCACGGCGCCCTCCTCGACCGGGAAGGAGGTGAGCCGTCCGACCTCCGGAGGGAACGCCGCCATCAGCTGCCGCGACACCTCGAGCATCCCCGAGTGCCCCGCCGACACCGGCAACGCCCCGCAAGCCGCGGCCTCCGCCGCCACCATCCCAAAGGCCTCCGGGAAGGTGCTCGGCATCACCAGAGCCTCCGCATCCGGCAGCAGCTCCGCCACCTCGTCGTGCTCGAGCCGGCCGATGAACTGGACCGAGCCGGCGGCGTCTTCAGCGGCCTCCGCATAGACAGCCGGCGGATCCGACAGGAAGGCGGACAGGATCGGCAACGGCCTCTCCTCTCCGCCCTCCAGGCCCCAACCAGCTTCCGCAATCTCACCAGCTCTACCGAGGTCACCCTGCTCGAGCGCGCTCAGCAGGCGACGCAACCCGTCCTCATACGCGCCGAACCCGGCGATCTCGAGTTTGGCGTCGGGATTCTCGGCCTTGACGAGCGGCCACGCTGCCAGCAGCAGATCCACTCCCTTCGACACGATCAGCTTCCCCACGAAGACGACCCTCCGCGGGTGGCGAGGACTCGGGGGGGCCGAGAACGGAGGCGAAGCCCCCGCCCGCAGGCCCCCCCGAGGCCGCGACGGGTCCCGCGGCTGAAACCTCTCCGTGTCGACGCCGGGTGGGCCGAGGCGAGTCTTCTCTCGCAGGCCGGCGACATCCGGGAGAGCAGCCCAGAGGGACTCGGCGGTATGCCGCGACCCGACGAGGACTCCCCGAGCCGCTTCCATGCCCTCCCGCGCGTAGGGCAGGAACCGAGGATGCGGCTTGACGGTGTACTCGAGCGCCGAACCGTGGATCTTGGCCGCGAACGGCCCGATGTCGGCGCGGGCGAGAATCGCGGGGCCCATGACGAGGTGGTTGGCGAGGGCGACGTCGATACCGCCAACCCGTGCCGCGACCTCCCGCACAGCGTCGACGTTGGCCTCGATGTAGCGATCGAGCTCCTCGTCGCTCAGCTCGGGGAAGGTCTTGACCTCGAACCCCTCGTAAGGGTCTTTGACGTAGACCGGCAGCAGGCCGTGGATGTCCGGGTTGTGGATCTCGACGCCCTCGATCTTCGTCTCGCGGTCCTGACAGAGCAGGTGGACCTCATGGCCCAGCTTCGCCAAGGCGCGGGCGAGATTGGCGTTGTAGATGTTGCTGCCGGTGCCGCGCAGCATGTAGCCGTGGAAGAGGAGAACACGCATCGGGACCGCGCAAGCTATTAGTCTTCGCCGCCGTGAACTCGAAGCAGCTCTACCGGATGCGCGCGCCGGCCTCGGGCCGTGAGGCTCTTGCCCACGCCGAGCCCGGCCAGGTCTACCTCGATCGCGAGACAGGCGAGGAGATGGAGCCGGTGGCGATGGTGCTGCCGCTCGCCCCCTCCGCGTCTTCCCTGCCGCGCACCCCGGACAACCTCCGCGCCTGCCGCCGCTGCGACCAGCTGATCGGCCTCGACGTCAGCGACTGTCAGTACTGCGGCAAGCGCCAAGAAGCGCTCTAAGCCCCAGCGGGACGGCCGCCGGCAGGCCCTCCTCACTCGCCTGACTGGCTGGTTCGCCTGGGGCCGTCCGAGAAAACGCTCCCGGCCAGGTAGGCGAGTGAAGAGGGGCACCCGGCCCCCGGCTCCCACAACCGTTCGCGCCCCTAGGGCTGCTTGACCAGAGTTGCGGTGTACAGCAGGCGGGCGTTGGAGTAGTAGCAGCCGTAGGTCTTGGTCTTGCCTACTCCCTGTTGGGGGTGGCCGCCCTGGATGTCCTCCTTGGAGGCGCAATGGTCGGTGAGGCGGCTGCCGCGCCAGGTGTCTTCGGCGGAGACGTTGAAGGCGAACATCGGCGCCCAGGTGGGGATGGTCAGGGCTACGACCTGGCCGCGGAGGACCGTCAGCGGGTGATCGAGGGCAAAGATCGGGGTGCTGCCGAAGTGGGGGTTGAGCCGCTCCAGTGGGCTCTGGCGGACGAGCTTGTACTGGGGCGGCTTGGAACCTTCGACCGGGCGCAGGACGCCGATCCGCGCCTGGGAGGGCTCACCGAGGAATTCGTCGAAGAAGCCGACCTCGTCGGTGGTCGTTTTGGTGTCCGCGCGCGAGGGCTTCGCGAGCGTGATCGACCAAGCGACTATCTTGCCGTCGAACGGGGCCTCGTAAGGCCGTTCGACTCCACCGGCATTGACCTGGAAGCCGGTCACGTGTCCCTCCACCCGGCAGGGGATGACCTCGACGTTGTTGACGATTTTGCCCGGGCATGAGGGGGGCGGCGTTTCCGTGGTCTTACCGAGGACGACGACGCCCAGCGGCGCGGACTCCGCGGCCCCTGGCCAAGCGGCTACCACCAGTGCAGCGAGCAGGGCAGCGAGCGCGAGCGCGAATGGCGCACGCGAGCCGAGTTGGGTTTTGGCTGCTGCTGGCACGATCTCAAGCTGCAAACCCTGGTCGCGACCAGGGTTGCGGCCACGATTCTGCCGGCCGGCCGGCAGAGATGCGGCGCTGCGGGGGCGCTTGCACGATCCCGGCCAGCCCGCCTCTGTAGGGTTGCCTTCCGGAATGGAGGCCGCGGATCGAGCAGAGCAGTTCATCCCCGCCGGACTGGCCTCCCTGCGGATCGAGGCCGACGAGGTCGACCTTGCCGTAATGAGCGCCGCGCACCAGATGTTCTGGCCCGCGATCCGCGCCCTGCTCTCGTTCGACCTCGGCGACCTCGAGGCGGAGCGCAATCCCGACCTCTCCCGGGCCCCGGAGCCAACGTGAGCGCCCCGATCGTCACGGTGATCGCCGGGTGTTCGAATCCGTGGCGATCGGGGCGCGAGCAGAAGGTTCTTCTATGAGTGCCCTCGACCTCTCCCTGCGCGGGCAGGCCGCGGCCATCGCCGCGGGAGAAGCGGACGCCGCCGAGCTGCTCGACGCGGCCCTGGCCAGAATCGAGGAGCGCAACCCGGCGATCAACGCCGTCGTCGCGACCTTCCCGGAGGAGTCGCGGGCAATGCTGGCCGAGGCGCCCGACGGGCCGCTGCGGGGCGTCCCGGTCGTGATCAAGGACGAGTGGCCGCTGCCCTGGAGGGCGCAGCGCTTCGGCGCCGCGGAACTGCTCGCCCCGACCGCCCCGGGCGAATCCGGCCCGTATCGCGCCCTGCGCGACGCCGGGGCCGTCATCGTCGGCGTCGGCAACATGCACGAGCTGGGCTCGGGGAGCACCGGCAACGTCTCGGTCTACGGCGCTGCCCGCAACCCCTGGGACACCGAGCGTTGCCCCGGCGGATCGTCGAGCGGGCCCGCCGCGGCAACCGCGGCGGGGCTCGTCGCCGGCGCCGTTGGCGCCGACGGGCTCGGCTCGGTCCGCTTCCCCGCCGCCTACTGCGGCCTGACCGGGCTGAAGCCGACCTTCGGCCGCGCGGCAATGTCCGGTCACCACATGGCGGCGGTGACCACCCTGATCGTCTCCGGCCCGCTCTGCGCCGACGCCGCCGACTGCCGCCTGCTCGGCGCGACCCTCTTCGGCGAGGAGCTCGCCGCGGGCGACGCGGCCGGCCTGCGGATCGGCGTCGTCCGCGACGCGGTCTCCGAGGACGTGACGCCCGAGGTTCGCGAGGCCTGCGAGATGGCGATCGAGGAGCTGCGCTCGGCGACCGGCGGCGAGATTCGCGAGATCGAGCTGGCGAACCTGGAGGCGGCGACGCTGGCCGCGATCCTGATCATCAACGGGGAGAGCCTTGGCGGCGTCTCCCCCGAGCGGCTCAACGACCTCAACCCCGAGGTCAGCCCGATCAACCGTGGCTTTCTCAAGTACCGGATGCTGCTGCCGGCAGCGGCGATCGCGCAGGCGGGGCGCATCCGCACCCTGATGCGACGCCGGCTCGCGGCGCTCTTCGCGGACGTCGACGTGATCGCCTGGCCGACGATTCCCGCGGTCGCCCCACCCCTCGAGGCCCCGCTGGTCGAGCTCCCCTCCGGGACGCAGACGGCCGACCAGGCCAACGTGCGCGGCGCCGCCCTGGCCAACCTGACGGGAATCCCGGCGATCAGCGTCCCGGTCGGCCTCAGCTCAGACGGCCTTCCGATCGCGCTCCAGCTGCAGGCCGCCTGGGGCGCCGACGCGCTGCTGCTCGACGCGGCGGAGGCGCTGGAGCGGGCCAACGGCCGCCGCTGGGTCGATGCGCGGCCGCCGCTGGCGCAGGCTGAGCCCGCGGAGACTTGATGCCGGCAATCGTCGTCGAGGGACTCGAGCGAGCCTTCGACGAGGTGAAAGCGGTCCAGGGCGTCGACCTCGAGGTCGACGAGGGCGAGATCTACGGCTTTCTCGGCCCCAACGGCGCCGGCAAGACGACGACGGTGCGGATGCTGACCACGCTGCTGCTGCCGACGGGCGGTCGGGCCGCCGTGGCCGGCCACGACGTGGTCGGCGAAGCGCGAGCCGTGCGCGCCTCGATCGGCGTCGCCCTGCAGGAGGCCGCGCTCGACCCGCTGATGACCGGGCGCGAGCTGATCCGGCTCCAGGCCACGCTGCAGGGCCTGCCCACGGCCGAGGGCCGCCGGCGCGCCGACGATCTGCTCGAGCGCGTCGACCTGGCCGCCGCGGCCGACCGCCGCGTCGGCTCCTACTCGGGTGGGATGAAGCGGCGGCTCGACCTCGGCGCGGCACTGGTGCACGAACCCCGCGTCCTCTTTCTCGACGAGCCGACCACCGGCCTGGACCCGGTCAGCCGCAAGACGATCTGGGAGGAGGTGCGGACGCTGAACGACGAGGGGACGACCGTCTTCCTCACCACCCAGTACCTCGAGGAGGCCGATCAGCTCGCCGACAACGTCGGCATCATCGACAACGGCCGGATCGTCGCCGAAGGCACGCCGGAGTCGCTCAAGGCCGAGATCGGCAACCCCCACATCCAGCTCCAGATCGCCGAGGGCTCGATCGGCCAGGCCGAGGAGGTCTGCGCGAGAATCGGCAAGCTGCTGCCGCCGACCGACGCCAAGACGGTGCTGGTGGAAGTCGAGAACGGCGCCGCCGACATCCCGCCCACCGTGCGGGCGCTCGACGAGGCTGGGATCGGGGTCGAGTCGCTGGAGCTGGTCCGCCCCACCCTCGACGACGTCTTCGTCGCCAAGACCGGCTACCACCTCGAGAAGGAGGATGAGGAGGCAGCCGCGCAGAAGGCGGTCGAGGCGTGAGCGAGACACATGACCTTCGCGCTCGCTCCCTGCGCAAAGAATCAGATATGCATGCTTGGTCGCTCGGCTCGGTAGCAACGAATCTGCGCGTGGTGCGGGCGCTTGGAATGCGCTCGATCCGCCAGACCTTCCGCCGTCCGCAGCTGATGGCGCCGATCGTCGTCTTTCCCACCCTGCTGCTGGCGGTCCAGACCGGCGGCGCGGGCTCAGCCGTCGACCTACCCGGCTTCCCACCGGTGCAGGGCTTCCTCCAGTTCATGCTCGCCGGGGCGATGATGCAGTCGCTGATGCTGGCGGGCAACAGCGGCGGGATCGCCTTCGCCGTGGACATCGAGATGGGGTTCACAGATCGCCTCTTCGCGGCTCCCATCCCGCGCTTCACGATCGTGCTGGGGCGACTCGCCGGGACGGCGGCACTGGGCCTCCTCTCCGCCCTCTGGTTCCTCGCGATCGGGCTGGTCTTCGGAGCCGAGATCCACAGCGGCTTCACAGGCGCGCTGATCGCGGTCGTGCTGGTCACGGCAACGGCGATGGCGGTCGGCGGGATCGGCGCCGCGATCGCGCTGCGGACCGGCAGCGCCAGCGTCGTCCAGGGCCTCTTCCCTCTGGTCCTGGTTGTCCTCTTCCTCTCCTCCGCGTTCTTCCCACTGGACCTGATGATCCAGCCGGCGAAGGCGATTGCCGAATACAACCCGTTCAGCTTCATCGTGGAAGGAATCCGCAACCCGATCATCGCCGAGGTCGACGCCACCGACCTGCTCGACGCGCTGCTGGCGATCGCCGGGATCGTCGTGCTGAGCCTGGTGCTCAGCGTCCGCGCACTGCGACACCGGCTGAGGGTTGGCTGATGGATCGGGCCATGGCATCGCCGGAATGGCGCGCGAACCTGGCGGCCATCGGGGCGTTGATGGCGCGCACCCGGAACGAGCTGCTGCGCGTGCCCGGGGCGGCGATACCGGGGGTGCTCGCGCCGACGATCTTCTTCCTCGGCCTCAACGGCGTCTTCGGCGCGCTCACGCAGCTCGAAGGGTTCGAAATCGGAGCGTATGAGAGCTTCGTCGTGCCGGTCAGCATGCTGCAGGGGGCCGGCTTCACCGGCGCCGCGGCCGGGGTCAACTTGGCCCGCGACATCGAGGGGGGCTGGGTCGACCGCCTGCTCGTCTCCCCCGCCCCGCGCTGGGTCCTGCTCGCCGGCGGCGTCCTCGCCGCCAGCACCAGGGCGCTGATCCCGGCCACCTTCGTTCTCGCCATCGCCCTGCCGCTCGGCGCCGGCTGGCCGGGGATCGACGGCCTGCTGGTCACCTACCTCATGGTCGCGGCGGTGGCTGCCATTGCCGCCTGCTGGGGATCGGCGCTGGCACTGCGCTTCAAGAGCCAGTCGGCGGCCCCGCTGATGCAGGCGGGGATGATGGCCCTGGTCTTCACCACCACCGCGTACGCGCCGATGGCACTGCTCCAGCCATGGCTGCGGACCGTCGCCGAAGTGAACCCGATGACGGAAGTGATCGAAGCCGCCCGGCAGGGTTTTGTCGGCGGGGTTAGCTGGGCCGAGACCTGGCCCGGGATCGTCGCCATTCTGGGTCTCCTCGCCATCCTGAGCGCCTGGGCGCTGCGCGAAATGCGCCGCACCGCCCAATGACCCCCCGCCGACGGGCCGATTTCACGCCATATGGGCGTATTTCAGGCCCATCGGCGGTGGAGATCGCGGAGCGGGTGCTGCGCTCGAACTGGGTGGAGGGGGAGCGCGATGGAGTTCCCTTTGCCTATACGCGGCCGAGCCCTAGTCGCTATCCCTGGCAGTGGTACTGGGACTCTTGCTTCGCGGCGATCGTCTGGCGGCATTTCGAGCCAGCTCGCTCGCGAACCGAGCTGGAGACCCTGCTCGCCGCCCAGCGGGAGGACGGCTTCATCGGCCACACGATCTTTTGGGACGGGCCGGTCGCGCTCTCCCGCCTGCCCTTCTACAACGTAGCCTCGCGCCGCTCCTTCCAGACCGAGACGATCCAGCCCCCGCTGCTGGCATGGGCCTGGCAGATCGCCGTCGGCGACCCAGCCGGCGAGCCACGGATCGGCGCCCAAGCCGACTGGCTCAGCGACAACCGCGATCTCGACGGGGACGGGCTGCTCTGGATCGTCCAGCCCGACGAGTCGGGGCTCGACGCGTCGCCGAAGTTCGACCCCGTCTGGGGCAGGCGGGCGTGCGCCCAGATCGGCTTCCCGCTTCTCGTCCACCGCAACCGGCGGCTGGGCTTCGATGCCCGCGGGATCCGTGACCGGGGCGGGCCGGTCCTCTGCGAGACCCTGGTCAACACGCTCTGGTCGCTCTCCCTGCGGGCCCTGGGCCGCCCCTCGGTTACGCCGGCTCTGGTCGAGCGTCTCTGGGACGAGCGCCGCGGTCTCTTCTTCGATGAGGCGCAACCGGGCGGAAGCCGCCCCGACGTCGTCACCTGGGCGTCGCTGGCGCCACTGGCACTTCCCGACCTGCCCGAGGCGATCGGTCGCCGCCTGGTCGAGGAGCACCTGCTCGACGAGGACCGGTTCCTGACCCCGGTGGCGCCGCCCTCGGTCTCCGCCTCGGAGCCGAGCTATGAGCCCGGCGGCAGCCGCGGGCTGCTGCGGCGCTACTGGCGCGGCCCGACCTGGGTCAACTCGGCCTGGCTGGCCTGGCTCGGGCTACGCCGCCTCGGCTACGAGGAGGCCGCGGCGCGGATCGCGGGCGGGGTGATCGGCGCGGTCGAGCGCGAAGGCCTGCGCGAGTACTACGACCCGCGCACCGGCGCCGGTCTCGGAGCCCACGACTTCGCCTGGTCGGCGCTTGTCGCCGAGCTCGCTATTTGTAGCGGTAAGTAATTCGACCGCGGTCTAGGTCGTACGGCGAAAGCTCGATCTTCACCCGGTCGCCGGGGAGGATGCGGATGTAGTGGCGGCGCATCTTGCCGGAGATGTGACCGAGGACATCGTGGTCATTGTCGAGTTTGACCCGGAACATCGTGTTGGGGAGGGCCTCGGTGATCTCACCCTCCATCTCGATCTTCTCCTCTTTTCCCATGCGGACGAGAGGGTAGCGGACTGTCTGCGAAGACCGCTCAACCCCGCAGCTGGCGGGCGCGCGCGACCGCCTCGGGCCTGGTCGAGATCTCACCCGCGTACTGGGCCGCCTCGAGCTCGGCCAGCAGCTCCCCCACCTCCGGTCCCAGGTCCAGCCCCAACTCGGTGGCGAGCTCGTCTCCTCGCAGCAGCGGCAGCGGAGGGCCGTCGCGACGCCAGTCGAGGGCCGCCGCGAGCATCTGCCTGGCCAGCGCCAGGTGAGCCTCGATCGCCTCCTCGGTGGCGAACGGCCCCGACCCCCGGGCCGAGAGCCGGTCGGCAATCGTCAGCAACGTCACGTCGGCGCTCACGGGCTCCGTCGCCCGCAGGTACTCGTGGACGCGCCGTGGCGGCAACGGCACCTCGTGGACGAGAAAGCCGAGGCGCAGGTGGTGAAGCGTCAGGTCTTGGAGGTGGCGGGTCAGGCCGCGGCTCGCGCGCAGCCGCTTGCACAGGCCCCCGACGATCGCGACGCCATCGCGATCATGGCCGATGAAGGTGACGTAGCCGTCCTTTTCGGAGCGCGTGGCCGGCTTGCCGATGTCGTGCACGAGCGCGCCGAAGCGCAGCGCCGTGCCGCGGCTCATCTCGTCGGCGAACGGCTCGGCGAGGAGGGCCTCCAGCTCGTCCGCTCGCTCTCCCCCGAAGCGCGCCAGGTTCGCCTCGACCGCGAGCGTCTGCTCGAGCACGGCCATCGTGTGGCCGTGGACGTCGAGATGGTGGTTGGGGCCCTGCTCGACCCCTCGCAGCGCCTCCAGCTCCGGCAGGACGACCGGGGTGAGGCCGAGCTCGTCGAGCAGCGCCATCCCGCGCAACGGGTCCGGGCCACCGACGAGCTGGCGCAGCTCCGCGAGCTGGCGCTCCCCAGCGGGCTCGGCCGCATGGGAGGCTTCCGCGCGAGCGAGCGAGGCCGTGCCGGCGTCGACCTCCAGCCCCAGGCCCGCCGCGAGCCTGGCGGCGCGCAACAGCCGCAGCGGGTCGGCGGCGAAGCTGCGCGGGCCCACCACGCGCAAAAGCCGACCCTCCAGATCCGGGAGGCCGCCGAAGGGATCAACCGGCTCACCGCCGCCAAGCGGCACCGCGACAGCGCCGACCGTGAAGTCGCGCTCGGCCAGGTCGGCCTCGATCGTCTCGCCGCGAAGGACCGTCACGTCGACCTGCCAGGAGCCGTCGGCCGCGACCGCGCGCCAGGTCGCGTACTCGGCCGAGAGCTCGAACGAGTGCCCGTTCCCCTCGCGCGCGATCGCCTTCGCCGCGGCGGCGGGATCGCTCGCAACCGCGAGGTCGAGGTCGTCCACGTCGCGGCCCAACGCCGCGTCGCGGACCGCGCCGCCGGCAATCCAGACCCCTTCGTCGCCACCGAGCGCACGCTGCGCCAGGGCCACGAGCGGGGCCGATGCGAGGCGCCCCGCGATGCTCATGCCCGTTCCCGGGGGACCCTTGCCGAGATCCCGCAGGTGACCTCGTAGTTGATCGTGCCCAGGCGCGCGGCGAGCGCCTCGGCACGTATCGACTCCCCCCCCTGAGTGCCGATCAGGACCGCCTCGTCACCGGGCTCGACCTCGGTCTCGGGTCCGAGCTCGACGGTCACGTTGTCCATCGAGACGGTACCGACAAGCGGATGGCGCCGACCGCGGATCAATACCTCGGCATTGTTGGAGAGCCCACGCCGCACCCCGTCGCCATAGCCGAGTGGCAGCACCCCCACCCAGGTGTCTTCCGAAGCTCGCCAGGCCTGGCCATAGCCGGCGCTGTCCCCCGCGGCGAAGCGCTTGACGTCAGCCACGTAGGAGTGCAGCGACATCACCGGCGCCAGCCCTCGCTCGGCCGGGTCGGCCTGGAAGGGGTCGAGACCGTAGACGGCGACACCACAGCGCGCCATGTCGAAGTGCGAGCGCGGCTCGCGGAAGACCGCGGCGCTGTTCGCCGCGTGGGCGGTGACGTCAGGAAACTCGGCCTTGACCGCGGCCGCCACCGCGGCAAAGCGATCGAGCTGGCGGTCGAAGAAGTCGGAATCGGGCTCGTCGGCGGTGGCGAAGTGAGTCCAGACTCCCGCCACCTCGAGCTGCGGGTCCCCGGCGCAGGCGCGTGCCAGCGCCAGCACCTCCTCGGGGTCGGGGTTGCCAAGCCGGCCCATGCCGCTGTCGTACTTGACATGGACGCGGACCGGCCGGCCCTGAGCGCGGCCGCGGGCGCTGAGGAGGTCCCGGAAGCCATCGCGCCACAGGGCGACCTCCGACCCGGCCGCAAGCGCGTCCTCGAGATCCTCGGCGCTCAGAGCGCCCATCGTCAGCAGCGGCACCTGGGGGAAGCGGCGGCCGATCTGCGCAGCCTCGGCGCCGGTGGCCACAGCCAACCTGCTCGCTCCTCCTGCCAGCGCCGCGGACGCGCAGGCGTCGGCGCCGTGCCCGTAGCCGTCGGCCTTGACCACCGCGCAGAGCTCGGTGCCCTCGCCCAGCTCAGCCTTCAGCCGTGCGCAGTTGCGCTCGACGGCACCGAGGTCGATCCGGGCTAGGGCCCGCGCCATGGCCTACTGATCGGAGACGAGCGCCGAAAGCGCGTCGGCCCGTGTCACCAGTCCGGCGAGACGCCCCTCGCCATCGACCACGGGCAGGTGGTTGTGGTGCTTCTCGGCGATCGTCCTGGCGACCGCCTCGGCATCGTCGTCGGTGCGGGCAACGACGGGATCGGGAGTCATCAGCTCGGAGACCTTCGTCGCGAAGGCCTTGTTGAGGCGCTCCTCGAAACCCTTCATCGAGCCGATGAAGACGACGCCGCCCATGATGTTGAGGTAATGCGGCAGGTGAAGGTCAGCCTGCTCGTCGCCGAGGATCAGGTCCGACTCGCTGACGATGCCGACGACCTTGCGCTCGACGTCGATCACGGGAAGCGCGCCCATATCGGTCTTGGCCAGAAGCTCGATCGCCGCACGCGCGTCGGCGTCGGGGGAGACGGTCGGCACGGCGGCGTCCATGATCTCGGCGGCGGTCTTCATGGCGCGAGGTTATTGGACGAACCAGAATTGCGCCTGGGGGCGCGCGTGGCCAAGCAGGTCAAGGACGCAGGGAGGCCGAATAGCAGCGCTATTTGGCCGACTGAGGACGCAGAGATGCGCAGTGCCACGTGCGTCATCCAGGCGCAATTCCGGCGGGGATCGAGTCGATCACGTCAGTGGCGATCACCGACTCCGCGGTGCCGATCCGCGCCGTCGCGTCGCGACCGGCCCGCGCGTGGGCGAGCACGGCCGCGCAGGCGGCGGCAAACGGCTCGAGGCCGCGCGCCAGCAGCGCCGCGGCGATCCCGGAAAGCACGTCGCCGGTGCCGGCGGTGGCCAGGGCCGGCGCCGAGAGCGCGTTGACCGCAACCCGCTCGCCGTCGGTGACGATCGTGTCGTCGCCCTTGAGCACGACGACCGCACCGGCCCCCCGTGCGGCCTCCCGTGCCGCGGACAGGCGGTGCGCGGAGATCCCCTCGGAGGAGCGCGAGAGCAGCCGCCCCAACTCCCCCGCGTGCGGCGTGAGGATCGTCGGCGCATCTCGCGCGGCAAGCAGCGCGATTCTGCCAGCGAAGGCGTTGAGGCCATCGGCGTCGATGACCAGCGGGGCTCCGATCGCGGCAACCGCGTCGCGGGCGAGCTCGACCGAGCCGGGGTCGCGACCCATGCCTGGACCAAGCACCGCCGCGGCGGCCCCCTCGCAGGCACGCAGGACCGCCTTCAGCGAGGCGGGCGCAAGGCACCCATCGCCGCCCGGGCAACCGACCGACATCACCTCGGGCTGGCCCGCCTCGAAGATCGCCTCCAAATCCGCCGGCACCGCCACGGTCGCGTAGCCCGCTCCGGCTCTGATCGCGGCCCGCGAAGCCATCTGAACCGCGCCGGTAAGCCCACGCGAGCCCCCGGCGATCACGACCTCCCCGGAGCTGAACTTGGTCGACCTCGGCCCGCGCGCCGGCGCCAGGGCGAGGACGCCCGGCTCGATCGTTCCCGC
>Ga0157380_10001944_pt1 | contig 13741 bp, 8 predicted proteins | sample S35metaG_FD_119757 | JGI IMG/M metagenome (GOLD analysis project Ga0157380, IMG submission 119757) | Switchgrass rhizosphere microbial communities from Kellogg Biological Station, Michigan, USA - S3-5 metaG | ecosystem: Host-associated > Plants > Roots > Rhizosphere > Soil | place: USA: Michigan...
CACTGCCTCCGCCGAGCGCAACGTGCGATGAAAATAGACCTGGCGAAACATGTAGTAGCGCGCTTGCAAATACTCCTCAACTGCATACAGCCCGCGCGCGGCGACGTAAATCCGATCGTGCTCCTCGTCGATCGCCAGCGCGTTTATGATCCACTCGAGATCGTAAATTCCATACTTCGCACCGGTCATCAACGAATCGCGCAACAGGTAGTCCATGCGATCGACGTCGAGCTGCGAAGAGACCAGTTGGCCCAACGCCGCCGGTTGAAACTTGCCGTCGATGATCGCGCCGACCTTCGCCGGCAGTTCCGCCGAGTAAGACGCGAGCAACTGACCGATTTCCGTCGCGTCACTCATCACCGCCTCGACCGTCCATTTTTCATGATGGAAGCCAAGCACCTTTTCCATCACGTGTGAAAACGATCCATGGCCCACGTCGTGAAGCAAAGCCGCAGCGCGTGCGGCGGCGCGATCCTGTTCGTTGATGGAATGTTTTTCGCCGAGGCGATCGAGCACGCGGCTCATCAAGTGAAACGCGCCGAGCGAATGCGTGAAGCGCGAATGTTCGGCGCCCTGGTAAGTGTAGAGTCCCAGGCCCAGTTGTTTGATGCGTCGCAGCCTTTGAAATTCCGGCGCGTCGATCAAACGCATCATCAGCTCGCCTTCGGCCGAGTCGGTGCGAAGGCGAATGATGTTATGGACCGGATCGCGATAGATTCGTTCGGACAATATAGTTGTTTCGGGATGTGGGTCTGCCGACAGTCTAGCACAGGAAAAATCGTCCACCGTCTGCACCGCAAGCATCTTTTCCTTAGTAGCGAATTGTGGTTCAATTGCGGGGCTGATGGCAAACTAGTCAAACGCGCAAAGGAGGACTCCGAAATGCGATCCAGTCTTTACTTTCTCTTTGGCGCCCTCGCGTTGCTTTTGCTTGTCCCCGCGCCGCCGATTGGGAAGAAGGAAGAAGCGCTCGAGCATCAGCGCATATTGCAAGGGCTCGACAAGGCGCTCGCGAAGAAACTCGAAGAGTTGATCGGCAAGTAACTTTGATCGTGGTCCGTTATGTGAGCGCAACCGTACCTAACGTCAGCCCGCCTCATCCATTTTTCTGAAAAAATTGCGGAGTTTGGACGACCCAAGCGATAGTACGTTTTCATTAGGTATTTTTCCTGAGCCGCGCTAAATCGTGTAAGATTAATCACTTAGTCAACCTGCCCACACTGTCTGGTTCTGTTCTCGCAAAAGGAACAATTCTTGCGATAGTCGCCTCAAGAATTCCCCCTCTGCAGATCCACCAGTGACGTCAAGTCATGCTGGGTCTTCACCTTTTAACCAACGGGAGATACATATGAATAGCTTTCCTAAGCTCGCGCGATTCCTGGGCGCGATGCTGGTCGCGCTCGCATGTGTTTTCGTGGCACAGGCCCAAGTAACGACGGGCACTGTGCGAGGGATAGTCACCGACCAGAACGGCGCAATTGTGCCGGACGCGAAAGTGACTCTTACCAAAAAATCAACCAACACAAACTTAACTCAGCAGACTTCCGGCTCGGGCAATTTTGAGTTTACCGGCCTGCAGCCTGGCAGCGACTACACCCTTTCGATCGAAGCGCCCAGCTTCAAAACTCTGACCCTGACTGACGTCAACGTCAGTCTAAACCAGGCGACGGACCTGCCGGCTCAACTGGCTCCGGGCGCTGTCACTGAAACAGTCACCGTCACCGCTGGCGGTACGGAGTTGGTCGACACGACCACCGCGAATCTTTCCAAGGCTTTCAGTTCACGACAAGTTGTCGAACTAGCGCAAACGACCGCCGGACCGGCCGGCAGCGCCGCGGGTGTTAACAATCTCGCGTTGCTCGCGCCGGGCGTTACCAGCTCGGGCGGCGTCGGCGTCGGCACTGGCGGATCGGTCGGCGGCCAACGTCCGCGCGACAACAATTTCATCGTTGACGGCGTCGACAACAACGACAAGTCAGTCACCGGCCCGCAGAGTTACATCTCGCCGGAAGAAGTCGCGGAGTTTACGCTCCTGCAAAATCAGTTCTCGGCGGAGTTCGCGCGGTCAAACGGCGGCAACTTTCTAACCGTTACCAAGACCGGCACAAACGAATTTCACGGCACCTTCTACGGCTTCTTCCGCAACCGTTATTTGAACGCGATCGATACGCTGCAAAAGAACGCAGGTGTTAACCGCGATCGCGACAGCGACAACTTCATGGGTCGTTCAGACTATTTCCGCGGCGGTTATAACCTCGGCGGTCCGGTCTTCTGGCCGCGACTCGCTGAAGGTGGTCCATCGCTTTGGAATTTGAAAGACAAGCTGTTCTTCTTTACGTCATACGAACGTATCCAAACCGGCAGCTCGATTCCGGCCGGCGGCTTAATCGCGCCAACTGCGGCCGGACGCGCGATCATCGACGCCTTACCCGGACTCTCTGCTAACAACAAGAACGCGTTCTTTACTTACATGCCAATTGCAGGCACGGCTGACGTTCAGGCGGCAGACTGTCTTCTGACCAACCCGCACCCGGAAGAGTGCGTGACCGTCGGTGGCTTTGCGATCCCCCTCGGCACGGTGAGCTTTCCGGCGCCTAACTTCTTCAAGCAAAACCACGCCGTCATCAACCTTGACTACAATCAAAGCACGGCGACCCAACATCACTTCCGCTTCACCATGACCAACGGCGCCGACATTGACAACACCGCCAACCTGCCGCAGTTCTACATGCCGTTGCCGAGCAAGCAGCGTCTGTTCTCGTACACGTTGATTCACAATTTCAATACGAACCTGATCAACGAGACGCGCATTGCTTTCCGGCGGTCGTCCCAAAACTTCCCGGTGCCTGATTTCAATTTCCCGGGACTCAACGTATTTCCGAACATCACGCTCGACGACCTCGGTGTGAACATCGGACCCGATCCGAACGCTCCGCAGTTTGGCATCGAAAACAACTATCAGGTCGTCGACAACATAACCGTGATTCGCGGCAACCACTCGTTCAAGTTTGGCGGCGACTTTCGCAACATCATCTCGCCGCAGAGCTTCTCGCAACGCGTGCGCGGCGATTACGAATACCTGAGCATGGACACGTACTTCCGTGATCTCAGTCCGGACGCTTTTGGCGAACGCAACGCCGGAAACAATATCTACTACGGCAACCAGAAGGTTCTGTACGCGTTTGCGCAGGACGACTGGCGCTTCCGGCCGAACCTGACGTTGAATCTCGGCGTCAGCTATTCGTATCAACAAATGCCGCTCGGAGCGCGAACCAGTCAGGCGTTGAATTCAATTTCGTCGGTGCCGGGACTGATCGAGTTCCGTGAGCCCACATCGCAGACGAAAAACTTTGCGCCGAAAGTTGGGTTCGCCTGGTCCCCGGATTACAAGGGCGGCATGCTGGGCCGTATCTTCGGCTCCGGCGGCAAGAGTTCGATTCGCGCAGGTTTCTCGATGGGTTACGACTACATCTTCGACAACCTGTACATTCTGTCGAACCCGCCGCAACTCCAGCAGACGAATGACGTAGACACATCAGTGCCGCCGACGCCGAACTTCCTGGCCAACGGCGGTCTGCCGGACACACCGGTCGCGATCACCGATGCGGCAACTGCGCGAGCGCAGACCGGCGCGTTCATACCCGATCAGGAAGTTCCTTATGCACTGACGTGGACGGGAAGTTATCAACGCCAAATCGGAGAGGACTGGTCGTTTGAGGCCCGTTATGTGGGCACGCGCGGCGTTCACTTGCTGACGCAGAACCGCATCAGCAATCAGGCGAAAGTAGACCCTCAAAACGGTCTGTCGGCACTGCCGACGCTTTTCGTCCGGCCAAGTCAGGCTGCGATTGATGCCGCACCTGCCGGCACTTTAACGCTCGCCGATATTCAAGCTCGGCCAGGCACGGTTCCCGCGTATGCCGCTGCCGGCTTTGGACCTGGTATCGTTGCCTTCCTTTCAAACGGAAACTCCAGTTACCATGGCGCGTCAGCGCAGGTTACCAAGCGCTTCTCCAAGGGCTTCCAGCTGACCAGTGCGTACACCTGGAGCAAGTTGATCGACGACACCACGGCTGAAGTTTTCTCTACCGTGCTGTCGCCGCGCCGCGTGCAGGATTTCCAAAACTTGCGGCCGGAGCGGGCTGTCTCCGCACTCGATCACACGCACCGCTTTGTCGCTTCCTGGCTCTATGAAATTCCCTGGTTCAATAAATCGACTGGGTGGACCAAGACACTTCTCGGCGGCTTCAACATCGCTGGGACTTACACGATTGAGTCGGGTGAGCGGGTCACCGTCCGCAGTGGCAACGACTCGAACCAAAACGGCGACAACGCCGGTGACCGCGCCATTCTCAATCCCGCCGGTACCGAGGGGGTTGGCAGCACGGTCACGCCGCTGATTCGAACGTGCACTTTGTTTGCGATGGATGGGACGACCTGCTTGCAAAGCGCTGCTTCGCGAACTATCGGATATAGTGTTAACAATCCAAATGCGAGGTACATTCAGGCTGGTAACGGTGCGTTCGGGAGCATCTCTCGCAACACGTTCCTGCTGCCGGCAATCAACAACTTCGACATCTCGATCATGAAGAACTTCAAGTTCGGGGAATCGAAGACCATCCAACTTCGTGCTGACTTCTTCAACGCCTTCAACCATCCGCAGTACGTTCCGGGTTCGGTCAATAGTGTCGACCCGGTCGGTACTACTGGTCTGACGACGTTGAATCAGGTCTCGCCGTTAACGCCCGACTTCCTGCAACCGAGTCAAGTGCTTAGCAGCAACCCGCGCGTAATTCAGGTGGCCGCGCGGTTCAACTTCTAAGCCACTCGTTCCTTTGCGTGGTCTCACGTTTGTCGAGGTGGCGGTGAAATTCCGCCACCTCTTTTTTTCATTCGCTCGCAAGTTTTTTGATCATTCGAAAGCTATTGCCCGGCGGCTTGTTTTGGTAAACTGATTTTCAAAGGAGCAGTCGCCATGTTCCCATTCCGCCACCCAAAGACTTCAAAAATGATCGGCGCGCTTCCCGTCTTGCTGTTTTTGCTCTCAGCCATCGGAGCAGCGCAGGCACAGGGCAACGCAAAACCATCGATGCGCGATCAGGCAAAAGCCATTCAACGCGCCGAACTCGATCGGCTGCTGCTCACTGCGGTGCCAGCGAAAACAGATTCCGATGCCATGCGTACTGCGGTGATGAAACAGATTCGCGAGGACTTCAAAGATCTGCAGGAGTTGAACAACAAGATGATGGCGACGGCGTGGGCGGCGGAAACTTTGGACTACTCATTTTTGTCGGACATGGTTTCGCGCATCAGAGGCAAAGCGACGCGACTGAGGACCAATCTGAATCTGCCGAGCGTAATCGATCTTCAGGAAGCAGCAACCGATCCTAACGCAGCCGATCCTAAAGCGGCGTCTTCTGATCCTAAAACGACGCCTGATCCGAAAGCGGCGTCTGGTCCAACAGTCAACAGCGCGAAGGAGTTTCGCAAGTCGCTTCTGCTCCTCGATCAAACCATCATGCACTTCGTGACGAACCCGCTCTTCCAGACTCCGAACATGATCGAGGTCAGCCTCGCGACCAAAGCCCGGAAGGATCTCGAAGCAGTCATCTCGCTCGCCGCCGATCTGAAGAAGACGTCGTCGAGACTGCAAAAATCTTCGGATTCTCACTAGTCCTCCGCGGCAGTTCAGACCCCAATTCCTTGCCAATTCCTTCCTGGGCGAAACCGTCAGAACCCGGCGTGGGCCGGTTGCCAATTCTGGATCGTTCCCATTTTTTTGGATAAGAAGGGTCAGTTTGACCGAGGAAAAACCCCGATAATGGCCTAACTAAAGGATTTAGGCGGTCGGCCGGCGGTGGGCATACGAGTTGCAAAATGGGGCCACGTATTTATGCAGTTTTCTCCAGACTCCAGGATGATCAATGCCGTTGCGCCCCCTCTGCAGGGCTTGGCTTGCCGCGGAATGCGTGGTTTTGGCCGTCGGCAATTTACGAGTATTACCAATAGAAGAAAGGATCAGTTAAGCATGAAAAACAGCATACGCTTTATCGTCCTGTCGCTGTTCGTACTGTGCTGCTCGCTCAGCGCGTTTGCACAGTCGTCGACGACAGGATCCATTGAGGGCACGGTCGTTGACCAGGCCGGAGCAGCAGTTCCCGGCGCAACGGTTAGCGTGTCGAGCCCGAATTTGATCAGTGCCCAAACGGCGACCACTGACGACTCCGGCCACTTCCGCATCCTAAGTCTTCCCCCCGGAAGATACGCGGTTGCGGTCGAAGCAGCGTCCAAAGGTTTCGCCAAGTTTGAGCGAAAAGAAGTCGAGGTCAATCTCTCCAAGACGACGTCGCTGGACGTTACGCTTGGTGCGACTGTCGGCGCCACGGTGGACATCACCGATACTTCCGGCGCAGCCATCGACACGACCCAGAACACCACTGGTACCAACGTCTCTTCGGACCAGTTCTCAAACTTCCCAACCCAACGTACCGTGCAGTCGCTTTACAGCATTGCGCCTACGGTTGCTCGCTCAGGGTTGCGTGATGCCTCCGGCCGTGATCGCGACCCGTCGGTCGCCGGTTCGTCCGGTCCTGAGAACAACTACATTCTCGACGGTGTGAACACGACCGACCCCGCCTTCGGCGGTTCGGGCGCGAACCTGCCTTTCGAGTTCGTGCAGGAAGTTGAAATTAAGACCGGTGCCTACGGCGCGGAATATGGCCGCAGCACGGGTGGTATTTTCAACGTCATCACCAAGAGCGGTGGCAATGAGTTTCACGGTGATGCCTTCGGTTTCTTCAGCACCAAGGGTCTCGTCCGCGACACCAAACAGTTTCCGTTCACTGGCGCTGCGCCGAACGGTTTCGGTGAACTCGACGGCGGCGTCGACGTTGGCGGTCCGATTGCGAAAGACAAACTCTGGTTCTTCGGAGCGTTCAACCCGCAACAGCGCAAGAACTACTTCCTGACCCAGCAGTTTCACACCGATGTCAACAACGAGGTCACCACGCCGTTTTATTCCGGCAAGTTGACCTGGGCGATCAATCAGAAGAACACGTTCACCTTCTCGACCTTTGGTGACTTCACCAAGCAGACTGGTTTCCTTTTTGGCGGTTCCGGTTTCGGCGCCAATCCGGACAGCTTCCAGGGTGAAATCCAAACGGGCGGTCACAACTACATCGCCCGCGAGAACATGTCCATCAACAACACGATGACGGCCGAGTTTGCGTTTGGTCTGCACTTCCAACGCGCCAACACGCTGCCGCTCGCGAGCATGTTGCCGGTACCCCTAACCGCGGACAGCTTTGCCGTGGTTAACACCAGCGGCGCCGTGGTCACCCCGACCAACACCACCTCGCGCCTGAGCGCAGCTTCCAACTTCATCGCGTATGTCGATGGTCGCAACGGCTCATTGCAGCGCAACTTCATCCGTGACGGCTTCGGTCTGTTCTCGGAGCAGGAGCGCAACCGCCTTGAGCTCAGCGTTCGTATGCAGAACATCGTTGGACCGCACACGCTCAAGTACGGATTTGAATACGGCAACAACATCTACAAGATCGACACGATCTCGACTGGTGTTCCGACCATATTCCCGGATCCGAACAACGCCACCGGCGGTGACGGCAACAACAACATGATCGGTTTCCGCACCACCAATAACTTTGGTGTTTGCACGGTGCTGGCCGCCAGCCCAACCAACATCACCTGCCCTGCTGCCGCGCTGACTTCGCGCGTTCAGCAGTTGATCAACGACGGCCGTCTCGTCGGCAGTGGCCTCTTGACCACTTCGACCGCGGCGTTGACTGCCGGTCAATTGACCGTTAACCCGTTCCTGGTTCTTTCCAGCGTTCGCGTTCGTGACTTCCGCCTCCAGGCGCCGAAGTCCAACACCACGATGGAAGCGTTCTACATCCAGGACGACTGGAAGATCACCAAGAACATCCAGATCAACGGTGGTCTGCGTTGGGATTATCAACAGTCATACGGTCGGGACCACTTCCCGTACCTGAAACTGAACAGCTTCAAAGACAACATTGCGCCCCGTATCGGTTTCATCTGGGATTTCACCGGTAAGGGCCGCGGTAAGGTCTTTGCAAACTGGGCCAAGTACATTGAGACTCCCCTGCCGCTCGACATCAACGTCCGCGCGGGTAGCGACACGTCGCAGATCGACAAGAACATCAACGTTTCGACGTTGAATGCGCCGTCGAACTCCTACGTCGTCGCCGACATCGGCAACCTGGGTTCGACCCACACGCCGATCGATCCGGGCCTCAAGCCGCAAGACGTCAAGGAAGCCACCGCTGGTTTCGAATATGAACTCAACGGCGGCGTTACCATTGGCTTCCGCGGTATCTATCGTTACCAGGGCCAGGTTATCGAAGACGGCTCCTTTGACGATGGCAACAGCTACTTCCTGTTCAACCCGGGCCGTCGCGGCAACGGTGAGACCACGGAAGATTCGGCTTGCACCGGCACCAACGGTTCGCCGACGGCGCAGTGCTTTGGTTACGCTCGTCGTTACTATCGCGCTCTCGAATTCACGGCCACGAAGCGTTTCACGAACAACTATCAGTTCATCGCTTCCTACGTGTACTCGAGCTTGATTGGTAACTACGAAGGCCTGTTCCGCAACGACAACGGCCAGTCGGATCCGAACATCACTTCGTTGTTCGATCTCGTCAGCCTGTTGGATGGTACCTATGGCCGCTTGCCCAACGATCGTCCGCATCAGTTCAAATTCGACGGCAGCTATCGCACGCCGTGGAAAATCATGATCGGCGCTTCGTTCCGCGCGCAGTCTGGTATCCCCTACAACGCGTTGATTCCGCATCCGGTCTACGGCAACAACGAAGGCTTCGGCGTTCCGCGTGGTACGGCCATCGTGCCGACAGTTACCGCGTCGCAGCCGGGCTTCCCGAATGTCGTCGACAGCATCGGATCGAATCGCACGCCTACCACTTTCAACCTGGACCTGAACGGTTACTACCCGATCAAGTTCGGTGAGAAGAAGGAACTCCGGTTCCAGGCTGATTGGTTCAACGTTTTCAACAACCAGCGCGCTATTCGTCTGGATGAAACGTTCTCCATCAACAGTGGTATCCCGGGTGTGGCGAACATCCCGGCCAACCGCTTCCCGAACCCGTTCTACGGCGCTGGCACGATCTTCCAGTTCCCGTCGTCGCTGCGGTTGGGTGTGAAGTTCACGTTCTAATCTGACCGCTCGAATCTCTTAACGAGGTTCGTAGAAGTCTTTGACAGGGAGAGGCGCTACTTTTAGCGCTTCTCCCTTTTTTTTGTGGTAATCTATTGCTCGCCAATCCCTCCAGTTTTCCCATTTAACCACGACCTTATTTGGCCGTTATTAGGAGTTGCCAAATGAATCGCCATTCCATGTTCCGCCAACGTCTTCTCTTGTCATTTGCGGTGGTGTCGCTCTTGGCGTCGCTGGTTTCCGTGGCTGCGGGACAAAGCGGCGGCGGCGTTGATATGACCGGAACCGGCGGCCGGCACACGATCCAGGGCCGTATTTATTACCCCTCCGGCCGGCGCTCTGACTCGCGTCTGAAAATCAAGCTGCAGACTTTTAACTCCGGCGAGCTTTACGTCTTTTCGGATCCGAACGGATCGTTTTCGTTCAAAGGTCTCGATCCGGGTTCCTACACGGTTATCGTCGAGGCCGGCGACGCCTATGAGGTGGCGCGCGAAGTGGTTTATATAGACACGGACGGTTCAAACCCGCGGCGCGGAATTTTCCTGCCGCCAATTACACGCATTTATTCCGTTGACATTGCTTTGCGACTAAAACCCGCCGAGGCCGCGAAGCTGGGCGTGGTCAGCGCCGTGCTCGCCGCGATACCACAGTCAGCTCGTGAGCTTTTCCTGAAAGCGCTCGACTCGGCCCAGGCCAACGACAACGCAAAAGCAATCGAACAGTTGAAGGCCGCGATTGCTCTTTATCCAAATTTCCCGCTCGCGTTCAATGAGCTCGGCGTGCGCTATCTCAAAATCGGCGAAATCGACAAAGCCGCCGAAGCGCTGAAGAGTGCCGTTGAACTGTCTCCCGAAGAGTTTTATCCAAGATTGAACTACGGCGTGGCCCTGCTCAATCAAAAACGTTACGCGGAAGCGGAGACGCAACTGCGCGCGGCACTGGCCAAGAACAGCAACGCGCCCACGGTGCACATGTACCTCGGCATCGTGCTCGCGATGCAACGGAAACTCGAGGAAGGCGAAAAAGAGTTGCGCCTGGCGCTGGCCTCAAACTCGACCGAAGTTTTTCTCTCGCATCGTTATCTTGCCGGCATCTATTTGGAGCGACACGAAAACGCGCGCGCTGCCGACGAGTTGGAGAGTTACCTGAAACAGTTTCCCAAAGTCGCGGACGCAGAAGTACTGCGACGTAAAATAAAAGAGCTGCGAAGTCAGAAGTCCTAATGCAAATGGCGGCCACATTCCTGGTCGACCAAATACTTGAAACGAACCCTGGAAAGGATCAGTCATCATATGTTTTGTCGCAAAGCAGACGCACCGATGCGCCCTAAATATTTTTGGAAGTTGCTGACGCTGTCGCTCGCGCTCGTAGTCTCGGCCGGGTTGGCCCAGGCGCAGGGCGGCGTCGGCAGCAGTCGCGGCTTGCCGGAATCAGCCGGCGGTTCTCATCGAATCCAGGGCACCGTCTACCTGCCGGACGGACGTCGCGCCGGCCCGGGCATCGTCATTAGGCTCGACGGCAATGTGACCGGCAGACGGCAGACTGCCACTGACGCCTCCGGCGAGTTTTCATTTAATGGACTTCCGGCTGCGGACTACGCGCTCGCCCTTGATGCGGGGCCGGATTATGAACCGTTGAGGCAGTCAGTGGTCATCTACGGAAACAACGGGAACGTCGGGCTCAGCGCCACCGGCGACACCACGAAGGTTGACGCGCAATTGCGGCCGAAAGCCGTTCCCGATGCGATCCTGTTTGCCGGAATACCGCAGCCGGCCGTTGCCGAGTATAAGAAGGCCATCGAATCGGTGCGCGCGGGCAACCGGAAAAAAGCCGTGGAGGAACTCAACGCCGCGCTGACGATTCATCCGAATTTCGTTCCGGCCTTGCGCGAACTCGGCGCGCAGTATCTGCTACTCAAAGACATGGAGAAGCTCGGCACCACCATGGAAGCGCTGCTGAAGTTAGCGCCGAACGATCCCAAGGCCCATCTCAATTTGGGCATCGCGCTTTACAATCAGAAAAAATTCGATGACGCGGAGACTCATTTGCGCGATGCGGTCCGCTTGGCCAACACGGATTACGTCGCCCACTACTATTTGGGATTGACGCTCGTCAGTGTGAAAAAATATGGCGACGCGGAAAAGGAACTCGAGTTGGCCGTCACCAACGGCGGCGAGAATCTGGCGCTGGCCCACAAATTCCTCGGCGGGCTCTACATGGGCTCCAAAAACCCCAAGGCGCCGGACGAACTGGAGAAGTATCTGAAACTCGATCCGAAAGCCGCCGACGCAGATCGCATCAAGGCGACGATCAAAGACCTGCGCAGCAAGAAACAGTAAGCGTAAGGTGAAAAAAGGGTAAGGGGGAAAGGTAACGAGCGCGTCTCCTACCTTTCCCCCTTACCCTTTTCCCCTGTTCCGCTTTCCTACGACGGCGTCAGGTCGAGCAAGTGGCCCAGTTTCTCTTTCTTGGTTCGCAGGTAACCCGCCGCTTTCTCAGTCGGTTCGACTTCGATCGAAATTCGCTCGACGATTCTCAAACCCGCTTCCTCGAGCGCGCGCAGTTTGAGCGGGTTGTTGGAAATAACTCGGACCTGGCAAAGTCCCAGATCAAACAGCACCTCGGCGCATTGCTTGTAGTCGCGCAGATCAACCGCCAGCCCAAGTTGTTCGTTCGCTTCAACCGTGTCCGCGCCTTTGTCCTGTAGCGCGTAGGCGCGAATTTTGTTGAGGATGCCGATGCCGCGGCCTTCCTGTTGTTGGTACACGATCGCGCCGCGGCCTTCCCGCTCGATCATCTGCATCGTCTCGTGGAGCTGTCGCCCGCAGTCACACTTGGTCGATCCAAACACGTCTCCGGTCAAACACTGCGAATGGATACGCACCAGCGTCGGCGTGTCGCGATCCAGCTCTCCTTTATAGATAGCTACAAACTCTTCGTCGCTCACGAGCGAGCGGTAACCCGCGATCTGAAAGTCGCCCCACTCCGTCGGCAAGATCGCGACGGCCACGCGCTCGACGGACAAGCTTGCTGCTGATGGACATGCGACCGCTGCCTGTTCTTTCAACGGAGTCTCCTCTTTGTTGTCTAACATCGCGTCAAACCTAAGTGTTCTTGTTTTCTGCCAATGATTTTATAGGACTCAGACCCGAAGCGCTACAGCGCGAAGCGTGGCACTACCGCCAAACAATACGTTGCTACTACCCTGCTCGCGAGCTAAGATACCGTTCGACTATCGGTTCAGCTATTTTGGTGTCGACTCGTGGTCGCTCCCATAACTGCAGATTGATGCCCAGCGACAAACTTAACGAAGACGAAATCGGTCTAACTCAACTGCGTCCGGCCCGGGACGCAAAGTCAGCGCAAAATGAGCGACGGCCGGCGCTGGTTTCGCTGCGCGGAGAATTGCTGGCCGTACCTATCCCGCTTGAGCGCGACGAAGTAATCATCGGCCGCGCCATCGAGGCCGATGTGAGGCTTAACGATTCCCGCGCTTCACGACTCCACGCCCGCATCTCCAGCGATGTCGATCCGAACACCAACACGACGACTTATCGCATCACCGATCTCGCTTCAACTAACGGCACGCTCCTGAACGGCGAGTTGATCAGCGAAGCGGCGCTCAACGACGGCGACAAGATCGTCATCGGCGATCATCTCTTTCGCTTCGATCTACTCGACGAAATCGATCGCGAGTTTCAACAGCAGATTCATCGTCTGATTGCGCACGACGAACTAACCGGACTGCTGACGAGCAAGTCGTTCTTTTCGGAACTGCGGCGCGAGGCCGCGCGCGCTGAGTCAGAGTCGCGACCGTTCTGCGTGTTGATGATGGACCTGGACCACTTCAAAGACGTTAACGACACTTACGGACACCTCGTCGGTAGCCGGACCTTGGAAGAGACAGGCCGCATCATCAAGGAAGCTTTGCGCGCCGGTGACGTGGCTTCGCGTTTTGGCGGCGAGGAGTTTGCCGCGTTTCTGTTGGACGCGAACTATGCTCAGGGCCTGGTTGCCGCCGAGCGCGTGCGCGTTGCCGTCGGCGAGCATTTCTTCCCGGTCACGCGCATGGATTCGCCCGGCAGTGAAACCACCCACCGCATTACGATCAGCATCGGCGTCGCCGCTTACCCGGACGACGCAACCGATCCGATTCACCTGGTCGAACTCGCCGATTCCGCGCTTTACCGGGCCAAACGAAGCGGTCGCAATCAAATCTGCGCCTACCGCCCGTCGCTGGCAGTCACCGAGGGCCCGCTGCCTCCGCGCCGCACGTCGTGAGTGCCTTCGCGAGTACCTCGTGAGCAACCTTGAACCTCCGACTTTCCGTCTAAGCCACTCGTCTTTATGAAACGCGCCAGCGGCGGAGGCGTGTAATTGGCTGACGCTGCGCGTTGGGGCTTAGCCGCGATGGCCCGGTTGCGCCCTATTAATTGAGGCGTGTATGCTTCTCCCGTAAGTTTGGTTGCAAAAAATGGCTACAAAACTCAATCTCGCGAGCAAACCCTTTAGCAATCGCTCGCTGCC
>Ga0157380_10001945_pt1 | contig 13738 bp, 11 predicted proteins | sample S35metaG_FD_119757 | JGI IMG/M metagenome (GOLD analysis project Ga0157380, IMG submission 119757) | Switchgrass rhizosphere microbial communities from Kellogg Biological Station, Michigan, USA - S3-5 metaG | ecosystem: Host-associated > Plants > Roots > Rhizosphere > Soil | place: USA...
ATCTGCTCTCTGCCTTGCCTGATACTCAATTATGGCGTCGATTGGAGAGGGAAGGGCGCTTACTGGATGAAGCATCTGGGAATAACAGTGACTGTTCTTTGAATTTCATTCCCAGGATGGACCCCGATCAACTCGTCAAGGGTTACAAGCGCGTGATGCTCACAATCTACAAACCCAGTGAGTATTATGCGAGGGCATTGGATTCTCTGACCAAAGTCATTCAGAAAGGCCCAAACCCGCGCGGTACTTCACTCACTCAAGATATCGGAACGCTCCTGCGAATACTCACTAAGCTTGGCATCCGTGATCGCGAGAGACTTGAGTTCTGGGTGTACATGTATAGAGTAGTCACAAGACACCGAAAGGCCTTTGCGCGTGGTATGAGGCTCGCTGCGATGGGTTATCACCTGAGGAGGCTTTCTGACTTGTATTGCCGTTCGACGGCCAAAGAGCCGATGAGAAGCGCAGCTACGGGCCTCTCACCGTCGCTTCTGCAACAGTGTCCTCAAGCTGAAGAATAATTCGACTTCTCCGAATCGCTACTGACGTCACTGCTCAGTTCAGCCAACAGGCTTTTCGCGCTTTTCAGATCGGCTGTATCAAAACCCTCTGTGAACCATTCGTAGACTGCACTTAACTGATTATGGGCGTCAGCCGATTTACCCTGGCGACGAAGCAACTTCGCCTGACTCATGACGGCTCGCAACTCCAGGGATTTGGCCGCCTGATGTCGAGCGATCTGTATTGCTCGATCAAAACATTGATGGGCTTCAGTCACGTTCCCGTTATCTGTCGGGATACCAGCAGCACCATTAGAATCAAGTTGTGCCAGCAGGAGTTCACCCTTGAGACGGTGCAACTCGGGTTCGTAGTAACGTTCGTTGCTCTGGTCACTTGCTTCAAGCGCTTCGTGAATGCAACTGAATGCCTCTTGCGTACGTCCCTCCTTCTGCAACGACTCTGCCAACAAAGCCAGGAAGTGCGCTCGCGAGATTTCCGATCCCATCAGACGTAGTTCTGCCAGGCTTTCAAGGATGAGCGCAATTCCTTCGTGCGTTTTTCCTTGCTCGGTCAGCGCCCGCCCCAACATGATTGACGACCACGTGGGCCAGTTTGCCAGCTCTAGCTCACGCGATATCGCAATCGCTGCCTGCGCGCGTCGTTGGGTCATCATCCATTCCCCACGACACTCGTGGATGTACGAAGCGAGGAACAGAGCGAACGCCTTACTAGGTCGATGCGCAAGCTTCTCTGCGAAATTCAGAGCTTCCTCAACGCGCTTAAGTGATAAGTCAGGATAGCCGAGCAGCCAAAGCGTACGTGCCGAGTGAGACAGACGAGCAACATTCAAATCGTGACCATACCGCGAGGCGTAAGAGCGATGGTGTTTTGGATCATAGAATGCGATTCCTTTCTCCGAATAATCCTGAGCAAGCTCAAGATCGCCGAGATGCAGCAACGTGTTTTCCATCATCCAATGCGCCTGAACGAGAAAGGTGGGAACTTGTTCAGCAAGTCGCAGGCACTGCTCTGCTAGCTCGCGAGCGGTGGTTAGTTCAGCCCTGATCATGTAATAGGCCCACAAGCCCGCGACTATCAGAAACGCTCGCGGACTCTCTTTCAGGCGCTGGCTTAGCTCCCTCGCACGTGTGTAACTTTGCGCAACCTCTGAAGCCCCATATCCTTTGATTGCCATCAACGGAACACCTAACGTGATATGCAAAGTGAGTTCCTTCTGCGCGCGTTCAGGTGTATCCGGCAACTTTTCGAGCGATGTTAGTCCGCGACGAGCAAGTTCGATCGCTTCCTGGTTTGCAAACACACGAGCGGCATTTTTCGCGGCCAGGAGAAAGTAATCTGAGGCACGCCGGAAATCGCGCGCGACCTCCCACAGGAAGGCGAGTTCTGACGCAACTATCCTAGCCTGATCGCCGACAAATGATTCGATAGCCTGCGCGACGGTTGCACTCAACGAAGATCGACGACCGGGCGTCAACGATTGATAAAGAGCGTTCTGGTAAAGGACGTGCACAAATCGGTAATGCAATGTCAGTGTGAGGTCGGGAAGCTCTTGTTCTCTAGCCAGGCGCACAAAGCTGTGCACGCGGTCGAGGTGTTCGAGTCGCTCTTCAATTTCCACCGGGTCGACTGAAAGTACCTTGGCTATTACTGCGGAATCGAACTCATATCCTTGTACACTGGCTACAGCCAGCAGTCGATGATCATCCGCACTCAGCTGATCAACCTTCTTTTGGACCATACTGCGTACTGATTCAGGAAGGTGACGCTCAATCTCAAATACTGACTGCGTCAGCTTCCAACCAAGATCTCCCAGAACAATCGTTTTTTGATCGCGGAGGTACTTTAGAAGTTCTACCATGAAGAGGGGGCTGCCCTCTGTTCTGTTGTGAATGAGAGCCGAGAACTGCTCGGGAAATTTGTGAGCCGGAAATTCCAGTTTTAGGTAATCGTCAACGTCTTCCCGATTGAGAAATTCCAGATGAATCTCTTTGCAGTTCCCTCTCGTTTGCAGCTCCAGCTTGACTTGCATGAACGGGTGTTTGGTTAAAAAGAGCTCGGAAGGGCGATAGGTTGCTACGATCATTACCTGCAACGAATCGAACTTGCTAGCGAGGTAAGGAAAAAAATCAACTGTTGAAACGTCTGCCCAGTGCAAGTCGTCGATGAAAAGCACCAAGGGTCGTAAGCGCGAAACCTCTTCCATCAATGCACCAAGTTCCCGTTTCATGCGTTCCTGTGAGACGGCTTTGAGAGAGGTCTCCTCTGATGAAAACGTAACGGCGCCGGTCGGCAGCATCAGGGAATACCAAGTTGGTGCTACGAGTTTCATTGCACGTACAATCGACTCACCGCCATCGCCCCTTACCAAGGCTTCCAGGGCATCCAGAAGCGGCAAGTACGCTTCAGTGCCCGCGAGCCGCTCAGAACATCTTCCCCGCGCAAGAATGTAGTTACGGGATTGGCCAGAAAGATCTCGCAAGAAGTCTTCGACCAGAGTTGTTTTTCCTATGCCTGGTTCGCCGGCGATGCAATAAATGACACCACGTCCGGAGGTCATAGAGAGAAATGCGTCTTGAAGTTGTGTTCGTTCTTTTTGTCGACCAACGGTGTGCGGTGTTTCAGAAGCCAGATCAATTCGTACGTCGGCGTTCTTATCGACGAGACCCGAAAGAGTTGTTTCAACTTCGGACGCGGTTGGACGTAGTTTCGACTCCTTGTTCAACATTTGCAGGATCAAGTTATCGAGGGCTCTGGGTACTTCGGGATCCAAGCGCGAAGGCGAAAGCGGTTGTTGCGACGTTATCATGTGCAAAGTATCGACCTGCGACTGCCGCTTGAATGGATGTTGACCCGTAGCCAGCTCGTACATAACAACGCCAAGCGAGAAGATGTCAGTCGAACTCCCGATGGTTTCCGCTCGGGCCTGCTCGGGTGACATGTACACAATCGTTCCCAATATCATGCCCGGATTCGTATTTACACTTACCTCCGTGCTGGCGTGCGAGTCTGATGATTGAGTGTAAAGGTGTTGTTGCAGACCTCGGTCTGACATCTTCGCAAGGCCGAAGTCAAACACCTTAGCGTATCCGTCGGACCTCACAATCACGTTTTCCGGTTTTATGTCGCGATGCACTATGCCAGCCGCATGTGCGACGCGCAGAGCGGCGGCCATTTGTCGCGCTATCTGCAAGACAGTTGAAATTGGTGGTCGCTCCTGGATGATCTCTCGCAGGGTTTTTCCTTCGACAAGTTCCATTGCGATGAATGGACCTTGTTCGGCTTTTCCGATCTCATAAATTGTTACGATGTTCGGATGGTTCAACGCTGAAGCAGCACGCGCTTCGCGTTCGAAACGTTTCAGGCGGTCAGTGTCTTCAAAAAAAGTCTGCGGCAACAACTTAAGCGCTACCAATCTCCCGAGTCTGACGTCCTGTGCCAGATAAACTTCACCCATCCCTCCGATCGCTATTCGGGCATGTACGCGATAGTGGCCCAGTTGAATGCCGGCTAACCTATCCTGCGGTGGATTCGACAATACTCGCTCGGGTTTCAGATGGGTTGGGGATTCGATGAAACTATGAGCCTGGTTGTGGTGTTCGAGCATCGAGTTCAGCTCGCGACGTAACTCTTCGTCCGGACAGGCTTCAACGAAACGTTGGCGTTCTGAGCCCTTACGCTCCAGGGCAAGGTGAAACAATTCGTTAAGTTGTTGCCAGAATTCAGTACTCATTGCTCAGCTCACGGTGAAGCCACGCCTTTGCCATGCTCCATTCGCGCATCACTGTGACAGGTGATACGTGAAGCACTTCAGCAGTTTCTTCAACACTCAACCCGCCAAAAAAACGCAGCTCGACAACTTTACTCTTTCGGTCATCAAATTCGCCCAGTCTGCTCAATGCCTCATCGAGCGCGACCAAGTCTTCACCACGTTCGTTCGCAATCGTCAGTGCCTCCTCAAGAGCCACATGGTGCGCACCTCCGCCGCGTTTTTGCTTTAGTTGTGCCCGCGCGTGATCAACCAGGATGCGTCGCATTAGTCCAGCCGCAATTCCAAAGAAGTGAGATCGATTCTTCCACTCTACACGTTGGTCAACCAACCGTAGGTAAGCTTCATTTACCAGCGCAGTCGTTTGCAGCGTGTGGCCGGGACTCTCGCGCCGCATGAATCTATGAGCGAGAAGACGCAGCTCTTTGTCGATAAGTGGCATGAGGTCTTGCAGCGCTGAATCATTCCCATTGCTCCAGTCGCGGAGAAGCTGGCTTACTTCGGGAGGTGAAGAATCAGGGAGTGTCATATGTGACTCACACGAGAGGCGGAGGTTAGTCGTCTGAGAGCGGGCGCAGTGTAACATGCGTCTTGGCCTTCCGGAACCTAAACGTGAAGCGTGTGTGAGATAACTTAACCCTCACGAAACTACTAAAACTCTCGTCGAGATTTGTCTGATAGGTTTTCGGCAAAAACGCCGCGTTTATTCTTGAGCCACCTACAAACGACCCAAAGTTTCCATCACTCATCGTTCTATTGCGGCTCATGACGTTAGAAAGACTCAAATTCGGTAAAGGAAATGAGTGATGCAAACAAGTGCCGCAAAGTTCCTTGCAATACCCTCGGCACTCCCTCGGCGATGTTGTTTCCATTAAGCATTGCCGCAAACGCGAAACACAGCGACCGAGCCGTGGTCGTCACCGAGCAAGACCCACACATAGGAGACACAAGATGTTCCCAAAACGAAGATTCATCGTATTGTATTTAGTCCTTACGACTCTCTGTTTCTGCGCTCCGCTTCACATGGCTCAGGCGCAGTCAGTCACGAGCACTCCCTGCGACAAGTTCGACGTCATGACGCGCAACATGTACGTCGGAGCAGATTTTTCCGAGATCTTCGCGGCACAGGATCAGCTGACGTTATTTACCGAGGTGGCCGAGGCTTTCGCTGACGTACAAGCCAGCAATGTGGACGCACGAATTGCAGCCATTGCGCACGAGATCAAAACAACAAAGCCTGATTTGATTAGCCTCCAAGAAGTCGCCCTTTGGCAGACAGGTCCCTTCGATCCTACATCGCCCTCGGCTAATACCGTGGTGTTCGACTACCTGCAGTTGCTTCTCGCGCAAGTGAACAAGAACAGCAGTTTGAATTACGAGCCGGTTGCCGTTCTAACTAACCTCGTAGCTGAGGTACCCGCTATTGGACCGGCGGGACTCTTCGACGTGCGCTTCACGGACAGAGTGGTGCTGCTTGCACGGACGGATCTCACAAAGAAAGATTTCGAAGTAGAGAACGTAGTGGCGCAGCACTTCTCAACAATTCTGGCAGTGCCGACTCCCACGCTTGGCGTGATCGAGATCCCTCGAGGTTACATTTCAGCAGATGTCGAACGATGTGGCCGGACTTTCCGTTTCGTCACGGCACACCTGGAATCGTTTGAAGAGCAATTAGGCTTGCCGTTCCCGATCTTCCGTTACTTGCAAGCGCTAGAACTCTTGCAGGGACCAACCGCCACGAGTTTGCCAGTAGTGCTCACCGGAGACTTCAACGCCGATGCAGCGAATCCGACCGACCCAACCTACCAGCTGTTACTTAGCGGAGGCTTCTCAGATGGATGGGTGGAAACAAACCCAAACCTCCCGGGTTTGACCTGGCCGCTTTTCCTGGAGAACCCATTCGCCTACACACCGCCGACTCAGCGGCTTGATCTTGCGCTTACGCGCGGAGCTATCAGTGCAGAGAAATCAAATCTTGTCGGCGATCAGGATGTTACGCCTCAGTTGCCGATGCCGTCGGACCATGCGGGACTCGTAACAACTCTCAAACTGCATTGAGGATTACAAACAGCGGCCCCTTCGAGTGCTCGCTTGTAGAAAGGACTTGAACCGGCCACCGACCTCCGTAGCAATTATCCTCAGGAAGATAATTGCCACGGAGGTTGGTACCACTTTGACCGCAAGAAACGGATAGCTGCGTTTTTCGTCAGGGTCTAGGATGAGTCTTCAAGAGATTAATCGATGAGGAGACTAAACTGTGCCCGGCTTTCAGATCTTTCCAATCGCAGACGATGTCGCCCAACGGATACGAGAAACGAGGACCGATGAGTTAGGTCACAAACTAGCAGTCTCATTAGCTACCGAAAATGATTCTGGTCCTTGCCGAAGTTGTCTGACTGTATTCAAGCCTAGTGACGCCCGCCTGCTGTTTTCTTACGCACCCAACCCACACAATCATCCCTACAACGAGATCGGTCCGATCTATATTCACGAAAACAAGTGTGAACCTTATGAAGATAACGACAACTTTCCGCCAGAGTTAAGAACTCGTAGACCGCTGGCCCTGAGATGCTACGACGCTGACGGCATGATGGTAGGTGGAGAGTTGGTTGGCCAGAGACCAATTGAAGAGGTGATTCGAAGTTTATTCGACGATCCGAACATCAAATATCTTCATGCGCGAACCGCCACCGTTGGTTGTTTTGTCGCTCGGGTGGAAAGAGCGTAATAGTTACGGTTGAAAGACTGCTGACTCGTCGTGCCGCGTCTTCACGAGCGACACGGCAAACAGAGCACCAAGAATCAGATCGGGAATTGCTACAACCATGATGAAGAAGGGAACTCGATTTTGTACGAGCAGAACAATAACTGGAACGGCAAAACTAAGCTTCTCGAGAATCGCAGGAAACATCATGGGCCGATAGCGTTTCGGATTCGTGGAGAGAACGAGAAATAAGACTTGCCACGCTACAGCTACGCCTATGAAACCGTAATAATACTCGGGATGATTGATGGCCGGAGGAAAGTCGCGACCGTTTTTATCTTCGAGGAAATACATCGGCACGAGCACAAGTAACCCGTAGATGCCCGCGATCAAAAAAGTGTATTTTGCGAATCTCATCTAGGAATCTCCTCCTATTCGTCCACAGGGTTGAATTAGTCCAGTATCTCTCTTAGACTCGGCTTGAACGATCCCTCCATCCCCACTCTTCCCCGAAAGCTGTAGCGTCGCACTTTTCTGTGCAACTGTATAACAAGGACGAAGAAAATGCTGGAGAAGAGAACTTCAAATTATCAAACTCCGGATGTGCTGAAGGGAATGGCCGCCGGCGTAGTCGGAGGACTAGCCGCTTCGTGGGTGATGAATCAGTTCCAGTCGACCTGGGCCAAACTCACCGATCGCGTCGAAAAGCCTCACGGTGCGCAATCGCTGCAAGAAGGCTCACCAGATCATGGGATCGCGCGTGAACTCGAGAAGCGGGGCAGCAACCGGGAGGACGATAATGCTGCCATTCGCACCGGCACTGCGATCGCAGAGTTTGGATTCGATAAGAAACTGACTCACGATGAAAAGGAAATAGCCGGTGCCGTTGCGCATTACGCAATGGGTGCTACATCGGGAGCAATCTATGGGATTGCCGCAGAACTCGCACCGGCGGCAACTGCCGGCGTCGGACTCCCTTTTGGTGCCGCCGTTTGGGCCTTGGCCGATGAAGGATTGGTGCCGGCTCTTGGATTATCGAAGAGCGCGACCGAATATCCTCTTTCGATTCATGCTTACGCTTTTGCGTCACATCTTGTGTTTGGTCTGTCGGCGGAAGTCGTCAGGCGCACGGTGCGTCGCACGTTAGATTGAGGTGCGTTAGAATCATCGACAACATGAGCCTGAATCATCATCCCGTCGTCGTTGCCGTCAGCGGATTTTCTTCCAACGTTGGCAAGACAACGCTCGTGTGCGAGTTGCTGAAGCGTCTGCCGGGTTGGGAAGCAATTAAACTCAGTCGTGGTCATTATCGCTCTTGCGGGAAAGATCCGATTGCCTGTTGTGTTAGCGACTTGATTGGCGCTGAGCCCGTCGTCCGCACAGGCCGTGAGGCAAATTATGAGCGCGGCAAAGACACGGGTCGGTTCTGGGACGTCGGGGCAACGAACGTCCATTGGACCATTGTGAGCGATGAACAGGTAGAGCAGGGGATCAAGGAAGCAATAAGTCGAGTGCGTGCGCCTGGAGTGATCATTGAAGGCAACAGTTTTCTGCAGTTTGTGGACGCTGATCTAGCGATCATGTGTGCACGTTCTGACGGTGGCAAAGTAAAGCCATCAGCGCGTGCGGTCTTAAGAAAGAGCGACGTGTTGTACATCTCATCACTCAATGCAGATAGTCGCCGTGCACACGAAGAATTTGATCGGTGGCGTTCTACCTTGTCGGTTGATCTTAGGCTCGATCAGTTGCCGGCCCTGACCTTTGAAGATCTTCCACGATTGCTTGAAATGATCGAAAACATAAGATCCGCCGACAATCTGCAGATGGTGCAGTTTTAGCTGAGGCCACCCGCTTTGTTCGGGGCGCCTTGAGGGTCGAGTGAATCGCCTAGTCATGTGGAGAAAGGGAGTAGGATGAAATCAAAAGACCACCCGTATGAAACAGGTGGTCTTCGTCCTTTTTAGTACCCGATTATTAAATCGCTGTGTTGTGTGAGTGAGCGTCTTTTCGTGGTTATCCGCCTTGTCCAAGCGGAGGATCAGTTATGGCCGCAGGTTGGGTTCGGTTGACGTGGATCGTATTACTGTCTGAGTCGAGATAAAAGTGGTTTGTTCCCGTCGCACTGACGCCTTCACTGACCTGTGGATCCGCATTGATCGTATAGCCGGCCTGCTGACTCGTCGATCTCGGAATGACCTTCATCGTATAAACGTAACCGTCAACAACGGGCGTCGAACCGCTGAAACGCGTATCGAGCAGATTCTCTTTTAGCATTTCTTCGAAGGTTCCGAATGCGCTGCGCTGGTGCGAGTTGTAAAAGAGCATCTGCTGTTCGGCGATAGACCTAAGCGTTTTGACAGCGGCTGCTTCATTGGCAGATTTGACCGCCGCTCGCCATCCGGTTACGCCGACGGCGATGAGGATGCCAATGATCGCAATAACGATCATCAATTCAATTAGCGAGAATCCTCGCTGATTTTGGTGCTTTTTATTCAGGGGTTTCATAAGTGCCTCCTCCGAGCCTTTACACGAACTAATGAATCGCCAGTTCCTTATTTACCTGATCCTGGCCCGGATACTTCCAGCCGGCGTTAAGTCTACTACAGGATTCCGCTGACGGCACAACGCCCAAAGGCTTCGGCTACATCTTACTGACACGTCCTTACTTACAATGTAGAATGCAAACGGCACGATGCGGAACATTGAACCCATTACTGGTGGCAGAACTGCAAGCGCGATTGAGCAAATCGAGCGGCTTCAAAGTGCAGTCGAGACGGTAATCAAAGGCAAGCCCGAAGCGATCCGGCTCGCGATCGTAACGCTGATCGCCGGTGGTCATCTCCTGGTTGAAGACGTTCCCGGGGTCGGAAAGACAACGCTGGCCCATGCCCTCGCACGCGCCCTGGATTGTAGCTTTCAACGCATCCAATTCACTTCAGATCTACTTCCCTCAGACGTCATTGGGCTATCTGTCTATAACCAGCACAGCGGTGTCTTTGAGTGGAAACCGGGCCCCGTTTTCGCGAATGTTGTTTTGGCAGACGAGATCAATCGAACCACTCCCAAAACGCAGTCGGCGTTGCTTGAGGCAATGGCTGAGCGACACGTGACCGTTGAAGGAGTGACGCACCAACTGCCGGCGCCGTTCATCGTGCTCGCAACGCAGAACCCAATTGAACATCACGGAACTTATCCACTGCCGGAATCGCAACTCGATCGATTCACACTCAGATTGCGCATCGGCTATCCGGATGCAGTCGACGAGTCGCGGATCCTGCGAGATCGCGAGTACAGCGACCCGCTCGACGAACTCGAACCGGTGATGAGCGCGCATGAAGTTGTTGAGCTACAGCGTGCGGTGACGAACGTTTCTGTCGATGATGCTTTGGTCGCGTATCTGATGCGCATCGTCAATGCGACACGCGAATCAGAGATGCTGGATCTTGGCGTGAGTCCAAGAGGAACGCTGGCACTATTTCGCTCCGCTCAGGCGTTAGCCCTCGGAGAAGATCGCAGTTATTGCATTCCTGACGATATCAAACGACTCGTAGTACCTGTCTTTGCTCATCGAATTACGGTGAGCTCCCGCTTCTCATCGTCACTTCGTCGCAGTGAAGAGGCTGAGGCTGTCCTTCATGAAATCCTCAAGACTGTCAGCGTTCCCCTGTAAGACCTCAACCTGTTTATTCTCCCCAAACCGGCAATTAAAGACACCACCCGCTTTAGCGGCGTGGAGTTTCAATTTCAACCCACCATGATGCAATCTTTCATTCTCCCCAGGCTTCAGCCTGGGGATCAGCGGCCGCTTTTAGGAACCTGTGAACCGTTTTAACGGTTTACTTCTTTGCCGCGCATTGCGGGCCTGAGTCGATTCTAGAAACCGTTGAAACGGTTGCGGTTTTTGACCTCCCGTTACCCCAGGCTGAAGCCTGGGGAGAATGAGACACTGCATCACGCTAGGTTGAAATTGAAACTCCACGCCGCTAAAGCGGGTGGTCTCTTCCAAACTTGACGACGGACTAAAGTTTATCGAACATCAGGGCTCGAATGATTGATCCTGGTAATGACACCCTGAAACGCGAACGTGGTACGCACGCCACTCGCGTTGTGCTTGCGGTTCTCCTCGTGCTGGCAGGATTAACTGCCGCAATCGTTACAGTAATGGCAAGGAGGACAGGCGAAAACGGTCTCGCCGGCGCTGCCGCTGTTTTATCGCTCATTATCGCAGGACTTCTGACGATATTTATTGTTCCTCCCTTGGCGCGCTCTGCCAGAAGTGAGATCGCCGGATTGGGTTTTCCACTTGAGCCGACGAGTGGTGGCGGTGTGTTCGCGGTCATCATCATCGTCGTTGGATTCGCAGCATGGAACACAGCAAATAATCTACTGTTCCTTGTGTTTTCGCTGTTGTGTTCGACGCTGTTCGTTGGCTGGATAGCAGCGAAAACCTCTTTGAGAGATCTCACTGTGTCAGCACGTTTTCCTGATCACATTTTTGCTGGCGACCCTGCGCCAGTGATCGTGACGGTGAAAAATACGAAGAGACTGTGGCCTTCCTTTTCCATTCTCGTCGAGGCTCGTGGTCCAAAGAATGATGTCGATCCTGCAACCACGCGAAAGTGGAAGCTGCATCACAAACGCACGCTCGCTTATTTCAGCTACGTTCCCCACCACGCTGCCGCCGAACAGCGAGTTGAACAAACCTTTCCCGCACGCGGACACGCTGTGATTGACGGATTTGAGTTGTCGACGCGATTTCCGTTTGGATTCTTTCGACGGCGACGTCGCTTGCGTGCAAGGAATGTCGACATCCTCGTTTATCCAAAACCTGAAATCATCAGTGACGAATTGCATCTACTACCGATGTTTGCCGGACGGATGGCGTCGTTGCGGCGCGGAGCCGGTCACGATCTGTTTTCGATGCGTGATTATCAGCCACAAGACGATCTGCGACACATTGATTGGAAGGCGACTGCACGATCCAGACGTCTGACAGTGCGCGAGTTCACTTCCGAGGACGAGCGTCGGATAACAATCGTGCTCGATACCGGTGTGCCAACTGATGCAGACGAATCCTTGAATGAAAGGTTTGAAAAAGGCGTTGTTCAGGCAGCGTCGTTACTCAAACACTTTATCGATGAACGTGCCGAGGTACGGCTTGTCCTTGGAGATGAGGTAGGGCCTTTCGGATCGGGCGTTGAACACCTTTATCGTTGTCTTAGAAGACTGGCGCTCGTGAACCCTGAAAGAGATGATGCGACGGCGACAACTAGAGGAGCTTCCTACACGGAAAAAGGAGCCAGTCGACAACTCGCTGAACCTGACTATGCGATTCTGCTTACGGCCGCCCCACCAGGTTCAATACCAACAGCGGTGTGGCGAACCTCCCACGTAATCTACCTGTAGAGAATTTCAGATTTCGGAATGCGGATTTCGTATGGATTTTCTACGACGTCGTTTTGTTGAAGTCTCAAGAGATCCGCAATCCGAAATCAGACATCTGAAATCTGTAACGAGTGGCTTTAAGGCGACACATAATTGTTCACCGTTCAACTTGCGGATGGTGCTAATATCGCTCGTCAGTCTCGCCTCCTCTGTTTTGCTAATCAATTTGTAAGGGACAACACTGAGTGCTGGAAACTTCTGTCGTGCGGCAGCAGACCCTGCCAATCTCCTACTCCCCGCCAGTCATTTTATTGATCGGTGTTTGTTTCATTCTGTCTGGAGCGACCGGCCTGATTTATGAGGTCTTATGGGCGCGGATGTTAGGGCTTGTATTCGGTGCGACCACTTTGGCAGTGAGTACTGTCCTCGCGGCTTTCATGGGTGGATTGGCGCTTGGCAGCGCGCTCGCAGGCCGGCTCGGATCGCGAATCAAACGCCCGCTTCGAACTTACGGTGTGATCGAGATCGGTATCGCCATCTATGCCCTCCTGGTGCCGTTTCTTTTTACTCTGGTCGACAATCTTTATGTGTTCATTTGGCAGCAATTCCATCCAGGCTTTTTCGTCTTCAGTTTGTGGCGATTCGTATTGTCGTGCGCGCTTCTTTTGGTTCCGACGACACTGATGGGAGCAACGTTGCCGGTGCTTTCCGCCGCATTACTCCGTTCGGCTAAACGAAACTCAAACTCGGTTACACGTTTGTATGCCTGCAATCTCGTGGGCGCGATTCTTGGAACACTCGTTGCCGGATTCTTTTTCCTGCCGACACTCGGTGTGAGATCCACGATTCTTGTCGCTGCAGCTCTGAATGTGATCGTCGGTTTGATAGCAATATTTGCCGAGCGGAAGGTCGATGCTTCGGAAGTTGAAGATCTTTCATCGACGACAAAACCCGTAGATTCGAGTGAAGCGTCTGAGATCACCGGTTACCGATTCTGGTTGTTCTGCGCACTCGCTTCAGGTTTCGTGACGATTAGCACACAGGTAGTTTGGACCAGAGTCTTATCGATGGTTATCGGCTCCAGCACCTACGCCTTCAGCATCGTTGTTGCTCTGTTCTTGATCGGACTCGCGGGCGGCGCCTGGGCTGTTGGTCGGAAGAATCATGCAAAACTCCGCTACCCTATCTTGAAGGTCGAACTTGCAATCGCAGCGAGCTTGTTTATGAGCTTGTTCGTGATCAATTTGATCCCGGGGGTTTTGGTAAATCTCGGCTTGCGTTTTCAAGTGGCGTCTTGGGGCGGTCTGATGATTTTGCAAATCATCTGTGCCGGTGCCTTGATTCTAATCACGGCTTTTTTG
>Ga0157380_10001946_pt1 | contig 13736 bp, 11 predicted proteins | sample S35metaG_FD_119757 | JGI IMG/M metagenome (GOLD analysis project Ga0157380, IMG submission 119757) | Switchgrass rhizosphere microbial communities from Kellogg Biological Station, Michigan, USA - S3-5 metaG | ecosystem: Host-associated > Plants > Roots > Rhizosphere > Soil | place: USA...
AGCCAGGTCGATAAGAACTTCGGAGCGTCTGATCGCCCGGTTGAACCCGGGTGAGAATTAAATAGATTGTTTGATTCGCGTAGTAATCGATAGAAACCCGACTAATCAGGAGTAGACGTTAGATGCCCAAGCGATCACAACACACGGTCGGCCTCGACATTGGCACGAGCAGGGTGACGTGTATCGCGAGCGAACCCGGCGAAGGTGGCCTCCTTGAAATCATCGGTGTGGGAGAAGCTGAAGCGCGCGGCCTGCGTAAAGGAGTGATCGTAAATCCCGATGCGGCTGTAGATGCCATCAAGAAGGCGGTGGAAGAGACGGAGCGTATGAGTGGCCTGGAAGCAGAAGAAGTCACCATCAACCTGGCAGGCTCGCACATCCTGGGGTTTAACGGTCAGGCTATCGTCGCTGTCTCTGGACGCGATCGCGAAATCACCCATGAGGACGTGCGCCGGGCCATCGACTCTGCCTGCGCCATTCAACTGCCGGCTGGTCGCGAGATCGTTGATCGCTTGCCACAGGAATTCATTGTCGACGATCAGGACGGCATCAACGATCCCGTCGGGATGATCGGCGCTCGATTGGCCGTGAAAGTACATATTGTCACTAGTCCTGTAACTGCTCGACAGAATGCAATCAACGCAGTGAATCGAGCCGGCCTGGTGGTGGCGGACATGGTCCTCGAACAGCTGGCGGCTGCTGAAGCGTCGTTGACTGAAGACGACAAGGAGTTTGGCGCAGCGCTGGTCGACATTGGCTCAGAAACTACCGGACTAATCATTTATCAAAGAGGCGCTGTCCAGCACACGGCGGTCTTTCCCCTGGGTGGCTCGCATTTCACGAATGACATCGCGTTTGGACTCCGTACTCCCATTCCTGAGGCGGAGCGAATCAAACGAACGGTTGGCTGCGCTTGCAGTACTGCCTTGAACGACATGGAACGGAGCGAGCTCGTGGAAGTTCCTTCAGTGGGCGGCAGAGCGCCTCGACAATTATCTCGACAAATACTCTGTGACATCTTGCAACCACGTGCCGAAGAAGTGTTGATGCATGTCGCCGACGAAATCAAAGACGCTGGGTGGGAGCGTCAATTATCGAGTGGTGTGGTGTTGACTGGCGGCGGCGCTTTGCTGCACGGCATGACTGAGATTGCTGAACAAGTTTTTGACGCGCCAGTGAGGCTCGGCTATCCGGAAAGAGATCGCTTTGGTGGTCTGGTCAAGGACATTCAAAGTCCAGCGTGGGCAGCCGCAGCAGGGCTTTCGCTGGTAGCTTATCGAGCTCAGGCATCTGAAGCGCGAGCAGGCGCAAATCGCCGCGCCCAGACAGGCAAGCTCACTCACTTTGTTTCGCGATTTCGCAATCGTTTTAGTAGTATTTTATGACCAGTTGTTGTATGCTTTCGGCCCGGTTGCACAAGATATAGTCCGCTATATATGGACGCCAGTGGCACGAGCAGCACAATATAGAAGAAAAGGACCTTGGGAACCATCTCGATTTGGGAGAAAGGGAATCACTATGACACCAGAAGCTCGTGAGCCGGGAAAAGGACTTAGCATGTTCATCGACGATGAGCCACCTATTACAGGAGCGCGCATCAAGGTGATTGGTATCGGCGGCGGTGGCGGCAATGCCGTCAACCGCATGATGGAAGCCGGTATCGAAGGCATCGAGTTTCTTGTGGCTAATACAGATTTGCAGGCTCTAAAACGTTCGCAGGCTCCGATCAAAATTCAACTGGGCAGTCGCCTTACGAAGGGCCTCGGCGCCGGCGCCGATCCCGGCATGGGCCGTAACGCTGCGCTCGAAGATACAGACAAAATCATTGAAGTCCTCGAAGGCGCTGATATGGTTTTTGTTACCACCGGTCTTGGCGGTGGCACCGGCACGGGCGCGGCGCCGATCATAGCGTCACTCGCTACGGAGCTGAATGCGTTAACCGTTGCTGTAGTAACCAAGCCCTTTCATTTCGAAGGCCGCCGTCGCATGCTGCAAGCTGAGCAGGGGTTGCGAGAGTTGCAGGAATGCGTCGATACGGTCATCACAATCCCCAACGAGCGATTGCTGCACACGGTAGATCGAGGAAGCTCGCTGTCAGATTCGTTCAGAGTAGCCGACGACGTGTTGCGCCAGGCGGTGCAGGGCATCAGCGATCTGATTACTGTTCCCGGTTTGATCAATTTGGACTTTGCTGATGTGAAGACAATCATGTCCGGCATGGGTATGGCTTTGATGGGAGCGGGACGCGCGAGCGGCGAGAACCGCGCCATTGATGCAACCCAGCAGGCCATTTCTTCTCCGCTGCTTGAGGAAGCAACGATTCAGGGTGCGCGTGGCGTACTTATCAACATTACCGGTGGACCGGATCTAACCTTGTTTGAAGTGAACACCGCCTCGACGATTATTCGTGAAGCAGCCGACGAAGATGCGAACATTATTTTTGGAGCCGTGATCGACGAACAGATGCATGGCGAAATGCGCATCACGGTGATCGCAACTGGTTTTGATAAGGAAGGTGTTGCCTCCGCTGCGGCCGCGGTCAACACGGCGATGCCAATAGTGCAGCCACGTTACGTTCAACGTCCCGTTGACGATACTCCCCGACCAATGATGGGCCAGCGGAGCGACGATCTCGACGTGCCGACCTTTATTCGCAAGAAGGCCGACTAGAGACACACGAAGGAAAAGCTCGAGAAGCTTTTGAACGAAGGACTTTGTTTACTTAGTCCGCTCTGTTTTGCGCCCGCATAAGATCGTTCTCCGCCTCTTCGAAGTTCCATCTTTCACCTTTGCTTTTTCTTGCCTTGTTGTGTAGCATGTCGCCAATCACTTGCAGGAAATTCCATTACGGGAAAAAATGGGACTCTCTCCTCGGATGGCCACCGCCTGCGAGAGTAATATCTGCTGATTTGCGTCACGTTCGTCCCCGTTCCCAACAGCGTCAGACGTTTTCAGCTATCTATTTTCAACTCTAACCAGTCTTTTTATTACTTTGGAGGATTACTACAGTGAATCGCAAGCTTATTAGAACGACGCTCGCTGAGGTTAAAGGTAAAGTGCGGGAGACTCCCCCTGCCCGCGAACGAGCAAATGGTCATCAACACCGCGGTGGCGGTGGTGGTGGTGGTGAACGAGCTGAAAGAGCAGAAGGCGGAGGTCATCGCGAACATCGTGAGCATCGTGCGCCGCAACCTTCGGCAAGCTCAGTGCAGGTGCGCAAGCGCGTTCCGCCTCCGATGGAGACTAGCGCTGAGATCTTCTATTACAAGAAACAGATTGATGCGCACACTCCGATGGTGATCTGTCTGCTTGATGGTGAGGAAATTGAAGGTACGATCGAGTGGTACGACCGCGGTGCTCTAAAAGTAAATCGTATCGATGCGCCGAATCTTCTCGTGCTCAAGCGTAATATCAAATACATGTACAAGGCCGACGAACGCGTAGATAAGGCGCAGACAGCCTCCCAGGCCAGTTAGTCCCGGCGGCCTGCAAACGAAGTTCCTTGACCTCGCGCCGGCTCCAGGCAATGACACAGTTAGGGAATAGCTCATCTCACAATGGGGGTCGCCCTCTGCCACGCATCGGCGTAACTATGGGTGACCCTGCCGGGATTGGTCCGGAAGTTGTTCTCAAAGCCGTTGCGGAACCGGAAGTGCAGCACATTTGCGCTCCAGTAATCATCGGCGATGCCCAGTTGCTGGCCCACACAGCGCGCACGTTGGACTTGCAATCGGGATACGAAATCGTTCGGCACGACGAAGCTCTTCCTGAAAACCTCACCGAACCAGTCATCTTCCATTTGGATAACGTGGGCGGCTTCATTGAGCCTGGGGTCGAGTCTGGTGCTGCCGGCAAAGCGGCCGGAGCATATATCGAAGCGGCAGTCCAGCTCTGCGCTGCGGGCAGCATCGATGCGATTGCTACCGCGCCTATCAATAAACGTGCACTCTTTCTTGGCGGCTACAGTTTTCCTGGACACACTGAGTTTCTCGCGCACCTGACTCGTACTGAAGAGTATGCGATGGCGTTTGTCGCGGGTAACTTGCGCATCGTTTTGTTGTCTACACACGTTCCACTGTCACAGGCAATTCGGCTGGTTGAACGTGACCGGTTAGTTCGGACAATTAACCTAGCGCATCGCGAATTGCAGCGTTGGGGAATCGAGCGGCCGCGTCTGGCTCTGGCTGCTTTGAATCCACATGGCGCCGAAGGCGGGTTGTTCGGAGTGGAAGAGGCGTCGGAGATGATTCCGGCAATTGAATCGTGCCGCACTATGGATAGTTTGAATGTACAGGGGCCAATTTCCGCGGACACAGTCTTCTTAAGAGCATCTCGAGGCGAGTTTGATGGCGTGATTGCTTGTTATCATGACCAGGCGATGATTCCAATCAAATGCCTTTCATTCGGTGAGGCTGTGAACGTGACTCTGGGCTTGCCCTTTATCCGAACTTCCGTCGATCATGGAACTGCGTTCGACATTGCTGGAAAAGGACGCGCGGAGCATTCAAGTATGGTGGCTGCAATCAAGCTCGCAGCGGAGCTATCAACGAGCGCGGGTGAAAGCAGCCGTGCCGTGGAAGTGTGACTATGACAAATAAAGCTGAAAAGGCTGAAGAAGCCAAAGCTCCAAGGCGAATTCTCGTTGCCGATGATGACCCGGCGATTCTTCGATTGGTACAAACCATTCTTGAGAAGGATGGCTACACCGTAATCACGGCCCGTGACGGTCGCGAGGCTTTCAAAATTCTGCAAAAAGACACCGACTTTATTGCGGCGGTGCTCGACGTTGTAATGCCGCAGATTTCCGGCCCCGAGTTAGTCCGGCACATGAAGACGGAAAAGCGAATGATGAAGATTCCGGTGATGATGATGACCGCCGAACAGGATCCGAAATTATCTTCCGACAGCTTTGCAGCGGGTGCGGTCGTTTTCTTGCCGAAGCCGTTTACTACAGCTCAACTCCAAACCATGCTCCAGATGTTGATTGGAAAGGCGAACGAAGCGTAGCCGTACTGCAGGCTGCCAGCCTGCAGAACTGATGGTAGATTTGACCGTTCATCGGAACCAGAATTCTTGAGAACTTAACGACAGGCTGGCAGCCTGTCGTACATCGATGATTCACTTCCACAAAATTTTCTTGTTGGTGGTAGTCGCTCTTGCGACCGTAATCAGCGCCTACGCCAAAGGCGATCTCAGTGCCAAGCAAGCGCGCAAGCTAATTACCGCGATGCCCGGCGTAGCTTTGAAGTCAGGCTCGGTTCACGTCGGTACAGTGCGTTCGATTGATGCTTCAACAGCTCAGGCTACCGTTGAGATTGCGACGGCATTTCGAGTTGAGAAAAACGACAACGATCAATGGCGGGTAGCTGAGTTTCGTACGGGTCAGGAACGATGGGAAAGCGTTAACCATCTTCTGCGCTTCTTCAAAGCTTCGGAGAGCGGGAGTGTTTGTGACGCACCTGATATGAGCGGTCACGGCTCGTCAGATCCCAGCAATCGACGCGCTCGCTGCTTATTAGCCGAATTACTGGGAGTGACCCTGCCTTCCGATGCCGTGCGCATCAAGGATATCTCTACTATCTCGTTGCCATTTGTCTCACGGGCAACTGCGCTGGTGGACGCGCTGGTTACAGTGGAGTTTCAGTTTACGCGAGCTGAGAAGGGCGCCTGGCGAGTGAGCGGCATCCGCACCGGCAATCGCAATTGGATCGATCCACAGGCAATTTTCGAAGGTCTGAACAGCGAAAAAGTCCTAACGGCGCGAGCTGAGCTGGACACCCTCGCTAAAGCACTCGAAGCCTATCGCGGTCAACGTGGCTCCTACGTGGATTCAAAAAGCCATCGGGAGCTGATCGATTTCCTTAGTCCTCGCTATCTCAAGAGCGTTATCCGCCTTGATCCCTGGCATCATCCTTACCTGTACGAAGGAACAGGCGCGAGCTTTACCCTTCGATCTATGGGTGCCGATGGTAAGGAAAACACCGCCGACGATATCGTCATCGGCGGCGCCACACGATCGTCAATCAATTAGTTGCTGAACGAACAAGTTCCTCGCTAGGGAAACCACCCGTGCTCTTAATCTCAATTAGAATTTTAGCAATTTGGATGTTTGTGCTTGTGGGACTGTCAGCAAGCGCGCCTGTAGAAGCTCAACGAAGGCAGCCGACGGCAAAATCTATCCTCAAGCGGATGGCAGTACGCAAGTTTGTCCTCCTATCAGGATGAGGGCGTGGTGAGCAGCACTTATGACGAGCCGACGGCGGGCGAATCTACAAGATGCCCTTCAAGACCTTCTTTAGCCGGCCCAGTTATTTTCGCTTTGAGTGGACTAGCTATTTATCAAGTAGAGGCACCAAGTATGTCATCTGGTCCGATGGCAATGAAGCATTTACGTATTGGGAACCTGATCGATATGAAAAGGAACGTGATCTCAGCATGGCCATTGCCGGGGGTACAGGAATTTCTAGCGGTTCAATTTATACCATCTCAAGCTTGCTACGGGTCAAAGATATAGACGGGTACAGCGTCACCGAGCTTCGTACGGCGGCTCTGGTTGGTATCGAAGGATTTGAGGGAACGCCTTGTTATCGCATCAAAGGAACTAATCACGTTGGGGAACCCACAGAGCTTTGGATTGGAACCGGCGATTTGCTGTTGCGGAAAGTTCGGGAAGAATCAAAAAACCCGACCTACAACTCGATTCAGGAAGAAGTACGAAGAAACATCCGGACCAATCAATCGATTGCGCACGAAGTCTTCGAGTTCAAACCTCCTATCCCGTTAACTGCTAAGAAAGAAGATGGTGATGAAACCCCATCGTTCGAAGAGGAAGCGCCGAATTGGACTGAGTTTCACTCAGAACCCGGGCGGTTTTCAATCTTGCTGCCAAGACCGCCGACTTCCAGGGTCGTTACGGTCGAAGCTCCGCAAGCGACGATTGAGCACCATCTGTTCAGGTCGATGGGGCGCACAGTCAGTTGTGTTATTCAGTACTCAGATTTACCCAAGCAATTTACCGCAGATCCGAATCAGCTCTTTAATGAGACTCGGGACGAATTTGTCAGGCAAACGCAAGCCAGACTTAGCGGTGAGAGTGCCGTCTCGCAAGGAGGCTATTCAGGTCGCGAGATTAGGCTCGACGCCGGTTCCCTAAAAACTCGAGCGCGCTTTTTCCTCGTCGACCAGCGCCTCTATCAGTTGGCTTTGACGGTTTTTGACGAAGAAGGGAGCTCAGACAAGCAGTTCGAGCGCTTTTTTAATTCCCTCAAGGTCAGTCCATCCCCCAAAGTCATTGCCCTGTTGAGAACACGCCCGCTGCCAGTGAGCCCACCCAGGCGGTCGAATTAACCGCTTGACGCGTGCCTTTTCACGGTGTTAGTTTCAATTAGGCTCCAGATCTGCCGGGGCCACTTTGAAACTACTTGCCCTGCGCCATCCGAGTTTCTTAGCCCTGTCAGTGGCGCTCATCTCAGCTAAAGGGTTTGGCTTTGCAAGCTGTTCGCAAACTTCTTCTCGCAGACGACTCAAGTACAATTCAGAAGATAGTCGCCCTCACGTTTGCGGACGCAGGCATTGACGTCATTGCCGTGAGTAATGGCACTGACGCCATCGACCAACTTCGGGAGAATACGCCTGATATTGTTCTGGCTGATGTGTTCATGCCAGGCCACACCGGCTATCAGGTTTGTGAACACGTTAAGCGAAAAGAACACCTGAAGCATATTCCCGTCATGCTCCTGGTAGGGTCATTTGAACCCTTTGACGAAGCGGAGGCGCGCAGAGTCGGCGCGGATGACATATTGACCAAGCCATTTCAATCGATTCGCACTTTGATGGACAAAGTTGGAGCGCTGCTCGGCCGCACTCCGGCTGTCGATCACTCAGGGCCTTCCGAGGCTGCTGAATCTACTCAGTCGAGCGCAATGGCTGAGACAATCGAAATCCATCCCAGTGCACTGCATGCAATGGATGAAGGTTCACCCGTCGTTGCCAAAGAGGCGGAAACGAAAGAGCTGCCGCCACCTGAAGTTGTCCAGCCGCCCGAGGAACCCATGACTACGGAGGAGCTGGAAATTACTACCGCGGATACTCAACCGCTATCGCCCGAAGTTAAGGAACGACTCGAGCACGCTGAAAACTTGAAAGCCATGGGAGCCCCTTCGGAAGAGACAATGGAAACACCTTATTCAATTGAAAGCACTGCCGAACCTAAAGACAGCTTTGGCGATGTACTGCTCGACCTCGAACATTGCCAGCCTGTGTCTTTTACCTCAAGCGACGATGTGATTCTTGACATCGATTTTGATGCCTCGCCGGTGAGCTATTCCGCGCCGGTGGTGGCGGAAGTCGAGGCACAAGCATTTGCGCACAGCTTTGCAGCGCCAGTGGCAGCGGAAAGCTATATCCCTGAAGTGCAGCCGCAAAGTGTAGAACCAGCAGCTCCGGCTGCCGAGCCTGAGTATTTTGATTCAGCGAATTACGCTCCCGAAGCTGCGGCACATTTTGTTGATTCCGATGTGGTCGCGGGTGTCGTGCAAGCGGATGAGTCACCGGCGGCAAGCGCACCATCTGAACCTGAAAGCAGTGCCGGAAGTGGTCAGTCCATGGTTAATCTTGACCAGCTTTCACCTGCGGTTATCGACGCTATCGCGCGACGAGTGGTGGAGCATATGTCCGAGCGCGCGGTCCAGGAAATTGCGTGGGAGGTTGTCCCTCAGCTCGCTGATCTTATGATCAAGCGAAAACTTGAGGAGCACGAGACGCAGAATAGGTAAGCATACCGCGGAGAAAACGCGGCCAGGAACGAATCTGAAGAACAGACGAATTGAGCCTGAGGTTACAAAACCTCAGGCTCGATTTGTTTTGCAATAACGCAAACTGTTAGTTTGCGTTGGTTCACTTCGACTGCGTGCGTTGAGATCTCGCCTTACGACGCAAACTAACAGTTTGCGTTACAATGCTCGCTTAACAAGCTAGCTGACTACTGATCGCTGATTACTGACTACTACTAATGGAAATCCCGAAAACTTACGACCCAAAACAGGCTGAAGAACACCACTACTCTCGTTGGGAACAACAAGGGTTTTTTGCACCGGAGATAAATCAGGATCCGCAGGCACCCACTTATTCTATTGCGATTCCCCCGCCCAACGTTACTGGTTCACTGCATATGGGCCACGCGCTGCAACACACCATGATGGATGTGTTGACGAGATATAAACGCATGTGCGGCTTTCGCACGCTATGGCAACCAGGCATGGATCACGCAGGCATTTCCACTCAGGTAATGGTCATTCGTGAGCTCAAAAAGGAAGGTCTGAATCGCCACGACCTTGGACGGCAAAAGTTTATTGACCGCGTGTGGAAGTGGAAGAATGAATCGGGCGGACAAATCACCAAACAAATGAGGAGGGAAGGCGCCTCAGTCGATTGGTCTCGTGAAAAGTTCACCATGGACGAAGATCTTTCGCGGGCGGTGCGAGAGGCTTTTGTACGACTGTACGAAGATGGCCTCATCTATCGCGGCGCGAGAATCGTTAATTGGTGTCCGAATGATCAGACCGTCTTGTCCGATCTCGAGGTTCTGAAAGAGCCACAGCCCGGCAAGCTCTACTACCTAAAATACCCGGTCAAAGACAGTGACCGCATGGTTACGGTCGCCACTACCAGGCCGGAGACGATGTTGGGTGATACTGCCGTCGCCGTTAACCCGAACGATGATCGTTACCGAGACCTGGTGGGCATAACACTCCAGCTACCTCTCACTGACCGTGAGATTCCCGTCATCGCGGACGACTATGTTGAAGCCGAGTTCGGTACAGGAGCGGTAAAAATAACTCCTGCGCACGATCCCAACGACTACGAAATGGGCTTGCGTCACGACTTGCCCCAGGCCGTGGTTATCGATCAATACGCGAAGATGACTGCAGAGGCGGGCGCAGATTTCGCCGGTCTCGATCGCTACAAAGCTCGAGAGTTAGTAGTTGAAAAGTTTGAGGCACTCGGCCTGCTCGATAAGGTAGTGGATTACGAGTTCTCAATCTCGAAATGCGAGCGCTGCAAAACCGTGCTTGAGCCGCTGATTTCCACGCAGTGGTTCTGCCGCATGGACAAGCTGCGTGACCTGGCCCTCGACCTCATGGCTCGCGACCACAAGCCACGCTTCTTTCCCGAAGTTCCTTATGAAAAGGTGTACACCGACTGGCTCGAAAATTTGCGCGATTGGACCATTTCTCGACAACTGTGGTGGGGACATCAGATCCCTGCATGGTACACGCCGGACGGTGAAGTGTTCGTGGCTCGCACTGAAGAAGAAGCTCGCGCTAAAGCAGGCACTGATGAGCTCACCCAGGATCCTGATGTGCTCGACACCTGGTTTTCTTCCGGGCTCTGGCCATTCTCCACCCTGGGTTGGCCGGACCAGTCCGAGGACTTCAAGGCTTTCTATCCAACGTCGGTGCTGATTACGGCTCGAGACATTATTTTCCTTTGGGTCTCGCGCATGGTCATGATGGGTTTGAAGTTTGTTGAGGAGCGGCCCTTCGACGATGTGTTCGTAACCGGAACAATTATGGACAAGCACGGCCAACGCATGTCCAAGATGAAAGGCAACGGCGTCGATCCTCTCGAGGTCTTCGATAAGTACGGTGTCGATGCGACGCGATTGACGTTGGCCTCGGTCGGTTCGACAGATTCCCGTTGGAACGAGAAGCAGGTCGAGTCATATCGAAATTTTGCGAATAAGATCTGGAATGCGACACGATTCAGCTTGCTCAACTCTGATGGCGCGGGTGTCGACCCGGACGTCTTGAAGGCGCCGGATTTGCCGTTACATGATCGATGGATAATCTCGCGTCTGAATCGGACCGCTCGCGATGTCCGAGCTCAGCTCGAGGAATATGATTTTCACGGCAGCGTGCAAACTCTCTATCACTTCTTCTGGGACGATTACTGTGACTGGTACATCGAGTTGTCCAAAGCCGGGATTACTGCGGAAGAAGCAAGCGAAGAGCGAACGACGGCGCGAACGAGGCTGCTGACAGTGCTGGAGCAAGCATTGCGGCTTTTGCATCCGTTTATGCCCTACATTACCGAAGAGCTTTGGCAGCAACTCCCTGGAGTCGGCTCACAACTGCTGCACGCTGCTTATCAGAAGGCATCGCCTACAGTAATGCTCGCAGCATACCCGGATGGCAACGCTGAGTTAATTGACGAGCGGGTTGAGGCTGAGATGCAGGCCGTGATTGATCTCATCTCGCGTGTCAGGAACATTCGTTCTGAAATGAATATCAAGCCAGGCGAACGTGTGCCAATCTTGATCGCTGCCGCGGCTCACGATCTTCGGACAGTTTTCAGCTCGAGCTCAGACCAGATTGCGAGATTGGCGCGCGCGTCTGAAGTTACGGTCACTTCTGAGCTCAATGCGCCGGCAGCTTCTGCTCGCGCAGTGCTTGCGGGCGGCGCTGAGGTCGCAGTTCCGTTGGAAGGCCTGATTGATTTTGAGCAGGAACGGCAAAGGCTACGCAAAGAACTGGAAAAACTGAGTGGCGAAGCCGGCAAGTTACAAACCCAACTAGGCAATCCGCAATTTGTCGAGCGTGCGCCCGCTGAGAAAGTAGACGAGTTGCGCGCTCGACTGGCGGACATTGGGCAGCGCACCGTGGCCCTCGAAGATATGATCAAGGCACTCGCGTGACGGTGACTCGACTTTACAGTACCGGGAGCGGTAGCGACCGGATCGGTACCTCGTTGCGGGTATAGGTCGTGTTCATCTTAGCTTCCGGTCGCTACCGCTCCCGGTACTGTAATGCCACGGTCGCTATCGCTCCCGGGACTGTACTCAGGAGAACTTTATGAATTGGGTTGATGAAGGCGCGCTGTACGCTGCCATTGGAGTTTTTCTTCGGGAAGACCTGGGGCGGGGCGACATTACTTCGCAAGCCATCATTGAGCGCAATACCAGAGCGCGTGGACGCTTCGTTGCCGGCGAGCGCATGATCGTCGCCGGTCTTGAGGCTGCTGAAGAAGTGTTCATGACGCTCGATCCCGAACAGCAATTGGAAGCGTTTGCCTCGGATGGGGAAGAGATCGAAGGTGGCAAAGTAATCGCGCGCACTTCAGGCTTTGCTGACGTTTTGCTTGCAGGCGAGCGAGTCGCCCTGAACCTGCTGCAAAGACTCTCCGGCGTAGCTACGCTGACAAATCAATATGTTCGAGCTGTCGAGGGAACCTCAGCCAAAATCGTCGACACCAGAAAAACTACACCGGGTTTGCGAATGCTCGAGAAGTACGCGGTGCTGCTGGGTGGTGGACTCAATCACCGTTTCGGGCTCGACGACGGAGTCATCATTAAAGCCAATCACATTGCGGTAGCTGGTGGTGTCGCGGAAGCCGTCAGGAAGGCTCGGGAAAGACTTGGCCAGCTTCACAAGATCGAAGTCCAGATTGCCGGCGAACGCGAGCTCGGTGAGGCACTAAAACATCAGGCAGACACCCTCCTTTTGACGGATCTGCCGGTTGAAGAGGTGGCTCGCCTCATCAGTATGGCTCGCGAACTTTCGCCTTCGGTGACCATTGAATGCTCGGGCGACATTTCTCTCGACACGGTGCGGGGCTACGCTGAGGCGGGCGCGGACCTAATCAGCGTCAACGCGCTGACAAATTCAGCTCGAGCGATGAATTTGAGCTTTCAGATGCAATTGGGATGAGAAAAGCCGAGGTAAATCAGGAACCATTGTTGTTGGCTGCCGTGAAAAGAAAATCATGGCATCCGGTAGGGTGCTTGAATGCATCTCTGCATAGAGTTAACCTTGCTTGGGAGTATTTGATGCGAAGAATTTCAACTCGTCAGCTAGCAGTTTTCCTAATCCTGATAGTTGTCTGCGGGCTTTCGCTCGTAGACGTAGATGGACAAAAACAAAAACGTCAGCGACGCCCGCGACGGGTTACAAGTTCGTCCTCTGTCAATCCGACGCCTTCTCCATCTCCAAACGAAGCTTTAGATCCTTCCGATCCAAGCATCGTAAGTACAGCTGAGCAGGGAACCGTAACACCGTCAAAGAGTTCCTCAGCCCGTACCAAGGCGTCTCCTACGCCCACGCCTGAAACGGAAGGTGAACAACTGCGTCGCACCATCACTGACCTTTCGGGACAGGTGAATAAGCTTACCGACAAACTGAGTCTGATGGAGGAGCAACAACGCTCGATGTACGACCTCGAGCGACTAAGCCGTGCTGAACAACGAGCTGAGACTTTCCGAACTCAACTCCGGGATGTGCAGGCAAAAGAAACTGACTTGCAGTTGCAGCTGGACCAGCTTGAGTTTGCGTTGCTACCAGAGCAAATCGAACGATCCGTGGCCACCTATGGAACCACGCATCCTGAAGTTGCTCGCGAGCAACGGAAGAAACAATTGGAAAACAACCGCCTCAAGGTCAAAGCGCAGTTTGATCAGCTCGAACAAAGCCGTGTGAGGTTAGAGGCGGCAATCTCGACCGCAGATCTTGAGGTCGAAAGACTCCAGCGGCAAATGGAAGTGCGAAATCAAGGCGGCGAACAAGCGCCAGTGGCAAACCCCAGTCCCTCGCCGATCGAGACACCGCCGCCCGATATTCCACCAAACTAAATGGGCACTATTGCGCAAAGCGATCTCTACCAATTAATTTCCGCAGCCCAGAGCCGGGGTGAGCGCGTAGTAGTGGCTACTGTGTCTCAGACCCGTGGCTCGACGCCTCAAC
>Ga0157380_10001947_pt1 | contig 13735 bp, 8 predicted proteins | sample S35metaG_FD_119757 | JGI IMG/M metagenome (GOLD analysis project Ga0157380, IMG submission 119757) | Switchgrass rhizosphere microbial communities from Kellogg Biological Station, Michigan, USA - S3-5 metaG | ecosystem: Host-associated > Plants > Roots > Rhizosphere > Soil | place: USA: Michigan...
CCCTGATCCCTGATCCCTGATCCCTACTTCTTGACCGTCGCCGCCTTCTTCATGGTCTCGACGACTTCCTTGCCCGCGTCCTGAATTGCCTCGTTCAGCGCCGAATCGAACGACGGGCCGTCCTGCGATCCGGCGTCGGCTCCCGACATGGCCTGTTGCATGACGTACATCGCCGCACCGGCGGTGCGATCGACGTTCGATCCGCCGATGCCCGGGCCCAGGCCGGCCTGCATTTGCATCAGGGCGGGGTTGCCCATCGCGCCGAGGTTCATCATCTTCATCGTGTTCAACGCCGTCAGCGGGTTGCCGTACATGCCGCCCATGTACATCTTGAGATAGAGCGACCCGGCAAACTTCGCGAGGCCGAGGCCGGTCTTGAAGCCGACGCCGCCGTCTTTGCCGCTCGTGCTCTTGGTCAGCCGTGCCTTGCCGCCCGGCGGCACGAGCTGCACGTTCAACTTCGCTTCGGTGATGTCCTTGCCCGATCCTTCACCGGCCGTGTTCTTCATGATCTTGGTGAGGCCGCCCGGCTTCGACGCCTTGAGATCGGTGACTTCGGCGATCAGCAGGAAATCGACTTTGAGTTCGTTCGCGAGGGCGTCGAGCGCGGCTTGCGGCGCCGCCGCCATCGGGATGACGTCCATCTTCTGCTCTTCGAGCTCGGCCACGAGGCGTGACCTGAGCGCGCGCGTATCGACCGTCTGCGTCGTCTTGTTCGTGATTTCAGGGACGCCGACGCGCAAGGTTCCCGGCTTCTTGTCGCGGATTGCGACCCCGAGCTCACCCTGCGCCAGCCGCGCCTCGTTCGCGTCGCTGATCGCCTTGGCAAGCTGCTGCGCATTGGCGGCCTCGGTCATGCCGGCCGGAATCTCGAACAGCCCCGCGTCAAGCCGCAGCACCTCGAACTCGGTGACGTCCATGCTGATCATGGTCGGCTTCGATTCTTTGTTGTCAGGCTCGCTGTACGTGGTTTTGTAGCTGATCGGAAAACCAATCAGTTTTGCGTCGCCGGTCTCGGTGGTCTTGATTTCGTCCTTGCAACCGCCGCCGGGCCCCGGCGTATTGGCGGGTGGTGCACTGACGGCCTTGGGAGGATCGATGTACCAACCGTCGGTCTCGATCACCAGCTTCGATGGATCGCACGCGCCGGGCTGCGGTTGACGGACGATCAGCGTCTTGACGTGCCGCGCCTCGCGGTCGAACGCCGCCTTGCGATCGCCGAGGTCGATGATCGAGACGTTCACGTTCACGACGCCTGGGGGTGCCGGGGTAGCCTGTTTCGCCGCTGCCACTGCCGCCGCGGCAGCGATCGCGCCGTCCGGCGTAATCAAGTAGGTATTGGCGCCCTTGCTGATCTGCACGGTTCTCTTCTGGTCGTACTGCCTGATCAGGATGGTGTCGCCGAGCTCGTAGCGCTCCCGCGTGTCGCGGACGAACGTCGTGCTATCCGTCGTTTGATCGGCATTCACGTAGGTCGTCTTGTAGCGGACGTCAGACGGCGGTGGCGGCGGCGGAGGTTTCGGTACGACCGTCGCGGGCGCGGCAGGGCTCTTCGGCGCGGGCGCCGTCTTCGCCGGAGGCTTGGCGGTCTTCGGCGCCGGCTTGGTGCCCTGTGCGAATGCGGGTGACGAGACGGCGAGCGCGAAGGCAGCGATCAGAACGGGAAGACGAAGGTGAGCATTCATCAAAGCTCCCGGGGTAAAGGGAGCATCACTCTACACCCGATAGGATTTCCGCGTTAAGATCCCCGCCGTGGCTGAGCTTAAGACGCAAAAAACGACGGCAAGAGTATCCGACTTCATCAACGCGATCGAGGACGATCAAAAGCGCAAGGACTCGAAGACGCTCGTCGCGATGATGACGAAAGCGACGAAAACGAAACCGGTGATGTGGGGCCCGGCGATCATCGGCTTCGGCGATCGCGAATACACCGGCGCCAGCGGTAAGCCGACCAAGTGGTTCGAAGTCGGCTTCTCGCCGCGCAAGGCCGCGTTCTCGCTCTACCTGATGGGCGGCAAGGACGCAAAGCTTCTCGCGAAGCTGGGGCCGAGTTCGACGAGCGGTACGACGATGGCAGCCGGTTGCCTCTACATCAAGCGGCTCGATGATGTGGACAAGCCAACGCTGCAGAAGTTGATCGACGTGTCGGTCAAGCGCATTCGCGCTCGCAAATGAAAAAGGGGCGCACCTGGGTGCGCCCCTCGACTTCCGATCCCGCTTTCTGAGCGTTACCGCTTCGCGATGTTGAGCTCGCCGAGCTTCGCGACCATGTCTTCGCCCGACGTCGCCGGCTTGACCTGCTTGTCGATGGCGAGGATCTTTCCGTCCGGCGCGATGTAGAAGGTCCAGCGGTTCGCGAACCCTGCTGCCATCAGCACGCCGTACTTGTTTGCGATTTCCTTGGTGACGTCGCTGAGGATGGGATAGTCCGCCTCATGTTCCTTGGCGAACCGCGTATTGTCCTCGAGGGTGTCCACGCTAATCATGTAGTAGGCGACGTTGTACTTCCGAATCAGATCGCCGCTCGCACGGAGCGACTTGCATTCGGCCGTTCAACCACCGGTGAACGCCTTCGGGAACCACGCGAGCACAACTGCCTGCTTGCCGCGCGACTCCGCCAGCGTATGAGTCTTGCCATCCGATCCCGGCGCCGAAAACGCAGGGGCCATGTCACCAACCTTCAATTCCACGGCAGGTGTCTGGGCCATCGCTCCGCTCGTCACCAGACTCAACGCCGCGCCCATCGCGACCTTGAGCAATGCTTTCACTTGCATCAGGTGATCCTCCACCCGCACATGGTATCCCAATTGCACATCGGGAGCCGGTGACTTTACCTCTGCGGTGCCGGCCCGATTCGCGGCCTAGAATCGAATGGTGAGGGGCAGGGTTCGGCGCGGGCTGATGATCCTGGCGGCAATTGCCGCCGGATTGCTGCTGGCCGTACTCGCTTTCATTCACACGCCAATGGCCCGCGGCCGCGCGCTCGCCTGGTCCTCGAGCTTCCTGCGCCAGTACCACCTCGAACTCGAGGCGGGTAACCTGGGTTACAACGCCATCACCCGTCGCATCACGCTTACCGACGTGCGCCTCGCGGCGGAGGGGTTCAAAGACCGGCCCTTTCTGATCGCCAGCCGCATCGAGGTCACGCTGCCGTGGAGCGTCTACCGGCGCCGCTTCGCGATCGATCACCTCGTCATCGACAGCGGTATCGTCGACATCCTTCGCGACGAGCACAACGTCGTCAACCTTCCGCCGGGGTCGACTGCGCCAACCCCCGAGCGCGCGCGCCAGCTGGCGATCCGCTCGCTGACGCTGAACGGCCTCGACGTGCAGTACGAGGACAAATTCCGCAACTGGGGCGTGAAGGTCCCGCGCATCGAATCGGAGCTCCTGAACACGGCGCTCGGCGCGAAGGGCGACTTTGCCGTGCGCGGCAACCTTTCGTTCCGCCTGCGTGAGCGCACCATGACGATGTCGCCGTTCGAGACGGTGATGACGTTCGATGGATCGAACGTCGCGCTCGAGCAGGCGCGCCTGTCGTCGACGGAAATCGAAGCGTTCCTGAGCGGCGACATCAAGCGCGTGCTAGATTCGCCGTCACTCGATCTCGCGCTCAAGGGCAGCATCAATCTCGACAAGGCGATCAAGTGGGTGCCGCCCCCACCCGTGCCCGTGACCGGCATGGCGACGATCGACGGATCGATCACCGGCCCGGTGCGCGACTTCTCGACTGACCTGGTCGTGCACAGCAATACGGTCGGCGCTGGACGCGAGCGCGACTTGAATGTCGCCGGACCCGTGAAGGTCACGTTTGCGACGTTTTCGGGACACGACCTGGTGATCACGCCGCAGTCCGGCGGATCGATTCGCGCCGCCTTCAACGTGCCATGGGGGAAGGCCTCGGTCAGTACCGCGAGCGCGGAGTGGACCGGGCTCGATTCGCAAACCGCGCTCCGCATGGCCGATATCGCTCCGCAGGCAATCGGCGCCACCTTCGACGGCAACGGCACCTTCGAGTTCGGCGAACCCAGGAAATTCGTCATCCACAATCGCGAGCGCGGTTACACGCGCGCCGGCGCGGTGCCGATGACCGGCACGATCGATGCGACGATCGTCGGCAACGACTACCGCTTCGATCACGACAATACGTTCCCGGGTTTCCGGATCGAAGGAAAGATGAACGGCCGCATCAAGCCCGGCGCGGCCACGCTGAGTACGATGAACGGCCCGGCGCATGCCCACGTCGCCGACGTGGCGACGGCGGCGCGCAGCGCCGCCACGCTCGGGTTCCCGATCGCTGACATCATGCTCGACGTGCACGGCGCCATCGACGCGCCGTTGACGCTCGGTGGATCGTATCGATACCCGGAAGTCGAGACGAAGATTGCCGGCGACGCCGTCGATTTGCCGCTTCTTGGCCGCGTCGCTGCGTCGGCGGCGGTCGTCGCCGATCCGCGGACGGCGACGATCTCGGCCATCGACATCCGCCACGGCACATCGGCAATCACGGGTGATGTCGTCGCGAACATCACCGATCGCACCTGGAGCGGCAAGCTCCACGTCGATGCGCCGAACGCCGAGGAGCTGCAGGCCGAGGTGCCCGAAGCCTGGCGCGTCGCCGGCAACCTGACGGCGGATGCGATCCTCGGCGGCACCTTCGACCACTTCCAGCTCGACACGGCGATCAACGGCTCGACCCTCGTCTGGGCGGGGCAGCCCATCGATCGGGCGATGGCGAAGGCGATTGTCACGGCCGATGCGATCGACGTGTCGTCGCTCGAGCTGCATCAAGGCGCGGGGTTTCTCGACGGCCGCATCCGCTATGCGTGGGAAACCGGCGCCTACGATGCGAGGCTCAAGGGCGATCGACTCACGTGGCAGGGCACCGTGCTCTCGCCCAATGACACGCAAGCGATTTTCGCGGCGCAATTCGAGGGCGCCGGAACCGTCACGCATCCAAAGGGGCATGCGACGGTGCACTTCTCGCTGACCGGCGGCAAGGCCGGCGCCTTCATCGGCGCCGGTGACGCGACCGCTGACTTCCTCGGCGACCAGGCCCGCCTCGTCGCGCGCCTGCCGTCGATCGGCGCGCTCGTCAACGCCGACATCGCGACGGCGTCGCCGTACGACTATCGCGTCAACGCGCAACTCGATCGTTTCGAGCTGACGCGCCTGGCGCCGTTCATGGGCGCTATCGAAACCGAGATTCTCGGCTTTGCCAACGGCACCATCACCGCGTCCGGCAGGTTAGCCGACAGTCTCGATCGCGTTGCCTTCGTCAACATCACCGAGCTCGATGCCGGCGTGGCCGGCGTGCCGGTGTCGCTGCTGTCGCCGCTCAACGCCGAGCTGCGCGGCGACGATGTGAAGCTGAAGGATTTGTTCGTGCGCGTCGGCTCAGGCCGCCTGACCGCGTCGGGGGAGTGGAACACGCGCCTCGATGGCAACTTCCGCGCGCAATTTGCGGGCGACTTTCAGGACGCGATTCGTCTGGGTAAGGCCTTTGGCGTCCCGGCCGGCATCGATGGCAGCGGCGCGATGCAGTTCGACCTGCGTAGCAACGGAAGCCGCCTGGGTACCGTCGGCACGCTCGGAATCACGAAAGGTACCTTCGGTTGGGTTGGCGCCGCATCCGCGGTGCAGGACCTCAACATCAACGCGGCGCTCAATGGCGAGCAGCTGACGATTGATCGCATCGACGGCAACGTCGCGACCGGTGGAATCGTCGGCAGCTTCTCGGCAAAGGGCGCCGCGAAGCTCCCCGAGCTGACCCTCGCGGCCGTCGACGGCGCCATCGTGCTCGACTCCGCCAAGTTCACGTTTTCGGGAATTCCGGTCGAGCAGCAACGGCCGTCACGCATCGAGTTCGCGAAAGGCAACGTCACGATGGCCGATGTGTCGTGGCTTGTCGCCCAGAACCCGCTGACCTTTGGCGGCACCGTTGGATTCGCGGCCGATGATCCGCCGCTCGACCTTTCAGTGAAGGGTCTTGTCGATCTCCGGATCCTCTCCGCGCTGACGAGCGCGGTTGCCTTCGACGGCGACGCCGACGTCAACACCCGCATCGCGGGCACGGTCGCGAAGCCGCTGCTCGATGGCCGCATTACCCTCGACGGTGCGGAGATTGCAATCGCGGAGCCGCGCCTGGTCTTGTCGGAATTGTCGGGACCGATCGTGCTCGATGGCCAGGTTGCGGTGTTCGACGGCATGCGCGGTCTTGCCAATGGCGGCGCGCTCGCGCTCGATGGCTCGCTCGAATTCGACGCCATGACGCTCAGCGGCGGCATGCTGAACATCCAGGCGCAGGGCGTCGCGATCGAGATGCCGAAGGGCCTGCGCAGCGAGCTCGATGCGCTGCTGACTTTCCGCCCCGATCCACGAAGCCCGTCGCTGACCGGCGACATCCGCGTCGTCCAGAGCGCCTACACCGAGACGATCACGATCGCGGCGCTGGCGCGACAGGCGGCGCTGCCGGTCATGGCGGGGCCGGCGGTCGAGCGTGCCTACCTCGACAGGCTGCAACTGAATCTCGCGGTCACGACCACCGAGGATGTGATCGTCGACAACAACTACGGGCGGCTGGCCGCGGGCGCCAACGTCCGGGTGATCGGCACGGTTGCCGAGCCCGGAGTGGATGGCCGCATCACGCTCCGGGAGGGCGGGCAGATCTACCTGGCCGGCCGAACGTTCCGCATTTCACGCGGCGATATTTCCTTCACCGATCGCCGTCACATCCACCCCGAGTTCAACATCGTCGCCGAAGCGAACCTCGGCACGGGACGCAGCGGCAACGTGACGATGACGATGACCGGCACCCTCGAGCGCCCGACGATCGACCTGACGTCGGAGGAAGGGTCGCGCACGCCTGGCGAGATCGCCGCCGAGCTGGTGGGCTCGACGAATGCCGACACCGCGCTGACCTTGCTCTCGGCCGACCTCCTCGGCGTCACCGGCCGCGCGATTGGCCTCGATGCATTCCGTGTCGAGCGCGGCGACTACGAAGACAGCGACTTCCGCGAATACCAGGAAGATCCCAGCGTCGCCGGCATCAACAACACCGACCCGACGACCCGGTTGACCGTGGGGAAGAGGCTGAGCGATCAGGTCGAGTTCACCGTCTCGCAGAACCTGCGCGAGAACGGCAAGGCCACGTTCATCGTCAGCTACTTCCCCAAACGCAACGTCGAGATTCGGGCGCTGTCGCGTGACGATGGTACCGCCAGTCTCGGCATCCGCCACCAGGTCACGTTCGGGGGTGGCGAGAGCAAGCCGCCGTCGGAGCGGCGGCCCAAGCCGCTCATCAGCGCGATCACTTTCGGCGGTCTGGATCCGGCGGTCGCGTCGGAATCGCGCACGCATACAAGGATCGAGGTCGGTGATGAGTTTGACTTCCTTGCCTTGCAGAAGGACATCGATCGCATCCGCGAGGCCTTCCACAAGCAGGGCTTCCTCGAAGCGCGCGTCAGAACAAGGCGTAGCGAGGCCGAGGACGGCAGCATCGCGGTGGAGTTCATCATCGACAGCGGGCCGCGCACGATCCTCGAGATCACGGGCACGATCGCGCCAGCGAAGCTGGTCGAGGAGCTCGAAGAGGCGTGGCACAAGAACGTCTTTGATCAGTTCCTGATCGATGACCTGACCAATCGCGTGCGGCGCCACCTGGTCACCTCGAACGATCTGGCCAGTGTCGTCGTCGGACGAATCGATCGTCCCGACCCCGGTACCAAGCGTCTGCGAATCGACGTCACGCCTGGCGCGCCGGTGACCGCCCGCGAGATTCGTTTTGCCGGCAACCTCGAGTTCGATGCGCGTGCGCTGAACGCCGAGATCGTCGAGTCGGGACTCGAAATCGAGGCGTGGCTCGATCGCACGGTCGTTGAGAAGGCGCTGCGGCAGGCCTACAACGAGGCGGGCTTCCTCAAGGCCGAAGTCGTCGGCCGCCCGATTACCATCGACGGCACGATCGGCGTCCTGTGGTTTGACATCAAGGAAGGACCACGCGCGCAAATCACCGGCCTGAAGTGGGCGGGTGTCGCCGAGTCTCGTGTGCCCGAAGTGGAGAAGGCCGCCCGAATCACGACGCCGGCGCCGTATGTCGCCGCCGACGTGAACGATGCGCGCATCCGCATCGAGGACCGCTACCGCCAGCAGGGCTTCAACGACGTCGAGGTCGAGGTCGAACCGGCAATCGCGCCCGACGACACGGTGGCGCTGACATTCTCGGTAACCGAGGGCACCCAGCAGGTCCTGCAAAGCGTCGAGATCGGCGGCAACGAGGTGACGCAAGGCAAGGTGCTGACGCAGGCTTTGCGTTTCGAGCTTGGCAAGCCCGTCGATCTCGATGAATGGACGCTGGCCAGAAAACGGCTTTACGACACCAACGTCTTCCGCCTCGTCGACATCCAGCCCCTGCCGGTTGGCGCTGCGGTGAACGGCGTACAGCCGGTCAAGGCCGTCGTTACCGTCGAGGAACTGCCGCAATGGTCGGTGCGCTACGGATTCCAGATCGAAGGCGACCGTAAGCTCGACGAGCTCGATGAGCTGACCAACACGCGAAACGCCGGAGTCGTGGGTGAAGTGAGGAACCCCAATCTCTTCGGCCGCGCGCTGACCGGCGGCCTGTTCGGCATGTATCAGCGCAACAGCCAGGATGGGTCAGTGTTCATTTCGACGTCACGGTTGTTCGGGTGGCGCGCCCGCTCGAGCCTCTACGGCTTCTATTCCCGCGATCGGATCTTTGATGACGCGGGTGTCGATGTGGTCGCGATCACGAAACAGCAGGGTGTCAGCGCGGACCAACGCTGGCGGCGCGGCGGCGTGCAGGTCCTGTACGGCTATCGCTTCGAGCGCAATCACACCGTCAATCCACAAACCGTCGACGATCCAATTCCGTTCGACATCGTCGCCAACATCGCGAAGCTGAGCGAAGCGATCCTGTGGGACCGCCGCGACGATCCCATCAATTCGCGGAAAGGCACCTTCAGCTCGATCTCGTTCGATCAATCGGCGCCGTTCCTCGGTTCCGACCTTCAGAACCGCAAGCTGCTGATGCAGCAGTACCTGTTCGTGCCGCTCAGCAAGCTGGTGCTCGCATCGAGGGCGCAGATCGGCTTCGCCTATGGCCGCGATCCGCTGGCGTTGTCGGATCGTTTCCGCGCCGGCGGCGCGACGAGCGTCAGAGGCTACGGCGAGGAAAGTCTCGGTCCGCGCACCGACGACGGCTTTCCGCTCGGCGGCGATCGGTTGATGATCCTGAATCAGGAAGTGCGCTTCCCGCTCTATCGATGGGTCAACGGCGTCACGTTCATCGACGCCGGCAACATCTTCGCGAAGGGCCAGGATTGGGACGGACTCAGGCTTGGCTATGGATTTGGACTGCGCTTCGACACGCCGGTCGGTTTGTTGCGCGGCGACGTCGGTTTCCCCGGCAGCACGTTACCGAACGCGTCGAACCGAAGCGCCCGCTGGTACTTCGGCTTTGGGCATATCTTCTAGTAGCCGGTATCCAGTAGCCAGTAGCCAGAAACCATTTGTTGTTCTGGCATCTGGCTACCGGCTACTTAATCGTCCTCAAAACCGCGACCACGGCGGATCGCTCGGGTGCGTCCGGTGCGAGGCGCAAGAACGCGTCGAAGTGTTCCGCTGTCTTCGACAGCTGACGCTGTTTCTGATAAGCGAGCCCCGCCCAGTAATGCGAGTAAGCAAAATCAGGTTTCAGCTCAACCGCCTTGGTGAAACCCGTGGCGGCCGTGCCCCAATCGTTTGCCCTGGCGGCGCTGAGGCCGAGTTGATACTGCGCGAACGGATTGCCGGCGTCCGCTTCGATGGCGCGGCGCGCCAGATCGATCGCGCGGCCGGCATCGTTGGCGATTAGCGCTTCACCGGATTCGCCGATCAATCGCCACGACGGCTGTGGGTCCGCCTTGAGGCGCGTCAATTCGGCGGCCGCGCGATCGTTGCGATCGAGCTTCATCAGCGATTGCGCCGCGATATAGGTCGATGCCGGATCCGCGTCACGCGCCGCGTCGGCGGCCTGTTCGTACGAACCGGACTGGAACAACCGCTGCACCTCAGGCTTCTGCTCAGCTGCTGAGGCGGACCCGGACCATGCCAGCACGGCCGCAACGGCGAATATCGACCTGTTTAGGGTGCATTTCCTTGTCATAGTGGCTCCTGTCCCTCTTCAATGCGATTTCTGTACCGTCCACAGGAAGGGTATGATCCCTATATTAAGACGGCCTGAGGACCCTTTGGTTTCTACGACTCCCCGTGTTCGGCTCGCCCTGAGCGAGGCGCGCGCGTAGCGCACGCCGAGTCGAAGGGTCTCCACACCGCTCTACGGAACACGATCCTCATCAAGTCAGGAAGTAATGTCGGACACAAAACTGAAGATTGCCGTATTTATCGACTTCGACAACATCGAAATCGGCGTCAAGACCACCCTCAACCTCCAATTCGATATCGGCGCCGTCCTCGAGGCGGTCAAAGAACGCGGCGAAGTCGTCACCAAGCTGGCCTACGGCGACTGGAAGCGATCGGGCGATCACGGCCGCACGATGGCGCAGCACGCCGTCCGCATGGTCCAGCGCGTCACGACGCCCGGTGGCGACAAGAACGGCGCAGACATCAATCTCGCGCTCGATGCGCTCGAGATGGCATTCACCCACTCGCACATCAACGCGTTTGTCATCGTCGGCGGCGACAGCGACTTCATCACCCTCGTCGAGAAACTGAAGCAGTACGACCGCAAGGTCTTCGTCGTCGGCGGCCGCGCCTTCACCAGCCAGGTGATGCAGAAGAACTGCACCGAGTTCATCGCCTACGAAAACATCGTGCAGGAGCCTTCGACAAGCTCAGGGTCACCGCGGGCGCAGTCGAGGGACGATCGCGGCGGCCGTCAACACAAGCAGGAAAAGGGCGACAGGCCGAGGGCGAGCGGAGGCCAGTCGATCGAACAGGCGGTGCCGCTCGTCGAGCGCGCCTTGAAGGTGCTGGCCGATCGCGAAGTGACTCCGCAGCTTGGACTGTTGAAGAGCACCTTACTGCAGCTGGACTCGTCGTTTTCCGAGCGCGATTACGGCGTCGGCAGCTTCCGCGAATTCGCCGACAAGCTTGCCAGGCACGGACTGGTGTCACTCAAGCATCAGGGACGCAGCACGCTTGTGGAGTTGCCGGATCCTTCGACTCAGCCGGCTACGCCAGCGGAGCCGGCTTCGCTCGGGACGAACGCCCCCGACGAGCCGAAGACCGAATCATTGACGGAGATCCTCGAGCAGCCTGACTCGGTGCCGCAGCCGAATGTATCGCTCGGGGACGGCGTGGCGCTCGTGCGCCGCGTGCTTGCCGAGGCCGCCACCGAACCGCGCTGGCCGATGTACCCGCGACAGTTCAAGCAATTCCTTCGCAACGCGCAGCCGGATTTCGACGAGCGCAAGTACGGATCGATCGCCGATCTGATGCGCGCCTGCCAGAAGGATGGACTGCTGCGTCTCGAGCGCGATCGCCAGGGCGCGCTGCGCGTGTTTGGCGGCGGCACGCCGCGCGCCGCGGTGCCGCACGGTTGGGCCTCTGCTCACCGCGAGAACGGATCGGAGCAGGCGTCCAAAACGGTGACGGTCGTGGAGGTCGTGCCCGAGGTCATCGCGGCTCCGGTCGTGGACGCACAGGTGACCGCGATTGTCGAGGACGCGCCGGCCGAGAGACCGAAGCGCGGGCGCGCGCGGAAGACCGCTGCGAACGGGGAGAAAAAGAAAGCGGCGCCGCGAAAGAAGAAGGCGCAGTAGCAGCTTTATAATCTTTCACCGAGTGGCATCAAACTACACAGCGAAAGACATCACCGTACTCGAAGGGCTCGAGCCGGTTCGCAAACGCCCGGGCATGTACATCGGCGGCGTCGGCAGCACCGGACTGCATCATCTCGTCTGGGAAACGCTCGACAACTCGATCGACGAGGCGATGAACGGGCACGCCGGCAATATCCGCGTCACCCTTCACAAGGACGGCTCTTCAATCACGATCGAAGACGACGGCCGCGGCATTCCCGTGGACGTGCATCCGAAGACGAAGAAGAGCGCCCTCGAGGTGATCTTCACGGTGCTCCACGCCGGCGGCAAGTTCGAAGCGGGCAACTACAAGACGGCGGGTGGTCTTCACGGTGTCGGCGCCAGCGTGGTCAACGCGCTCTCGCGCGAGCTCGTCGCCACGGTGAAGCGCGACGGCCAGCAGTACCAGATGTCCTTCAAGCAGGGGAAGCCGACCGGCAGCTTGAAGAAGATGGGGGCCGCTCGAGGCACCGGCACAACGGTGTACTTCAAGCCGGACCCGCAGATTTTCCCGAAGGTCGAATTCGACGCGCAGACGATTCGCGAGCGCCTCGAGGTTGCGAGCTACCTGCATCGCGGCGTCAAGGTTGCGTTCGAAGATGAAGCCACCGGACAGAAGGACATCTACCAGCACGAGGAAGGCCTCGTCGACTATCTGAAGAAGATCGTCAGCGAGAAAAACGCCAAACCCGTGCACGAGGCGCCGTTCACGCTCGAGAAAGAAAACGGCGTCAAGCTCGAGTTCGTGGTGCAGTGGACGGAGTCGACCGACGAGAACCTCCGCAGCTACGTCAACGGCATCCCGACCGGATCGAGCGGCACCCACGAAAACGGATTGCGCGCCGGTCTCGGCAAGGCGGTGCGCAATTACATCGAGACGCACAACCTCTCGCCGAAAGGCGTGACGCTCACCGCCGAAGATATCCGCGAAGGCATGACCGGAGTCCTGTCGATTTTTCTCCAGGAACCGCAATTCCAGGGACAGACGAAAGATCGCCTGAACAATCCTGAAGTCATGTCGGCGGTCGATGGATTGGTGCGTCCGGGCCTCGAGCACTGGCTGAATAACAACCAGTCGATCGCCGAAGCGATCGTCGCGCGCATTATTCTTTCAGCGCGCGCACGCGAAGCCAGCCGCGCCGCGCAGGCTGAGGTCGTTCGTAAAGGCCCCACCGCCGGCCGCGTCAATCTGCCCGGCAAGCTGGCCGATTGCACCGGCCCGGGCTCGATCACGAGCGAATTGTTCGTCGTCGAAGGCGATTCGGCCGGCGGATCGGCGAAACAGGGACGCGACCGCGCTCGCCAGGCCATCCTGCCGCTGCGCGGCAAGGTGCTGAACACAGAAGGCGTGTCGACGGCGAAGGTGCTCGAGAACAAGGAGCTTGCGGATCTCGTCACCGCCCTGGGCTGCGGCGTCGGCAAGAACTTCGACCTCGCGCGCATGCGCTACGGCAAGGTGATCATCCTCGCCGACGCGGACTCGGACGGCCATCACATCGCGACGCTGCTCCTGACGTTCATCTACCGTCATTTGCCGCAGTTGATCACGGCTGGTCGCGTCTACCTGGCCCAGCCGCCGCTCTATCGCATCGACATCGGCAAGGAAACCCACTGGGCGCTCGACGAACAGCAGAAGGAACAGATCGTCAAGAAAGCCGGCCGCGCCCATCCGGAAATCACGCGTTTCAAGGGCCTTGGCGAGATGATGCCAAAGGTGTTGTGGGAGACGACGCTCAATCCGCGGACACGCCGCCTGCTCAAGGTGGAGATCTTCGATCACCTCGTGACGGATCGTGTGATCAATGAGCTGATGGGCAAGGACGCCTCAGCGCGTTTCCGCTTCATCATGGACAGGGCGGAAGATGCCGTTGAACTAGATGTCTAAGGTCGTAAGGTCCTAGGGTCCTAGGGTC
>Ga0157380_10001949_pt1 | contig 13732 bp, 12 predicted proteins | sample S35metaG_FD_119757 | JGI IMG/M metagenome (GOLD analysis project Ga0157380, IMG submission 119757) | Switchgrass rhizosphere microbial communities from Kellogg Biological Station, Michigan, USA - S3-5 metaG | ecosystem: Host-associated > Plants > Roots > Rhizosphere > Soil | place: USA...
CGGGCAGATGTGCATCCAGGCCTTTTTCATCCGCGGCGGGCAGAATTGGGGGCATCGCAGCTTCTTCCCGGCCCACACCGCCGACGTCCCCGAAGAAGAGGTACTGAGCGGCTTTCTGATGCAATTTTACGAAGAAGTGCCGCCACCGCGGCGCATCCTGGTCTACCGTGCGCTCAGCGAGGCCGAGCTGATCGCCGAGGCGCTGTGCGAGCGGAGCGGACATAAGAGCGAGATTTCCCAGCCCCAGCGCGGCGCCCGCCGCAAGCTGATCGAACAGGCTCGGCGAAACGCGGAAGAAGCGCTCGACCGGCGGATGGCGGAATCGACTACCCAGGGCAAGTTGCTGCAGGAAATGGCCGAGGTGTTCGAGCTGCCCGAGCCGCCAAAGCGGATCGAAGTCTATGACAACAGCCATATCATGGGCACCAACGCTACCGGCGCGATGATCGTCGCGGGCCCCGAGGGCTTCCGCAAGAACAGCTACCGCAAGTTCAACATCAAGTCAGGCGTCACTCCGGGCGACGATTTCGGAATGATGCGAGAGGTGCTCGAACGGCGATTTGCTCGGTTGGAGAAGGAGGATCCCGAACGATCCGGCGGCGAATGGCCGGACCTGTTGCTGATCGACGGGGGCAAGGGGCAGGTGTCGGCAGTGTGCGAGATTCTTGAAGAGGCTGGGGTCAGCGATGTTCCCATCGTCGGCGTGGCCAAGGGACCGGACCGCAACGCCGGACGCGAGATATTCCACCTGCCCGGCGGGCGGGAAGTGACCTTTCCGCCCAATTCGGCTCTGCTGTTCTACCTTCAGCGGCTGCGCGACGAGGCGCATCGCTTCGCGATCGGCACGCACCGGCAGAAGCGGGCCAAGAGCCTGACCACCTCGACCCTCGACGAGGTCCCTGGCATCGGGCCCAACCGCAAGCGGGCGCTGCTGATGCATTTCGGCACGGCCCGGGCGGTCAAGAGCGCCGCCCTGGAGGACTTGGAACGTGCGCCTGGGATCAGCAAGGCGATGGCCCGGCACATCTACGATTATTTTCATCCGCGCGGATGATTCGGATTGTCACTCCTGCTGTCGTTGTTGCGCTTCGCCCGCACGGCGAGCACGGCGCGGTCGTCCGTCTCATGACGCCTGAGCATGGGCTGCAGGCGGGCTATGTCCGTGGCGCCCGGGGGAGGCGGCTGCGGGCCGTGCTGGTGCCCGGCAATCAGGTCGAAGTGGCGCTCGCGGCACGGACCGAAAGCCAGTTGGCGCAGGCAATGGTGGAACTCGTGCACAGCCGAGGCCCGCTGTTGGCGGAGCCCTTGGCCGCCGCGGCGATCGACTGGGCCTGCGCGCTGACCGCCACCGCCCTTCCGGAGGGCCAGCCCTATCCAAGGCTCTATCAAGCACTCGACGGCTTGCTGGCGGCGATCGAGGCGGCGCCGTCGGCCAGCGGGTTGGGCGCGGGCCTGGTCCGCTACGAGCTGCTGCTGCTCGCCGAGCTTGGATTCGGCCTCGATCTCGATCGCTGCGCGGTTTCCGGGCGCAACGACGATTTGATCGCGGTCAGTCCGCGGTCGGGGCGTGCGGTCAGCGCTGCCGAGGCTGAGCCTTATGCGGGCAAGCTGCTCGCGCTTCCGGGCTTCATCCGCGATGGCGGCATCGCGTCTTGGTCTGAAATATTGGATGGCCTTGAGCTCACCGGCCATTTCTTGCTGCGGGATGTCGTCACCGATCGATCCGCGCCGGTCGCCGAAGCAAGAATTAGGCTGGTTCAGCGCTTGCGCCGGGCAGCTGGTCGGGCCTAGCGTCAACCATGGTCGACACGCTCGCGCTGCTGTTTCCCCATGTTGCGGTCAGCGGAGCGCTGACCGTACGGGTAGCCGTCAGCTATCTTCCCGAACAATCGGCGCCCGACCAGGGACGCTGGTTCTGGTCTTATCATATCCGGATCGAGAATGATGGCGAGGGGACGGTCCAGCTGCTCGAACGCTATTGGAAAATCGTCGACGGACGGGGCAATGTGCACGAAGTGCGGGGCCAGGGGGTCGTCGGCGAAATGCCGGTCGTCACGCCCGGCGAGAGCTATGATTATGTGTCCGGTTGTCCGCTCGACACGCCCGCCGGCACGATGAGCGGGCATTATGTGTTCGTCGACGAAGATGGCAGCCGCATTGCCGCGGAGATTCCCGAGTTTGCCTTGCTCTCACCGCTGGAGCGGGACACACAGCATTAGCGGGCACGCTTATCGCGCGCCCGCCAAGGATCCAACTTAATCAAATTAAGACGGGCTGACCGGCTCGCCCGGGATGAAATTGAAATCGCCGTCATCATCATCCTTCGTCAGGATGTAGATGCCGAGCGCAATCGTCGCGAGGATGATGACCAGCGGGACCACGGGCGGGAAACCCGTTCCGCCGTCATCGCTTTGAGCAGCAGCGGCCGCCGACGCTGCCGATGAGCTCGTCGTCATCGCGCTGAGCGTAAGCCACGGACTAGTCTGAGTGGTTGCCACGCGAGCAGCGGACGAAATTGGAGAAGCGCCGATCGCCGCGGTCGGAACCGCGCAAAGCGACATGGCCACAGCAGCTGCAGTGATTTTACGCCCGAAACCCGACATTGGCTCTAACTCCCACTTAAGGTTGAGGCTAATAGAACGTCCCGACCCGAATTTCCACCTCCCAACGCAATTATCGCTAATTTGTTGCTTAATTTTATCAGGATTTGTCAGTATTTCGCCCTAAGCGTCATTCTGTCGTTTTTCTGCAACAATGCGTTTCGTATCCGTAACTTATGCCAGACCTATTCAGGCCGTCGACTTCACGCCCGGGATCGATCATGGGATTGGCATGTCACGACCCAACCAGGAACGACACAATCGATTTGAGCCACCGCGTCCCGTGCTGCTGTCCTCCAACAGCTTCCAAAACGTCGTCAACTTTCGGGGCGGTCTGGTGGAAGCCTTGGTGACAGCCGGCTATCCTGTGCGGATCGCGGCGCCCGATGTCGAGCCGGATTGGCTGCAAGCGGTTGGAGCGGAGGCGATCGAAATTTCTGTCGATCGTTCGGGTCTCAACCCGCTTGTGGATGCGGCACTGTGGCTGAACTATGTACGATTGATGCAGCGTGAAAGGCCGGGCTGTTTCCTAGGCTATACCGCCAAACCAAATATCTACGGCTCCCTGGCAGCGCAGATGCAGGGCGTCCCCAGCATCCCGAATGTCAGCGGCTTGGGCACGGCGTTTATGAGCGAGGGGCTGCTGTCCCGGTTCGTGGCGATGCTTTACCGGCTTGCATTCCGGCGATCGCCGATTGTCTTCTTCCAGAACCCGGATGACCGCGACCTGTTCGTAGCAAGGAAGATCGTCAGGGCCGACCAGGCTCGGCTCTTGCCGGGCTCGGGAGTTGATTTGCGGCACTTTGTCCCAATCGAGACAGAGACAGCGAATAATAGTGGAGAGCTGCGATTTCTATTCGTTGGACGGCTGCTTGGCGACAAGGGCGTGCGCGAATTCGCCGAGGCTTCCCGCCTACTCAAACGGGACCAGCCAGCCTGGCGTTTCCAGCTGCTAGGCTCGATAGACGAAGGCAACCGTAGTGGTATCCGGCAAGATGAGGTTCGGCAGTGGATTGCAGACGGATACATCGAACTTCTCGGCCATGTTGACGATGTCCGGCCGCACATCGCCGCTGCGACGGCGGTGGTCCTCCCATCTTATCGCGAAGGCTTGTCTCATTCGCTGCTCGAGGCCGCGGCAATGGCCCGGCCGCTAGTCGCCACCAACGTTCCCGGCAATCGCCAGATCGTCGAGCACGGCGTCAACGGCCTCCTATGCGAAGTTCGCGATAGTCAATCACTGGCCGACGCCATGCGGCGGTTGGGGATGATGAGAGGAGAAGAACGTGCCGCCATGGGATCGGCGGGTCGCGCGCTGGTCGAGCGAGACTATGGTGAGGAACACGTAATCCATGCCTATCTCGATGCGCTGGCGCAACTGACGATAAAATCGGGAGTTTAGGTTTCACATGTTTGAGTGGCGCAACATTGAGAAGGGCCCGCCGCGTGTTCCGCGCGGCTATCGCGCTTATGCGGTGGGCGACATTCACGGGCGGCTTGATTTGCTCAACCAGCTTTTGGCGCTCATCGAAAAGGACATCGAACGCCGGCCTGCGCGCAAGGCGCTCCTCATTTTCCTTGGTGACCTGATCGATCGCGGGCCGGACTCCAGAGGAGTAGTCGAACGCCTTCGCACGTATCGCCATGACCCGCTTCGGACCTTTTTCCTGGGCGGCAATCATGAAGAAGTTTTGCTGCGGCTGCTGGCAGGGGAGCGCGGAATACTCGCCAGCTGGCTGAAGTTCGGTGGAGCGGAATGCCTTAAGAGCTATGGCGTCGACCCGGCCGATCTTAACGGTCAGAGCGAAGGTAGGAGCCTGGCGACCATCAAAGAGGCCATTCCTGAGAATCATGCTGAATTCATCGGCAACTTTGCCGACACCGTCAGCCTCGGAGATTATCTGTTCGTCCATGCCGGTATCCGTCCTCGGGTTGATCTATCGCTGCAAAGCCAGACCGACCTGCGCTGGATCCGCTCCCCGTTTCTTGAAGACGAAGACGATCATGGGTTCGTGGTCGTCCATGGGCACACGATCCGCGACGGGGTGGACGAGCGGCCGAACCGAATTGGCATTGACACTGGAGCCTACCGCACCGGCGTGCTCACAGCCTTGGGCCTGGAAGGCGACGAGCGGTGGACACTCGACACGGCTTCCGTTGGGAACGAAACGGCATCTAGGCTGGTTGGGAACGAAACGGCGACGAATTGATTTTCGCTGTTTTGGGGCATACTCCAGTCCAGCCGGGGATGCTTCGCGGGAATTTCATGCCTGATGCGAGGAGGCATCGTGAAACTAGTTGATCAGCCGGCCCTTGCCCCGTTTCTTGTTGCGTCCGCCGCTATCGGCCTTCTGGTGGGCTGCACCGACAGTCGCGGCGGACCCATTGCTTATGACGTAACCGGCTTCGGAATGCCGGACTCGCCAAAAATCGCGCCGCTTGAGGCTGGTTACAAGATCGCGCCGATGGACACAGTGACGGTCAAAATTTTCAAAATGCCCGACCTCACTGGCGACTATGAGGTCGATTTGGCGGGGCATATTTCGATGCCGCTCATTGGCGAAGTATCGGCTTACGATCTCACCACCGCGCAACTGGACGATGCGCTAACCCGCAAGCTTGGCGAAAAATATTTGGAAAATCCGGACGTCAGCGTGGGGATCAAATCGTCGACTAGGCGGAGCGTTACGGTCGATGGAGCGGTCAACCGAGCGGGGTCTTTCCCGGTCAACGGGCCGACGACTTTGATGCAGGCGGTGGCTGCCGCTGGCGGAGCGCGGGAGGACGCCAATATACGACGGGTCGCGATATTCCGGACAATCCGCGGCCAGCGACAGGCCGCCGCATTCGACCTTCAGGACATTCGACGTGGCGCGGCGAAAGACCCCGAGGTTTATGCCGGGGATATCGTGGTGATCGATGGATCGGCGATCAAGGCATTGCAGCGGCAGCTCTTGCAGACCGTCCCACTGTTTTCCTTTATCCCTCTCTGACCCGTGACATTGCGTCGACAGCCGGGAGAACCATGGTGAACAATAATCTCGCAGTTCCCGACGGCGACGCATGGGTTGTTGATCGTTATTCGCCCGACGGCCGAAATATCAGGTCTGTCCCCGGTGCAGGACCGGAAGGACCGACTCTCGATATTGCCGGGCTCATGCGGATTATTTCCAACTGGCGCTGGCTGATCCTTGGGGCGCTGGCGCTTGGCTTCGTCGGAGCGATCATTGTCACGCTTCTGACCACCCCTATGTTTCGGTCCTGGGTGACGCTTGAGGTCAATCCGCCAACTGTCGAGATCATGGACGAAAAGACGCGGGAACGTTCGAGTTCCGCCATTAGCAATTGGGACCATGTCGCCACTCAAGTCGGGCTGCTGTCGAGCCGTAGCATTGCGGAGCGGGCGGCGCAGGATCTCAACCTTGCCAACAACGAGGCCTTCGTTGGGGAAGGCGGCGATACGGCGGATCGGCTGGCGATCGCGACCGCCAAGGTGGCCGGCGGCCTTAACGTCGAACCCCCCGAAGAGGGGCAGTTGATCAAGTTCAGCTTTGATGCGGAATCGCCCCAATTGTCGGCAACGATCGCCAACCAGCTCGCCGACAGCTTCATCAACTCGAACCTGCAGCGCCGCTACGAGGCGTCGGCCTACGCACGCAATTTCTTGGAAAAGCAGATCGCCAAGACTCGCACTGACCTGGAACGTTCCGAGCGACAGCTGGTCGCTTATGCCCAGGCCCAAGGGATCATCAACACCAGCTCTGGCGAGAATGGCATGACGTCCGGTGACACCAATTCGCTCCAAGGCGAATCGCTGGTGGCAATCAACCGGGCGCTGGCGGATGCGACCTCCCGCCGGGTTGCGGCGGAGGGCGCTTATCGGTCGGGCGTAGCGGTCGGCGCGACCGCAGAAGTGACCGCAAGCACGCAGAGTCTGCGCCAATCGCGGGCCGCATTGGAGGCGGAATATCAAGAAAAACGAACTCTGATGAAGCCGGACCATCCCGACATGCTCAGCCTTCGTTCGCGGATCGAGGAACTCAACCGGCAGATCGCCCGAGAAACGTCGCAGGCCTCATCGGGCCGTAACAATACGTTGCTGGCCGAATATCGCGGCGCGCTTGCAGCCGAAAACGCACTACAGGGGCGGGTCGCGGCCCTCAAGGGATCGGTGCTCGACCTGCGCGGCCGAAGCATCAAGTACACGATCCTTCAGCGCGAGGTGGACACCAACCGTAGCCTTTATGACGCGCTTTTGCAGCGCTACAAGGAGGTCGGCGTCGCAGGTGGAATCGGCACCTCACCGGTGTCAATTGTCGATCGCGCGGAGGTGCCAAGCGGGCCTTACAAGCCAAGATTGTTTCTGAACCTGCTGATGGGGCTGGGGATCGGGCTTCTCGTCGGCGTCGCCGCGGCCGTTGCGCTCGAGTTCCTCTACGACACAATCAACACTCGCGACGACGTCCGCAACAAGCTCGGTCTCGCCTGCCTCGGCGCGATCCCCAAAACGTCCGGGCAGCAAGTCTTCATTGAAGACTTGAAGGATCCAAGCTCGGCCGTGTCAGAAGCATATTCGGCGGTGGTGGCATCACTCCGCTTTAGTACTGAAGAGGGCCTACCAAAGACCGTCGTGGTCACCAGCACTCGCTCAGGCGAAGGCAAGTCATCGTCGGCGCTGGCGGTGGCGCAGAATTTCGCCCGTCGCGGCGCCTCTGTTCTGCTGATCGACAGCGACTTGAGGAAGCCGGCCTTCAAGGCTGCGTCCGAAAAAGTGGGCCTAACACAGCTGTTGACCAGCGACGACGAGCCGGCCCGAAGTCATGTCGTGCCGACTCAATTCTCAAACCTGTGGCTTATGCCCAGCGGCCCCCTGCCGCCCAATCCTGCAGACTTGCTTTCGACCGGGCGATTCCAGGAGATATTGGCCGAAGTCACAGCCCATTTCGACATTGTCATCATCGATGCGCCGCCGGTCATCGGGCTAGCGGACTCTCTGCTGTTGTCCTCGATCGCGGGGCATGTGGTGTTTGTCGTCGAAAGCGGCAAGACCCGCACCAAGGCGGCAATCGAGGCGCTGCGCATGCTCGGCGGCACCGGGGCACACATCCTTGGCGCGACACTGACCAAGTCCGCAGAGGATATGGGTGGCTATGGCTACAAGGCCTACGGCTATGGCGCGCTCGACCGGAAGCGGACCGAAATACTGATGATCCCGCATGAGGCAGAGCACTGAGCGGGCGGGGGGGCGCGGATTCGGTCATGAAAGGACGCGCGCTGCTGGTTGCTGTCCTAGGCCTGCTGCTTGCGGTTCTGGTCGTTCGGGTTGCGTTCGTCGAGGCCTATGCGTCTAAAAACCTGCAAACGGCGGAGGCGGTTTGGCCCGGCCATCCTGCGGTCATCCTTGCCTCCGGGCTAGAGCAGGTTGGACTGTCCGCGGCGGCGGGGCAGCCCATCGACAAGGCACTGGTTGAGCGACTGGTGGCCACGGCCGCCAAGGCACCGCTTGCGCCCGAACCGTTCCTTGTGCGCGGAGTTGAAGCCCAGGTGGCGGGAAACTCCTTGCTCGCGGGGCGCGCCTTCCTGGAAGCGAAGCGCCTCAATCCGCGATCGATCGCCGCGCGCTATTTCCTCGCAGATCATTATCTGAAGAGTGGCCAGACCCGGCTTGGGCTGGGCGAAATTTCAGCGCTCGGCCGGCTGGTACCCCAGAGCCTTGGCGGGGTCGCGCCCTATCTGGCGGCCTATGCCAGAAGCCCGGGCGCGGCTGGAGAGGTCAAGGCACTTCTTCGCCGCAACCCACAGCTCGAGCCGGTCTTGCTTGTTGAATTGGCCGCCGATGCCCGCGACGCGCGGCTTGCCCTGGCGTTGTGGAGCGGTCGGGGCGGAGAACAGGCGCGGGGTTGGCAAGTCCGCCTGCTCAACACCTTGGTCGCCGCTGGCCGATTTAACGAGGCCCATGCCGCATGGCTCCGGTTTACCCGGTCTCCGGCTCGGCGGGATCTGTCGATCGATGCGGACTTCGAGTCTGCGACTCTGCCGCCATTCGGCTGGACCCTGGCATCGGGGTCTGCCGGCGTCGCCGAGCCCGAGGACGGTAAGAGGCTGCACATTCTCTACTACGGCCGCGACAACTTGGTCCTCGCGAGCCAGCTTATGATTCTGAAGCCGGGGCGCTACCGGATATCGATGCAGGTCGGTGGGGCCTCGCCTGCGGCCAAGTCGCTGACTTGGACCATCCGCTGCCTGCCGTCATCGAGCGAAATCGCGGCGATCGGTCTGGCAAGTCCCGCGAAGGGTGGAGTTTTGACCATGGCTTTTGCTGTGCCTCCTTCGGGTTGCCTGGCGCAATCGCTCGAGCTCGCCGGGAACTCGCCTGAATTTCCAGAAAAGGCAGAGCTCACGATCGCCAATCTCCAGCTGCGTCAGGAGGGGGCGCAATGATCGCCCGGCTCCGAGCGTCGGTCGCGCCTGCATACATCTTTCTTTGCCTGTTGATCGGCGGCAGCGCCCAGGGGATATGGGGCAACGCAATCCTCCGACTGTTGGCTATTGGTATCATAGCCTGGGCGCTGGTCGAGCGGCGCGATCAGCCGCTGCCACGAAACTTGCGGCAACTGTTGATCATCATCGGGCTTGGCCTGGCGCTTTGCTTGATCCAATTCGTTCCCGTGCCGAGCGCACTGTGGACAGCGCTTCCGGGTCGGGGGATGGTCGCTAACGGCTTTCAGTTGCTCGGCCTCCAGCCCGGCGCGATGCCGATCTCGCTGGCGCCTACAGACAGCCTCGCAACGCTCCTGGCGTTGCTGCCTCCACTTGGAATGTTGGCGGCGATGATCGGATTGCGGGGCTATTCATTCAACTGGCTTGCTTCGGCGCTGATTGCCGGTGCAGTTGCCGGCGTACTGCTCGGCATCCTGCAGGTCAGCAGCCCCGATCCATTGACGTCTGCGTGGTATCCTTATCGGGAGAGCAGCTTCGGGATCGCCACCGGATTTTTCGCGAACGGCAATCATATGGCGAGCCTGCTGCTGTGCACCATTCCCTTTATCGCTGCGCTTGGCGCGACCGAGCGAGATAGGACGGATGATGCGAGAAAACGATCGGCCGTGCTGGCGCTGGCCGGCGGCGGCCTCGCGGTGTTGATACTTGGGCTCGTCCTCAATAGCTCGCTTGCCGGTTACGGACTCGGCGTGCCGGTGATTCTCGCCAGCCTGTTGATGCTGTTCGGATTTAGGGCGCGCTTCACCTCCGCTATGCTTGCCGCGGTCGGGATTGCAAGCCTGGTAGCCGTGGCCATGATCTGGAGCAGCCCCGTTGGCGGCAAGCTCGGCGGCGACGCAGAGACTTCGGTTGCATCCCGTCAGGTCATTTTCGCCAACAGCATCGGTCTGATCCGCGAATTCGGCCCCGTTGGATCGGGCCTGGGCACCTTTCAAAAAGTCTATCCGCAGCGCGAGGATCCCGCCGCGGTTGATCACTTCTTCGTCAACCACGCCCACAATGATTATGTTGAGCTTGCAATCGAGGCGGGCCTGCTCGGCATAGCCTTGATGCTGCTGTTCCTCGCTTGGTGGATCGCCGCAGTTGTCAAAATGCTGCGTTCGCCTGCAGCAGACTCATATGCCGTCGCCGGCGCCATTGCCTCGGCAGCACTGCTGCTGCACAGCGCCGTTGATTATCCGCTTCGTACGGCGGCCCTAAGTTCGGTGTTCGCGATGTGCCTGGCGTTGATCCTGATTTCGCGGCGGAGTGCGCGCGGCGAGGGGGACCTACGGCCGGCCCGACATGTGGTCGTCGGCTAGCGATATTCCCGGCCCGTCCTGCACAAACAGGCCTGGCACCCAGCGCGCCAGCAACGCGACCAGTGTCGGCAAGGCCATGGTCAGCATGATGTCCTTGACGCCCTCGCCAAGCTGGCTTGCTCGATCTGGCCATAGCTCGACCTTCAGGTCATAGGCTTCGTTGCCCAGCTCAAGCAGGAAAAGCACCAGCCATGGGATTGGGCTCGCCGTGCCGGTTTTCAAGAGCCGAGCTACGATCAAGAAGATGACAAAACCAAGAATGACGTGCAGCGCATCCATGCTGATGCCCGAGGCATGTTCAATGAACAGCTTGAACTGATACCAGCCGAGGAAGCTCATTCATCCTCCTTAGCCACCGCAACTCGGAACTGACAGGGCATCGCTGCAGGAGCAGTGTAATGCGCATTGCTGGACGGGCGCGGTTCGCAACTCTAAGGCCTAGGAACTTTCAGCTGCGTTAGAGGTGGCGTCGAATGCTCGTCTATTGGCTGATTCTTGCGTATTTTGCCGTCGGAACGTTCCTTACGCACGAGACGCCGCAGTCGTGGCGCAAGAGGACGCCTGTCCTGCTGATGGCCGGTGCGTTGCTCGTCTGCTTTACCATCGGCTTCCGCTACAAAGTCGGCGCCGATTGGGAGACTTACGAATTCCTATTTTCCTATGTCGGATACGCAGATCTTGGGCGGGCGTTGGCGCTTGGCGATCCCGGCTATCAATTTATCAATTGGTTGGTGCGGTGGCTGGGCGGCGAGATTTGGGCCGTCAATCTCATTTGTGCGGTGATTTTTACTTGGGGACTTTACCGGTTTGCCCGGGCCCAACCCGACCCATGGCTCGCCTTCGTGGTGGCGGTTCCCTACCTCATCGTGGTTGTTGCGATGGGCTATTCACGCCAGGCAGTAGCAATCGGCGTGCTAATGGCGGGGCTGGCTGCGATCGAGCGGGGCGCATCGGTGTACCGCTTCGCTTTTTACGTTGGCGCGGCAGCCCTATTTCACAAGACGGCGGTCTTGGTTTTCCCGCTGGTGGTTTTCGCGGGCGATCGCAACCGGATATTGAATGCGCTCGCCGGCATCGCAGGTGGAATCCTGCTTTACGATTTATTTCTCGCGGAATCGGTCGAGGGCTTTGTTCGCAATTACATCCAGACCCAATATAGTTCACAGGGCGCCGCAATTCGCGTGGTGATGAATTTCGTTCCCGCCGTCTTGTTCTTGATGTTCCGCAAGCGCCTGCAATTCGACCCCCATGAGAGGCGAATCTGGTTTTATTTTTCGCTGGCGGCCCTGGCGATGCCGGTCTTGCTTGTTCTCTTGCCGTCATCGACCGCGGTTGACCGGGTGGCACTTTATCTCATCCCGATACAGGTGGCCGTGCTTCCTAGGCTCCAATATCTATTCGTAAGGCGGGGATGGGGACGGTTTCTCGTTGTGCTTTATGCGACACTCGTCCTGTTCACCTGGCTGAATTTCGCGGTTCATTCCCAATATTGGGTGCCTTACCGCGTCCATCCCGAGATTTTTAACTAGTTTGCCGCGTCACCCGCCGTTGGGTTGCAGCCGCGCCAGAAGGCGGACTAGATTTGCTTGGCAAGGCAGACTGGCAGCCTTCGCTTCCAACGGTCGCCAACGGACTGGGAATGTCTCCATGCAATCTGACAATATCGACCCTCAGACGGTTGAAGGGTTCGGGCGCGAATGGGCCGCCTTTGATCAAGCCGCGCTTGGCGAACGCGAGCATCGCGCGTTGTTTGACGCCTATTTCTCGATATTTCCATGGGATCGACTGCCTCCCGGCGCCGAAGGCTTCGACTTGGGCTGCGGATCGGGCCGCTGGGCCGCGGGCGTCGCTCCCCGCGTCGGAAGGCTGCACTGCATTGATCCGTCCGAACAGGCACTCGCCATCGCGAAACATAATCTGAGGGCAGTTCCCAACGTCCACTGCCACCTTGCCGCCGCGGACACCATTCCGCTTGAGGATGACAGCCAAGATTTCGGCTATTCGCTTGGCGTACTCCATCACATTCCCGACACCGCCAGCGCGCTTGCGGACTGCGTTCGAAAGCTGAAGGTTGGCGCTCCGTTTCTGCTGTATCTTTACTACAATCTCGATGGCCGACCGACCTGGTACCGCGCCATCTGGCACGTCACGGAGCTCGGCCGGCGCCTGCTTGCAAGGCTGCCGTTCCCCGTCAAACGGGCCGCGACGACGACGATCGCCGGGCTGGTTTATTGGCCGTTGGCGCGGACTGCCAGAATGGGTGAGCGCCTCGGCTTGGATATTTCCCAGATCCCGTTGAGCTACTATCGCAACCTAAGCTTTTATTCGATGCGGACGGACGCGCTGGACAGGTTCGGCACGCGGCTCGAGCAGCGCTTCTCTCGGTCACAGATCGAGGAAATGATGAACCGGGCAGGGCTCACGGACATTCGGTTCCGAGAAATGGAGCCGTATTGGGTGGCGGTAGGTAAGCGGCGAGACGGACGGCGATGACAAGGCCTGCGGCGTTGTACATCAGCTATGACGGAATGCTTGAGTCGCTCGGACAGAGCCAGGTTATCGCCTATCTTGAGCAGTTGACGGACGAGGTGCAATTCCACCTGATAAGTTTTGAAAAGCCCGCCGATTGGAAGAATGCAGAACGGCGGTCGGCGATCGCCGGCCGGTTGGCGCGGGCAGGGATCGTGTGGCACCCTTTGCGATATCACAAGCGACCGACGCTGCCCGCGACCCTGTTCGACATCGCACAAGGCATCGGCTTGGCGCTTTGGTTGGCGGTGCGGCACAGGGTCAAGCTGGTCCATGCTCGCAGCTACATTCCCGGGCTCATCGCCTTGGTAGTCAAGCGGGCCAGTGGAGCACGCTTCCTGTTCGACATCCGGGGTTTCTGGGCTGATGAGCGGACCGATGGTGGTCTGTGGCAGGTAGACGGCCGGATCTATCGTGTCGCCAAACGGCTCGAACGTGCCTTGCTGCAGGGAGCCGATCACATCGTCACGCTGACGCAAAGCTCGGTGCCGGTGCTCCAGTCCTTTCCTGCGATGCGGGAGATGCCGCATGCACCGATCAGCGTCATCACGACCTGTGCCGACCTCGATCGATTTAAACCCGGCGACCGGCAGCCGCCGACAGTCTTCACGCTTGGCTACCTCGGCTCGTTCGGCACTTGGTACATGATAGACGAATTGCTCGAATGCTTCCGCGAGGTCCTGCGTCAGCGGCCCGATGCCCGGCTGCTGATCGTCAACCGACACGATCACGCTCTTGTCCGTGATAAGCTGGACGCGTTCGGTATCGATCCCGACTGTGTCGAACTGATCGCGGTCGATC
>Ga0157380_10001950_pt1 | contig 13731 bp, 14 predicted proteins | sample S35metaG_FD_119757 | JGI IMG/M metagenome (GOLD analysis project Ga0157380, IMG submission 119757) | Switchgrass rhizosphere microbial communities from Kellogg Biological Station, Michigan, USA - S3-5 metaG | ecosystem: Host-associated > Plants > Roots > Rhizosphere > Soil | place: USA...
AGATCTTGCCGCGCTTCGCATCGGTCGCGGCCTTCTTGTGCTTGATGTTCGCCCACTTGCTATGCCCAGCCATGGCGCGTGTTTTGTCGTGGCAAAGGGGAAAATTATACGCGGCGACGACAGAGGCCAGGGGCTAGAGACTAGAGGCTAGGGAAACCGTTGCCCTTGCGAATGCTCTGCGGCATGACGGGCCTCGTGTAGTTTCGCATCCATTGGACGCGCTGTTCCTACCCTCTAGTCTCTAGCCCTAGCCTCGTCTAAAGGAGTCCCTGCTGCGCAAGGAACTTCTGCAGCACCTTCAGCCGCACCTCGGCCTCGTTGATCTCCAGCATGCTCTGCTTGATATGCAGAGGCAGCGGCAGCAGCTCGGCCAGCCGATAGCCGACCCAGCTCGCGTCGGCGTAGTCCTGCGCTGCGGGGAAATTCTGCGGGCCGATACGACCTGCGATCAGCTCCAGCAACTTGGCGAGCGGTTCATAGTCGGCGGCAAGCGGCACTTGAGGCTCGGCGGGCATCGTCGCGACCTCGGCCACGACCAGGCCATCCTTCTCCATCTTATGGCTGTGGACCTGGAAGCGGGCGCCGCCGGTCGTCGCCACGTGCAGGATTCCGAGTTGCGGCATGTCCCAGTCGCTGATCGTGGCGAGCGTGCCGATGCTGACGAACTCCGGGGGCGTCGAGGAGATGGCAACTTCCTCGCCCTGCGTGATCAGACACACGCCGAACGGGCGCCCGTCCTTCATGCACGTCTTCGTCATGTCGATGTAGCGCTGCTCGAAGACCTTGAGCGGCAACAGCCCGCCCGGGAACAGCACGGTGCGCAGCGGAAACAGCGGAAGCGTGTAGGGAGCCCGCGAGCGGGCTTCGTTCAGGAACGAGAACATCAGGCGCGCGTGATCTCGCCGGGAGCCCTTGCTTCACCCCAGCGCGGCACCAGATCGTGCGCGACGGCAAGGTGATCGAGCACCCGCGCAACGACGAAATCGACGATGTCGGCGACGGTCCGAGGTCGTGTGTAGAAACCGGGCACCGGCGGAAGGATCACGGCACCGGCTCTCGCCAGCTTCAGCATGTTCTCGAGATGAATCGCCGACAGCGGCGTCTCGCGCGGTACGAGCACCAATGGCTTGCGTTCCTTCAGCATCACGTCCGCGGCGCGCTCGATCAGGTTGTCGGCAAGCCCACCAGCGATCGCGCCGAGCGTGCCCATGCTGCATGGGCATACGGCCATCGCGTCCCCCGGATTGCTGCCCGAAGCAACGGGCGCCATCCAGTCCTCGCGCCCGAAAACGCGCAGGCGCCCCTCGCGCGCCGCGAACCGCTCACCCAGGACGCGCTCCGCTTCGCGCGGTTGGGCCGGTAGCACCAGGTCGCACTCCTGCTTGGCGACGACCTGCGCAGCGGGAGAGTAGAGCAGGTAGACAGTGCGACCTGCCCCGAGCAGGCATTCCAGCAGGCGCAGTCCGAATTGCAGGCCCGAGGCGCCGGTGAATGCGAGCGTGATGGTTTGCGGCGTCGACATGGAGGAATTGTAGTCCAGCCCACACGGAGGCCGCGACCGCAGGAATCCGGCGCAGGGATTCGGGGCGACGGGACGGGGCGTAATGCCTGAAACGAGGATCGGAACCGCACGCGTACGCGTAAGCGCCGGGGCCCGCGACGGCACGACGACGCTACCGGTCCACGGCCTGGCGAGCGCGGGGATTTACAGTTCGCGGTGTCGGCGAATGACCTGGTATCGCTGGTCGAACGCCTGCGCGAGGCGCTCGACCAGGTAAACCGAGCGATGCCGGCCCCCCGTGCATCCGATCGCCACCGTCAGGTAGTTGCGGTTGTCGCGCGCGTAATCGGGAAGCCAGCCGGCGACGAAATGATAGATGTCGCTGTACATGCGTTCGACTTCGGGAATCTTCTCGAGAAAAGCGACGACTGCCGCATCCTTCCCGGTCTGCGGCTGCAGCGCCGGCTCGTAGTACGGATTCGGCAGGCAGCGGACATCGAACACCAGGTCGGCGTCGAGCGGGACGCCGTGCTTGAATCCGAACGACTCGAAGAGCAGCGTGAGCTTCGACGCGTCCACGCTGACGAAGTCCTTGATCCAGCCACGCAGCGCCGCGGCGGGCAGGTCGCTGGTGTCGAACGTGATTCCAAGCGGCCGCACATCGGCGAGCAGCGACCGCTCGTAGTCGATCGCCTCGGTCAGCGTGCGCTCGTCGCTCGAGAACGGATGCCTGCGCCGCGTTTCCGAGAATCGCTTGACCAGCGTGTCGGACTTCGTGTCGAGATACATGAAATGCACGTCCCAACCGGCCTGCTTCAGCTTGGTCAGCGCGCTCGCCAGACCCGGAAGGCCGGGGCCGGTCTTGACGTCGAGCGCGATCGCGACACGCGACTGACCGCGCCCCGCGAGATACGCGGCCGTCCCCTCCAGCATCGGGACCGGCAGATTGTTCACCGCGTAGTAGCCGGAATCCTCGAGCGCCGCGAGCGCGACGCTCTTGCCGGACCCCGATACGCCGCCGATCAGGACGAGATCCATGAACGGATTCGTCGCAAAGTTTCGCGCCGCGGAATAGCTTCTCGACCAGACGCAACGGTTGCGCGCGGCGCACGATACTTTGCGCCGATTGAAGTTAGCACGATCGACTTGGGGCGGCCCGGCGTCGATCGTGGTGAAAATGCCACGGAAAAACGTGCGTCATGCCACTGGCGCTCTTCGGCCGCGAGTGACGACTGGGTTTGGCAGAAGGTGCGCATGACGCTCGGTCTGTCGAGTAGTTGCTGCGCAGCCGGCGCCGGGCCGTCCCAAGCCGGCTGCGCTGATTCATCCGACACAAAGTATCGTGCGCGGCGTGAAAAGGCTCGAATGAAATCAAACATTCGTTCGCCGCGCGAAACTTTGTGTCGTATTAGGTCCCATCCTCCATCAACTTCTGTTGTCGTTCGATGAATTCCTTGGTGCTGTCGATGCCGCGCTGGTTCAGCACGAAGTTGCGGACGGCCGCCTCGACGAGGACGGCGAGGTTGCGGCCGGCAGCCACCGGGATCGTCACCTTGCGGATCGGGATGCCGAGCACTTCCTGGTAGGTCGCGTCGACGCGCAGCCGGTCGAGGTCGGTGAACGCCTCGTTGCTGTGGTCCTCGAGGTGCACCAGCAGCTTCAACAGCTTCCGCGGACGCACGGCGGTTTCGCCGAAGATCGTGCGGATGTTGAGCACGCCGATGCCCCGCACTTCGAGGAAATCGCGCAGCACCGCCGGACAACGGCCTTCGATCGTGTCCGGTGAGATACGGTACAACTCGACGATGTCATCGGCGACAAGTCCGTTGCCGCGCGAGATCAGCTCGAGCGCAAGCTCGCTCTTGCCGATCGCCGACGCTCCGGTGATCAGTACGCCCATCTCGAGCACGTCGAGGAACACGCCGTGCAGCGTCGTGCTTTCGGCCAGTACCCGCTGCAGGTAGAGCCGGAACATGTCGACCAGGTGCGGCGACGGCTGCGACGACGTGAACAGCGCGATATGGTGCGCATTGCATTGCTCGATCAGCAGGTCGGGGACGGCCTCGCCGTTGGCGACGACGATGGCGACCAGTTCGAGCGTGAACAAGCGTTGAACCGCCTGCTGCAGTTGATCCTGCGGCAGGCTGCGGAGGTGCGCCAGCTCCGCCGCGCCCATCATCTGGACGCGGAACGGATGGATGAAATTCATGTGCCCGACTTGCCCGATCGTGGGCTTGAGCGCGGCTTCCCCGGTCAGGATCCGGTTGCCGCCCTGCCTGCCCGCGATCCACGTCAGGCCGGTGCGCTCGCGGATGTCGTCGAACAGCCGCTGGACGCTGACCTGCCGCAGATGGGCGTCGGTGCTCATCGCCGCGCTACTGTGGTTCCCAGTCGCGTATCAGCGCATGCAGCTGCGCGGCGTCCGCGGCACCGGCCAGCCGGTCGCGGAACGCGCGCTCGCTGAACATCTGCGCGAGCTCCGACAGCAGCTGAAGGTGCTGGTCGGTCGCGTGCTCGGGTACCAGCAGCACGAATACCTGCGACACCGGCTTGCCGTCGGGCGCGTCGAACGCGATCGGATCCTTGAGGCGAACGAATGCGCCGCGCGCCTCGCGCAGCCCTTTCAATCGGCCGTGCGGGATTGCGATGCCCTGGCCCAGTCCGGTCGACCCGAGCTTCTCGCGCGCGGCGAGGCTCGCTGCGACCGTGTCCCGCGCAAGGCCGGCGTTTGCCTCGAACAGCGCGCCCACCGCGGCGAACAGCTGTGCCTTCGTGGTCGCGGCAAGGTCGAGCGCGATGTTTGCGGCCGGCAATAGCTCGGCGATCTGGTTCATCGGCGGAACGTCGGAGTCCGGAAATGAAAACGGCGGGCCCTTCGGCGGCCCGCCAGGGTTGGAGTGGCGGCGGCGATTATACGCTCGCCGGCTGCGATTACTCGGCGGCCTCGCGCAGGCCGGCTTCCAGGTTGCGCTTCGTGCCGGCGGCGTCGTGACGGTGCGCGATGAGCACCTCCTTGTGCTTCAGGACCGCGCGATCGAGCTTGTCGGCCAGCAGGTCGATCGCCGCATACATGTTGGGGTCGACGCTTTCGGCGTGGATGTCCTTGCCTCGGATGTGCACGTTCGCTTCGATCCTGTGTCGGAGCTTTTCCACCGTCAGCACGGCGTTGACGTCGATCACGTGGTCGAAGTGCCGGGTGATGCGCTCGAGCTTGGACACGACGTAGTCGCGGATGGCGGGCGTGATCGTCAGGTGCTGGCCGGTGAGAATCAGGTTCATCAGGCGCTCCTCGTTGCTGCGGAGGTCAAGGGGGTGCGCAAGCAAATCGTGATCTGGCCCGGTGCCCCGCGGCCCCGGGTCAGAGCGCCTTGCGCAGGTTGACGGGAGGAATTGCCAGCGCCTCCCGGTATTTGGCGATCGTGCGGCGCGCGACCAGTATGCCCTGCTCGCCGAGCAGGTCGGCGATCCGGCTGTCGGTCAGCGGCGACTTCGGATTCTCGGCCCCGATCAGCTGCTTGATCAGCGCGCGAATCGCCGTCGCGGAAGCCGCGCCGCCGGTGTCGGTGGCGACGTGGCTGCCGAAGAAATACTTGAGCTCGAACGTCCCGCGCGGAGTCAGCATGTATTTCTGGGTCGTCACCCGCGAGATTGTCGATTCGTGCAGGCTCAGCATATCCGCGATCTCGCGCAGCACCATCGGGCGCATCGCGACTTCGCCGTGGTCGAAGAACCGGCGCTGACGCTCGACGATCGCCTGCGCGACGCGCAGGATCGTCTCGAACCGCTGCTGGACGTTGCGGATCAGCCATTTCGCCTCCTGCAGCTGTGCGGCGAGCTGCTGGTTCGACGAATCGCGGTTGCGCGTGAGGATGTCGGCGTAGATACGGTTGAGCCGCAACTTCGGCATCGCCGCCTCGTTGAGCGCGGCAACCCAGCGGCCACGCAGCTTGCGTACGACCACATCGGGGACGACATAGTTCGATTCGGTCTTGGCGAACGACGCGCCCGGCCTCGGGTTCAGGCTTCGGATCAGCTCGCGCACGGCGCGCACGCCGTCGTCGTCGATGTGCAGCAGGCGCTTCAGCTTGGTGAAATCGCGGTTCGCGAGCAGTTGCAGGTGGCCATCCACGAGCTTCAGCGCTTCGGTGCGGAACGGTATGGTCGCGGGTAGCGCCTTGAGCTGCAGCGCGAGACATTCGGCGCAATCGCGCGCGCCGACGCCCACCGGCTCGAAGCTTTGCAGGAACTTCAGCGCGATCGTGAGCTCCTCGGGCTCGAGGCCCGAGTCTTCCGGAAACAGCTCCGCGATCTCCTCCAGCGACGAGGCGAGGTATCCGTCCTCGTTCAATGCATCGATCAACGCTGCGACGATCTGCCGGTCGCGCAGCGGAAGGTTGAGCATCGCCAGCTGCGTGTTGAGCTGGTCGCGCAGCGTGCTCGTCGCGACCTGCTGCGGATAGAACTCGTCGTCCTCCGATGCGCCGCTGCCGCTGCCGCTGCCGCCCCAGTCGCCATCGCCGCCGCTGCTGTAGTCGGTGAAGTCGGGCGCTTCCTGCGCATCGGGCGCATCGGGCCGGGAATAGGTCTCGTCCTCCTCGTGCGTGGCGCGCTCGGGAACCGGGCTCTCGGTGGGTACGCTGCCGGCGAGCGGGAACTCCGGCGGGCGCGCTTCGTCGTCGCCGTCGCCGTCGACTTTCTCAAGCAGCGGGTTCTCCTGCAGCATCCGCTCGACCTCGGCATTGAGCTCGATCGTCGACAGCTGAAGCAGCCTGATCGACTGCTGCAACTGCGGTGTGAGCGTCAGGTGCTGGGAGAGTTTGAGCTGAAGCGTCTGTTTCATTTCAACTCAGAGCCGGAAGTGCTCGCCGAGGTAAACCTTCCGGACAGCCTCATTATAGACAATCTCGTCCGGCGCGCCCGATGCAAGGACGCGCCCCTCGTTGATGATGTAGGCACGGTCGCAGATGCCGAGCGTTTCCCGCACGTTGTGGTCGGTGATCAGCACGCCGATGCCGCGTTCCTTGAGGAAGCCGATGATGCGCTGGATGTCCAGCACGGCGATCGGATCGACGCCGGCGAACGGCTCGTCGAGCAGGATGAAGCGCGGTCGCGTCGCCAGCGAGCGCGCGATCTCGCAGCGCCGCCGCTCGCCACCGGACAACGATATCGCGGGTGCATCCGCCAGATGCTGGATCGAGAGGTCCTCGAGCAGCGCGTCGAGGCGGTTGGCGATGGCGTCGGCATCGTCCTCGACGAGCTCCAGGATCGCGCGCACGTTCTCGGCCACCGTCAGCTTGCGGAAGATCGAGGCCTCCTGCGGCAGATACGAGAGCCCGCGGTGCGCGCGCTCGTGGATCGCGAGCCGCGACAGGTCCTCGGAATCGAGCTCGATGCGGCCGCCGTCGGCGTGCACCAGGCCGACGATCATGTAGAAGCACGTCGTCTTGCCGGCGCCGTTGGGGCCGAGCAAGCCGACGACCTCGCCGCTGGCGACGTCGAGCGAGACGTCGTGCACGACGGTGCGTGCCTTGTATCGCTTCTGCAGGCGGGCGGCGGATAGCTGACTCACTTCGGTTTGAGCTCGCCGTCGCTTTGCAACGTGAGCGGGGCGTCGCGCGCTGCGGCCTTGGGCGCGGCGGCTTTCGCGTCGGCACTCTTGTCCTTTGCCTTGTCGGCGGCCTTGTCTGCGGTCTTGTCGCCGGCTTTGTCTCCGGCCTTGTCGCCTGACTTCACCGGCGAGTTGGCGTCCTTCGGCTGGAACACACCGCGCACGCGCGAGCCGGGGCCTTCGACTGCAGCGGGCGCATCCGGCCGCCCTTCCGCCTTGAACACCTCGGTCTTCGCGTTGTACGACACGTAGTTGCTGCGGATCTCGTCCTGGCCTTTTTTCAGCAGCGCGCGGTCGAACAGCTCGAGCAAATCGCTGCCGCCGTCGTACACCGCCCGTTGCGCGTAGCCCTCGTAGTACTCATCGACGCCGTCACGCTTCTGGCGAAAGCTGACCGGGTTGCCATGGGCGGTCGCCGACATCGAGTTGTCGGGATTCTGCTTGAACGTGATCTTGTCGGCGCGGATCGTAATCGTTCCCTGGGTCACGACGACGTTGCCGGACAGGTTGCCGGTTTTCGTCTCGTAGTTGAACGTGCCGTCGTCGCCGAAGAAATTGATCGGCTTTTCGCGGTCGGTGGCATCGGCGTGAGCGGTCGATGCGGCCATCGCGAACGCGAATACGGCAACGAGGGGGGCGATTTTTCGGACGGGCGTCACTTGTTCAGCATTTGTGGCTGCAATGTCCCGCGCACCGAGGACTTGAGCTTGATTGTCTTGGCGTCGGTATCGAGTTCGATCCCGACCGACTGGATTATTCCACGCGGCTCCTCGACCGTCACCGGCTTGTCGGTCACGACCTTGTGCTGCTGCGGCAGGACGTGCAGGTACTCGGTGGCCAGCGTGACGGCGCCGGTCGCGTCGCGGTCTTTGCCGCTCGCGGGCTGCGCCTCGCGGACCGCCTGGACGCCGCCGGTGAACCAGGCGTTCTGACGGTCACCGGAAACCTTGCCCTGGTTGGCCTTCACGTGAAACGCGGGCTTTCCGGGCTCGGTCAGCATCAGGCTCGGCTTCAGCAACTGCGTCGTGTCGTCGTCGGGAAAATGATCGGCGCGTTCTGCCTTCAACAGTTGTCGCGGGCGGCCGTCGACGTCGAGCGCGACGGCGCGGATGTTCTCGATATACAAGTCGGGGTCGTGTCGCGCGTTGCCGTCGGCGCGCAGCACCGGCGCCTGCACCTGCGCGTCGAGCCAGTACGTGAGCGCGGCCAGGCCGCCGAGCAGCAACACCGGCGACCACGCGGTCAGCCGATCGATCAGTGCGCGCGTGCGGTCCATGGCGGTCAGGCGCCGAACCAGGAATGCGCGGCGGCGAGCTGCCCCTGCGCGGCGAGGATCAGCTCGCACACCTCGCGCACGGCGCCCGAGCCCGGCGCGCGCGCCGTCACGTAATGCGCGTGCCGGTGCAAGACCTCGGGCGCGTGCGGTACGGTGAGCGCCACCGCGGAGGCACGCATCACCGGCAGGTCCGCCAGATCGTCGCCCATGTGCGCGCAGGCGGCAGGCGAGATGCCCAGTTGCGCGATCAGCGCACGCCAGCGCGGCAGCTTGTCGTCGCTGCCCTGAATCACGTGCGCGACGCCCAGTCGTCGCGCACGGTGGGCGACCGCCGGCGCGGAACTGCCGGTAATCCACGCGACGGCGACGCCGGCGCGCATCAGCATCATCAGGCCGGTGCCGTCGGGCGCGAAGAACGCCTTCGATTCACGGCCGTCGTCGTCGAAATAGACGCGTCCGTCGGTCAGCACGCCGTCGACGTCGCAGGTCAGCAGGCGCACGCCCTGCAACCGTTGCTCGAGTTCCGCCGTCATGGTGCCACGCGCTGAAGCGGCCTTCGTTCGCGCCTTGGCAGCGGGCCTTGCGGCGGACGGTCTGGCCGCGCTCATACGATGCGCGCCCTGAACAGATCGTGCAGGTGCAGCGCGCCGACCAGCGTGGCCGCGCTGTCGACGACGAGCAACTGCGAAACTTTGGGCGCGGTCTCCATCAACTCGACGCAGTCGATCGCCAGCCGCGTCGGCAGGATCGTGCGGGGCGACCGGGTCATCACGTCGCCGATCGGCAGCGTCGCAGCATCCCGAATCCGGGGCAGGCAGCGACGAAGATCGCCGTCGGTGAAGATGCCGGCGACGCGGCCCGCGGGATCCACGACGGCCGTCATGCCCATCCCCTTGCCGCTCATCTCGACGACGGCGTCGGCGAGCGTCGCCGTCACCGGCACGGTTGGCAATTCGTCGCCGCTTCGCATCACATCGGAGACGCGCGTCAGCAGGCGCCGGCCCAGCGTGCCGCCCGGGTGCGCGCGCGCGAAATCCTCGGTCGAGAAGCCGCGCGCGTCGAGCAACGCGAGCGCCAGCGCGTCGCCCAGGGCGAGCGCCGCCGTCGTGCTCGCGGTCGGCGCAAGTCCGAGCGGGCACGCTTCGGTATCCACGGCGGCATCGAGATGAATGTCGGCCGCCTGCGCCAGCGACGACTGTTCATTCCCGGTGATCGCGACCAGCTGTGCACCCTGCCGTTTCAGGTGCGGCGTGAGCATGGTCAGTTCGTCGGTTTCGCCGGAATTGGAGAGCATGACGACGACGTCGTCAGGCGTGATCATCCCGAGGTCGCCATGACTCGCCTCGGCCGGATGCACGAAGAACGCCGGCGTGCCCGTCGACGCGAGCGTCGCGGCCAGCTTCCGGGCAACGTGCCCGGACTTCCCGATTCCGGCGACGACGACGCGCCCCTTGCAGTGGAGGATCAGTCCCACGGCAGCAATGAACGCATCGCCGAGGCGACCGGCCAGCGCGTCGATCGCGCGCGCTTCCGTCGCCAGCACGTCACGCGCGAGCGCAAGCGCACGCGGGGCGTCGATGGTGATCGGGACCGCGGTCATGCAAGAAGTATACCCGGGGCCGGTGCATGTTACCTTTGCCACTCTCCCACGATCCGCACCGACGTACGTTCCGATGGCATCGCGCCTGCTATTCGCACCCGTTGACCGCCGCATCGGCGCCGGACCGCCCCCGCACCGGACCACCCGCCGCCACGCGTCCCGCGGCCGGCGGCTGCAGGTCCGCGTCTGCGGCCCGTGACGGGGTAAGCGCGTGCATACGCTGCAACTGCTGCTGGTGCTGCTCGCGACGGCGGTATTCGTCGTCGTCGCCTGCCGGCTGCTGCGGCTGCCGCCGGTGCTCGGCTACCTGATCGTCGGCGTCGCGATTGGCCCGCACCTGCTCGGCTGGTTCCCCGACAACGCCACCGTTCGCTACTTCGCGGAGTTCGGGATCGTATTCCTGATGTTCTCGATCGGGCTGGAATTCAGCCTTCCGCAGTTGATGTCGATGCGCCGTGCCGTGTTCGGACTGGGGCTGGCGCAGGTGGCGTTTACCACGATTGCGGCCGTGATCGCGATCAGCCTGCTCGGGGCGAGCTGGAAGGTCGGCCTGGTGCTGGGCGGCATGCTGGCAATGAGCTCGACTGCGATCGTTTCGAAGATGCTCGCCGAGCGCAACGAGCTCGCGACGCCGCACGGACGCGATGTGATGGCGATCCTGCTGTTCCAGGATCTGGCGGTCGTCGCGTTCCTGATCGTCATCCCGTCCTTGGCCGGCCCCGCCGATCGGATGGCGGAGGATCTGACGATCGCCGCCGCCAAGGCCGCCGTCGTGCTGGCGATCATCCTGTTCTTCGGCCAGAAACCGATGCGCGCGTGGTTCCACATCGTCGCGCGGCAGCGCTCGCCGGAACTGTTCATGCTGAACCTGCTGCTGGTAACGCTGGGGCTGGCGGCGCTCACCGAAAGCGCAGGGCTGTCTCTGGCGCTCGGCGCCTTCCTCGCCGGCATGCTGATTGCCGAGACCGAATACCGCTATCAGGTCGAGGAGGCCATCGCCCCGTTCCGCGACGTTCTGCTCGGATTGTTCTTCGTCACCGTCGGGATGTCGCTCAACCTGCACATCGTTGCCGACAACCTGCCCAGCCTCGCTTTCCTGCTCGTGGTCCCGGTGTTGGCGAAGTTGCTTCTGATCATCCTGCTGTCGCGCGCATTCGGCGCGAGGCTCGGGACCGCATTGCGCACCGGCATCTACCTCGCGCAGGCCGGCGAGCTGGCACTGGTCATGCTCGCGCTCGCCCGCGGATTCAAGATCGTCGACGAGACGACGACGCAGCTGGTGCTGGCGGCGATGGTGCTGTCGATGCTGATGTCGCCGCTGATCATCCAATACTGCGAGCCGCTGGTGCGCAAGCTCACGGCGAACGACTGGCTCGCGCGCGCGGCGCAGGTCACGCAAATCGCCGCGCGGACGATGGCCCGGCAGGATCACGTGATCATCTGCGGCTATGGACGCAGCGGCCAGAACCTGGCGCGGCTGCTCGAGATCGAGGACGTTGCGTTCGTCGCGCTCGACAACGATCCGCAGCGGGTCCGCGAGTCGGCCGGCGATGGCACCAACGTCGTCTACGGCGACGCGGGCCGGCGCGAGATGCTGGTGGCCGCGGGACTGGCGAAGGCACGCGCCGTCGCCATCACGTTCGCCGACGTGCCGCTGGCGCTGAAGATCCTCCACCATGTCCAGCACGAACGGCCGGAACTGCCGGTGATCGTGCGCACCGTCGACGACGCGCAACTCGACCGCCTGATGGACGCCGGCGCGACCGAGGTCGTCCCGGAAGTGCTCGAGGGCAGCCTGATGCTGGCCTCGCACTCGCTGCTGCTGCTGGGCGTTCCACTGAACCGCGTGCTGGCGCGAATCCGGGCAATCCGCGAGGAGCGTTACGGGCTGTTTCGCGGTTTCTTCCACGGCGCGACCGACGCGACGGACGCGGCGGACAATATCCAGCCGCGCCTGCATTCGGTGCTGCTGAGCGAGCGCGCCGCCGCCGTGGGCAAGGCGTTGTCGGCACTGGGTCTCGACGCGTCGGTGCAGGTGACCGGCGTGCGGCGGCGCGGTGGCCGTTCGCAACGGCCGGGTGCCGACTGGTCGTTCGAAGCCGGGGACGTCGTCGTGCTGCTGGGACGACCGAAAAGCCTGGCGGACGCCGAACAGCGGTTGTTGAAGGGAAAGTAGCCCACGCGCCAGGGGTTTGGCGGGAGCGGGCGGAAGAGTGCGCCACGCCCGCAATTAAATGACCCGCGGTCATTGCTGCCCGCTTATCTAGGCGGCTACAATCGCCGGTCTCGCCGCTGTCTTGAACAAAACCCCGTGGCCGCCGCCGACCCTCGTCCTCAGTTCGACCTGCGTTGCGACAATGCCGTCGAGCTCGATGGCGTGTCGTTCGGCTACGACCGACGACGCCCCGTGTTGTCCGGCATCAACATGACGATCCCGCGCGGCAAAGTCATTGCGATCATGGGTGGCTCGGGTTGCGGCAAGACAACGATCCTGCGCCTGATCGGCGGCCAGTTGCGCCCGCAGAAGGGCCGCGTCGTCGTCGCCGGTCAGAACGTGGCCAATCTCGACCGCGATGGCCTGTTCGCGCTGCGCCGCAGGATCGGCATGCTGTTCCAGTTCGGCGCGCTGTTCACCGACCTGTCGGTGTTCGAGAACATCGCGTTTCCGTTGCGCGAGCACACCGACCTGCCCGAAGAGATCGTCCGCGACCTGGTCCTGATGAAGCTCAACGCCGTCGGCCTCCGCGGCGCCGCGCAGATGAGGCCGGCGCAGCTGTCGGGCGGCATGGCGCGCCGCGTCGCGCTCGCCCGCGCGATCGCGCTCGACCCGATGCTCGTCATGTACGACGAGCCGTTTGCCGGCCTCGATCCCATTTCGCTGGGTGTCGTCGGCCAGCTAATCCGCAAGATGAACGACGCGCTCGGCATCACATCGGTCGTCGTCACGCACGACATCTACGAATCGCTGAAGATCGTCGATTACATCTATTTCGTATCCGAGGGGACGATCGTCGCCGAAGGCACGCCGGACGCGGTACGGGCGTCGAACGACCCGTTCGTGCGCCAGTTCGTCGACGGAGCACCCGACGGGCCGGTTCCTTTCCATCTGCGCGCGCGTCCGCTGGCCGCGGAGTTCGCATCCCATGCCCGCTGACGCACTCACGCACGGCCTGCGCCGGATCGGTCTCGGGACGCTGACCGCGATCGCCCGGATGGGCTACGCGGCCCGCTTTTTTGTCGCCGTGATCATGCACTCGCCGGAAGCGGTGCGGCGGATGCGATTGACGCTGCGCGAGATCTATTTCTCCGGCGTGCTGTCGCTGGTCATCATCCTGGTGTCCGGGATGTTCGTCGGCATGGTGCTCGGGCTGCAGGGCTACGACTCGCTGAACAAGTATGGTGCCGGTGATTCGCTCGGCATCTTCGTGGGCCTGTCGCTGGTGCGCGAACTCGGCCCGGTGGTCGCCGGTCTGTTGTTCGCGAGCCGCGCCGGCAGTGCGATCACCGCGGAAATCGGCCTGATGAAGACGACCGAGCAACTGGCGGCGATGGAGATGATGGCGGTCGACCCGCTCGCGCGCATCGTGGCGCCGCGGTTCTGGGGCGGCGTCGTGTCCATGCCGCTGCTGGCCGCGCTGTTCTCGATCATGGGCGTGTTCGGCGCCTACGTCGTCGGCGTCCGCCTGATCGGGCTCGACGCCGGGACATTCTGGGGCAACATGCGCGCCGGCATCGACTTCTGGCCG
>Ga0157380_10001951_pt1 | contig 13729 bp, 10 predicted proteins | sample S35metaG_FD_119757 | JGI IMG/M metagenome (GOLD analysis project Ga0157380, IMG submission 119757) | Switchgrass rhizosphere microbial communities from Kellogg Biological Station, Michigan, USA - S3-5 metaG | ecosystem: Host-associated > Plants > Roots > Rhizosphere > Soil | place: USA...
CCAATCATTAGTAGCGGTGTGAACAGGGATACGGATTGAAGCACCACGATCACTTACGCCATAGCTGAAGGTATGCATGGATTGTGTTTCATGTTTTCCTGTAAGGCGGAGGTGGTTGTCAGAGCCATATACTTCGATGTGCTCTTTGTGAACAGACCTGAAGCTTTCGCAGATCGCATCGAAAAGATCTTTGCCACCATGCTCACGCATTTCACCATTGGAGAAATTGACGTGCATGCCTGATCCGTTCCAGTCACCTAATACAGGTTTTGGATGGATATTGATTTTAACTCCATATTTCTCAGAGATGCGATAGAGGAGGTAACGGCTAACTATAACCTCATCTGCTGCTTTCTTGCCTCCTTTAGCAAATACTTGATATTCCCACTGACCGAGGAGTACTTCAGCATTGATACCTGTGATGCCAAGTCCGGCTTCAAGGCATGCATCCATGTGCTCTTCAACAATGTCTCTTCCAGCCACTCTGCCATAACCTACTGCGCAGTAGTATGGACCTTGTGGGCCTGGATATCCTCCTGGAGGAAAGCCTAAAGGCATTCCATCTAACTCAATGACATATTCTTGTTCGTACCCAAACCAATAATCATCTGTATCGTTCGGGATCAGGTTCCTCATGTTGGTAGGGTGAGGGGTACCGTCTGGATTGTATACTTCAGCAACCACCAGCCATGCGTTTTTGCGCTGTGGATCTGGATAAGCTGCAACTGGTCTGAGGAGGCAATCTGATGAGTGGCCATTAGCCTGCATCGTGCTGCTGCCATCAAATGACCATTCAGGGAGTTTCTTTACATCGCCACTGAAACTTTCCATTTCAATGACCTTGGTTTTGCTTCTGAGATTAGCTTCAGGTTTAGAACCGTCAAGCCAGATGTATTCAAATTTTAACTTAGCCATAAAGAATAGATTTGAAGGATAGTAGATGAATGAGTGTATAAAGGAACTGGTGCAAAGCTACTTCCAGCGCACCCCTGAAAGCAAAACAATAATTTTGGTTAACGTTACGGCTAAAATGGAATATAATACTATATTTGCCTGTATATCTGATATTTGCGTTATAAAGTATTGTTATGCCCATCGCCCAATCTGAGCAGTTATTTACCATTATCAAGTCCCTAGCCAAGGCTGAAAAACGCAATTTTCGCCTCTATGTCCAGCGATTGCAGAGCAATGAGGATGTGCTTTACGTCCGTTTGTTTGATATCCTCGACCGGATGGAGGACTACGATGAGGGGGTCGTCCTAGATAAGATGGGTGATATCCCCAAGACCCAATTTGTCAATATCAAGCGACATCTCTATACCCAGGTACTGAAAAGCCTTAGGCTCATCTTTGAAAACATAGAATCGATTAAAGTAAGAGAGCAGATAGACTTTGCTCATATCCTGTACAGCAAGGGTTTATATCTCCAAGCTTTCAAATTACTTGATCGTGTAAAGGAGATGTTGCCTGAAGGTGGTCATGACTTATTGAGACTTGAGATCATAGAGTTTCAGAAGTTCATCGAAGAGAGACATATCACCAGGAGCCGTAAGAAATCAGGGAAAGTCCAATCACTTCTCATCGAATCTGAGAACCAGGAAGCTAGGGTCAGTAATCTCGTGATGTTATCCAATCTAAAGATCAAGATACATGGCTGGTATATTGAGACGGGACACGTTCGTGATGAAAAGGACCATTTCCAGTTGAGGGAATACTTCGAATCTGAGCTACGTAAAGTGAGGACAACTAATCTCTCTGTTACGGAAGAGATATACCTGCAACAATGTTACATGTGGTTCTATTACATTATGTTGGATTTTGAAAAATGTCATGATCATGCTGAGCGATGGGTAAAGGCATTTGATGAAAATCCATCTCATATGCGTGAGGACCCGGTTTTGTACATGCGTGGCATGTCTTATGAACTGACATCGTTGTATAGCCTGCGTGATGATAGCCGATATGTCAAAGCCCTGGAGAAATTTGAAGCCTTCACCATTTCTCATGAGAAGTATTTTGACATGACCGGCCAGATCATCGGCTTCCTGTATCTATATACGGCTAAAATCAATCGTCATTTTATTGAAGGTACTTTTGAAGAAGGTTTGATGCTTGTGCCGGAAATCAATCGATTGGTGAAAAAGTATGGACGCTTTATTGACATCCACCGAATCATGGTCTTCAATTACAAGACCGCATGGTTGTACCTGGGATCAGGTAATCCAGGGCAAAGCATTGAATACCTCAATAAAATCCTCAATCTCCAATCAGCAGGACACCTTAGGACCGATATTCAATGTTATGCAAGATTGATGCACCTAATGGCCCACTTTGAACTCGGCCATTTCAACTTGCTTGAGCATCTTGTAGATAGCGTAGGAAGGTTTTTCAGTAAAATGCGTGATCTCAATGAAGTGCAGATGGTGCTCTTCCGTTTTTTCAAAGACAACCTTGATGTTGGCAAGCAGCAACTAAATCACAATCTTCATGTATTGAAAAAGGAAGTGTTGCGACTAGAAAAAAACCCTTTCGAAGGCCGGACATTTCATCACCTGGATATCGTGGCTTGGATTGATAGCAGGATCGAACATAAGACGATAGGGGAGATTATTAGGAAGCGGTTTGAATCTTAGAGCTGTCAGCTCTCAGCTGTCAGTGGTGGGGGTTTTGTCCCTTCGGGACTACCATGGGCTTCACTTTGGATCATGCTGGTTTTGTCCCTTCGGGACTACCATGGGCTATATCCATGTACATGTGGGTTTTGTCCCTTCGGGACTACCATGGGTACAACCCATGGTTAATGAAGTTGCAGCCCTTCAGGCTACTGGTTGCATCCTTTCAGGATGCGGAGATTTCTTTGATACACACATGATGGGCTTCATTCGGGATCATGGGGTTTTGTCCCTTCGGGACTACCATGGGCTATATCCATGTACATGTGGGTTTTGTCCCTTCGGGACTACCATGGGTACAACCCATGGTTAATGGAGTCGCAGCCCTTCAGGCTGCTGGTTGCATCCTTTAAGGATGCGGAGATTTCATATCGGGGAGTGTGAGCCTGATCCTGAAGGGATCTAGTTGCATTCTTTCAGGATGCGGAGATTTCATATCGGGGAGTGTGAGCCTGATCCTGAAAGGATCTAACTACAATAGCCCCGGGTCGTACCCGGGGTATTGCGATGAAGGATCATTCCGACCCTGAAGGGGTCGCACAGGGATAGGTAGATCTGTTTGTATTTTCGCCTTTATGGAACTCAGAAATGGCATAAAAACATTCTACGCAAAATCTGCAAAGGAATGGCGCAAATGGTTAGAGAAAAATCATGAGAAAGAAAAGGCAGTGTGGATTAACTTTTATAAGAAAGATTCAGGAACACCTAGTGTTTCATATGTAGAGGCAGTTGAGCAAGCTTTGTGTTTTGGATGGATAGATAGCAAGGCCAACAAACGTGATGATGATAGCTACTACCAGTACTTTACCAAACGAAATCCAAAAGGGAAGTGGGCCGGCACAAATAAAGCGAGAGTTGAAAAACTCATTGCTCAAGGCTTGATGACGCCTGCAGGTATGGAGATGATTGATCTTGCAAAGAAAACTGGTACCTGGGATGCTTTAAACGATGTGGAGTCAGTGGTTGTCCCAGATGATTTCATGAAAGCATTAAAGAAGAATAAAAAAGCACTTGCTCATTGGGAAGTATTTGCAAAATCTTCCAAAATGATAATTCTATATTGGATTAGTGAAGCAAAAAGACCTGAAACAAGGCAGAAACGAATAGAGGAAACTGTTCGGCTTGCGGCTGAAAATATAAAGGCAAATCATTATAGGCCATGAGTGCTGAATCTGTTGTTGGAGCAAACTCCAACAACGGCTTATTCGCTTGGTTCCAAAGCGAATAGCCGATGCAGGAGTTTGCTCCTGCATCAAAAGGATTTATGTAAGTTTGAACTATTATGAATAACATCATCGTAATCGGTGCCGGCATGGTCGGCAGCGCCATTGCTGCGGACCTGTTACATAACCATAATGTGACATTAGCTGATCTCAATGCCCAACGGCTCAATGAGCTTCGCTCTAAATATCCTGCATTAAGAGTGATGCCTCTTGATGTGCAAGATGCTGAAGCACTACAAAACGCAGTTAGTCCCTTCGATCTCGTCATTTGTGCTGTACCAGGATTCCTCGGGTTCAAAACACTCAGATCAATCATCGAAGCTGGAAAGAATGTAGTCGACATTTCCTTTTTTCCAGAAAATGCACTTGAATTAGATACACTTGCTAAAACAAAAGGCATAACAGCAATAGTTGATTGCGGAGTTGCTCCAGGTATGGACAATATTATCCTTGGCCGATACAATGAACTCTTAAAATTAACTGACTTCGAATGTCTCGTAGGTGGTCTTCCAAAAGCAAAGAAGTGGCCATTCTATTATAAGGCTCCATTTTCACCGATAGATGTGATTGAAGAATATACCCGTCCGGCTAGGTATGTAGAGAATGGAAATATTATCGTCAGGGAGCCATTGACAGATAGTGAGTTTATCGAGTTTGATAAAGTCGGTACTCTCGAATCATTTAATACGGATGGTCTGAGGTCAATCTTGTTTACGATGCCTCATATAAAAAACATGAAGGAAAAGACTTTGCGCTATCCGGGACATGTGGATGTCGTCAAAGCATTGAAGCAAGCAGGTTTTTTCAGTACAGAAAAAATTAATGTAAATGGTTTCTCAGTCTCTCCACTAGCTGTAACAAGTCGTGTTCTATTTGATGACTGGAAGCTTGGTGAAACAGAAGAGGAGATGACAGTCATGCGTGTTACACTCAAAGGATTGAATGCGAATGGTGAAAGAGTGAAAGTAGAATACAATCTTTATGATGAGTATGATCCTATGACACAGACTTCCTCAATGGCCAGGAGTACAGGCTATACAGCAACCGCTGCAGCCAATATGTTCCTCGAAGGACATTTTTCAGAAAAAGGTGTTTTCCCTCCCGAACTCATCGGCAAGCACGAGCATTGTTTCAATTTTATCCTCCAATATTTGAAGGAGCGAAATATTCACTATGTGAAAACGGTATCAAAAGATTAGGAATATCCGAATTTGTATTTCGCACGTCGAAGTGAAGCGGAGATCCCGCCATTTTTAAGAAAAATGTTGCGGGAGGGTACACGGAGCACACAGAGAAATTTACCGATGCTATTTGCCTTTGCCTTAGCCTCAGCCTTCACCTTCTTAGAAAAGTAATGGTTCAAGTAGACTTTCTGGAAGCTGGAAGCTGGTAGCTGGTAGCCAAACCGCTGATTTCTGACAGCTGATAGCTGACAGCTAATTTTCTGACAGCTGATAGCTGATAGCTGACAGCTTTTACCTAACATTGCGCCATTATGCGAATACGGACAATCATGATGATCATCGGCTTCCTGCTATTTGTATGCGGAATGTTGTCCCTGGTGCTGATCCTGATTGGTGCAAACCTGAGCTATTTGACCTGGATCGATAAACCTGGGAGCCCGCGAGGCATCCTTATCAGGTTATTTATGATTGGTGGTGGCTTGGTGATCAGTTACCTGGCCCTCAATCCTCCCAGGGATGATGAGGATACTACTCCCGACCGTTAAATACCTCAGGAACTGTAGCCATAGCATCCAGGAAAGCCTCTTCATTTAAACCTGTCTTGACACCCGTTTCATTAAAGTAGCTAAGCATATTTTCTGTAGGCATGTTTCCTGTGAGTTCATCCTTAGCCATTGGACAACCACCATATCCCTTCATAGCAGAATCAAAACGCCTGCAGCCACTGAGATAAGCGGCTTCAACTTTTTCACGCCAATTGTGCGGCTGCGTGTGCAGATGTGCCCCAAACTCAACATCCGGATAGGGAGGAATGAGATTTGAAAAGAGATAACTGATATTCTCCGGATTGGAAACGCCTATAGTATCTGATAATGCGAGAATCTTAATCTCCATTTCTGCGAGATGATCAACCCAGCGTTGTACAATCTCCACATTCCATGGGTCCCCATAAGGATTTCCAAAACCCATAGACAGATAGACAACTAGTTTTCTATTATTAGCCAGGCAGATATCTTGAATCTCAGCTACACGTCCAAGCGACTCTTCAATAGTGGCATTTGTATTCCGGATCTGAAATGTCTCGGATACAGAAAAAGGGTATCCCAGGTAATCGATTTGTTCAAACTGGGCTGCATCGATGGCTCCTCGCTTATTGGCTACAATCGCCAACAGTTTAGATTTGGTATTGCTCAGGTCCAGGAGGTTAAATACCTCCGCAGTATCGCTCATCTGGGGTATAGCTTTCGAAGAAACAAAGGATCCGAAATCAATTGTATCAAAGCCTACTTGTAGTAACTTGTTGATATACTTAGCCTTGAGTTCCGTTGGAACAAACTGGTGCAAGCCTTGCATGGCATCCCTGGGACATTCGATGAGTTTGAGCATCAGGTGCCAAAAATAAGGTAAATCTCGTGAGACGGTAAGACATTGAGAAAGTAAGAGGTGTGAGCAGCGTGTCGTAGCGCAGCGGAGATCCCGCCATCATGGAATGATGTTGCGGGAAGACAGTGAGACCGTGAGAGACTGTTTATTAAGATTAATAAGGATATTAAGCCACATTATAAAGCCTTATATTTCACAACACAAACTATTCACAGCACTAATCAATCCATCCACCATGCGAACCATCGATCAATTGCTCATCACTTATGGCGAGAGTCATCAAAATGCTACTAATAAACTGATCCACTGGGTCTGCGTGCCCGCGATCATGTTTAGTTTGCTGACGTTATTGTTTGCGATTCCATTTTTTACGGAACGAACATGGTGGGCCAACTGGGCTTTTGTTTTGCTCGTTGGTGCATGGCTTTATTATGCAAGACTATCCATGAGCATGCTATTTGGTTTCGTGGTGATCGGCGGACTGATGTTGTGGGGCATCATGGGGCTGTATCGTTTAGCAGAATATGATGCGGGTACGCTCGCGCTATATGCATTGATCATATTCTTGATTGCATGGATCGGCCAGTTTATCGGCCATAAAATAGAAGGCAAGAAGCCCTCTTTCCTGCAGGATGTACAATATCTACTCATCGGGCCTGCGTGGCTGTTGCATTTTGTCTTTAAAAAGCTGGGGATAAATTATTAGCTGTCAGCTGTCAGCTATCAGCTCTCTGCTGTCAGGTTCATGACTCCATGCTCATTGATATTTGGATTTAGAATATTAAAAGCTGATCTGTGATGTCCGAAACTGATAGCTGACAGCTGATAGCTGATAGCTATCCTCGCAGCCCTTTTTGTCTGAATCACGGATTACACCGATTACACGAATTTCACGGATTTAATTTTCGAATGCATCGCGGTATAAATATTTTTCGCACGGGGTTCACGGAGCACACGGAGTAATTCCTCAATTAGAGTTTGATGAACACTTCGATAATGCTATAATCAAACTGGAAGCTGGAAGCTGGTAGCTGGTAGCTCACCTTGGAAGCCCATCCTGACAGCTGAGAGCTGATAGCTGATAGCTCCTATAATCAAGCTGGAAGCTGGTAGCTGGAAGCCAATTTTTCTGATAGCTGATAGCCGACAGCTGATAGCTATTCTTCCAGATGATCGATATCTATCAAATCAGCAATCTTATACCGATTCCGATGCGGAGCATTCCTGCTAATCATCTCCGCTAAAAATCCGGTGAGGAAGAGTTGTGATCCAATGATCAGTGTCACGATCCCAAAGTAGAAAACAGGACGATCAGAGATGCGTACGACTTCTTCGGCGATTTTTAAATAACTCAAATAAACGAGAATGCCAAAGCCGACAGTGAAAAACAATACACCAAGTGTGCCAAAGAAATGCATCGGGCGTTTTCCAAATTTCCCAACAAACATGATCGACATGATGTCCAGGAAACCATTGAGCATTCTTTCCAGGCCGAACTTACTATACCCAAATTTTCGTGGCTGATGCTCTACTACTTTTTCGCCGATGCGACGGAAACCCGCCCATTTGGCGATCACTGGTATATATCGGTGCATTTCACCATACACTTCGATGTTTTTAACGACATCATGTTTGTATGCTTTTAGACCGCAGTTGAAGTCATGTAGTTTGATGCCGCTGGCTCTGCGTGTGACTGCATTAAATAATTTTGATGGCAGCGTTTTACCGATGGGATCTTTGCGATGTTTCTTCCATCCGCTGACGAGATCATAGTTTTCTTCATTGATCATAAACATCAATGATGGAATTTCTTCGGGAGAATCTTGTAGGTCTGCATCCATCGTGATGACTACATTTCCTTTCGCGGCTTCAAATCCTTTCTGCAGGGCAGCAGATTTTCCATAGTTGCGCCTGAAGCGGATGCCTTTAACCCATGGATAAATGGCTTTCAAATCTGTGATCGCACGCCATGATCCATCAGTACTTCCATCATCTACCAGGATAACTTCTAGTCGTTTAATGTCATTTGCTTGCACGACGCGGTCAATCCATGCCAGGAGTTCCGGCAATGATTCTTCTTCGTTGAAAAGAGGGATAACGAGTGTTAAATCAAGAGTGTCTGCTGACATATTTTACATTAAGCCGTAGGAACCGTAGGTGGTGCTTCGTTCTTAAGAATAGATGATGCAATCAATGATTTGATCAGGCCCCAGAAGATACAGGATACAATTGCGATCAAGCTGAAAGCCCACGGTGTCATAAACATGGCCATATATTTTCTGGATACTTCACGTTGCTCTTCAGGCATACCTTGTTTTTCCCATGTTTCTTCTGTCATTTCCATTACTTTATCTATCGTTCCGGGGTCAATCAAGTAGAGGTAAATCAAGGTGAACGCAAAAACGATCAAAGCAGCAATCAGGGCAATTCCCATACCTGATCTAAAACCCTGTCCAAAGGTCAGGTAACCACCAAGTTTCTGTTCTTTCGTCTCTTTAATTCCACTGAAAATGGTAAAAAAGGTGACAGCAAATAAAGATGCATTGGAAAGCAGAGCGGGCAAAGTGAACCCACCCTCATCCATCAGTCCGAGTAAATTATTTATCAAGGAAAAAATGATATACACGGCCCCTGTGATCAGTCCCCATTTTACTTTAGTTGACATAGTTAGTTGGTTTTGTTTTGAATGACAAGTAGTTCAAATATATCAATTTATCACCACTCGGTCTTTGGCCACCGTGGCAATAACCTTCCCGGTAAACGTTCTGCCAGTTAAGGCATCATTGCGGGAAAGGCTGTGTCGTGAACCGCTATAGGTCCATTCGATATCCGGGTCAAAAATGGTTATTTCAGCTTCTGCTCCTCTGCGGATCACCGGTATTTCAACACCAAGTATCTTTCTCGGTCCGGCGCAGAATTTATCAATAATATCTTCCAGCGGCATCACAAACCTCAGGACTGTATTGGCCACTGCAAAGGAAGTCTCCAGTCCGATGGAGCCAAATGATGCATATGTAAACTCACACTCTTTAGTTTCCACTTCCATCGGGGTGTGGATCGAAGAAATGTGATCGATCACGCCATCACGCAATCCTTTGATTAATGCTTTGCGATCTTTTGATTCGCGCAGCGGCGGCAGGATTTTCATATGACTGTTGAAGTCTCCTACATCTTTATCTTCCAGCAAAAGATGCATCGCAGGTACATCACAGGTAATCATCAATTTCTCAGCTTTTGCTTTCTGAATGTGAGGAATGGAGGCAGCTGCTGAAATGGCATGGAAGTGAAGGCGGGAATTGGTATAATCGGCTAGTTGAATATCTCTTAGTACTGTGATTTCTTCGCCGACAGCAGGGATCCCGGTCAGTCCTAAAGAAGTGCTCACCTTGCCTTCATGCATTTGTCCGTCAGCAGTGATATTGCGATCGAGTGGGAAATCTATGATCAGTGATTGAAAGGGGATGACATATTCAAGTGCCCTGGTCAACAAACCTGATTCCAAAGGAGTCTTTCTACCATCTGTAAAAGCTGCTGCACCAGCATGGATCATATCGATGATCTCCGTTAAGTCTTTTCCACCAAGATCTTGTGAAACAGCACCAATAGGTACTAGTCGTATTGGCATCGGTTCGTTAAACTGGAGCAGGTATTCTACTTCAATCCGGCTTTGAATCGGAGGATTTGTTCTTGGGAAAGGAGCGATAGAAGTAAATCCACCAGCACGGGCTGCATTACTCAGGGAAGCAATTGTCTCCCTGTATTCATATCCGGGTTGGCCTGGCTGAGCACCTATATCCATCCATCCTGGTGAAATATGCAGATTGCCGGATTCAATGACCGTTGCATCTGCTTCAGTGATCTGCTTGGCGATGTTGGTGATGATGCCATCTTCAATCAATACATCCTTCTTGACCAGGTCTTCTTGTCCCGGCTGAAGGATGGTTGCCTTTTTGATTAATACTTTCATACACTTTGTTTCATGGAGTGATGGAGTGATGTGGTGATGGTGTGATGTAGTGATCTTATTATTTGGTGATGTAGTGATGGGGTGATTTAGTGATTTTATTATTTGGTGATGGAGTGATGGAGTGATTTAGTGATCAATTTACAATTTTCAATTCTCAATTTGCCCTATGCCCTATGCCCTCTGCCCTCTGCTATTTTTTCCACAGTCGAATCAATGCAATCTCCATGGCAATAAAAAACAACCCAAGAATCAAACACCATCTCCAGAGTTGCTTTCCCTGGTGGCCGGATTCAATGAGTTGGGTTAGGTTTGTTTCTTCTGGTTCTTCCCAGACTTTAAAACTTGTACTGTCTTGCAATGTGCTCATGTCGAACACTGATAAATCAGATTCTTTTCTATCATAATTGAAGGCTAGCATCGCGGCCAGTTTTTCTTCCTGGATGATTTCATAAACTCCAGATGATCTAATTTGTCCCTGGACATCAACAAGCAAACTTGATCCCATAGGGGAGAGGCCGGGAATAAATTCAGCAGGCCCTTTTACTAAGGTTTCTTTTTCTAGATGCAGTAAAGTTTTGTCTACGGGAATCAGGTGATCTATTCCAATCGTGTATGCCATTCTTGGAAAATCTGCTGAGTACAAAGTTAGTTTGTAAAGCAGCGGCACAAATATTTCGGGTTGGAGAGCAAGATCATTTATTTTTTCATCCAGCGAAGTTGACATGACACTAAATGAACCTTTACCGGAGGGGTAAAAGGTGATCAAGTCTCCTCCATCTCTGAATGACACCAGTGATTGGCCTTTGCTACCAGAAGCTGCATTAGGAAAGGATGCAGATACCTTTGGTAGGCGCATATTTGGGCTGGTACGCTTGAAAACATCCTTAAATACAAAAGCATCGGTATTGATTTTACCTGCTTGTCTTTCTTTCTGCGTCCACGGAAGAAACGTGTGAGCATTAAATGAAGTGAGCAAGGCATTATACTGTTCAGGTGTCCCTGCACCGGATGGAATGAAAAATACATTACCACCTTCTTCTGTAAATTTTTTCAAACCTGCTACAAGTCCAGATGGGATCGCTGTCAGTTCGTTAAGGATGATCAGATTGTATTCCTGGAAACGAGCATATGGGATATTGCTGGAAGTAGCATTTTCATAAACAAAATATTCAGCATCCGAAAACACTGCCACCATTCGGTCATTCTGCGCACTTTGATTAATGGAAAGTATGTTGAGATGCTCAGCTACCTGGAAGGACATATAATAACTGTCATCAAAGGTCACCGGAAAATCGCTGATACGAATCACCACTGAGTGCCATCCTGTATTGAGGACAGTGATCATGGCGGTATCCATTTTTACTTGGCCTCCAATGATGTCCAATGTTCCTTCAGGACGCTCCTGTCCATCAATAGCAATCGTTACACGGATATTGTCTGCATCCTCAGGCGCATAATTGTGGATTGAAAAATAGAGCGCTGATGTTTGATTTAATGTTTGCACAGGGGATTCAAACCATGCACTATCGATGGCTACATTTTTTTCCTGCACACCAACCATCGGTAATAAGTTGGTTGCATAAGTTGAATCAGTGGAAGAAAGATCAAAAATGGATTGCTGGAAATCGGAGATCATCCATGATACCGGGTTGCCTTCTTCTTTTGCAAAAGTTTGTTTTTGTCGATTGGCTATTACCGAAAGTGGTTTGACCACAGGGGTATAATCCAATTCTTCAAGTCTGACTTGAGCTTCTTCACGACTGATCCATTGGGTCTGGGATGGAGACAATTCATGACCAAGAACCTGGAACCGATCTTCAGCTCCATAGCCCATAATGATTTCATGGGCTTTTTGTTTGGAGCGATCGAAGAGGGAGAGATCTTTTCCAAAGGATTGCATGGAAAAAGAATTATCGACGAAGATACTCACGTTCCTAATGCCTGCTTTCATGGCATCCTGCAGGGGAATGACCGGTTGAGCAAAGGCAAGGATGATAAAAGCCATCGCCAACAACCTGGCCAAAAGGATGAGAAGATTGCGGAGTCGGTTACGGGCGGAGGTCTCTTCTTTTACTTCGCGTAGGAAGCGTAAGTTGCTGAAATATACCTTTTTATACCTTCTGAAATAGAATAGATGGATGATGATTGGTATGGCGAGTGCGCTCAGCGCCCACAGGAAGGCCGGGTATAAAAACTGCATCGTAAAGCCAAAGATAGTATCTCCCAGAGGCATTTAAAGAACAAAAGCCTGCAGCATTGAGGCGCTGCAGGCTTTTTTCGATAGGTTTGGTCAAATAACTGACCGGGATTTTAGTTGACGGTGATTTGCCTGGCCGAAATTCCCTTGTCAAATTGGAATTGTAATACATATTGACCTGGTTGATATTGGCTGACTTTCAACGTGTAGTAGTTGTAATTGATGCCGGAAATAAATTCCACCAATGTTCCTTTAAGATCATATACACCAATACTGCGGATTGGGAAATCTTTATCCACACCGATGAAAACTTCGGTGGTAGAAGGATTTGGATAAACAACCATCTTGATTTCCTCTGTAGGAACAAGTTCATTAGTACTTGTCAATTCCATCAGATCCATGGTAGAATACAACCTTGGTAATACATAAGCAAAGACGCTGTCAATATAGTTATGAGCCTTATCCCTGGTCATGTCAGGATTGGTCATATATCCAACGGCACTGTTTACGTTAGTGGCAGGATCCCAATATTGCCATGGAGCGCTGTCAAACGGTCCACCGGTACCCCAAATAGGGTAAAGTCCTTCGAGGCCATCATTTTGCGCATTGGCTACATCAGTCACTTCATATTGGAGCGAAGTTTCATTATGGGGAGCAATGGATTGATTGTTTCCATAAAGATTGGCGAGGTAACAGGCGAGGTAAGAGCCTTGAACTTCCACAACTTCCAATGGTGGATTAATAGGCACCAATACGATTCCTTCTTTATAAGGAGCGAAAGGGTCATAAGGTGTATGTACTGAGATGATCGGAGGTTGTCCTGGATCAATCCATGCAGAATCACCGATTGCACCACCCAGGTTAACACCAACAGCAAATTTTGAACTGTAGTTAACATGGTTAGCATAGCACAAAGTATCACCTACAGGGAAAGGCAAGAAAGGAATACCAGGATTGATCCCGTAATGTTTAGCTTCGATATCGCCATTTACAGGTTCAAGAACCATTGGTACAAATCCTCCTGCTCCATCTGAAAGGAGGAATTTTCCGTTTGAAGCAGATGGAATTTTAAAGTAGTCATCCAAAGCACCAACATTAAGTCC
>Ga0157380_10001953_pt1 | contig 13727 bp, 7 predicted proteins | sample S35metaG_FD_119757 | JGI IMG/M metagenome (GOLD analysis project Ga0157380, IMG submission 119757) | Switchgrass rhizosphere microbial communities from Kellogg Biological Station, Michigan, USA - S3-5 metaG | ecosystem: Host-associated > Plants > Roots > Rhizosphere > Soil | place: USA: Michigan...
GATTTCATCGTTCAACATGATCATCACACCGAGGCCCTTGGACTTCGGCGACGAGGCGACACGCACCGCGTTGTATAGATTGAACGGACCGTCGCGGCTCACTGCAGTGAACGGACGCATCGCGCCCACGACGACGACCGGCTTGTCCGACTTCACCACCAGGTTCAGGAAGTACGCCGTCTCTTCGAGTGTCGTGGTGCCGTGAGTGACCACCGCTCCGGAAACATCTGGCCTCGCGAGCGCGGCATTGATCGCCTTGGCCAGCTTCAACTGCAGCTTGGCGTCGATGCCGCCGCTGCCGATATTGCTGATCTCGGTAACCTTGATGTTGGCGACCTCTTTCAGCTCGGGCAGATCGTCCAGCAATTCCTGCGGCGTGACTTTGCCGGCGTTGTACTCCATCAGTTTCTGGCGATGATCGCCCTTGCTCTGGATGGTGCCGCCGGTGGTGAACAGGGCTACGGTCGGCCGGTCGGTGTCCGCCCACGCGGCGTCCGCCACGAATCCAGCCAGGACCAGGAACCAGACGATATGGTTCAACGAGATGCGGGTGTGATTCATGTCTGCGTCTTCAGTAGGTGATCTTTTCGACGCCGAGCAGCGGCGTGGTGGGCGGCAGCTTGCGGTGCGGTGCCGCCTGCTCGTAGGCATAGGCGAGGCTCACGACCGTCGCTTCGTCGTAGAGCTTGCCGAGAATTTCCAGGTTGACGCTGACGCCGTCGGTGTTGAAGCCGGTGGGCACGACGATCGTCGGCAGTCCGGTCGCGGTGCTCAATCGATTGCCATTGCCGACGACGCGAGTGCGCTCGTTCTCGGCGACCGTTGTGTTGCCCTTATCGGGAGCTGCTTCGGCAATCGTGCGTGCGGGCTTGGTCTCGAACGGATAGACGACCGCGTCGAGCTGCCAGTGCTGCATCAGTTCCATCATGTGAGCGCGCAACTGCCAGCGACCTTTGATCTTGCCGATGTAGTCGGCGTTGTAGGTCATCTCGCCGACGGCGTTGCACTCTTCGTAGCCTTTCTTCAGCCGGCCGAGATAGCCGCCGGACGCCAGCAACTCGCCAACGTTCTTGACGGGCGTCGTCGTGCCGCGAGCTGCGAAATAGGAATTCAATGCCTGCTTGCATTCGCCCGTGCCGGTGTTCGTCTCGCGGACCATTTCCCACAACGCCACGCCGCTGGGCATGGGATCGATGACGGTCGCACCCTGCTCTTTCAGCACCTTCAGGGCGGCTTCGACCAGGTCGACCGCCGGTTTATCTTCCGGATCCTTACCGAACAGCTCGCGCAGGACGCCGACCCGAGCGCCTTTCAAACCATCCTTCTTGAGAGCGGGAAGAAAACTATCTTTCGGCGCATGGCCGAGGCTGTTCAGCGTGAACAGATCGGCGGCGTCGGTACCCGCCATGACGCTCATGACGATAGCTGCATCGGTGACGCTGCGAGCCATCGGCCCGCTGCGATCGTACGTGATCGAGATCGGAATCACGCCGGTACGGCTGACCAGGCCTTCGGAGGGCGAGAAGCCCACCAGGTTGTTCTTGGTCGAAGGATTGCGGATCGACGATCCCGTCTCCGTTCCCAATCCCACCTGTGCGAACAGCGCCGCGACTCCCGCTCCGGATCCTGCGCTCGAACCGCCGGGAATCTTGGCGACGTTGTATGGATTCAGCGTCTGTCCGCCGAGCGAACTGGTGCCGGTGCCGCCGCGGGCGAATTCGTCCAGGTTGGTTTTCCCTAGGATGATCGCACCCGCCGCACGCAGCTTGGCGACGGTGAACGAGTCGTACATCGGCGTCGAGCCGGCCATGGCTTTCGAACCGCCGGTCGTCGGCATGTCGAACGTGTCGTAGTTGTCCTTCACCAGGATCGGTACGCCGTGCAGCAGCGATCGCGGACCCTTGGCCTTGCGCTCCGCATCCAGCGCACGAGCGATCTCCCGTGCCTTGGGCTGTATCGTGATGATCGCGTTGAGCTTCGGGCCCGCCTTGTCATAAGCCTCGATGCGCTTGAGATAGGCGGCAACCACCTTCTCCGACGGGAGGCCCGCGTCGTACGCCTTCTGCAGATCCAGGATGGTCGCGGTTTCCAGGTCCAGAACGGCCGCAGGCGAGGGTTGTGCGCAAAAAGCAAGCGTGCCCAGCACGGCGCAGGCGAGTTTCTTCAAGCTGGCTTCCAGGTGAGGAACGGATTCTTTGGCTGAGACGCGGTTCAGGCGGCGCCCCCCACCTGCGCTGCGATTACCTGGAACCTCCTCAACCCGCCCGCACCACATCCGCCTCCACGAACAATGAGTAGTGCCGCTCGCCATTGCGAGCGTGCGCATTGAGACTTGCGTGATCCACACGAAGCTCGGCGAATGCGCTGCTCTGGTAGTTACAGCGGCGGACATTGACGAAGCCGGCACGCAGCAGGCATCGCTGCAGCGTTTCGAAGTCGTAGCCGTACTTGTGCGATTCGATCAGTTGAGATGGGCCGGGGCCGGCGCCGGCATACGACAGGAATTGCTCCAGGCGCGTTGGATTGTCGACGGAAGAGGACCAGTGAGCCTGCCGGTTCGCGAAGAACTCTGTGTCGTTCGCTGCGTAGGCATCGATGCATTGGCCGATGTCCGGAACGACGATTCGCACCACGCCACCAGGTTGCAGCACGCGGCGGATCTCCTCCAGCAGGTGCTGGGACTGACCGCTATAGAACAGATGTTCGAGCAGATGCGACAGGAACACGAACCGTGAACTTGCCGAGGCGAACGGGAGCCCCCAGTCCAGGCTGATCGCGAGCGGTGCCGGCCAGGAATCGATGTTGACCCAGCCCGGAAGGTCGAAGCCGCCGCTGCCTATGTGGAGTCGCAGGTCCCGGCTATCTGGTTTCACGCCCAATGCGTTGAGCTGGCGCTTCACTACCGGGACACGCAGAGCCGCGAGATCCGACCGCAGACTATCGACACAGGCGAGCAGACTTTCGATTCTCTCCCGCAACGTCAGTTCTGCATGGTCGTGCAATCCCTCGTGTGCGGCCGGACCGAGGCCGCGCAGGTCGGATGCCAGCCGATACACTGAGTCGATCAATGAAGCCATCGCCGGTTCGCTCGCGAAATGCTCTGCTTCCGGTGCGGGATCTGGGATGGCATCTCCTTCGACGAGAATACCGAGTTCGCAGAGTTGCTCGAGAATGGCGCCGATCGACTGCTGTTGCGGCGGAGGGCATTCGCGCAGCACTTGCCACGCCGATCGCGGCGTCGTGAATCCCATGATCCACAATGCGAGCCGCTGATCGGGGGTGCGAAATACTTTCCCCCCTCCATGGGCCGAGTACAGAACACAATGCCCGCGCCTGATCCTCAAACAGGCGTCCGGCATCAACCGCAGAATCCTGGCGAGCCTGCGGTCGACCGCTATCGCGGAACCTTCCATTTGCAAACCCCTTCATCGCAACTTCGCGATGGCTTCGGGCGCCGTAGCCACGTGGCTCGGCCCGTCGCGTCATCGGGCTACTGCGCCCGATGCGATGTGATCTCGAAAAGAAAAGGCATTGGATCCCTGCCTGCGGGAATGGCGTGTCAGATCGGCGGCTTCTTCCACCCGCCACCCTGGCTTTCCAGGTAGGCGGCGGTCGCGAGCGCCAGGTCTTCACGCCACGGAGCGGCAACTACTTGCAAGCCGATCGGTAACTTGCCGTCGGCTGAACTGCCGCAGCGAACTACGACGACGGGCCAGCCGGTGCAATTGAACACGCCGGTGTAAGGCCAGCCGCCATCCGCGCCGCCGCCGCCACCGCCTCTGCCTTCGCTCTCGGCGTCGATAGGCTGCGCCGGCTTGCCGTTGGCTGGGCAGATGAAAATGTCGTACGAGGTCATCCATTCGAGCAGGCCCGCTTTGCATGCGTCCTGCTGTTCCCAGGCTTCCACCATCGCAGCGGATGACAGTGCCACCTGGTTGGCCATCGATGCTTTGCGCTGTGGCGCGAAGTTGTTGGTGTGCCATTTGTCGGCCATGCGTTGATAGAACGCACCGGCGTCGCCGCTCGACAGTTTCTGGCGTGCAGCGCCCAAATCCATCAACAGCTGTTGCGGCACATCTTCCTGAACCGACGCGACAGCGGCTTGCAGCCATTTCGCCGCCTGCCGCACGGTCTTCTTCGTGTCTTCATCGGTTGCGTTGCGGCCTTTCGCACCGTTGTCGACGCAATAGGCGACGCGCAGCTTCTTCAGGTCGACCTTCGCCGGATCGGCCCATGGCACCGGGGCACACGACGCATCGCGAAAGTCGGGGCCTGCGATGATCGGAGTGATGAGCATGAGATCTTCGACCCGGCGAGTCATCGGCCCGAGCTGCTGCCACAGGTCGAAAATTCCGCCGTAGTCGACGATGTGTCCGGTACGAGGCACACGAACGCTGGTGGGTTTGATGCCGCAGATGCCGTTGTTGTGCGACGGTCCGCGGATCGATCCGCCCCAGTCGGAACCGATGTCGAATGCAGCGCCACCGGCTGCGACAATCGCTCCGGCGCCACCGGACGAACCTGCAGTGCTGCGAGTGAGATCGTAGGGATTGTGCGAGGAACCGTAGAGCAGATTGCTTGCCGTACTGATGCCGCTTAAGCCCCCGAGCGTGAACTCGGGTGTGTTGGTCTTGCCCAGTAGAATCGCGCCGGCTTTGCGAACCCGGCCGACGACGGTCGCATCCTGCTTCGGAACGTATTGCTGCCGACCATAGGTCGCGCCGGTCGTGATCACGCCTTCGGTATCGAGCGAATCCTTGATGGTCATCGGCACGCCATGCAGCGGTCCGACGAACTCGCCCTTCGCCGCTTTCGCGTCCAATGCCTTCGCTTCCTGCTTGGCCCGCGCATAGCTGTTCATGACGACGGCATTCATCATGTCGTTCACGGCCAGCTGGCGCTCGATATAGGCTTCGACGGCTTCGACCGCCGAGACTTTCTTGGCGCGAATCAGGCCGGCGAGCTTGGTCGCCGACATGTAGATGATCTCGTCGCTCTTGTCCGTCGACGCGGCCTGGACTGCTTGCGAGACTGCCGCCGCTGCGGTCGTCACCGTAGTCGCCGAGACCAGGCGAAAGAAATCACGTCGCGCTGGAGCGGCGGGAGTGTCGGAAGTCGTGAGTTTTTCTGTAGTTGTAGATTTCATGCAATACCTGACGATGCAGATCGCGGATAGAGATTGCTCTGGCTCCCTCCCCCGCACTGCGGGGGAAGGTTGGGGGTGGAGGCAAGGGTGGGGGCAGGTCTTCAGATCGGCGGCATCTGCCAACCGCCCGTCTGCTTCTCCACATGCGCCATCGCGGCGAGCACTACGTCGTCGCGCCACGGCTGGCCGACAAGCTGGATGCCGATCGGCAGTCCTGCTTCCTCCTTGGATGTGCCGGCACGCACCACGCCTGCAGGCCAGCCGGTCGTGTTGTATTGACTGGTATAGCTGCCACCGCCGGATCCCGGCTGACGTACGAATTCGGGCGGTACCTTCTGCGGCGGCTTGGCATTCGCGGGACAGATGATCAGGTCGTACTTCTCGAACCACGCCAGTTGTTCGCTCTTGATCGAATCCATCACTTCGCACCACTTGGTGAAGTCGGCACTCGGCAGCAGGCTGCCCGAGGTCCTCAATCCAGGCGATGCCTGGGTCGTGCCGTGCTTCGCCAGCAGGCGGCGCATGTTGTCGCCGTCGGCGGCGCCGCTGAACTTGTTACGCGCCTCGCTGAGTTCCTTGATTTTCGGCGGACGATCTTCGGTCACGCGGCAGCCTAGATCCTTGAAGTAGCCGGTGCACTGCTTCACCAGCTCCTGGATTTCGGGCGACGGATTGGTTTCGCCATCGGTGGTGTAATAGGCCACGCGGAGTTTCTTGAGCTCGACCTTCGAGGGATCGCCCAGCGGCACCGGCGCCATCGCGGCGTCGGAATTGTCAGGGCCTGCGAGCAATGGCAACAGCAACATCAAGTCTTCGACGCGGCGCGCGAGCGGCCCGGTTTCCTGGAAATTGTCGAACGGACCGCCGTAGCCAACGATGTGCCCGGTGCGAGGTACGCGACCATAGGTAGGCTTGATACCTGCGATGCCGTTGTTGTACGCCGGACCGCGGATCGAACCGCCGTAATCCGAACCGATGTCGAAGAATGCGCCGCCGGCCGCGACGATGGAGCCCGCGCCACCGGACGAGCCCGAAGGCGAGTAGGCAACGTTGTAGGGATTGTAGGTCTGGCCGTAGACGAGGTTGTACGTGCCGCGTGCACCGCCACCGAGCGTGAACTCAGGCGTATTGGTTTTACCGAGCAGAATGGCGCCGGCAGCGCGGACGCGCGCTACGACCGTTGCATCCTTGCCTGGGACGAAACTCTTGCGACCGAGCGTGCCGCCGGTGCTGACGACGCCGGCTGTGTCGAAAGAATCTTTCACCGTGAATGGCACGCCGTGCAGCGGACCCATGGTTTTGCCAGCAGCCAACATGGCGTCGGCTTGTTCCGCTTCGGCCATCGCACGTTCGCGGCAGGTGGCGACCACGGCGTTGAGTTTAGGATTGACGACGTCGATGCGCGCGTAACACATCTTCACTGCATCCACCGCAGTGATCTGCTTCTCGCGAATCAGTTTCGCGACCTGGGCCGCCGAGTACGTGATGAACTCATCCGCCGGAACGACGGCGTATGCGCGGCGCGCAAGGGGCAAAGATGCGACTGCACCGATTGCCGCAGTCGTCTGGATGAACCGCCGACGCGATAGTTCGCGGCGCGCTGCTGCTAGTGCTGTTCCCTTCGTAGTCATTGTTGCTCCGCCCAGGTCATTGCTTAGTCATTGCTTGATGATTGTCCGGCCGCTGTCCGGCCGTCGTTTCGCTAACCGTGTCCGCCGATGCGCCGCCAGCTCGCCAGCGTGCGTTTGCCATCTTCCCGGGTCATCGTGTCGTGACCGGGATGGGCAAGCGATCCGCCGCGGTTGATGGCACTTTCCATCAGGGCGGCAGCGCGGCTGGCTGCTTCCCGATGCGCTGCCGCTGCGTTGCTATCCATCTCATGGCCAGCCACTGCAGGCAGCACGACGTGTTCGTAGTACGAATGGTTGTAGACCAGGAATGCGAGTTCGGCTTCGCGTGCCGAGGTGGGATCCAGTTCGGCGATGCGCTCGGCGACCGGCAGCTGCTCATCCATCGCGGCATAAGCAATCTCGGCGGCTTCACGTACCTCCTGCGGCGAGCCCTGCTTCGACAGCAGCTGGGCGCGATACATGTACTCGACGTAGTTCGTCGCCGGCGCACTCCACACCGACACAGCGCCGAACGTGAGGATCGCCATGGGGACACCGAAGTAGACGAGCTGCCGCGCCAGCATGGCTTGCGGCGAAGTGCCGTGGAACGAAGTCCACCACGAGCGAGCCTGCTCGGAAGGCCGCGTCTCGCCTGCTGCGGAAGTCTGCATATCAATATTCGCGAGCAGATTGTCCTGGTTCTGCTGATGACGGATCTTCCAGATGAAGCCGTCGAAGTAATAGTGCAGCAAGGTGGAGGTGAAGCCGATCGCGAGCAGCACCGACATCACCCAGCGACCGGCCTGCTTGGTCGTGACGATGTCGCCGTAGAGCAGGCACACGACCACGTAGGCACCGGCGATCCACCAGCCGCCACGGGCATGTAGTTTCTGAAACCATCCGGCGCGAGCACGTTGCGGCTTCTGCGCCAAGTTGCGGTTGTAGCGCCAGACGATGGCGAGATACTGGGTCATGTGCACGATGCCCACGGCCGCGAAGCCCACTTTGAACGTCCATTCCGGCGCGATCCTCAGGATCCAGGGATTCGGCGTGTAGGCGAGGTACATCACGCCGAAGGTGGTGAGGCACAACGCGACTTTCGCGCCGCTGATGAAATAGCCTTTCTGGCGGCACCACACCAGGTAACCCGCATAGACCAGCGTCATCAGCAGCGCCGTATCTCCCGCGATGCTGGTGAGCGTCGCGGCAGCTCCGGCGGGCAACAGGTTCAATGCAGGAATGCGTGCGCTCTCGTACAGGCCTTCCAGGTAGTCCGCAAGCCAGGCACCGCTCGCAAGCATGATGAATACGAACCAGGCGACGGATAGCGCCAGGTCCATGTTCGCCGCAATCCGGCGAGGCGCCGCATTCGGCCGATCGTAGATGCGCATGAATCCGTAGTGCTGACGCAGGAAATGCCAGGGATCCCACAGCGCGAGCATCAAGTAGAGATAGAGGAAGTACTCGACCGGATAGTCCATGTAGTTGATGTAACCGAGCACGCCGGCAGAGAACAGCAGCGGGATCACCGGCGCCAGGACGAAATTCCATTTGAATCGCTGGAACAGCTCGACGTCGCCATAGATACGGATGAAGGTCGGCAGGTGATGCGCGACGGTGATCACGATGTGAGCGACGACGATCAGCGAAGCGGCGGCGACGCCGCCCATCGTCTTGAACAGCGCGATGGCGGCAAGCAGGACCACGACCGGCGCGACGATGACGAACAGCGCATCCTGGAAGGGATCGAGGATCCAGTTCTGGCGCGCACTGCGGGCCGTGCTGCCACCAGCGACGCTCTCGGCCGCTCTCATGTGAGTCGCGGCAGAAGGCGGGTGTGTCGCGGAGCGGATGAACATCTTGGACATTCAATAAGTAATTTTCTCGCCCGGCAGTGCGGGCGTCGACGCGGGGACGCGGCGGTTCTTCGTGACGGCCTCGAAGCCGCTGGCCAGCTTGATCAGGGTTGGCTCGCTCCACGGACGGCCCATGATCTCCAGCCCCGCCGGCAATCCCTGCGGCGTGAATCCCATGGGCACGATGAACGACGGCAGTCCGGTCAGCGGACTCATCTGGTTCGGCGTGTACTTTCTTTCGGGGTCCTGGCGCGGGCCGATCTTGAGCGGACCGGCTAGTTTGTGCGGGAAGATCAGCGCATCGAGTTGATACCGATCCATGAGAGCGATCACCGCCTCGCGCAGCTTCGCCTTGCCTTCCAGCGTCGCGCGATATTCCGGATCGCGATCCAGGTCGACGAGATGTTCCACCGCATCCTTGTCGTCGGCACGCATCGGCACGCCGGGATGATTCAAGAGCAGCTGCGCGGCATTCTTGAATGGATACTTCGGACCCTGGTGCGCGAGGTACTGGTTGATCGCGTGAATGCGTTCGTACTTCGACGGAAAGGCGTTGGACTGCAGGTAGTTGACCAGGTCGATATCGAGCGACACCGGTTCGAATACCTTGGCGCCGTTGTCGGCGAACACCTTGATCGCCGATTGCGCCAGTTCGATCACGTTCGGATCGACGGGTTTGAAATCCCATGCCTGCTTCAGCACGCCGACGCGTGCGCCTTTGAGGCCTTTGGCGTCGATGAAACTGACGTAGGGCTTCAGCGGCATCTTGCCAAGGCTGTTGGCTGTCCACAGATCCGCGCTGTCGAAACCTGCGATGACATCGAGCGTCGCGCATAGGTCGTAGACGCTGTGCGCCATCGGTCCGCCGCGCTCGCCGGTCATGTAGCTCCACATCTGGCCGGAGCGGCTGATCAATCCCGATGTCGTCGCGAGACCGAACAGATTGCTGTCGCTGGTCGGCGTGCGAATCGAGAAGCCCGTTTCGCTACCGAGGCCGACCGTGCCGAAATGCGCCGCGAGACCTGCGCCGGTGCCAGCGCTGGACCATCCCGGTGTGCGGTCGAGTGCGAAGGGATTGAGCGTCGATCCGCCCAGCGTACTGCTCGCCATGATGTCGGGCTGTGCGTACCAGTCGCTCTGATTCACTTTCGCGAGAATGATTGCGCCCGCCGCGCGCAGCTTGTGGACGATGGTCGCATCCTGATCCGGAATGACCCCTTTGAGCGGAAGGTATCCGCCCGTGGTCGGCATATCGGCCGTGTCGAAGACGTCTTTGACGATCACGGGAATGCCGTGCAATGGCGATCGCGGCCCCGACTTCGCGCGTTCGGCATCCAACTCGCGCGCTGTCTGCAACGCCTTGGCATTCAAGGCGAGGACGGCGTTGATCTTCGGACCCTTGTCGTCGTAGGCATCGATGCGCTTGAGGTACAGCTGCACCAGCTTTTCCGACGTCAGCGCCTTGGCATCGAAGGCGGCATTGATGTCCGCGATCGACGCCGTGGTCAGATCGAATGTGGCGGCTGGCGCGGCGGAAGAGGCCATCGCGAACGCCAACCCAGCACAGCTGGCAGCGAACTTCAGGCGCGCGGGCGGGGTGCTTGTTTGCATGTCTGGGAGTGAGACGGCGCGGGGTGCGAATACCCTACGAGACGGGACACCCACCATTCCCGCGGTCCCCTACGAGCCAGGACACCCACCTTTCCGCGGGGCCATTTATGGGACACCGGGCCCATTTATGGGACACCCACCGGACGCAGGAGACGGACGGGAGACAGGACACCCACCATTTTTTCGGGCAGGTAAAAAAATCGATGGGTGTCCCCGACTTTCGCCTTTCCCCGACTTTCGCCCTTCACCCGGAAGAGGCCCAGGCGGGCGAGCGCCGCTCCGCAATCCGCGCGCGATAGAAATCCAGGAACTCCTTCGGTCGGCACCGTGGCGTGAACCACATGAGGGTTTCGATGAGTACCGATGGCTCGATCAGGTCCGGCACGCAGCTCCAGGGTCGCATCGCACTTTCGTAGACGGTGAACGCCTCCTCTCCCGCGGCAAGCAGCAGCTCCAGGTCGGACGCCCACAACTCCAGCCCCACGGCGGCAAGTGGCTGTGGCCTAGCCACTTCACGGAATGTCAGGTGACCGTAGTCGAGTTCGAAGACGGTGCGCGAATCGCCATTGCGCAACAGCACTGCAAACGTCGGCGAGCGCTCGCCGGCTCCCTGGCATCTCAGGTAATAGAGCTTCTCCATCAGGCGGGGCGCATGAGCCTCGAGAACCTGTCCGTAGCGCTCGCAGATGAAACTGCGCACCGACTCCAATCGATCCGCCGGAAGCCGGCTTACACCGGTCCACGCGGAGGTCGCCTGCGTTCCCCTGGCACCCTGTGCATCGAATTGCCGGCTCGGTCGCTCGACGGGACCGATCGCAGCTGACTCATCCACAGTCAGTTCGTCACTGTTCAACGTAAAACGCAGTCCGGGGCGGCCCTCGAACCATTGGATCTCCGGCGCCAGGTCGCTGGCGATCCGCGTGACCCAGGCGTTGTCGACGCTGAAGAACGCATTATTGAGCGCCGCCTTCGAGTCCTTGAAACTCCAGCCCTGTCCGCTCACCACGGCACGCCGCGGTGCATATTTCTGCACGAAGTCCAGCATGTTGCCGACGACGATCGAACGCGAGCGTGTTGCCGAATGGGCCTGCTCGGCCGGCGCGTGTCGCGACTCGACGAAGTTGTTGGTGAGATTGTCCAACGTACGGTTCGGACAGTTGCGCGCGAGCCAAGCTGAGATCTCAGGATGCGTCACCGTATCGATGCCCGTGAGAAAGCTCGCCCCCGAAGCGTCGCGCATCAGCAGCGCATAGGTATCGGGTTCGAGCGTGTTGTAGAGGCCTGGCAATGCCGTGACCTCGATACCGCAGAGCTTGATGTGCTGCATGGACCCGAAACGCTCGACCTGGAAACCCATCTCGGCAATGGCGGTGGTCATCGCAGACGAGGAGAGATCGGAAACCAGGATGCGACAGCGGCGCGGCAGCGCGCTCAGAGTTTCGATCGAGAAATGGTCGGCGTGCTCGTGGGAAACAACGACCGCGTCCAGCGGCTCGAACCTGGCGAAATCCAGGCGTCGTCGCGGCCAGACCGGCAGCCGGACAGCGCCGTTGCCCACCTCTTCGAGAATCGGGTCCAACAGAAAGCTACGTCCGTTGTTTTCGAACTGCCATCCCTGGTGACCGAGAAAGGTAATGCGCATGGTCGCACCAACTTTGGCTGGTTGCCCAAAGCGAGCCGCAAACGAGCGGCACGTGCGAACAAAGACGTCGCGTTCGGCGCGTCCCCGCCATTAAGAGAATGCCATTAAAGGAACGTCATCGACCGTGGGCCGCCTTCCACGACCGGCAGCTCGAGGACGTCATCCTTGGACACCCCATCATCTTTTCCTTCCCTACTCCAATGCCTGGACACCTACCATTTCGAGACAGGCGATCGGAAAGGAATTGATGGGGTGTCCTGGACTTTGCGGGGGAAAGAAATCGGTGGGTGTCCTCGACCTTTGCCCTGAAATCGGTGGGTGTCCCCGACCCTTGGCGGGGAAAGGAATTGATGGGTGTCCCCACCCCTTGCCGACTCAGTAACTGAACCGCTCTCCCGGGAGCGCAGGCGTAGTCGGCGGCGCTTTGCGGTTGTGCGAGAGCTGTTCGTACGCGTAAGTCAGCTTGAAGAGGGTCGGCTCGCTAAACGGCCGGCCCAGGAATTCGATGGCGATGGGACCGTTCTCTTTTTTCGTGTAGCCCGCCGGCACCAGCACCGCAGGCAATCCGGTGACCGAGCTGAGCGGATTGTCCTGCTCGACAGCGCGGTCCATGTGGGGCGGCGGCGGCAGCGACTTGAAGGGATGCACGAGAACATCGAGCCGGTACTTGTCCATCAGTGCGACCACCGAATCCTTGAGCGTCTCCTGCGTGTCGCGCCGGGCGAGGAAATCCGGCTGGTGCATCAGCGAATGAAACTCGCGATACCCTTTCACGATGCTCGGCTTGACCAGATCGCCGCCCTTCGCGATCAGTTCGTCCATGTTGCGGATCGGGGCATTGGGACCGAGACGCCGGAAATACAGGTTGTACGAGAACTGTGCCTCGTAGTAATTGGTGCGCGTGTCTTCGAGCAGCGGAAACATGTCGATGCCGGTGGAAATGGGATCGACGATCACCGCGCCCGCCTCTTTCATCTGCGCGATCGCCTTTTCGATCAACGCAATGCCTTCAGCATGAGCGGGCCCCTTGCGGAACAGATCGCGGAACACGCCGATGCGTGCGCCGCGCAGCGCGTTCTTGTCTAGAAACGTGGTGTACGATGCTTTCGGCACTTTGCCGGGCGAGATCATGGTGGAAAGATCTTCCGCATCGAAGCCGGCAACGACATCGGTCAGCGCCGCCACGTCGTAGACGGAACGCGCCATCGGACCGCAACGCTCCTGCATGAAGGACGTCATGATCTGACCGGCGCGAGGAATCAGTCCGCGCGATGGCGCCAAGCCGACGATGCTGTTGTTGGCTGTGGGATTGCGGATCGATACGCCGGTCTCACTGCCGAGTCCGGCCTGTGCGAACCAGGCTGCCAGCGAGGCACCGGTACCACCACTGGAACCTCCCGGAGTGAGATCGAGATTGTAGGGATTGGAAGTGCGTCCCAGCACCGTGCTCTGGTCGCCCGGCTTGGCAACGCCGAACCAGTCGCTCATGTTTACTTTGGCGATGATTACCGCGCCCGCCTCACGCAGCCGTGCGACGACCGTGGCGTCGTACATCGGCTGCGAGTTCTTCATTGGCAGAAAGCCGCCGCTGGTGGGCATGTCTTTCGTGTCGTAGAGATCCTTGAGAACGATCGGCACGCCGTGCAATGGCGAACGCGGACCTTTCGCCTTGCGTTCTGCATCGAGCGCTCGCGCTGTCGCCAGTGCCTGCTTGTTCAGCGTGATGATCGCGTTGACCTTCGGTCCTTTCTTGTCGTACGCGTCGATTCGATTCAGATACAGCTGGGTCAGCTTCTCGGAGGTCAGCGCGTTCGCATCGAACGCCTTGTTGATGTCTTCGATGGTCGCGGTCGCGAGATCGA
>Ga0157380_10001954_pt1 | contig 13727 bp, 6 predicted proteins | sample S35metaG_FD_119757 | JGI IMG/M metagenome (GOLD analysis project Ga0157380, IMG submission 119757) | Switchgrass rhizosphere microbial communities from Kellogg Biological Station, Michigan, USA - S3-5 metaG | ecosystem: Host-associated > Plants > Roots > Rhizosphere > Soil | place: USA: Michigan...
CTTCACCTTCGCCTTCGCCTTCGCCTTCGCCTTCGCCTTCGCCTCAGCCTTAGCCTTAGCCTTAGCCTTAGCCTTTAGAATTATACCTATTAATCGCCTCCGTCTTATTCGATACCTGGAGCTTGTCGTAGATCTTGTGAATATGTTGCTTGACCGTGCCGGTGGTGATGCCCAGGAGGTCGCCTATCTCTTTGTATAACAAGCCTTTAGATAGGTGTCTCAGGATTTCTTGCTCGCGGTCTGTCAGGGGGAGGGCGGCAACGACTGGGGTTACCTGGAGTTTTTGAAAAACATCTAAAACCCGGCGAGCGATGCTGGGGCTCATGGGTGATCCTCCTTGTGCTAGCTCGCGGACGGCAGATAGAATCTTATCAGAGGAAGAGCCTTTGAGGATGTAGCCTTTTGCACCTGCCTGGAGCGAGTTGAAGATCTTGTCATCGTCTTCGTAGACGGTGAACATGCAATACTGCATTGCAGGACATTGCTCACTCAGTGCTTTGATCGCTTCGATACCGCTTGCTCTTGGCAAACCTATATCCACGATGAGTACATCAGCAGGATTGGAAGGAAGAAAATGAATGGCGTCTTCGGCATTGTGATAGACCTGTTTGCAAGACATGTCTTCTTGTTCATTGAAGATGTCCTTGAGATGTTCGGACACATCTTTTAGATCTTCCAGGACCGCGATATTAAGTTTGGACATTGTGGGTGGTTTGAAGGGGTATAGACAAAATAATATGCATGGCTTCAGGTGTGCTTTCGTAGCGGATTTCTCCACCGATCGCTGTCAACCGTTTGCGGCTGTTGTAAATACCGTTTCCTTTTTCTATGGTCACATCGGGATCAAAACCTTTACCACCAACTTCTGTAATATGGACCATGAAGTTATCACCGGTGGTGACGTTTACATGCACTGCAGATGCACCTGAATATTTAATGGTATTGTGCAGTGTCTCCTTAAAGACCAGGAATATATTTCTGCGTCGTTCGCCGCTTAACGGTATTTGATCTAATGCTTCATCGGAGGCAGTGAAGTTTAGCGGTAAATTATACGATTCAAGATACTCTGAAGCATAGCGTCTCAAATAACTAGTAAGGCTATCCGCATTATCGAACCTTGCATTCATGGCCCAAATGATTTCGGACATATTGCGTACGAGGTCGTTACTGTGATCTGCTATTTTTTTAATCTGGATTGCTTCTTCAGCATCCTTAGCTTGCGTCAGGGCTTTATCACTTAAGTATCTTATCGTAGTAAGACCTGAGCCGAGATCATCGTGCATCTCGGAGGCGATGCGGGTGCGTTCGTGTTCGACAGCTTGTTGCTTTTCGATGATGAGGGTTTGCTCGCGGAGGAGTTGGTTCTTCTTTTCAAGCTTTCTTTGATAATAAGACTTTACTGCCCAGTATCCAATTCCAGCAACGGCAATTACTAGTAGGGAAATAAACCACCAAGTTAGCCAGAAGGGAGGATGGATCGTGATGAATATTTCACGTGGTATAGCGTTCCAAATACCATCCGAGTTGGCTCCAAAGGCAGTAAACACATAACTCCCTGGTGGCAGCCTGGGATATCTTACAAAAGCCGCATTTCCATCCGAATAAATCCAATCCTGGTCATAACCCTTCAAAGTGTATTTAAGTCGAGTATTGACTGCATCTATTAGATCATTTCCGATCAAATCAAACGAAATCGTATTGTCTTTGTATTCTTTATTGATTTGTTCCATATAATTAATCACTGCACTATAAGATTGCAGGACATCATTAATCTTCAGGTTTAAAAAATTGATATGACAGCTTGAATTGATTGGGTTAACCTTTGAAGGTTCTATTAGCGTAAAACCACCTGAGTAATAAAATAACAAGGAATCGGATGAAAGTGCAGTACATTTCCGGCCACTGAATTCCCTAGTTCCATCAGTTAAATCAAAGTATACCATAGAATCAATTACCGGGGAATACTTAAGAATCTGGTGACTACTGCTATACCAAATATTTCCATCCTTATCCTGCAACGCACAAAAGCAAGGCATTGTAGTGCTTGAATCTACTAACGAAAAAGTTTGCGTTTGTAAAGTATATTGAAGAAGTCCTTGTTCTGTACCTAAATAAATAGATTTTTTATCTGCTGCATATAGCGCACTAAACACCTCCCCCGTAAAAGTTTTTACGTTTTCTCCTTTTCCACGATCACCAGTCCATGTAACTATTTTCTCCTGATCTACTGACGCCAGATGTAACGTATCCCCGACATTGAAGTATAAATTAACATACGAATCAATGGCTGGTGGAGTAATAACCTTCCTCCAGGTATTGGTTTCATATTTATAAATCGTTGTATCCAGAAAGCTTGCGTAGACTTCCTCGTCATGATCCTTAAAATATCTATAGAGTTGAGCTCCATTGGGATGTTCAATTACTTTGTCCTCATTTATGATAGATTGTCTATATGGGATAAGGGATGTCAACATCAAATCTCCAAAATCTATAAATGGAATGCCGGAAGCCGTTATTTCATTTTCCCTGCATAGATTTTTAATAATGTTTTGATCTGAATTTCCAATGTTTAATGCTGAAAGATCTTCCTTGCCGTAATTAGAAAACTTAATATTCTCAGGATTAAAATAGTATATCCCTACATCATAGGATGAAAGAAAAATAGTGCCATTGCTGTTTCTGAATATTCTGTTCACTTGTCCTGGAGCTGGAAATAGTCTCAGTTCATTTATACTATACTGGCCATTAGAAGAATCCACCTTCAAAACAAACAAGTGCTTGTCTTTCGTCGAGATAATCCAGGATTGATCTTTGTACTTTTCTATTGCCAATATCCCACTATCAAATTCTTTGAATCGAATTGACTGAACTTTTTTTCGTCGGATATCGCCGGAAAACAATCCATGATTGGTGCCAATGAATACGGTATTGGAGTCTTTAATAAACATACTCTGGGCCATGCAACGCTCAGGCCAATTTACCCACCGCAAGGATTTACTTTTATTTCCCTCAAGAAATACAATGGATGGATTAAGAGAATAATAAGAATCCAGGAGAACAATGGTTTCATTCAAATGCGTTGAAACTATTCTTTTACCGCTTATAGAGTCAATGATGAACCTGGTTTCTTTTGTGACTGTATTATGTTCGTAAATTTGCTCATTGTGCTTAATGTAGATGGTTGTACGTTCATCATCGATGTCAAAAATGTAATAATTACTAATTAATGAATCGCCAGGAGAAACAACAACTTGATAAGATTCTGTTGTTCCTTTTAGTTTATCATATCGGACCAACCGATTGTATGTAGTAAACCAGAAGCCCTGATCAGCATCGGGATAGATGGAACTTTGAATATTGGAATTATCCAAACCCTCAAGCTTAATTCGTTTAGGCTTTCCAGAGCCGTCATAGAGATAAAGCCCTCTTGTAGAGCTTAGGTAGATCAAGCCATCGTCATCCGTATAAATAAAATCACAGACCTGGGGGTAATCGATGAAACTTGCCTGGGAGTTAATTTTAACATTAACTACCAAAAGTAATAGTATCCCAAATAGATGATTTCTTACCATGATACATCTATAATATAATTCTTTTAGGATACGGTATTGAAATAATTTAATGTCTAATACATGAATGACTCTTCAAAAACGATGATAACATAATGAAGTGGATGATATAATATCACTCATCATTTCAATCGAGACCAGCTAGTTTATGGTAGTATACATTTCATCACCCGGATCATCCTCCTCAATATATCCTCCATGGCCATCATCTGTGAGCGCGTAAATAGAAAAATCCACATAATCTATCTGTCCACTTACTCTTGATCTCTGAACCTGAAGCCATTTACAATTTGAAGTGTCGATTACATTAGAAATGTGTCCGGCATCAAATGATGTATTCCCTCGTAAGGGAGGTGGAAGGCATTCATTAGGGCATGGTAAATCTCCAACTAAAGGATCATCCTTGGGACTTCCATTTTCCAAAGCTAAAAGTGCAAAATAATATTTGCCTGACAGCTTAACTTCAATAACCTTAAATTCATTAGCAGTGGGCCAATCATCTAAATACTGTCTGACTCTATGGCGTGCAAAACTAGTTCTACAAACAACATTACCTGATGACGGACACACTTGCAAAATATCATAGGGATTTCCATGACCTGGGTGGATAAATTCTCTTGAGAATGACATAATATATTGGAGATAAGTGTAAAATAATTCTATTATGGTTTTGTTTGACTAATTTTCAAATTACCGTGTATTGAAGTATAAACAGGATCATTAGGTCCCGTATGGACTACTAAATTAGGCAACATTCCAGTAAGTCCGTAAATGGAATGAGTGGATAGCGGATTATTATTGCTAAATCTCAACGAAGAATGCACATTCAAATAGGTCGCTCCAAAATTTAGAACATTTATGATATGATCTTTTAAAATAGTATTATCAATGGCCTCCTCTTCATAAATTCCTTCAGGGGGAATACAATTATCAGGACAAGGCAAATCTCCTTCCAAAATATCTGATTGCAGGGGAGCCCCAACACTGTTGAAAGCTTTCATTGCAAAAATTCTTTTATTGTCCGCAGCTCTTCTTGTGGTTATGATAGCTACATAATGGAGAGTGGCATTCAGTGGTCTTCCGAACCAATTAAGTATGTCATTTCTTTCAAACCCTGTTTTACAAACTTCTCCGCTTGGCATATCAGCTAGTCTGCGAAATGTATCTCCGGTAAGAGCATCCCTATCAAATGGTCTTGAGTAATCCATAGTTTTAAGTTAATAGAATTAAAATAAATAATCTTCTAAATGCATTTAGAGTCAATAAAGACAATTGTTCCACTATTGATCAATGGATCATCCTGCTTTTAGAATAAACTGAATAAATACGCTATTCATCTTCTTTTTCCTTTGGGTTTCCTGGTATTCTAAATGGTGTCTGTCCGGTATGAAGCCTTAGGAAAAAATCAGGAAATTTTAGTTCGGGAGTATTCGATTGGATGGAAAGCATAAGTAATACCAAAAAATACAAAAGAAATCCAACAGCAAGTCCAATTCCATAACATCCCATTAATCTTTCACTATTATTTAAGAAAGACATAAGAACTGCTCCTCCTATTGCTGAAAGTATGGTCGTCAAATCTGATAAACCAATATTCTCTCTGTTTCTGTACCTATTGATAAAATATAAATTCCACCCAATTACTACCCCAAACAAAGCCGCCCCCCATCCCATCACGGGATAATAGGACTGACATTCTATAATTGGAAACGCATCAATGATCTGTTGACCACTTAACATTAAGGTATCACTTTGACTTTGATATGAATAGTGAAGACCAGGATTTAATGTTATAATGCTGTCTTCAAACAACCTAGAATGCTCAACCTCTTTTATGATTTCCTTTCCGTAAACTACAATTGTATCCGGTCTATTTATTCTGTACAAACTTGTACTAACAATATTATGCACGGCGAGTGAATCCATATCTAAATAATTTTAAGACGTAAAAAAAGATCTATTACTCCAGATATCTATATAACTTAAGTTATATACCACTGCAAAAAATCTAATCGAAGAATCAACCACATGATATCTGTCAACCAATTTCTATTCAATAGATATTGATGGCAAGCGCTTAATATATGTATGTTACCGAGTGACTGAAAATCAAAAACACCAAGGACACTTAAAATACTGAAAAAATACTACTCTTGAAAATCTAAAAGAAATGACATAAGATGTCCTCATCAAACTCTTGAACGTATTGGCATCTAAATTAAAATAATAATTCAGAAATACAAATTTATCTGTCCCTATTTTCATTGATTTTACAAGCTACCCTTCAGAATTGTCAGCGCTTAGCGAAAAGAAGAGGCCCCATCAATAACCATTTGTGGTTATCACAGAGCCTCTTACTTTAATATGAATACTAACGACAATCTCGTTACTATCATCCTGCATCCAGGCTTTAGGTGTTATGCGGCCATCTACCTTTGGATACAAGTTCTTATTCAATGAACTGTTTACTTGGTCACCACAAACCGGCTGACCAGGACTCCATCGCCATAGCTAACCGTTGCATAGTATATACCATTATTAAACTCGCCAGTCCGCACATCCAGTTTGATGATTTTCTCTCCAGGCTGTAAAGTCCTCTTGACAAGGATCCGACCCAATTGATCCGTGACCACCAGCTCGGACCAAGTCTTCACATCATGTAGATGAATGGTTACTTCATCACTCGCTGGATTTGGAAAGAGTTCCAAAGTCGCATTGCTTTCGTCGATGTCATGATGTTCAAATCCAGGTATTACAAAGTTCTGGCTGCAGTAACTATTACCGACTGGACCCAGGTAATCCCCATGATTAATATGCGCCTGGGCAGCATTGTAACTGAGGCAGAGTGTCTCCCAGCCGCCGTTCCCTGACTGGTGCGCCATGTATACTTTGTTGTTACTGCAAGTCCAGGAAGGAAGGATATCGGCAAAAGCAGGCACATAGTGGCAATCCGGAAATCCATCATTATCCATATCCACCTCATCATCACCACCCGGACACAAATCACAAGCATCTCCTACTCCATCACAATCGGCATCTTGTTGTCCAGGGTTTTCAGTCGATGGACAATTGTCCTCATCATCTTCAACACCATCGCCGTCACCATCAGGACCCTGGCATGACAGCCCGTCATCAATGACGCCATCACAATCGTCATCTATGCCGTTGCAGATTTCCGCACCTGGATGAATGTCACCATTGGTATCATCACAGTCTTCATTGTTATTGACAAACCCCAAAGGTTGAAAACAAGTTTTCATGCTATCAACAGGATCACCATAACCATCCTGGTCCGCATCTGCATACCAGGTATCTTGGTCAATGATATCCGGATCAGCGTCATCGACCAACCCGTCACAATCATCATCTATGCCATTACATATTTCCTGCATGCCTGGATGAATCGTTGAGTCTGCGTCATTGCAATCCAGGTTATCGATTACATAACCGTAAGGTACTGTACAAGCTGTTGTATCGATCAGTGGATTTCCATAAGCATCTCCATCAAGGTCAGCATAAAATGTACTCATCACATTTTCATCTGTTAGGCCATCTGAATCATCATCTATACCATTGCAGACTTCTTGCATGCCTGGATTCACTAATGGATTGGTGTCATCGGAGTCAAAATAATTTTCTCCATCTCCATCGCCTCCTCCATCTCCATCTCCATCGCCACCACCTCCGTCTCCATCACCGCCGCCATCACCATCGCCACCACCAAAAGGACCATTACCATAACCCGTCACATATCCTTCTTGTGGAACAGAATCACATGTGGTAACAAAGACCAATTCATTACCATAACCATCGGAATCGGCATCTTGATAATAGGTGTACAACTGAAGATCCTCATCAATGAGTCCATCACAATCATCATCCATATCATTGCAGGTTTCTTCTGCATTTGGATGAATGGCATCAGAAGTGTCATCACAATCCTGATCGTTGTCAACGTATCCTATGGGCTGATCACAACTATCAATGCTGACGTCTGAGTCACCAAAACCATCGCCATCTGCATCTGCATACCACGTGATAAGCGTGCAGGGAATATCGTGTTCAAAGGCACCCATATCAATCACATCATCCTGTATGCGAGGATTACCATCAAGATCGAATGGTTGCGTATTGGCTAGGTTGTTACCGGCATTAATAGCTGGTGAGCTGAGCTGTAAATGGAGATCTCCTGATGTGGTGGGTGCTGTCGTTGGATCTACTGTCACAACAAATAGTGGATTCACATCAACATTATTTCCACCATTGGTTCCGATAGCGGCATTCCAGCTTCCACTTCCGCCACTATTAGCCACAAGACTGTAGAAAAAATTTGCACCTGAATTGTCTCTGAAGATAGAAGCCGATGTTGAAGTCGTCGAACCAGCAGCCTTGTTATTATGAATGATGGTATTGACTAGCGTAACGTTTGGTGTATTCCAAAGCAAGATGCCGCCGCCGTCACCTGTTGACATGTTGCCAGAGATGACACAATTAATCAGTGAGCTGTTAGAATCGGTGTATAGATGTAACCCCGCTCCACGATTGGTTGCCCGATTTCCTGAAAACAAGCAGTTGGTCAAAGTAGATACCATTCTGAAAGCATAAATACCACCTCCCTCTTGGGATGTATTACCAATGAAACGGCAATCTCTAAAGATCGGACTGGATTGCGACAGGGCAATGGCACCTCCATTGATTAAGCCTGTATTACTGATAAAATCGCAGCCTACTAAAGTCATGTGAGAGGATATCTCAGCATTGATAGCCCCACCCACCAGGTTGGATGTGTTGGAGATAAACGTTGTGTTGAGAATGACCGAACTTGAAATACTATTGTGTATTGCCCCACCAGCTATATTGGCATGATTAACAGTAAACGTCAAATTACGCAGCGTAGGTGAGCCACTCAAATTATCCATGCCGCCTCCGTTATTATTGGCGCCACCACCATTTGCATTTCCACCGGTTACAGTAAAGCCATCGAGAATGGCTGTGCTGTTCGTGCCCGATCCGATGAGTACATGGTAAGCATTGTTAGTTGAACCTGCGACCTGATCAATATCCCCGCTGAGGGTAGTAATGTTAGTTTCCCAATTACGTTGACCTAGTGTTGTCTCTGTACCATTAAAACCACCATACACTGCTTTATTATTGCATAGTTGAAAGGAGGTTGTCCGCAGATTGTTCGTCTGTCCATTTCCTTCATCAGGATAATAAGTTCCGGCAGCAACCCAGACCTGTGTTATCCCAGTGCAAGAACATGCTGTGAAAAGTGCATCTTGAAGTTTGGTAAAAGCATTAGCCCAACTTGCACCATTATTTGCACCCGATGCACTAGCTTTCACATAAACGATGTTGCCGCCAGGGCATGTACTTTGACCTTGAAATTCATACGCGCCTATATCGATAATTCCTCCACTGTTAAAATCATATACACGTGGATTGTTTGCCAGGTCAAGGTCATTTTGTGGATCTCCGACTACATCATAAGCAGTATTACTACCTAAATTGAGCGGTGACAAACCAGTGAGCTGTAAATTTCCTAATGCGGTAGGTGCAGTCGCTGGATTCACAGGCAATACAAACTGAGGATTCACATCAACATTATTTCCACCGTTTGTTCCGATTGTGGCATTCCAACTTCCACTGCCACCACTATTTGCTACGAGGCAATAGGAGAAATTTGCAGTTGCATTGTCTCTAAAAATGGAAGCCGATGTAGATGTTGTTGATCCGGCGGCTTGGTTGTTATGGATGATTGTGTTGATCAAGGTAAGATTAGGTGTATTCCATAGTAGGATGCCACCACCATTACCTGTAGAACTGTTGCCTGATATGGTACAGTTGAGCAACTTGCTGTTAGTATCAGTTGTAAGATGAAGTGCTGCTCCACGGTTGGTTGCCCGGTTGCCTGAAAACAAACAGTTAGTCAATGTTGATATCATTCTGAAGGCATAAATACCACCTCCCTCTTGAGATGTATTACCTATGAAACGACAGTCTCTGATGACAGGATTGCATTGTGATAAGGAAATTGCACCTCCATTGATGTTGCCTGTATTGCTGATAAAATCGCAATCGATCAGGGTCATGTGAGAGAATGCATCTGCATTGATAGCCCCACCTACCACACTGGATGTGTTCGTAATAAATATGGAGTTTTGGATCACCGGACTTGAAGTAGTGTTGTGCATTGCACCACCTGCTGTACCGGCGTTATTGCCGGTGAACCTCAAATTACGCAGGGTAGGTGAACCTGTCAAATTGACCATGCCACCTCCGTTGTTATTTGCACCACCACCATTAGCATTACCACCTGTCACTGTAAAGCCATCGAGAATAGCTGTATTGCCGGTGCCCGATCCGATGAGTACGTGATAAGCATTATTAGTCGATCCTGCGACTTGATCAATATCTCCACTTAACGTAGTTACATTCGCTAGCCAATCTCGTTGACTAAGTGTTGTCTCTGTTCCATTGAATCCACCATACACTGCTTTATTATTGCATAGCTGAAAGGAGCTTGTCCTTAAGTTGTTGGTCTGTCCGGATCCTTCATCAGGATAGTATGTTCCGGCTGCAACCCAGATCTGTGTAATCCCGCCGCATGTGCAACCTGTGAGGAGAGCATCCTGAAGTTTAGTATAGGCATTGGCCCAACTGGTACCATTGTTTGCACCTGAGGCATTTGCTTTCACATATACGATGTTGCCGCCAGGACAAGCACCTTGACCTTGAAATTCATATGCACCCATATCAATGATGCCAGCGCTATTGTAATTATAGACACGCGTATTGTTAGCCAGATCAAGGTCATTTTGGGGATCACCGAACACATCATATGCAGCATTGCTACCAAGATTGAGTGGTGAAAAACTTGTGAGCTGAAGGTTTCCTGTTGTAGTAGGTGCCGTCGCTGGATCCACTGCCAAAGTAAATAGCGGATTCGCATCAATATTATTTCCGCCATTTGTCCCTATAGCGGCATTCCAATTGTTGCTGCCACCACTATTGGCGATGAGGTTATTGCTACAGGTAGGGGTACAAGTCCCATCAAAATTGAAAACCGATGCAGAAGTTGAACTTGTACTTCCATTTGCCCGGTTGTTCCAGATAATGGTATTTGTAATCTGCGGGTCAGAATTCATTTCATTATATATGGCACCCCCATTAGTCCCGGCACTATTTCCGGTAAACGAACAGTTGATGATTTTAGCATGCGAATTGGTGGTATTAATAATCGCCCCGCCCCATCTGTTTGATTTGTTTCCAGAAAACTGGCAATTTATAAACCATGGAGATGAATTCCAGTTATGAACACCGGCTCCATTACCATTTGCTCCCGTAATAGAGTTGCCCACAAAACTACAGTTCAGGAACTGTGTATTTGAAACAGAGTTTCCAACAGCCCCAACGTCTATAGTTCCGATATTACTAATGAAATGCGTATTTATTACGGTGGGTGTGCAAGTCTGATTATACATACCCCCGATAACCACCTCCCCAACATTTCCGATAAACGTACATCCGTTAACCTGCGTGTTTGAGGCGATATTATACATCCCTCCTCCTTCTCTGGCTCTGTTATTAGATACAACGCAGTTGGCAATTATTGGCGAACCGCTGCTGATATAGAAGCCACCCCCAAACTTGTGTGGAGCATTAAGATCATTGGCGTTACCTGCTGTAATTGTAAAGCCATCGAGACGAGCGCTGACATTCGTGCCTGATCCTGTGACAACGTGATAGGTATTATTGGTAGTGGAAACTAACTGGTCAATATCCCCACTGAGAATGGTAACATTCGTTTGCCAGTTGCGTTGACTCAATGTCGTCTCTGTACCATTGAATCCACCATATACTGCTTTATTATTGCATAGCTGAAAGGAGCTTGTCCGCGAGTTGTTGGTCTGTATGGTTCCTTCATCAGGATAGTATGTTCCATCTGCAACCCAGATCTGTGTTATCCCACTGCACGAACAACCTGTGAGCAATGCATCCTGAAGTTTGGTGTAAGCATTGGACCAACTCGATCCATCATTATTTCCTGTTGCATCTTTATCAACATAAAGAACGATACCTTCTACACACACACATGGATCCGGATCGGTATCATCGCAGTCGTTCGCATTCGCTACATACCCACTGGGCACTTCACAAGCTTCTGTTGTAACATTTGGATCACCAAGTCCATCTTCATCCGCATCTGCATACCAGGTGACAGGATCACAAGATCCTTCGGTATACTCAAAAGCACCCATGTCAATGACATCATTAATAACCCGGTTGTTGCCATCAGCATCATAACCTTCATCATTTGCATCATTGAACGCAACATCAAGAGCAGGTGAGCCTGATTGAAGTCTCAGGTTGCCTTCCGTGGTAGCACCCCAGTACCAATCCACATCCAGGATGAAAAGAGGATTAACAGCAATATTATTTCCTCCATCCATTCCAATGGCCGATTGCCAGCTACCACCGCTGCCACCGCTATTGGCGACAAGGGAGTATGAGACTGTGCAGGTTGATCCACCATTAAAAATGGAAGCACTTGTAGATGTCGTACTCCCATTGTTTATGTTATTCCAGATGATACAGTTTATAACATCGGCATGGCTTCCAGCATTATTATAAAGTGCGCCACCACCACTATATGACGTATTACCTGAAAATGAACAATTGGTAAATGAAACTGAAGGTGATAATGTATTGAAGGCTCCACCACCATAATAACTTTGATTACCGGAAATCACACAATTCGTAAAGGTCGGTGCTGAAGAGATATTATATACACCTCCTCCTTGGGCAGTAGTATTGCCATATGCCGAGTTTCCAGCAAAGATTGTATTTACAACAACTGTATTACTCAAAGTCCCATTGTACATTCCACCTCCATACTGAACTGCATAATTGTTGTGGATATAGCAGTTACGGATCTTGGGGCTACCAGTAATGGTATATACACCTCCTCCATTGTTGATAGAGTTACCCTTAGTGATTGTGAATCCATCGAGGATAGCAGAGTTATTTGCCCCGGAACCAGTTACCACATGATAGGCATTCCCGTTCGGGCTTCCATCGCCATTTATATCACCACTTAGGATAGTTTCATTGGCTAACCAGTCCCGCTCGTCAAGACTGGTTTCGGTTCCAGTAAATCCTCCATAAATCGCTATATCATTAAAAAGATAGAAGGTGCTATTTAGGTCATTATTAAATTGAAAAAATCCTTCATCAGGATAGTAGGTTCCGGCGGCAACCCAGATCTCTACCGGTACTCCATAATATACAGCGAATTCAATACCATCCTGGACGGTTAGAAGCGCATCAGTCCAACTCGTCCCATCCTGCCCACCGGTTGCATCTTTATCGACATAGATAATGAGATTGTCAGTTGGGTAGTCGGAAGTAGCGTGTAATGGACCTTGAAACAACAAGCCAAGACACAGTAAAAACGCAGTTAATAGTTGATTTTTCATGACGAATGATTTTGGATTTAAACATTCACAAACCTATCAGACATGAAGGGCAGAAAGAATATAACCTTAGTTATATGGGCATGGGGCAGAGGGCATGGGGCATGGGGAATAAGACAGGCTTATTGGATTATGGAGGTTAATTGGGGAAATGGTTAATTGTTTAGTAGGTTATTGGTTAATGGTTAATGGTTATGTGTGGGAGTGGGAATTGGGCATGATCACTCACACATCTATAGTCTCCAGTCTGGCGTCTGGCATCTGATATCTGGCATCTTCATTTCGGTTAAATGGGGAATTGGTTATGTGTGGGAGTGGGAATTGGGCATGTTCACTCACACATCTATAGTCTCCAGTCTGGCGTCTGATATCTGGCATCTTCATTTCGGTTAAATGGGGAAATGGTTATGTGTGAGAGAGGGAATTGGGCATGTTCACTCACACATCTATAGTCTCCAGTCTGACGTCTGGCATCTGATATCTGACGTCTGACGTCTGACGTCTTTACTTTAAAACAGAAATCCCCGACAACATATGCTGTCGAGGATTCTGTTTCGGGTTTTTGAGGTTTGCCTTTTTAAGTTTGGTTGCAGCTCCGGGGAGCTGCAACTCATTTAGGATAAATTGAAAATTACATACAGGCCTTTACTGAAATACTAACGACTTAGCAAACCTAGCTCCC
>Ga0157380_10001955_pt1 | contig 13726 bp, 11 predicted proteins | sample S35metaG_FD_119757 | JGI IMG/M metagenome (GOLD analysis project Ga0157380, IMG submission 119757) | Switchgrass rhizosphere microbial communities from Kellogg Biological Station, Michigan, USA - S3-5 metaG | ecosystem: Host-associated > Plants > Roots > Rhizosphere > Soil | place: USA...
AACTCATCTTCCTGAGCTGTGGAAGCAAAGAAAAACCCGAGGGTGTTAAGAGTGCGACCACAGCGCTTAAGGAAGCAGGTTTCAATGCTGTGTCCTATATTTCTGAAGGTACGGCGCACGAGTTTCAGACCTGGAGACGTAGCTTGCATGAACTCGCACCGCTACTTTTCAAAAATTAAACCTGTGAGACGTTCCATGAACAAAGCTAAGAACCCGATAACGCTACTGGTAATTGCCACACTAACAGCGACGACAGTCGTCGTCACCGCAACCGCACAAGAAGTTATTAATCTTTATTCAGGGAATATCCCCAACGCAAAAAATTCAGGGGTAAAGGAAGCTAAAGGCAGTTCATCCGACGGCGTTATTCGAAGGGTAACTACGCCCACACTTGAAGTATATCTACCGGCTAGTGAAAAATACAACGGTACGGCTGTTATTATTTGCCCTGGTGGGAGTTACAGGGTTCTCGTATATCAGGGCGAAGGGATTGCAATAGCCAAAGAGTTTGTCAAACAAGGAGTAGCTGCATTCATTCTCAAATACCGGCTTCCGAACGATTCAATATTGGTCGATAAAAAAATTGGACCGTTGCAGGACGCCTTACAAGCGATAAAGTTGGTTCGTGAGAATGCACGTAAATGGAAGGTCAATGTCAACAAGGTCGGTGTGATTGGTTTTTCGGCAGGAGGACATCTCGCATCAACCCTGGCAACACATTATAGTGAAAGGTTAATTGATAATAATTCAGTCACGAACCTTCGGCCGGATTTTCAGATTCTAATTTATCCTGTGATCAGCATGCAGGATAGTCTCGCGCATCCCGATTCCCGGGCCAACCTGTTGGGTAAAAATCCGGATAAAGAAACAATCGATCATTTTTCAAATGAACGTATGATCGATGCTAATACTCCGCCCGCATACATCATCCACGCTGCTGATGACAAAGTCGTTGATGTAGACAACAGTATCGTGTATTTTGAAGCGCTCCGGCATCACAATGTGCCTGTGGAGCTACACATTTATCCCGAAGGCGACCATGGTTTTATATTCAAGCGTGCGGGCTGGATGCAACCTTTATTTGAATGGATGAAAAATTATAAGTGGATTGATAAATAGAAGTAAGGATTATAAAAAGGGAAATAAAATGAGAAGAGAATATGCTAAGACATCGTTTCTGATAGGAATACTAATGGGTATTTCCGGTTTAGCCTATAGCCAGCCGGCGGGCGGGCCTGTAGTTGTTTCTCCTCAGGTAAATTCAGATAATACGGTAGTCTTTCGCTATTTGGCTCCCAAGTCAAACGAAGTTAAACTCAATGCACAATTCGAAAAAGCACACGTGCCGATGACAAAGGATTCATCGGGAATATGGTCTGTTACAGTCGGACCAGTAAAGCCAGATATGTACCCTTATTGTTTTGTTGTGGATGGTATTTCGGTAGCAGATCCTCGAAATACAGCCATCTTTCCAAACGAAGGATTTCAGAACAGCTTGGTAGAAATAACAGGGGAGAAACCATTGGTGCATACGCTTCAACCTGTTCAGCACGGAACTGTTTCTTATCGCTACTATACGTCAAAGGACCTTGGCACCAGACCTGTTGTTATTTACACGCCGCCCGGGTACGAAACGGATTCCAAAACAAAATTCCCTGTACTTTACCTTCTTCATGGCACCACCGATACGGAAGAAACATGGACAAAGGTAGGACGCGCAAATATCATCCTGGATAATCTGATTGCACAGGGAAAGGCAAAACGGATGATCATCGTGATGCCCTATGGCCGTGCATATCCTGCAATAAGCAAATCATCGGGAAGTCTTAGGTCTTGGGAAAATCTTCAGGAATTCAAAAAAGATTTTCTCAACTACCTTGTTCCGTTTGTTGAACAAAACTATCGTGTAATAACAAATGGAAACGGTCGTGCAATCGCTGGGTTCTCAGGCGGTGGCGGAGAGACCTTGTATCTCGGCTTGAATAATCCTGACATGTTTAACTGGATTTGTGGATTTGCGCCGGGCATGTTGAAGGAGGAATTCGAACGAAACAATGAAGTCGCATTTGGCAATCCTACGCTCATCAACCAGCGTTTGAAATTATTCTGGATTGGTGTGGGTAAGGATGATGGATTGTACCCGGTGATTTCGGACTACCTGAAGGTCTTGGATCAGAAGGAAATAAAGCACGAAACGCTGATCTCTGAGGGAGGACATACATGGATGAACTGCAAACTCTACCTGACGGCCATTTCTCAAAAACTCTTTCAGTAAAACTCAAGAAATCACGCGAGCTGATAATTTTTTTGCATAGAACAGAACCTAAATCATTTACGAAAAATTATGAGAAAACTTTTTCTGATTTCCATTTCATGTTTGGCTGCGATAGCAGCCTATGGGCAGTCCGTTGCTTTTCGGGCACCCGAAGGGTTCGATGCCTTAAAAGAAAACATTCCGCATGGAAGGATTGACACGATTTCCTATTCATCCAAAACCGTTGGCGTTAACCGCAAGGCTTTGATCTATACACCGCCCGGATATTCGAAGAAAACAAAATATCCAGTACTATACCTGTTGCATGGCATCGGCGGCGATGAGAAAGAGTGGTTGAAAGGGGCTAGCCCTCAGGTAATAATGGATAATCTCTATGCTGATAAGAAAGTTGAACCGATGATCATCGTGATGCCCAACGGCAGGGCTATGAAAAATGATCGCGCCGGAGGAAACATTTTTGATAGCGCTAAGGTACAGGCCTTCGCGACCTTTGAAAAAGACCTACTCAACGATTTGATTCCATTTATTGAGCGTAAGTATCGCGTCTACAATGATCGTGATCATCGTGCTCTTGCCGGACTCTCGATGGGCGGTGGGCAATCTCTGAATTTTGGACTGGGCAATCTTGATAAGTTTGCCTGGGTTGGCGGATTTTCATCGGCGCCCAATACCAAAATGCCGGAGCTTCTCGTTCCAGATCCTGCAAAAACAAAAGCACAACTTAAGCTCCTTTGGATCTCCTGCGGTGTGGACGATGGTTTGATGTCATTTAGTCAGAGAACACATGAATATTTGGAAAAACATGAAGTCGCTCACATCTTTTATGTAGAACCTGGAGCGCACGACTTCAAGGTTTGGAAGAATGATCTGTATATGTTTTCTCAAGTATTGTTTAAGCCCGTGGATATTTCCCAATTTCCAAAGTACAACATGCTCGGATCAGCGGCTACGTCCAATGTGAGGTCGGCGAAATATCCGCGCATCTTGCCGGACAACCGGGTTATTTTCAGAATCAAGGCACCCGATGCGCAGAAAATGCAGATCGATCTGGGAAAGAAATATGATATGGTAAAAGACAACGAAGGATTTTGGGACGTGACAACAGAACCACAAGGCGAGGGTTTTCATTACTATTCGCTGTTGATTGATGGTGTAGCGGTCGCCGACCCTTCCAGTGAAACGTACTATGGAATGGGCCGCATGGCAAGTGGTATAGAAATTCCGATTCCCGGAGAGAATTATTATGCTGTTAAAGATGTACCGCATGGGCAGGTGAGATCAGAGCGTTATTTTTCAACGGTCACCAATTCGTGGCGCAGATTGTATGTCTACGCGCCAGCTGGCTATGATAATAACGTCAATGAAAAATACCCTGTACTGTACATTCTTCATGGAGGTGGAGAAGACGAAAGGGGTTGGGCAACGCAAGGAAAGACAGACCTGATTCTCGATAATCTCATTGCAGAAAAAAAAGCTAATCCAATGTTGGTAGTGATGATGGATGGTAATTTTGGAAGTGGCGGTATCGCTGGATTCAATGAACAAAGCTTGCGGACATTTGAGAATGAGTTAAAGCAAGTCGTAATTCCTTTTGTTGAAAAAAAATATCGCGCAGCCAACGGCGCTACTAACAGAGCACTTGCCGGCTTATCCATGGGTGGATTGCAAACCCTGTACGCAGGAATAAAAAACACGGATTTGTTTGCCTACCTCGGCGTGTTCAGTTCGGGGTGGTGGTCCAATCAACCTAATCTTTCTGATCCACAGTATGCATTTATGAAAAAAAATGCGGGCACGATCAATGGGAACCTGAAAAGTTTTTGGATTGCCATGGGCGGCCAGGAAGACATCGCCTACAATAATTGCAAGATTATGCTTGCGAAATTTGATGATATGGGAATCAAATATACGTATAGCGAATATCCTGGGGGCCACACGTGGCCCGTATGGAGAAATAATTTATATAAGTTTGCACCCATACTTTTCAAATAGGACTACTGCAATAGTTAATGTGATGCCCCCACAGCGTCCATTCGCAGAGGTTTTTAAATAGCGAGTTCGGCGGCTCTTGTTTAAATTTGGAAAGCAACCAATGAGCGGTTCGCTATTCGTCGACGCAGGTGATGCTGAGCTCATGATGCACAGCTATGGACCAGTTATCGACTCGTAGAAAACAAGCGATCGCGATTCAAGACACACCTGCTACATCATTTTTCTAATTTGGTGTATTCCGAGTGTTCCAACCTTCCGCAGGCTAAAATTGTTAGAAAAGCATACACATATATTCCTGTCGTTTATAATGATTTGTCAGAAGGCAGAAGATGTACTGATCTCTAATTTTTTTTAACCAGATGTCTAATAAAACAGGAGAATCAAGAAGAATTTTTTTGAAAGAAGCGATAAGTGCGGCTTATCGCTACTACTCATTCTTTCCTGTTGGATAAGTCAAATATGCTCGGCACTTTGCAACAAAGAACAATATGAAAATGGAAAAAAAATTAGCCGTTTTACAAATCGATTCCGTTCTCGGCGATATCAATACCAATCTTGAAAAAATATCTTCCATGGTTCATACTATTGAAGATAAAGAAGTCAGGATGGCTGTTTTTTGTGAATACGGAACCACTGGTTATTCCCTCGATTTGAACTCAGTCGCTGAAGAAATACCCGGCAAGACAGTTTCTTTTTTGGAGAAGTTGGCAGGCAAGAAGAACATTTGGATCAGCGGCGGAATGATTGAAAAAGGCGACAATAATAAGCCATTCAATACATCTATTATGATTTCACCGACAAAAGGGCTGGTGGCCAAGTATCATAAGGTGCATCCTTTCAGCTTCGAAAAGGAGCATATTAGTTATGGTGATCAGGAAGTAATCGTGGATACCGAGCTTGGTAAGGTGGGCATGACGATTTGCTATGATCTTATGTTTCCGGAATATATCAGAGGTCTGGCTCTAAAGGGAGCTCAGATAATACTCAATTCTACTTTCTGGTTCGCAGATGAAATTAGCGGGCCCGCAGGCTGGAGTCCGGAGCAATCAAAAGCTTTGGCTATGACCAGAGCTTTGGAAAACAATGTATTTGTAGGGATGTCATGCCGGACAGGAACAGAAAAAAAACTCTGGGGCTTTGGGCATTCCGTCATTGTAGGACCACAAGGTAAAATTCTGGCCGAAGCGGACAGGAACGAAGAAATTATTGCGGCTCCGATTGATTTAGAGATGAGAAATACATGGGGCAATTATGCTACTTATATGGCTGATCGGCGGCTCGATCTGTATGATCGTTTACTTGATTTCTAATCATTAAGATTTAATTCCCGTTGGTTGAGAAAGGTAGGTCGTTACAAAGGCGAGCCTGCCTGGGGACCCATTTTCGCAACGCCAGGCCTTTCACAGGGGAATCTCTTTACGCTCTCCTTAAAATTATGAACCTCGATTCTTACCACGCTTCCCGAATAACGAAGCGCCCTGGAAGATTGTGACAAGTAAGTCGACCCATAATAAAATTCATGCCTGAAGGTCTTACCATTTGCCAGCGTCACCAAGGCAAAGGCTTCATCTGAATTTGGCTGGTAATTTTTGTATTGTCGAGCTACTTCAAATGCTTTCGTAGCCCCCATCATTATTGCCCATTTAGAGGAGCAATGTATCCATGTAAAGTATTACTGTTGAAATGACATTTTTTTTAGAAAAAATGGGCAATACATTCCACACTTTACCATCACTTTAGTCACTGCGCGTCTGGCAAGGGCGTTGACGTCGATTAATCCCTTGTCACCCATAATGTATTGTCTAAGCTGAGATTGCTCGACAGTAAACAGACTATTATAATAACTTTAATTGTTTTAAGCGTTCACTTTTTATAGCGCATCGAATATAGTCCGGGAATGGCACGTATGGCCCAAACGAGTTTGCCGATAAGGCTCTGTCTTTTCATATTTTTAATATCTCCAATCTTGCCTGTTTTAGGGCAGAATTGCCAGCTGGATTTTCCTGGGACCTCGACTCTTATATTTAGCGGTGCCTGTGGTAGCCCCACAGTCGGAAATCTTGAATTGGGCGACAATATCAATATGGGTGACGGTGATACATTTACATTTGATCTTCCCGTTGTCAATATTATTGGAAACCTACATATCGACGTCGACGGCAGTGGAAAAATAATAATACCAGCTGGTGTAACCGTGAATGTCGGCGACAACGTCCAGCTACATAATAAAAACGGAGAATGTACCTCGGCAAATCCTTGCATGTTTGAGATCGTGGTAAACGGTACAGCAAATTTTACGGATGACCTTGAGAATGATCTTGTGACGCTAGTATGGTCCGGGACGGGTACTGTGATAGTGGGAGATAAGTTAAGAAACTCCAACCAGGGTTGCATGAATTGTGGAACTGGGGGATGCCCCAACATTCAAGCGAACCCTTCCGATTGTCGGGACGATGGGTCGGGGTGCGCAGGTGGAGATTTTTGTACAAAAATAAATTTATGTGCTTCGGATGTAATCCCACCCGTGATCAGTTGCCCATCGGATAGGGTAGTCAATATAACTGGCTTTGGCTGTAGCCAGTCCGTGATTTGGACACCTCCAATAGCTTCCGATAATTGTGGCCTTCAGTCCTTAATCCCTAGCCATCCATTAGGTAGTAGCTTTCCCAAAGGTCTAACAGTGGTCACGTATACAGCTACTGATTTGGCTGGTAATGAGGCAACGTGTTCGTTTAATGTCACTGTCGTGGATAATACGCCACCCTTGATAACAGGGTGTTCAAACATCACCGTGAACGCCAATGCTTCTTGTCAGGCCGTGGTTAACTGGGCAACTCCTGGTCTTATCGATAACTGTCCCGGAGGCGGGCTTAATCCGCCTACCAAAATGCCAGGAAGTACTTTCAATATTGGAACCACAACGGTAGTGTATACTGCTACGGACGCAGCTGGCAACCCTGCTACCTGTTCCTTCAACGTAAATGTCGTAGATAACACACCACCCGTGCTAATAACGGGATGTCCCGGAAATATTACCGTGAACGCCAATGCTTCTTGTCAGGCTGTGGTTAATTGGACAGCTCCTAGCTTTACCGATAACTGTGGAGGAGTAGCGCTCGCTACTACCAAAGCTCCTGGCAGCACGTTCGAAAAGGGAACCACGACTGTAGTGTATACCGCCACTGATGCAGCAGGCAAAACGGCTACCTGTTCGTTCAATGTCACCGTTGAAGACAAGGCGGGTCCCACATTTCAAAACTGCCCTGCGGACCTTGTAGAGAACGTGAATTCAAACTGCGAGGCAATGGTTCATTGGGACGTTCCCATAGTAACTGATAACTGCGGATCGGTCACAATAACAAATACACATAATCCAAATGACATCTTTCCAGTTGGCAAGACGGAAGTGAAATATACCGCAAAGGATAATCTGGGTAATGTTTCGACATGCGTGTTTAATGTGACTGTAAAAAATGAAACCTTGCCAGTAATTTCAAATTGCCCGAAGGATATCGTCCTCAAAGGAAATGAAATGCAAATGGCGAGCGCGGACTGGGTAGAACCAACTGCGTCAGTGATATGTGGCAATGTGACGTTGACAGGCTCGCATAAATCCGGAGACTTTTTTCCAGTTGGTACAACGAAAGTTCAATATGTAGCGAAGGATGATGGCGGCAACACGGCTTATTGCGATTTCAACGTAACCGTTTTCCAAATGGAAATCGAAATCGGTATCAGTAAGGTAGTGACACCGGACGGCAATGGAGTAAATGATCAATGGATACTGATGAACATCGAAAAATTCCCGAATAATAAAGTGGTAGTTGTAGATCGATGGGGCGGTTTGATTTTTACCGGTACTCAATACAACAATGGAAGTGTAGCGTGGCGCGGAACAAATCGCAACGGTGAAGCTGTACCTACGGGCACATACTTCTATAGTATTTTCGTAACCTTCGGAACTGCGACGATGGAGAAAACAGGATTCGTAGAGCTGATACGCTAAAATGAATTAGACATACCGATGGTTAAGGACCCTCGAGTTGTATGTCAGTGATCAACAATGGACAAAACAATAAAAGCCAGGCGAAGAGTCTGGCCTTTATTCTACCGTCCAGCTATTGGTAGTCGGACGGTTTGAATAGTATTGCAAAAGCTATCTCAATGAGTATGTACTTGGCGTTGGGCATGTTATCAGGAAAACGAAAAAGTTTATCTGAACTATTTCGTATCCTGAATTCTAACACAGACTTCATCCGCAATTTCATCAAGGGGTAAAACTTTTGAAACTCCGCCGGCTAAAACCGCCTTGTACGGCATGCCATAGACAACAGAAGATGCTTCATCTTGGGCTATCGTATAGGCGCCTTTTTGGTGCATCGCAAGCATTCCCTCAGCGCCATCGTCGCCCATGCCGGTGAGAATTACGCCGACAGCATTTTTTCCCTTCAACTCTGCGACGGAGTGGAAAAGGACATTCACCGATGGCCTGTGACGGTTCACCAACTCATCTTTATAAATTTTTATCACAGCTTTGCCGTGCTGGTTTTTTATGATCATGTGAAGCCCACCGGGCGCCACGTACACCGTATTGCATACTACCGTCTCGCCATCCTCTGCCTCTTTCACTTTAAGGGCGCAGAGTTGATCCAATCGTTGTGCAAAACTTGAAGTAAATTTTTCGGGCATATGCTGCACGATCAGGATCGGGGGCATCTGCGCAGGCAACCTTTGTAAAAAAGTCCGGATTGCTTCTGTGCCACCGGTAGAAGCGCCGATAGCAATACATCCATGCGGTGAAAATGAAAACGATTTTGGCGTAGCATCAGAGGAGCCGGCTTCTTTAGATTTTTCTGTTGAGAGTTCTTTTTTGACAGACCTTCCCGGGAAATGCTTTGCATAGTAAGCGGAACGCACTTTGTCAGTCAAGCTGATCCGGGATTCATGTATTGCTGATTCGCTGGATAAGTCAGGCTTCGACATTACATCTATGGCACCCATTTCCAAAGCCTTTAACGCTACGTCTGCCCCCTGTGAAGTTTGATTTGAAATAACAACGACCGGCATGGGCGCCTGGCTCATAATCTTCTTCAAAAACGTGAGGCCGTCCATTCTGGGCATTTCAATATCCAGGGTAATGACGTCGGGCTTTTCCTTTTGAATTTTTTGTACGGCTATGTAAGGATCACTGGCGGTTCCGATAACGGTAATTTCCGGATCGCTCTCAAGCAAGGCTTTGAACGTTTGCCGGACCACGGCGGAATCGTCAACAATCAGAACTTTAATTATTCCCATCGCTGCTATACTTATAGTCTTTGATAGATAGTTGGTTGAACACTTTTGATGGGCAAAGATGTGCCCAGCGCCGTTTCGGAATGTCCCAGGAATAAATACCCACCTGGTCTCAGTTTCTCCACGATCCGGCTGAGCACCTCGTTTCTCGTCTTGGCGTCAAAATAAATAGTTACGTTGCGACAAAAGATGAAATCAAACGTAAGCGGAAGATGGTAGTGAGCGTTATTCAGATTGAGTGCACCCAATTGAATTTTGCTGGTGACCTCCAGGCTATTGAACTGCAATGCCTTGCCCTGTGACGTCTCGGTTTCAATAAAATATTTTTTTCTGAAATGCTCTGGCAGGTTTTCCAGTTCGGTGGAAAACAATCCGATAGCGGCTTTTTTCAAGGAAGGAATTGAAATGTCCGTTCCGATAATTTTATAGTCAAGATTGGGAATTTCCGTCTTCATTTCGTTCAGGATCATCCCTAACGTGTAAACTTCTTCTCCTGTTGAACAACCAGCGCTCCAAATATTTATTTGATGATTCGAGGTAAAATTTCTGAGGTAGCTGGATAATATTTTCTGGATGAAGGAGAACTGGTAGTTCTCGCGGAAAAAAAAAGTTTTGTGTGTGGTAATTTGTTCAATAAAAAACTGATACTCGTTATTGGGAACTTTTGAATGGAAGATATAATCGAGGTACGCATCTATGGTGTCAAGTTTGAGAAAATTCAACCGGGTGATCAATCTGGATTCCAGTAATGTTTTTTTTTCGGGAGGGATTCTCAACCCATATCGGCTTGCGAGATATTCTTTGATAAATTTAAATTGATCGTCGCTTATTTTTCCTCTTCCAATACTGCCGTTGGTTGAAAGCGTTTGAGGATTCACGCGGGGTTGCTCCATGACTAGTTCCTTAGTTTTAGAGCGTTTAGAATGAGAGCCATACTTCCATCTCCCAAAATGGATGCCCCGGAGAAACAGTCTGCAGAATGAAGCAGTTCATTCAGCGGCTTATACACAGTCTGCAATTTTCCGATGATTCCGTCCACAACAACGGCGATCCGTGTATCATTTTTATTAATGACGATTACTGTTTCTTCCTTATTGAACTCATTGATCGAAAAATGTTCACGCAACGACACAAATGGTGTTAACTGCCCGTCATATTTAATCTGCCGGCTTTTTTTGCTGAAAAGGGCTGCGTGCTGTTCCTTATAACAATGCTCCACCTCATTTATGGGTATGAGATATTTATTTTTTGCCACTTCTACAACCAGTGTATCAAGCACGGTCAACGTAAGCGGAAGACGCAGCGTGAAAATTGAACCCAAGCCCTTTTCAGTACTTACTTCGATGTCGCCGCGCATTGCGGTGATGTCGCGTTTCACCACATCCATGCCCACGCCTCTGCCACTGACAGTGGTCACTTTGTCGGCCGTTGAAAACCCCGGAGACATCATCAGGTTGATCAATTCCTTTTCAGTGTAGTTCTGATTTTTAGAAAGCAGTCCTTTTTCAACTCCCTTGGCTTTTATTTTTTCAAAATCGAGGCCATTGCCGTCGTCTTGCAATTGAATAAAAACATGGTCGCCACTATTATAAGAATAGAATTTTAACAGACCCTTCCGGGGTTTATTGCGCCTTTCTCTTTCTTCGGGTTTTTCAATTCCATGGTCAATAGCGTTCCGGATAATATGCATCAGCGGCGCCTCCAATGCGTTTATCATGCTGCGGTCAAGCTCGGTGTCGAGTCCTTCGGTAATAAAATCAACTTCCTTGTCCAGCTCCTTTGACACACTGCGAATCAGGCGCTGGAGTTTTACATTGAGAATATTGAGGGGCACTAGCCGGATATTGAATGCTGAATCGCGTAGGCTAAGCGTTAGGCGGTCCAATTTTTCAAGTGCCTCAACGATGGCCTGGTTTTGCACCGTTTCCCCCATGAGGTGGCTCATTTCTGATCTAAAGATAACCAGCTCGCTAACGATGTTGATAAGTTGATCTAATTTCTGTGTGGCAACGCTGACGTGTCCGCTCTTCTTTGATCTTCGGGCAATTTTATCGGCACTTTCCGAATCATCCAATATTTCTTCGTCCTGCTGTAGCGCTGCGTTTATGTTTTGAGGTACGGTTGGTATTACCGGTTCAGCATTTAAAAGATCAGGCGCTAACTGTTGTACGATCTTTAGCCTGCGCTCCACTTCCTGTGGATCCAAGACAATATGATTCTGATAACTTGAGGAAGTGAAAACTTCGGATGCTGTCACCGCAAGCACGGAATACTCTGCCTCTTTCAAAAATAAGAACACGCTTCGAACACCCTCAATATCCGTTTTCGTCGCTACGATGATTTCAAACCAGGAGACAATCTCTTTGGTGCTCAATTGTTTTTCAAACGGCACTACTTCATTGTGGATAATAAACTCGCATCCACCGAGCTCATGTAATTCATCGAGAATGGAAGACAGGTTAATCCCGCGTTTAAATATTTCCTTTTCAGGTTTTAATATGACTGCGTAACAATTCAGTGCATCAGCTGTGGCATTTAAAGAATCAGACGTGCCACTTTGCACGTTGCTCTTCAAGCCAGCAATAGTTTCTATTATTTTCTCTGCATCCTTCTCAGCATCTTTCCCATCCAGTAGATCTGCCAATACATCGACTGCATGGAGCGTAAGATCGAGTATGAAATCGTCTTGTTGCCGGATCCCATCGCGAATGTCTGAATAGACGGACTCCAACTCGTGTGAGAGACGTTCTACGTTGTGGAAGCCGAACATGCCGCCGCTACCTTTTAGTGTATGCAAGTAGCGGTATACTTTGTTGACTTCTTCAGCGCTTGCATTCTTTTCAAGCTCTAGCAAAGATTGCTCAAGGCTTTTCAGCAATTGCTTAGCTTCTTCAATGAATTCCTGGAGGAAGTCGTTATTCATCGCAATGCTTTTTTAACCACCTTAATAAATTCTTGTGCATCGAAAGGCTTCTTGATATGGGCCGTGATATTTCCGTCAACGGCCTGTTGTATTTTTTCCTGCTTTACTTCGGTGGTTAAGAGCAAGATCGGTATGTACTCATATTTCTTCATGGAACGAACTTTCTTAATAAGTTCTGCTCCATTCATGTTCGGCATATTGAAATCAGTGATCAATAAATCAACAGCCCGTCCATCGAAAAGGCTTGCGGCGTCATGTCCATCAATCGCTTCCATCACGTTAAACCCTTCTTTGGTTAGTGCACTTACAATGATCTTGCGGGACACATTAAAATCTTCGGCAACGACAATTTGTTTGTTCATAAATTATGTAAGGTCTTTATGTCAGGCAATAGTGGCTAATTCTTTTTCAAATACTTTGGTTGGATTCAGGATCATATAAAAATCCTCCTCTACTTTGTACATCCCATCCAGCGTCTGGGTGTCAAATCCCATACGCTCCAAAGCAGGTGGCAGTAATTTGGATTCCTGGAGGGTTATTACATCAAGCACGTCATCGATCATGACCCCAACTTCTATGATGTCATCACCGTGCGCGACCTGAAGGATAATTACTTTCGTTGATTTAGCGATGTCCGTTTTATTCAACTCAATCTTTTTCGCGAGATCAACGACGGGAATCACGTTGCCTTCCAAACTAATGGCTCCCGCGATAAAATCAGGCGCTTTCGGTACGACCATCAGCTTCTCCAGGCTTATAACCCGCAACACATTCTCTACATAAATCCCAAAATGTTCTTTGCAGAGTGTGAACAACAGGCAAGGTTTATTATTTGTCATAGGTCAAATTTTGAATGACGTTACCTTATATATCTAGCGCTTTGTCTGATGGTGTATCGGTGTTCTTCCCATTGGCTGAATCAATCGGTGAATCAAAATCATCCAATTTTATGGCGGGACCACCAAAGTCATTTTCAACGGAAATCACTTTCGCACCAGGTCGTATGTGGTGACCATTACCGTTACCGTTACCATTAGGGTGGCCATGTCCGTTACCGTTACCATTGCCATTGAAGGATGGCAGCGCAACTTCCGTTTTACCTTTCTTTTCGGTTGAGTCCGTTTCGTGGAGGATCGCTCTAAGCTGTTCGATTTGACCGATGATGCGTTCACGTTGATGAGAGACCTCACCTTTTTTATCCAGTTTAAAGAAGGATACAGTTTCCTTTAACTTACCTGATTGTG